>Ga0209889_1000055_pt1 | contig 20880 bp, 25 predicted proteins | sample GWRWN1_0_10_FD_187233 | JGI IMG/M metagenome (GOLD analysis project Ga0209889, IMG submission 187233) | Riverbed sediment microbial communities from areas with no vegetation in Columbia River, Washington, USA - GW-RW N1_0_10 (SPAdes)... | ecosystem: Environmental > Aquatic > Freshwater > River >... | reverse complement strand
CCTGACCGAGATCGCCGTGCTCGGTCCCCTCGCGCTGGCGCGCAACGGCGAGCGAGTCACCGATGGCGATCTGAGACGCGAGCGAGTGCGGGCGTTGCTCGCGTTCCTCGTGGGCCACCGCACGACCAGTCGGACGGCGATCTTGGCCGCGCTCTGGCCGGATCTGGACGAGCGAGCCGCCGCCAACAACCTGCGGGTCACCATGACGTACCTGCTCCGGGTGCTCGAGCCGTGGCGCTCCGGGCGCGAATCCGCCTACCACATCCGCGTCGACGGCCCGACCGTCAGGCTCGTCACCAGCGACTGGCTGCGGATCGACATCGACCGGTTCGACGAGCACGTCGCCCACGCGGCGCGGGCCGAGGCTGACGGCACGCCGTCGCTGGCGCTCGAGCACAATCTGGCCGCAGTTGCGCTCTACCGGGGCGAGGCGCACGAGGGCGTCGCCGATGTCGAGTGGATCGCGCTCGAGCGTGAGCACTTCCGTGTCCGCTTCGTGGGTGCGGCGACCCGGGCCGGCGAGCTGCTGGTCGCCCGGGGCGACGTGAACGAGGCGGAACGCGTGGCCCGGCGTGCGGTCGAGGTCGATCGGTGGGCCGAGGACGCCTACGCCGTGCTGGTCTCGGTGGCGCTGGCCCGAGGCAACCACTCCGCCGCCCGCCGCGCCCTAGACCGCGGGCTGGCCGCGCTTGCCGACCTCGGGGTCGAGCCGTCCGAGGAGACCCGCCGCCTGCGCCGCCGCGTCCGGGGCGGTGGTGGCGAGACGAGTTGACCCCTTCTGCTCGGTAGTGGTCAGCGAGGGCGGGCCGATCCGAAGATGAACCAACGCGTGGCGTCGAACTCGGCGTTCCAGCCCGCCGCCTTGACGAGTGCCTCAAGCTCGTCGGCCTCGTACATCACCTTCACGACCCGGTACTCAGAGCCGTCGCCGAGGCGACGCAGGTGCAGATCGGCTGCGTACTCCAGGACGTAGGGATCCTTGGATTTAGGTCCGGGCGAGGGGTCGCGGCGGTTGTCGGTGAGGAACACCCGGCCATCCGGCGCCAGGCACGAGCGCACCAACGACCAGAAGTCGGCGAAGCGAGCCCTGGGCACGTGCGATAGCCAGAAAGAAAAGAACACCACCTCGTAGGTCCGCTCAGCCCGCCAGTCGAAGATGTCCGCCACCACATAGTCAACGTCGGTGCGTCCCACACGCTCACGGTTGATCGCCAGCGTCTCGGGCGAGGCATCGACCACAGTCAGTCGATCCGCAGTCCGGGCCAGCCGCTGGGTCCACCAACCCGTTCCGCCTGCCAGCTCCAGCACGTCCCCCCTTGCATCGAAGGAGGCCAGCGCCGCTTCAACCCGGGCGATCTGGCTTTGCCAGTCCCGAAGCTCGCCCTCTCCCCGGTCATAGCGGCCCCGGCGCTGCCACCACTCGTCGTACTCCGGCGCTCGTGCCCGGTAGAACGCTCGCTGCTCCTCGAGCAGGTCGTCGTCCTTCATGTTCCGGAGCCTCGCGCACAGCCACGGTCTGTGACGAACGACATGTAGTGAAACCACGGTTGCCGTTCTATGGTCTGTAACCGTGGTTGCACAACTAGTTCGAGGGCGTCGAGCATGAGCGCGCTGGTGTCGTTCATGGTTCTCTCGTCGCTCCTCGCCGGGGTCAGCGCCCTAGAACGCGTGCCGGCGCTCCGATTCGCGCCGAGACGGCTCCTGCGTCCATTCCTCGCAACCGACGGTGCGTGGTACCTCGTCGGTACCGGTGCGAACCTCGTCTCGGCGTTCGTGCTTCGCCCGGTGCTATCCCAACTGGCCCTACCGGGCGTGGCTGAGTCGATCGCCGGCGCGCCTGTGCTTCTGCGGATGGCACTTGCGCTGGCGGTCTACGACGGCGTGGCGTTCGTGATTCATGTCGGCATCCACCGCTCGCCGGCGCTGTGGTCGGTGCACAAGGTGCACCACTCGAGCCTGCGCCTCGATGCGATGGCGACGACGAGGACGCACATGTTCGAGCACATGGTACGCAACCTGCCTGCCCAGGCGTGCCTGTTCGCACTCGGGTTCTCGGCCGAGGCCGTGGCGTTTGTGCTGGTCGTCTACGCAACCTTCGCACTCGTCGGGCACGGCAATCTGCGCATCGGCAACCGGTGGGTCGAGCTTGCGTTCGTCACCCCGAGGCTGCACCGGCTCCACCACTTGCCCGACAGCTCGCACCAGAACCTGGGCACGGTGTTCACCCTCTGGGACCGGTTGTCCGGGCGTTTGCTGACCCGTGACGCCTCCCCCGAGGAGCGCACGGGCGTGCCGGGCGAGCTCGACTTGTACCCACAGCGGTTCGCGGCCGCCTTCGGCCAACCGCTGCGTGAGGCGAGAGCTCGACGCCCTCGGGCTCGAGCTGCGACATTCCACCCCGTTGTCGCGCTTCCCACCTCTCGCAACACCCATCACAGACCGAACGAGATAACCGATGAGAACACAGATCCCCGGCGTGCTACAGCTCGGTGACGTTGCTCCGGACTTCGCGGCCGAGACGACCGAGTTCGACCGGACCGCATCGCTGCCGGCCACGGCGACGTTCGAAGAGGCAGGGCTCTATCGCCCCGATGCTTGCGACGCCACCGAGCGGCTCAATCTGCTTCGCCTCGTTGCGGCGCGCGGCGGCTCGCTCGAGGAGATGTCAGCTGCGGCTGGAGATCGGGAGCTCAAGCGGTTGGCTGCAGAGCTCTTCTTCGTGCGCTCGCCTGCCCGCCACACGATCGCCGAGCTCGCGTCGACGGTCGGCGTCAGCGTCGACGAACTGAGCTCGCTGCGCCGCGCGTGCGGGCTCGAGGACGTCGCCGACGCCGAACGGTGCTTCTTCGAGGGTGATGCCGAACTAGCCACGACCTTCTTCGAGGCGAGCGAGCTGTTCGGCGCCGAGGCGACGGCCCAGCTTCTCCGGGTCATCACCGCGTCGATGTCCCGCATCGCGGACGCGGCGATCACGACCTTCGTCACCACCGCCGGTGCCGCGTCGCTCACGGACGACCTTGCTCTGATCGAGACCACTACGCTTGCCGCCTCGCTCCAGGATCGGCTCGCCGGGGCAATGGATACCCTCCTCCGCCACCAGCTGGTGCGACTCGCCCGTCCGAACGTCACCGGAACACCAGCCGCGTTCGAGGTGACCAGAGGTGCCGTCGGCTTCGTTGATCTCGTCGGATTCACCTCGCTCGTGCAACGAATACCCCTCGACGAGGTCGGAAGCCTCTTGACGGCGTTCGAGGCGACCGCAATCGACGTCGTGGCCCAACGCGGCGGTCGAGTCATCAAGTTCGTCGGCGACGCGGTGATGCTCCGAACGAGCACGCTCGCAGAAGCGTGCCTGGCCGCGCTTGATGTCATCGACAGGCTCGACGCGTTCCCACTAACCGCTCGCGCCGGCATCGCAATCGGGAACGTGCTGGTCCGGGACGGCGATTGCTTCGGCCCCGTGGTCAACCTGGCCGCTCGTGCAGCTCGTGTGGCGCAACCGTCGACCGTCGTGGCCGCCACGCTTGAAGAATTCGACGATCCAGCCGACGAGCTGGCCGCCGCACCCCTCCCTCCTGTTCAGCTGCCCGGCTTCGATCAAGAGGTCGCGCTGCGCCTGATGCGACGTCAGGAAGCCGCACCCCGAGAGCCGGGCCAAGCCTGCGCCTGACTCGACGACCGGTCACTCAGCCCACGGTTCCAACGCTTGGCACTCGGCGGCGCCCGCCGTTGCCGCCGTCGGCGTCAGCGGACATGGCGCCGCGCCCGCAACACCTGGGCGGCGCGAGTCAACCGACGGTCGCGAGTCATGCCGGATCCCGCCCCAACAACATGGCTCGCCGGCGGTACTCGTACAGGCCGTCGAAGATCGCCGCCGCCACCATCACGATCTCGGCGTCGTCACGCACCATCGACAGTCCCCGGCACACCACGTCGAGCCCCAAGGCCTCGGGGGCGTCATAGCGCTCGTCGGCCAGATCGGCCTCGTGCACGATCCGGGCCACATCCCAGAGCACCGGGTCGTCGAGGCGGTAGTGCCGCAGGATGGTCTCGAAGCTGCAATCGCCCTCGTGGTGGGACAACTCGACCCCCCGCATGTCGAACGCGACGGCATCGGCTGGTACTTCGTCGGGATCATCGACGAACACGAACTCAGCGTCGGGATCGACGAACCGGCGCAACAGCCAGGCGCACGCGGCCCGATCGACGTGCACGCCCGCTCGGGTCGCCCACCTCATCGGTGCGCCCGCGCCAGCTCATCGGCCAGCCTCTGCACCGCGGTATGCGCCGCATCTCGCTGCGGCGGCGGAAAGAAATCGCGCCGATCGATGCGCTGCAGCTCCCGCTGCAGACGAGCCAGCGTTCGCCGGTCCACTCCGACCTGGCCGCGACCTGGCCCGAGGGCATCGGCGATCACGGCGCGGTACTCCTCAGCGACGGCGGCCGCCATCCGCGACGCCAGCCGCCGCTCGTCGCCGCCCGATCCGGGTCGACCCACCCATACCGTCGCCTCACCCCCAGCCTCCAGAACCTCCTCCGCTACCCACTCCAGCTGCTCTTTGGTCCGCGCATCGGCTGGCAATGCGACGAGCCCATCCACGAGCTGCACGACCCCAAGCCGACGCAACTTCCGCCACACCGAGATCCGGGGCGTCGACGGCTCCCGAGGCAGCCGATAGGCGAGAAGCACCCACTCGAGGCGCGTCGGCACGATCAGAGAATAGAGCAACCGTGGTTACAGCAACAACCCCCTGACCGTCAACGGTCATCGGCTGGCCTCGAGTCATTCGACGAGCGCGCAACAACTCGGGTGAGTCGATGGCTCTGTCGTCGGCCCCCCGAGGGTGCCGGTTGACGGTGGAACGGCTGATCAGGGTGCGAGCCGCTGGCTACCGTCGCGTTGTGGCGCGTCGCCGGAGCCTTGACACCGCAGCGACGGCCGCGGCTCCCGATCCGCCAGCCTGGCCGTGGCCGCTGACCGGTCGGACCGCTGAGTTGGAGCTGCTCGGCGATCGCACGCGCGACACGTCGTGCGCGGGCGTCGTCCTCGTCGGCCCGGCCGGCGTGGGCAAGACGCGCCTCGCCGAAGAGGCGTTGCGGATGGCGGAACGGGCCGGTTGGCCGACTGCGCGGGCTGTCGGACATCCGACGACCCAGCAGATCCCCCTCGGTGCGCTGGCGCATCTTCTCCCCGTCCAACTCGTAGCCGAGCTCGGCGTGGGCGACGACGAGCGCCCGTCGTTGTTCCATCGCGCGCATCACGAGCTCGGCACGATGGCCGGCGACCAGCGGCTCCTGCTTTTCGTTGACGATCTGGATCTGCTGGACGACACGTCGGCGGCCTTGCTCGTGCCGCTGATCGTGGCGCGCCGCATCTTCCTCGTCGGGACGGTGCGCAGCGGACGTTCACCGTCAAGCCGCCTCGGCCGGCTCCAGCGCGACGGCCACCTCACCCGCATCGATCTCGAACCTCTGGGCCACGACCAGCTCAACGTTCTCCTGCAGCGCGCTCTCGACCGGCCGATATCCCGCCGGGCCCTCGACGAGCTGCAACGCCTCTCGGGCGGCAACCTGCAGTTCCTCACCGAGCTGGTGCGCGGTGCATTGGACCGCGGCACGCTGGCCGCCACGACCGACGGTTGGGACCTGGTGGGTGAGCTCCCCACCACCGCGGTGCTGCGCGAGTTGGTCGAGGAGCATCTCGAGTTGGTCGATGAGGCGGGCCTGGCCGCCGTCGAGCTACTCGCGACCTGCGAACCGCTCGGTCTCGCCGACCTGGAGCAGCTCAGCGGGTTGGAGACGCTCGAGCGCCTCGAAGCGGGTGGGATCGTCGTCGTCGTGACCTCCGGGCGCCGGCTCGCCGTCCGGCTCGCCCACACGCTCTACGGGGAGATCGTGCGCGAGCGGTTGCCGTTGCTGCGGCGCCGCAAGATCCTCCGCCAGCTCGCCGACCTACTCGATAGCTACGGGGCTCGCCGGCGGGAGGACCAGATCCGGGTGCCGCTGTGGCGGCTGGACAGCGGCGGGGAACCAGACCCGGCGCGGCTGCTTCGCGCCGGACGGCTGGCGCTCGTTGCCCACGACGCTGCTTTGGCCTTGCGCGTCGCCAGCCCGGCGCTCCCTGTCGGCGCGAGCGACGAGGAGCGTGGCCAGCGCCTCCAGATCCTGGCCGAGGCGTGCGCCATGCTCGGCCGCTCGGCCGAGACCGAGCGCCACGTGCGGGAAGCATGGGAGCTGACGATCTCGGATCGCCTCCGGGCACAGCTGGCCGTTCGCCTGGCGGAATCCCGTTTCCTCGCCGGCCGCGACCTGGCGGGGGCGCTCTCGGCATGCGCCGAGGCACGAGTCCATCTACGTGAAGCGGCTGCGGTGGCGACCCTCGATGCCCGGCGCGCCGCGTTGCTCGCCAACGCGGGTCGGCCCGGCGATGCCCTGCGGGCGATCGACGCCCTACCGGCGGACCTCGAACCCCACGTGCGAGTGGATGTGGCGGCGGCGCGAGCGGCGAGCCTGCTCAGCGTGGGTCGATGCGAGGAGGCCGCCGTATTGTCCAGGGCCTCGGCTGCGGATCAGGCCGACCTGCCGGGGTGGCTTGCCCGACGGGGCACCGCTCGTCACCTGGTCAACGAGGCCCACGCGCTCGCGTACGCCGGCCACTACGACGCCGCCCGCACTCTGCTGGAACCGGCCGCCGAGCGGGCGCTCGCCGTAGGGGCGGTCGCGGGGTGGGTGTGGTTCGAGATGGCCCTCGGAGAGATCGCACGCGACACGGGCCGGGCCGACGAGGCGGTTCGGCGCTGCCAAGCGGTCGCCGACGCGGCGCCGGAGGCCGGCCAGGAGGCCGTGCTGGTCTGGGCCCACGTCGGAGTCGCCCAGGGTCACCTGCTGCTGGGCCGCTGCCCCGAGGCCTCGGCCGCACTACGCCGGGCCGACGACCTCGGCCACAGCCCCGTCGCCACCTCCGCCACGACCCGGGAGCGAACCCGCGCCTGGCTCGACGCGTGCCGGGGTGATCTGGTTGCCGCCCGCGAGCGGCTGGCTGGTATCGCCGACCAGCTACGCGACGACGAGGTCTTCATCTTCGAGGCCGCCGTCCGCCACGACATCGCCCGTTTCGGCGACCCCGAAGCGGTGGCCGACCGGCTGGACGAGCTCGTCGGCGTCGTCGACGGGCCGCAGGTCCAGGCGTTCGCGACCCACGCGCGCGGTCTTCTGGAGGCGGACCCGAAGCTCATTGCCCGGAGCGTCGACGAGTTCGAGGCGATCGACGCGCTCGCGTTCGCTGCGGAGGCCGCCGCAGAACTGGGGGACGTCCTGAGCCGCCGTCGCGACCAGCGGGGTGCCACCGCAGCGCGGCGCCGAGCTGCCGCCATCGCGACCCGCGCCGGCGGCGTGGCGACACCACCCCTGGCCCGCGGGAGCGGCATCGAGCCGCTGACGGCACGCGAGCGAGAGGTCGCGCTCCTCGCCGCCGAAGGCATGGCCAGTCGGGACATAGGCGGGCGCCTCCATCTCTCGACCCGCACCGTGGACACCCACCTGGCGAGGGCGTACCGGAAGCTCGGCATCGGGGGTCGCAACGAGCTGGCGGGGGCGCTGCACATCCCGTCGTAGCCCTCGGCGCATACGTAGTCGCCGGACCTTCGCCCGCCGCGAAGTTGCCTAATCACTACAGACGTTCGTCGTCGCCGATTCACGGACGCTGCTTCCCGTGAGCGTCAACCACCTGAGCCGAAGCGGCGACCGATGACAGGCGACGACCTGCGTCGGGTCACCGACTCCTGGGCCTCGCTGGACGCCACGGCGCGCCGGGAGCTCGAGCGGTGTCTCGAGGGCGAGCTCAACCAGGTGACGGTCAGCGACGCCGCCGATCGGGCGACCTGGCTCGTCGATGCCGTTGATGACCTGGTCGGCCGGTTGGCAGTACCGACCGAGCTGGGCCAGCGCGCCCGGGCTCTCGCCGCGACGTGGCCGGGACGACCGGGTCACCCGCGGTTTGCCTGCGAGGGACGGGCCTGGCTACAGGCCATTGGCTCCGTCGCCCCGCGCTGGACCGAAGAGACCGACGCCGCCTGGCGCCATGCGTGGCACCTTCTCGCCGAGGTCCTCGACGAGGAGAGCCTGTCGCCTTTCGCCCCGCCTCTGGGAGAACCGGCGTGAGCACGACCGGGAGCCTTGCCGCGATCCGCCCGGTGCCCCGCAGATCCGACGTCTCGCGCTCCAGCTCTCCAGACGATCTCCAGGCTCCCTCCAAGCTCCCGGTGGTCTGCCGGCGCGATGTTGCCCCCATGCTTGCCACGACAACTGCGGACCGCACCGGTGCCCGGCGTAGTGACGCCGCTGCCGGTGCACGGGCGATGGTCCCCTGGCTGCTTGGCATCGCCCCCTACGGTCTGGTGATCGGCGTCAGCGCCGCTCAGGCCGACATCCCCACCGCGGCGGGGTGGCTGACCGGCCCGCTGATCTACTCCGGCAGCGCGCAGGTGGCGACCATCGGGCTGCTCGACGCTGGCGCCGCCTCCGTGGTCGTCATCGCCACCGCCCTCGCCATCAACGTGCGCCTGATCATCTACTCGGGAGCGATTGCGGGGTACTGGCGCGGGACGTCCCGCTGGTGGCGCGCGCTCGCCGCCTACCTGCTGGTCGACCCGTCATTCGCCGTCGGAATCGACCGCTACCAGCGCTCCGGCAATCGCTCGGCAGCGCACGCGCACTATCTCGGCGGCGCAACTGTGCTCTGGGTCACGTGGTTGGCGGCCATCGCGGTCGGTGCCGCCCTCGGGGCGCAGCTCCCGGCCGGTCTCCACCTCGAGTTCGTGATACCCCTGTTCCTGGTCGGTGAGGTCGTCACACGGCTCGATACTCCGGCGATTTGGCGCGCCAGCCTCACGGCGGTGGCCGTGGCGGTCGTCGGCTACTCGGCACCGCTGCACCTCGGTTTGGTGGGAGCGATCGCGGCCGGCATCGCGGTCGGCGTCGCCACTCTGCGAGGCCAGCGATGAACGCCTGGCTGGTCGTCGTGACGGTAGGTGTCGGCAGCTACCTGTTCCGCCTCAGCATGGTGGCGTTGGTCGGACGAGCCGGATCGTCGGATCCCTTCGAGCGCGCCGCCGTCTTCGTCGTGCCGAGCGCCTTCGCGGCGCTCGCCACCAGCAGCATCATCGCCGGGCTCAGCGGTTACGGCGCCGGGTCGATCGCGCCGCTGGCCGCCGTGGGCGCCGCTGTCCTGGCCGCGCGCCGCACCGGCACGCCGCACGCCGCCATGGTCGCCGGCATGCCGACGCTGTGGGTCTTGCACGCAGTACTCCCCGGTTGACGCCGGGGCTGGCTCGAGAAGCGGAAGCACAATGGCCCTCTCATCACCACAGCTGATTGCGAAACCACTGCGTGTGATCCTCACACCGCGCGCGGCGGGTTGGGTGGACGACGCCTGGCACCGCTCGGGCCGACGCGCCCGTCTGCTCCAGGCCACGACGACCGATCGGTTCGCCATCGAGTTCGCCGACTTGCACGCCGCCGTGCCGGTGTTCGGGCCGGGGCTGCCGCAGCGCACACCCGATGCCGACGTCGCCCTGGTGGTGGACCTCGACGACGAGCTCCAGGACCTCAAGCTGGCTGCGCTGCGGGCCCAGGCGACCCAGACCCATGGGCTGCTGGCTGCGATCGGAGAAGACCGGTTCCGCGCCTGGTGGCGCGAGGAGACGTTCGTGGCCGCCGACCGCGCGTCCCGACCGACGGATCTCCAGGACCTCACGACGCCATCTCCATGGTTGCCGCGCCTGACTCCGTCAGCGTCGACGACGAAGCCGCAAGCGCCCCCGACGAACCGGAAGGACCGGGGACGATGCCGCTGAGCACCCACCACCGCAGCCACCACGATGTCGTGGTCGTGGGCGGACGCGCCGGCGGCGGCGCCACCGCGCTGCTGCTGGCACGCATGGGCCACAACGTCGTGGTCCTGGAGCGTGCGCTCTTCCCCAGCGACACGCTGTCGACCCACGCGATCTCGCGCAGCGGCGTCGTCCAACTCTCCCGCTGGGGCCTGCTCGAGTCTGTCGTGGCCAGCGGTGCGCCCGCGATCCGCCAGGTCACTTTCCACGTCGGCGACGAGTCGATCACGCGACGGATCAAGGATCGTGCCGGCGTCGATCACCTGGTCGCGCCCCGCCGGCACGTGCTCGACACGATCGTGGCCGACGCCGCCAGGATCGCCGGAGTCGACATCCGCTTCGACACCACCGTGACCGGTGTACGCCGCGATGCCGACGGTCGGGTGGTGGGGGTGTGGGCCCGCGACCCGGCGGGCAACCCGGTGGAAGTGGACGCCCGCTTCGTCGTCGGTGCCGATGGGCTGCGCTCCCGGATCGCCCGCTCGGTCGGCGCGTCGCTCGACACCGCCCGGCACTCGGACGGGGCCACTCATTACGCGTACTACGCCGGGCCTCGTTGGCCGGGCATCGAGTTCTTCATCGGCCACGGGACCTTCGCCGGCGTGTTCCCCACCAACGACGGCGAGGCGTGCATCTGGGTGTGCAACCCCTCCGGCCTCGCCGAGGCAATCCGCCGGCGTACCCCCTCGGTCGCCGTGGCGTTCGACGAGATGCTCGCGCAGGCCGCCCCAGCACTCGCCGTCCGTCTGCGCGACGCCCGCCGGACGTCGGCGGTGCGCGGGGCCCTGCGTCTTCCCAACCAGGTACGTCAGGCCTTCGGGCCGGGCTGGGCCTTGGTGGGCGACGCCGGCTACCACCACGACCCCATCACCGGCCATGGCATCAGTGACGCGTTCCGCGACGCCGAGCTGCTGGCGGTCGCCCTCGACTGTGCCCTGTGTGGCGAGGTCGACGACACCACCGCCCTCGCTGGCTACCAGCGCCAACGCGACCGCGCTCTCCGGGAGATCTTCGACATCACCTGCGCGCTGGCCAGCTACCCCCCCGTGGCCGACTTCGTGGCCCTGCAGAAGCGTCTGAGCCTGGCCATCGACGCCGAGGCGGCTGCCCTCGCCGCCCGCCCCGTCCTCGAGGAGTGCCAACTCGCCGTCGCCTGACCCCAACACGCCGTCCCCAACAACCCACACCAACCACTTCAACAACCCCCAGACCAATTACCCACAGCTAGGAGCAACAACAAGATGGTCATGACCGAGAGCAACGAGTCCACCCGCAACGGTGTGGACACCGCCACCCTCTTCGCCACGCTCGACGCGGTGAAGGCGGCACCCGAGGCAGCCAAGTTCCAGTTCCGGGCCCGTAACGAATGGGTCAGCGGCACGCACAACCGCGGCACCATCCACGACTACTTCGGCGTCGGCGAGGAACGCACCCACGAGCGCAGCTGGGTGTTCGACGCCGACCACCCCGCCGTGCTGGTGGGCCGCGACAACGGCCCAACACCGGCCGAGTTCCTGCTGCACGCCCTGGCCGCGTGCCTCACCGCCGGGCTTGCCAACATCGCCGCCGCCCGCGGCGTGACGCTCACCGAGGTGCGCTCGACAGTCGAGGGCGACATCGACCTCAACGGCATCCTCGGGCTCGACCCCGACGTGCGCAACGGCTACGAGCACATCACCGTGCGCTTCACCGTCAAGGGCGACGCCCCCGCCGACGAGCTGCGCCAGCTCGTCGAGCAGTCGCGGGCCCGCTCGGCCGTCTATGACGTCATCACCAACCAGGTGCCCGTCACAATCGCCATCGATACCGAATGACACCACACGCGCCGATGGCCGGCCCTCATCGGGCCGGCCGTCGGCGCGTCACCACAGCTACTCCGTGCTCCACGCGGTCGCTCTGGCCACCACGTACCGGCGCACGCTTCCCGAGTTGAGCGAGGTGCTCGACCTGGCGCGTCGGGGCCCACATCCAGCGCCTCGGGCTCGTGTCGGGACGAGTGGCGGGCTCACGGCAGATCGGCCACCCGCCCTGTTGTCTCGTCCGGCTCGACCCGCCGAACCCGAAGGCACTGCTGGACGCCGAACAGGCGATGCGCCCTTTGGTCCTGGGGCGGGAAGTAGGGCCCTGCCACGGCAATGGGAACGATCTCGGGCCGGTTGACTCCGTATGTGTTCCCTTCGTCGACGATGGTGGCGGACCCGCTGGTGAGCACGTTCTTGAGCCAATCAGTGTTCGGCCCATAGGGCAGCGCGATCACGAACCCGTCGTCGGTCGCTACCGCCTGGACAGGCGTTTCGTAGGCCCGGCCTGTTGTCCGGCCGACGTGTCGGACCACGGATGCATAGGCGCCGGGCGTTCCGGCCGACTTCAGCACGAGCGGCTTCATAGCCCGGCCGGTCCTGCGGACGGTATTGAGTACAAGCGGCGACTTTGTCCGCATCCCGGTCACGAACACGATCCCGATCGCCGCGAGCGCAAGGAGCACGCCGCCGACGAGCCTGGCGATTGATCTACGCATTGCCACCTCCTCGAGGGCGGGTCGTTCCCAGGCTCATCCATCGGGTCGGCCTTCGTCCAGAGGCGGAGGACCGACGCGCACGTTCGAAACCAGCCGAGGAGGTGATCTGCGTCGGTGTCGCGGTTGTATTCGCAGGTGATCGTCTTCGATTTCTTGGCGAGCTACTGGAACAGCAACGAGTAGTCGGCGCCCGTGCGAAGGTGGTGGCCACCGTCGATCGGCAGGCAGACGCCCGTTATCCACGACGATTCGGGGCCGGCGAGGAAGCGCACCGCCTCGACCACATCGTTCACCGTTCCCACCCGGCCGAGCGGCATGTTGGCGAGGTAGTGGTCGAGCAGCTTCCCCCCACCGGTGATCGGTGCCATGAGCTCGTCATCGATGATCCCGGGTTGTAGGACGTTGACGCGGATTCCGTCATTGCCGAACTCCTCAGCCGCGTAGCGACACACCTCTTCGACGCCGGCCTTCGACGCGCCGTAAGCCCACAACCAGCGATGTGGGAAGTGGCCGGCGCCCGATGACATGCCGATGATCGAACCGCCACCCCGATTCCGCATGGCCGGCACCGCGTGTTTGATGCAGATGATCGTGCCGATGAGGTTGAGCTCGATCGTCGAACGGACATTGCCCAGGTCCGCCGCGTCCAACGAACCGAGATGATGGGATCCCCCAGCGTTTGCAAAGAGGATGTCGAGCCCGCCCGTCGGTTGCGCGGCAAACGTGACGGCCGCAGCTACCTGATCCTCGATCGTGACATCGGCGACGATCGATCGGATCGACCCGCCGTCGCCGACGATCGGAGCGATCCCGGCTTCGGCCTTCGCCAACTTCTCCTTCGTGCGACCGCAGATGGCGACGTGGGCGCCGTCGGCCGCCAACCGGGCCGCCGACGCGAGCCCGATGCCGCTGCCGCCCCCGGTCACCAGCGCGGTGCATCCGTGGATCGTCACCACGCCACCTTCATCGTCTCGTAGCCGCTCACGAAGTTCGCCGGCCGGTAGTCGGGCTCGTCGCGATCGACCAAGCGGATGCCCGGTAGCCGCTCGAGCAGCTGCTCGAACAGCACCCGCAGCTCGAGGCGGGCCAGCGAGTTCCCCAGGCAGAAGTGCTTCCCGAACCCGAACGCCACGTGCTCGTTCGGGCTCCGCTTGATGTCGAACGTGAAGGGATCGCGGAAGTGCTCCTCGTCACGGTTGGCGGACGGGTACAGCAACAAGACCTTCTGACCCTCGCGGATCTGCCGACCGCGTAGCTCCACGTCACACGTCGCGGTCCGCGCCATGTTCTTGATCGGCGAGACCCAGCGCAGCATCTCCTCGATCGCTCCCGGTAGCAACGAACGATCCGCGAGCAGAGCGTCCCATCGCCGCCGGTCCTGCAGCAACTGGTAGAGGCCGCCGGTGATCACGTGCCGTGTCGTCTCGTCTCCGCCGATGAGTATCAGCAGGGTCTCGTGCACGAGCGTCGCATCGTCGAAGCGATCGCCATCGACCTCGGCGTGCACCAGGATGCTCGTGAGGTCGTCCGCCGGGCTCGTCCGCCGGTTGGCGATGACGCCGGCCATGTAGGTCGTGTAGCCCTCGAATGCGGCCATCATCGCCGTGAGCTTGTCGGGATCGTCCTGCCCGAGCCCGCGCATCAGGTCGTCACTCCACTTGAGCAACGTCGGATGGTCGGCCTCCTCGAACCCCAGCGCGTCGCCGATCATCACCAAAGGGAGCCAAGCGGCGACGTCGGTGACGAAGTCGCATTGGCCGCGGTCGATCACCTGATCGAGGAGGCGGTCGACGATAGAGCGCACCTTGTCTTCCTGGCTCCGTATCTGCAGTGGCGTGAAGCCCTTGCTCACGAGCTGGCGGCGCTGCCGGTGCACCGGGTCGTCCTGTTCGATCATCATGCCCGTTGGTCCGCTGTCGGGACGGATGCCGCCGACGCTCGACCACAGGTCAGGGCGCCGCGAGATGTCCCTCACATCGTCGTACTTCGCGATGCCCCACACGCCCGCGGGCTCGTTCCAGTGGACGGGATCGTGCTCACGCAGCCAGGCGAGCGCAGCATGGGGATCACCGGCCCAGAAGTCGCCGCGCACGTAGTTCAGGGCGAGCTGGTCGAGTCCCATTGAGCCTTGTCACCACCTCTCAGCGCGGACACCCGATCGGTCGACCGGTTCAAGTGGTACAAGGTCGACGGCGGTGTCGCTGAGCGGTCGATGCGACACGCGAGCCACGGTGCCACCGTTCGGTCGACGCTCCTCACACATCCGTGGCTCCTTCACCGCCTTGGATCGCAGACTCTCGTTTCTAGTGCCCCGATGAGGGAGTGGCGACGGGCGGTGTCCTCGACGTGTCGGCGCTGACTCACAGGTCGACAGCGCCGGCGGCCTACCTGAGGCGGTTGCGCGAATGCTTCAGTTGAGCGACCGGATGGGTTCCACCGCGTCGAGGATCACGTCGAGCTCGGCATCGCTCCATGGGCCGGTTGTGATCAGCACCATGTGCTGGATCCCGCGTTGAGCGAGCTGGCCACACCGGTCGGTGAACGCCTTCGCGGTCTCGTCGCGCGCCAGGCGGCTGCTGAGGGTGATCTCGATGTCCTGGGGGTCTCTGCCGATCTTGTCGCAGGCGCGGGCGAGGACGTCGAGCTTGCGTTGCAGCGTCGTGCCGCCGTCGGGGATGTCGAACAGGTTGCAGGCATCGCCATAGCGCGCCACGAGCGGCAATGTCCGATGCTCGCCCATGCCACCGATCAGCACCCGGGGCCGCGAGATCGGTGCAGGGCTGCTGATCGGATGTTCGAGCCGGTGGCGCGGGCCGTCGAATGGGCGCCGGTCGCCGTCCCACATGTGCGCGGCGAGCTGCAGGAGCTCCTCCAAGAGCACGAAGCGTTCCGCGGTGTCTGGGAACGGCAGCCCCGTCATGACTGCCTCGTCTGCCTGGTAGCCGGCGCCGACGCCGAGCCACGCCCGGCCGTCGGAGAGCACGTCGAGTGTCGTGACAGCCTTGACGAGGAGAGCCGGTGGACGGATCGATGCCCAGGTGACCATGGTCCCCAGGTTCACGTTGCTGGTGGCGGCGGCGAGGAAGCCGAGGGTGGCGTAGGCCTCGAGCATCGGTTCGTCGATCGTGGCAGTCGGGTCCATCTGCAGGAGATGATCGGCGACCCACAGGGTGTCGACCCCCCCGTTGTCGACCCGTCGGGCCAGGTCGAGCAGGTGGCGCGCTAGGTGCGCTGGCCCCTCTGGCCACGAGTAGTTGGTGACATTGATGCTGATCTTCACGGCGACTCCCGGGTTGTGAGGAGGCCGCAGTTCAGCGGCCGAGCTGCCGGTCCCGGCACTTGTCCGAGGAAGCTGTAGTGGAGGCCCGCGATCTGCAGTCCGGCATCATCGGTCCGGACCACCGTGAACGAGATCCGCGTATCGCCCGGTGTCGGGTTGCCCTGGTGGTCACCAACGGCGTGCTGACGTGCCACTACGACGGTGGCGTCGCCATATCGGCGGGTCGAGACCTCGTCGAGCTCCAGGCGCTCGTAGCGCAGCCCCTGCTCGAAGCGCGATAGCCACGCCTGCTTCGGCAGCATGAACCCCACGGGGCCGATACCCACGAAGTCGTCAACGAGCAGCGCACCCAACGACTCGCGGTTCCCGCTCCGTTCGGCCTCGGTCCACGCGGTCAGCAGCTCATCGAGCTCGGTGATCATCGTGGCTCCTTCCTTCGTGCTTCGCTCTTCCGCGTTCCGGTCGTCGCTGTCGCCCCGCCTAGATCACCGTCCGCTGCCACGTCATCGCGAGCCGCGTTGTCGGCCAGTCGCTGCAGTAGGCGACGCAGCGTCGCGAGTTCCTCGTCGGAGAAGCCCGCCCGCAATCGTCGGTCGAACGCCTGGACCCGAGCGAGCAACCTTCGGAAGCCCAGCTCGCCCGCCGCGGTCAGCTCGACCTGATGTGCCCGGCGGTTGCGAGGGTCCCGTGCCCTCGTGACCAGGCCCGCATCTTCCATACGGTTGAGGTGATGCGTCAACGTCGGCCCCTCGACTCCGACGTCTTCGGCGATCTCGCGCTGCGTCGCATGTCGGCCACCCTTCAGCGACGCCAAGACCACCCATGAGGCCAGCGATCCACCACCTTCTGTGAGGGTGGCGTCGAACCCGCGGCTCACCGTCTTCGCCGTGCGGGTGACGAACAGGCCGATCGGCTCACCGGACGGTCTCATGCCCCCCCGAACAATAGAGATCGAACCATTCGATGTCAATGAATCCGCTGAGAGCGACGCGCTACGTCGCGGGGCTTTCTGGCTTGAAGAACGCTGCCGACCTGATCGGGCAGAACCGCCAGCCTGCGTCTGGGGGCAGCGCCATAGGGCCTACACCAGGCGCAGCACCTTCAGGAGGTACTCCTCCCGGTTCAGGGGGTTGTGATCGATGCGGGTACGGGTCGGCGGTTCACCGCGCACAGGCTGGTATCCGTCGAACGCGCACTCGAGCACTCCCTCGCCGTGGGTCAGCTCGGGCATCTGCGTTTGGAGGGCGTGTATGAGCGCGGCGCGGATCTGGCCGCCGAGAACGAGCGCCGAGCCGCGTGCAGTCTGCTCGAGGGGCGGCGCCTCCAGCCGGGCGAGGGTCGGCACCATGACGGGGAGCACGTCGGCGGGGATCTCGAGCTCGTAGCGATGGACGGGCTCGCACACGACGGTGCCGGCCCGTTCGAGCGCGGCCATCAGAACGAGTGGTATGAGGAGGCGGAAGTCGCTGCCGATGCTCGACATCGCCTTGCTGAACCCCTGGTGCGAGTGACTCTGCCGCGGCGCGTACTGCGAGTGCGTCAGGGTGACAACGCAGTCGGTGACCTCCCAGCCGTGGAGGCCCTGGCGCAGCGCCGCGGGCACGGTCTCGGCTATGGCGTTCATGAACGCAGCGGGCAGCGAGCCGAGCTCGATCTCGTAGCGGAAGGCGACACCTGAACCAACCGGTGCCGAATCGACCCGGAGGCCGACACCCGCGAGGAACGGCCGCTGGGCTGATCGGCCGCGTGGCATCGTCTCGATCGCCGTCCCGGTGCCTACCGGGCGCTCGATGCAGATCGGCGTGGTCTCGCGGAACTCGACGTCGAGGCCGAAGTCCGCGGCGAGCGTCGCCTGGATGACCTCCTTCTGCACCTCGCCGTAGAGGGAGAGGTGCAGCTCGTGTCTGATGTCGTCGAAGCGCAAGGCGATGAGTGGGTCCTGCTCGGCGAGCTGGGCGAGCGCGGTATACAGCGCGCGGCGGTGCTCGGGGTGGGGCACGACCACGGTCTCGAGCGTGGGTGGTGCGAAGTGGTGCTCGAGGCCGCCGCCTGCGGGTCGCTCGCCGATGGTGTCGCCGATGCGGATCTCACCGAGGCCCCAGACCTTGGCGATCTCGCCGCCGACGGCGCATGGCCGGCGAACCGTCGCACCGCCGTCGAATATCTCGATAGCCGTGACGGTGTGCTCGCCTACACGGTCGCGTACGCGGAGCGTGCCTCTGAACATGCGTAGGTAGGCAACGCGCTCGCCCGCCGGACCGCGGTCGATCTTGAAGACCGTGGCGGCGAGCGGGCCGTCGGCGTCGCCCCGGACGGCGGGCAGCAGCTCGGTGATGCCGTCGGTGAGGGCGTCGACACCGGCGCCGGTGATCGCCGAGCCGAAGTACACCGGGTGCATCTTGGCCTGCTTGGTCTGCGCCGCGAGCGCGCTGCGCAGCCAGTCGTCGGCGGGCGCGGTCTCATCGACGAGGGCGGCGAGCACGCGGTCGTCGTGGTCGGCCAGGGGTGTGAAGTCGAGCTCGGTCGGACCGAACGGCACGAACTCGACGATGCGGGCACCCAGGTTCAGCGTCGTGCCCATCGCGACGAGCGACGGCGTCAGCTTGTCGGCGATTGCCCGCAGCAGGGTGCCCTCCTGGGCGCCGGCACGGTCGATCTTGTTGACGAAGAGCAGCGTTGGGATGCGCAGCCGCTGCAGTGTGCGCATGAGAACGCGCGTCTGAGCCTGAACCCCCTCGACCGCGGAGATCACCAGCACCGTTCCGTCGAGCACGCCGAGCGCACGCTCGACCTCGGCGATGAAGTCCGGGTGTCCGGGCGTATCGATCAGGTTGATCGTGACATCGGCGACGACGAACGACACCACCGCGGCCTTGATGGTGATGCCGCGCCGACGTTCGAGGTCGAGGAAGTCAGTGTGGCTGGTGCCGGCGTCGACGCTGCCGATGTCGTCGATGACGCCCGCGGAGTGGAGCAGGCGCTCCGTCAGGCTGGTCTTACCGGCGTCGACATGGGCCAAGATCCCGAGGTTCAACGTTCGCATGCACATCCTTCACGCTCGTCACTGCAGGCACGGGCATGAAGGCAGCTCGCATGTCGTCTCTCCTCTGGATCAGCCGAGTCGGCGAGTCGAGTCAAGCACAGGGCCCCGCGGGCGGCCTCACACATTTCGGAATGAGCGGGGTGCGCCGGCCGCAAGGTGAGAAGTCGCAACAGGCGGGCCATGACGACGAGGCCGCTCGTTTGAGCCCTCGCGTGGCTGGGGCGTCCAGCTCGAGATCTCCGGTCGCGACAATCTGCCGGGCTTTGAGCGCAACCATGAAGGAGGCGTTGCGTTAGGGTGCACTGCGCACTATAGTGCGAAGGTCCCACAAACACACTTACAAGGAAGGTCAGCCATGTCCCCCGTCGACACCCTTACATCGCTGAACAAGACGAGCCTCAAAGCCCTAACGAGCGTCCAGGACGGCATCGTCGCTGCCTACAAGAACGCCGCCAGCTTCCTCCCCACCGACTGGATCCCGGCGCAGCCAGTGGTGCCCCTCGCCCGGGGTTACCTGGCCCAGGCCATCGAGGAGAGCTACGCCTTTCAGACCAAGGTGCTCGCGGCCAACAAGAGCTTCGCGGTCCGCCTGCTCGACGCGACCCCGCCTGCCCCTGCCCCCGCCAAGGCCCCTGCCAAGGCCGCCAAGTAGGTTCGGCCAGCATGAACGCCGCCGAAGCGCTGTGGAAGGAGAACCTGCAGCGCCTCGGCGGGTTCATCCGCGCCCAACGGAAGTTCCACCGTCTGTCACAACGGGAGCTGGCCAAGCTGGCGGACCTGTCCGACACCTACATGAGCCAGCTCGAGCGCGGTATGCACGAGCCTTCCATTCGGGTGCTCCGGGCCGTCGCCGACAGCCTCGGTATCAAGGCCAGCCAGCTGATCATGTACGCCGCGGGTCTCCCACTCGATGACGACGACACCACCACCGAGGAGGCAATCCGCCGCGATCCCCGCTTCACGGACGCGCAGCGACGGGCGCTGCTCGGCGTTGTGACGAGCTACCTCGAGTCCAACGAGACCTGAAGTCCTTGGCCCCTCTCGGCGGGCCCGCGATCTCGACAGGTAGCGTCGGCGTGTTCGACCTGATCGGTGGTGACTGCGCGGGCGATCGGCAGCCGGAGCTCAGCGCCCTCGTGCGTGACGGCGGGGTTGCCCCGCTCGGCCGCGCCTAGCTGTCCTCGTACTTGAAGGACACCGACAGCTTCGTCCGGTATGTCAAGGAACCCTCTTCACCAACGTCGAGGTCCTGCCTAACGACCTCAGCCACACGAAGGTCGCGCAGGGTTTCGCGGGCCTTGGCCACCGCCGCAGACGCCGCATCCTCCCAGGACGTGGTGCTGGTGCCGATGATCTCGATCACCTTGTAGACGCTCATCGCTACAACCCCTCCCATGGCCGCTACCGTGCGCCACGACCCTACGCCGGTCAAAGCCAGGCCGAGGCGTTCCGCGCACCGGATCGGTGCGCGACGCGCTGCCCCCCGCTCCGGCGAGACCGGAGGTTTACGGAGGGAACGTGGTAGCGAGATCGATCGCCGCGCCCTCTCGCGCGGACTGACGGGCGGCGAGCATGATCTCCAAGGCGTGGCGGGAGTGCTGCGCGCTGAGCGCTGGCTGGTTCCCGGTGGACAGACAGTCGAGCAGGTGCTCGACGAGGACGCCTCGGAAGAGCTGCTTCGTCCTGTCTGGCGCCGGAGGCAGCCCGATGTCGGTGGGCGTGATCCAACCGGCCAAGCCGGGCGCGGCATCGACGCGGAACAACTCGACGGCCGTATCCGCGCCGGGCCGGTCAATGATCATGCCGCCAGCGCATCCGTACAGTTCCATCAGCGGGGCCAGTCGGTGTCGGTTCAACGTTCTCTCAAGTGCGGAGGGCCTCCGCCTGCTGAGTCGCGCTTGCCAGGGCCGTCCGCACTGACGCTGGACAACGCGGTTAGGCAGGGCGGTCGTGGGTACGGTCCCAGAGCTCCACACCGAGGCTGGGAGGCCGGACGACGATGGTGAACACCGACAAGTACGCAGTCACCTTTGCGATGCTCGACAGCGACGGCGACGGCCGCGTCTCGGCGGCGGAGTTCAAGGAACTGATGGGCACCCTGGGGGTCGCTTTCACCGACGAGACCGCGGCCAGGGCCATAGAGATGATG
>Ga0209889_1000054_pt1 | contig 21155 bp, 25 predicted proteins | sample GWRWN1_0_10_FD_187233 | JGI IMG/M metagenome (GOLD analysis project Ga0209889, IMG submission 187233) | Riverbed sediment microbial communities from areas with no vegetation in Columbia River, Washington, USA - GW-RW N1_0_10 (SPAdes)... | ecosystem: Environmental > Aquatic > Freshwater > River >... | reverse complement strand
GAGGGTCCGGTTGATGCCCTCGGCACCTCGGTCGTAGGTGTGGTTGGAGGCGGTCGTGCAGGCGTCGTAGCCGGTGGCCGCCAACGCGGGAGCGATCTCCGGGGGCACCGAGAAGCTGGGGTAGCTCGAGAACGGGCCACCCGGCGGGGCGACCGGCGTCTCCATGTGGCAGATCGCGACGTCGGCGCCGCTCACCATCGGGCGAACGCCCGCCAGCATGGGACCGAAGTCGTGGCCGGCAGGGTTCCCGGAAGCGGCGGCGTCGGCGCTCGCTTGATCCCACAGGGCGGTGTGGAGCAGGACGTCGCCGGTGGCCACCAGCGTGAACGTCCGAGGATGCTCGGCCGCGTACTTCGCGTTCGCCCTGGCGATTGCGGCGGCGTGGCCCTCGAGGCGACGGGGTTCGTTGCGGCCGGGGAACTCGGTCACCGGCGGCGAGGACTGGGCATCGGTGGCGGCGTCCGGCTCGGGCCGGACGCCGCCGAGGGCGATCGCGAACAGTGTTGCCGCCAGCGCCGCGGGCAGCGCCCGTGACCGCTGTGCCATGGGGGTGGTGTAGCAGGCCCGGGCGGCTCGAGGCGCGATCCTCGACCGATAGTGTCCGCACGCGATGAGCGAGCGTCCGGAGCAATGACCAGCGGTCGACCCCGCAGTCCCAAGGGACGTGCGCGGGTCGTCGCCGACCGGCTCGCCGAGGAGTATCCGGGGACGGCGACGGAGCTGTGCGCGCTCGACCACTCCAACCCCTACGAGCTGTTGGTGGCGACGATCCTGTCGGCGCAGACCACTGACGAGCGGGTCAACATGGTGACCCCGGCGGTGTTCGCCAAGTACCCGCGGCCGGACGACCTGGCGGCCGCCGATCCGGCCGAGCTCGAGACGATCATCCAGTCGACGGGGTTCTTCCGTAACAAGACGCGCAGCCTGATGGGAATGGCGGCGGCTCTGGTCGAGCGGTTCGGCGGCGAGGTGCCGCGCAAGCTGTCCGACCTGGTCACCCTGCCGGGGGTGGGCCGCAAGACCGGCAACGTGGTGCGCAGCGTGGCCCTCGGCGAGCCCGGCCTACCGGTCGACACCCACGTGCTACGGCTCTCGCGGCGGCTCGGGCTCACCAAGCAGACCGACCCGGTGAAGGTCGAGCTCGAGCTCAACCCCATGGTGCGGGCCGACGAGCGGGGCGCCCTCAGCCTGCGTCTCATCCTGCACGGACGCCGCGTGTGCATGGCCCGCAAGCCCCGGTGCGACGCCTGCGTGCTGGCCGACATCTGCCCGTCGGCCTTCAAATTCTGATCGAGCATCCTGCGACCCGAAGTCAACGGGTCGTGACCGCATTGCAAAGAAATGTCGCCCCGTCGCGCACCCTCCGCCATGCCCGGAGCGATAACGTCAGTGAAGACCAGGTTCCCGCCACCTGGTTCCAATGCGACGTTGGGATCCGCCGCCTGGCGTCGCCGCGACGGCGCCCCTCGTGGGCGCCGTCGCTGTCTCTCGGCCTAGGCCTTGTGCCTCGTCAGAGGCACTCAGCGCATCGACCGCATGACCCGCTCGAGCTGGCGGGTCGCGGTGAGCAGCGACCGCTCGACCTCGTAGAGCCCGTCGGCCACGTCGGGCCGGGTTGACCCGCGGTAGCGATCCCCGACGGCCGTTATGCGGGTCGCCAGGTCATCGAGTGTGGTCGCCAGGGCCGAGAGCTCGGCGCGGTCGCTGTCCATGCTCCGGTTCTACCCGGAACCGGATGGGGTCGCTCGACGGCGCGCCGCTAGCGTTGCTCCGTGCTCCGTCGCCTCGACCTGCGTGGTTCCGGGACCGCCGACCTACGCTCCCGGCTGCCGCGCCCGGCCGTCCAGACCGAGCCGCCCGTCGACGAGGTGCGGGCCGTGCTGGCGGAGGTACGCGACGGAGGCGACGACGCCCTGCGTTCGCTGATCCTGCGCTTCGACGGGGCGCGGGTCGACGACCTCCGGGTGCCCCCCGCCGACGTTGCCGCGGCGCGTGACCGCGTCCCCGCCGGCCTGAGGGCCGCGCTCGAGGCCGCCCATGCGAACGTCAGCGCCTACCACGCCGCCCAGCTGCGGCCCGAGCTGGTCCACCGCAATGGCGCCATCGAGATTCGGGAGCTGGTGCGACCCGTCGACCGCGCCGGCTGCTACGTGCCCAGCGCCGCCGCCCCCCTGGTCTCCACGGTGCTCATGACCGTGGTGCCCGCCCGGGTGGCGGGCGTGCCCGAGGTCGTGCTCGTCACCGCCCCCGGCCCCGACGGCACGGTGGACGACGGGATCCTGGCGGCCGCCGCCCTCGCCGGCGCCGACGAGGTGTACCGGGTGGGCGGACCGGCGGCGATCGCAGCGCTGGCCTACGGCACCGAGTCGATCCGCCCGGTCGACGTCGTCGTCGGGCCCGGCAGCGTGCGCGTCGCGCAGGCCAAGCGGGAGGTCGCCGGCCTGGGGCTGGTGGGTGTCCCCTCGGCGTTCGCGGGACCGTCCGAGGTGGTGGTCGTGGCCGACGCATCTACCCCTCCCGAGCACGCCGCCATCGACGTGCTGGTCCAGGCCGAGCACGGCCGCGACGGGCTGGCCTGGCTCATCTGCTGGGACGCCGCCGTCGCGGATGCTGTCTGTGCGGCGGTCGACCGGCTCGTGCCCCGCTCACCGCGGCGCCGCCACCTCGAGGCCACCCTGGCCGAGGGCGGCTACGCGGTCCTGACCGACGGAGCCGAGCAGGCGCTGGCGGTCGCCAACGCCATCGCGCCCGAGCACCTCGAGCTGCTGGTGGACAACTGGGAGGCGCTCTTGCCGCAGGTGCGGCACGCGGGCGCCGTGTTCTGCGGTCCACTCGCGCCCGCATCGATCGGCGACTACCTCGCCGGGGCGAACCACGTGTTGCCCACGTCGGGGTCGGCGCGATTCTCGGGCGCGCTGCGGGTCGACGACTTCTGCAAGCACGTCCACGCCGTGGTGGTATCGCCCGAGGGGCTGGCCCAGGTGGCGCCCCACGTCGAGGCCCTGGCCGACTACGAGGGACTGCCGGCCCACGCCGAGTCGGTGCGGCTGCGGGCCCACGAGCAGGGACTGCCGGCATGACGCTCACGCCCCGCGACGACCTGGTATTGGTGGCTGGCTATCACTCGCCTCAGGTCGACGTGGCGGTCCGCCTCAACACCAACGAGGCGCCCGAGGCCCCACCGGCGGCGTTCACCCGCCGGCTCGGCGAGGCGTTGGCAACGATCGAGTGGAATCGTTATCCCGACCGGTCGTACCGAACGCTGCGCGAGGCGATCGCCAAGCAGCACGCGGTGGCGCCGGAGCAGGTGTTCGCGGCCAACGGATCGAACGAGGTGCTCCAGACGCTGTTGCTCACCTACGGCGGACCGGGCCGACGGGCCGCAGTGTTCGAGCCCACCTACGCGCTGCACAGCCACATCGCCCGCATCACCGGGACCGGCGTCTGCGTGGGCGAGCGATCCCACGACTTCACGCTCGACCTGAGCGAGGTGCGCCGGGTTCTGGCCGCGCACAAACCGGAGATCACGTTCTTGTGCTCGCCCAACAACCCCACTGGGACGGCCGAGCCTCAGGAGACGGTGATCGCCGTCGCGGACATGGCACCCGGCCTCGTCGTCGTCGACGAGGCGTACGGCCAGTTCGCTCCCTGGTCGGCCCTCGGCATGATCGACGATCGGTGGGGTGTCGTCGTCACCCGCACGTTCTCGAAGACGTGGTCGATGGCTGGCGCCCGGCTCGGCTACCTGATCGGTCCCGCCTGGCTGGTGGGGGAGCTGGACAAGGTGGTGTTGCCCTACCACCTCGACGTGGTGAAGCAGCTGGCGGGGACGTTGGCGCTGTCGTTCGGGGACGAGATGCGGGCCCGGGTGGCGGCGCTGGTCGAGGAGCGAGGGCGGGTCGCCGCCGCCCTGGCCGAGCTGCCGGTGGACGTGTGGCCGTCGGGTGCCAACTTCGTGCTGTTCCGGCCCCGTGAGCGCGACGGCGCTGCGGTGTGGCAGGCGCTGTTGGACCGCTCCGTGCTGATCCGCAATTGCGCCAACTGGCCCCGCCTCGACGATTGCCTTCGTGTCACGATCGGCACCCCCGCCGAGGACGACGCCTTCCTCGCCGCCCTCACCGAGGTCCTGTCGTGACCCGGTCCGCCCAGCGCCGTCGCACGACCAAGGAGACGTCGGTGGCGGTGGCGATCGACCTCGACGGCCCCGAGGGCAAGGTGCACGCCGCCACCGGGCTGCCCTTCTTCGACCACATGCTCGATCAGCTCGGGCGCCACGGTGGGTTCGACCTCTCGGTCGAGGCCCAGGGCGACCTCCGTGTCGACGGACATCACACGGTCGAGGACGTTGCCATCGTGGTGGGCGAGGCGTTCGGCGAGGCCCTGGGCGACAAGGCCGGGATCCGCCGGTTTGCTAGCGGGCTGTTCCCACTGGACGAGGCACTGGTCGAGGTGGCGCTCGACGTGTCCGGCCGCCCGTTCGTGGTCTACGACGTGCCGTTCGGGGAGGTGCTGCCGCTCGGCGACCCGCCGTTCAACCCCGAAATGGCCGAGCACTTCTGGCGTTCGTTCGCCCACGCGGCCGGGATCACGCTGCACGTCACCCGCAGGGCTGGCCGCAACACCCACCACGTCGTCGAGGCCACGTTCAAGGGCGTGGCCCGCTGCCTGCGCGACGCCGCACGCCTCGAGGGCGACACCGTGCCTTCGACGAAGGGATCGCTCTAGCCGTCGTCGGAGGCGGCCCCACCAAAGCGGCGTTCCGAAGTGCCGGAATCCGGCACATCCGAACGCCGGTTCCTAGTCGAGCTGGCGGGTCGGCTCCAAGTGCCACCGGCGCCGTCGATCGGGAGGACCAGGCGTACCCGCGCACCGCCCAGCGCGGACCGTTCGATGGCGAGGCTGCCACCCGCGGCCTCGGCGGATCGTCGGGCGATGTCGAGGCCCAGGCCCGTAGAGCCGGCGTGCGTCACCCCGCGCGCCAACGCCGCATCGGGATCGACGATCCCGGCACCGGCGTCGTCCACGGCGAGCTCGACCTTGCGGGCGTGGCGTTGCAGTGCGATCGCGTAGCCGCTGCCCTCGGGTGTGTGGGCGAACACGTTGCCGATGAGGGCATCGACGGCGGCCTCGGCGTCCCGGGACGACAGGCGCACGGGAGCGGGCCCGTCCGGCTCGATCTCGAGCGTCCAGCGGCGGCCGTCGTCGTCGGCCAGTGCGCTCCAGTGCGCGGCACGCTCCCGGGCCACGGCGGTCAGATCACAGCTCTCGGCCACCAGGCCAGGGCGTAGCGGCCGCCGGGCGCTGTGGATCAGGTCCGAGACCGCCGCCTCCAGCCGGTCGACGCCAGCCACCAGGTCGGGGTCGCCGGCCGCCTCGGCGTCGAGGCGGAGCGCGGTGAGCGGCGTGCGTAGGCGGTGCGACAGGTCGGCCACCCTCTCCCGCTCCGCGGCCCTCAGCTCGTCGATGCGGTCGGCCAGCACGTTTAGCGCCCGCGCCGCGTCCGCCAGCTCAGGCGTCGGGCCGGGTTGGGCCCGGGCCTCGGCCGCCCCCGAGGCCAGTGCCCGGGCCGTGGCCGAAAGGCCGGTGGCGTCGCGGGTCACCGATCGGGCCAGGCGGTCGGCGATGAGCGCCGCCGCCACCACCAGGGCGACGGCCACCCCCGCGAGCGCGGCCCAGGCCGTGGTCACCCCGTCGTCGAGCAGGCTGTTCGGCACCCGGGCCCGGGCCACTGACACGTCGTCGGCATTGCCCGTCCCGGTGACGACCACCGTGTACAGCTCCCGGGCGCCGTCGTGGTCCAGGCTGAAGGAGCGGCGCTGGTCGCGGGCCAGGGCCAGCGCCTGGTCGTCGTCGGGCGTGGGATCGCCGAGCCGGGTGCCGTCGGGGAGCCACACGGTCACGCGTCCGTCGGCCCCCGCGCCCGTCCGGGCAATCGCGTCCTCCACCAGCGGGGTCTGGGGAGACAGCGCCAGGACCGGTCCCAGCGCGCCGAGGTCACGCTCGGCGGCGCTCAGGGCCCGGTCGCGAGCCACCGAGCGAACCAGCGCTCCGAGCGGCACGGCGAACGCCACCACGACGAGGCTGGTCGTCGCCACGACCACGAGCAGGAGCCGGCGACGCATCGCGGCCCTCAGGTGGCGGACGGGGCGCGGTCGCCATCGTCCGGGGTGTCGAGCTTCAGGCCCACACCCCGCACCGTGAAGAGGTAGCGGGGTTCCGCCGCCGTCTCCCCGAGCTTGCGCCGCAGCCACGAAAGGTGGACGTCGACCGTCTTGTCGGCACCGCCGTAGGGCTGGCGCCACACCTCAGCCAACAACTCTCGCCGGGTGACCACGTCGGGGCTCCTCCGGGCGAGGTGCGCGAGGAGGTCGAATTCCAGGCGGGTGAGGTCGAGGTCGCGCCCGTCGAGCGTGGCGCTCCGGGCCCGGGGCTGGACTACCAGGCCCCCGACCTGCAGCCGGTCGTCGCCCTCGCCCACGCCACCGCGCCGCAGGACCGCCCGGATGCGGGCCTCGAGCTGGGCGGCCGAGTAGGGCTTGACCATGTAGTCGTCGGCGCCGTGGTCGAGGAGCCGCACGATGTCGGCCTCGTCGTCGCGGGCGGTCGCGACGATGACGGGCACGTCCGACACGCCCCGAAGCATCCGCAGCACGTCGGCACCGTCGAGGTCCGGTAGGCCGAGGTCGAGGACGATCACCTCGGGCCGCCATTCGACGGTGGCGGTGAGCGCCGCCGCACCGGATGCCTCGGTGCGCACGGCGTGGCCCGATCCGGCGAGCCCGCTGGCGAGCGCCTCACGGATCCTCTGGTCGTCCTCGATCACCAGCACCGATGCCACCGGGCCACGCTAGGCCCGCCGGGACCGCCGCCGGGCGAGGCGGGCGGTCCTTAACCGACGCTTAGGTCGGGGTTGGGAGCGGCCTAGGCCGCCGGGTGGGCACCATGGGGGGCGTGCGGCGATTCCTCGCGCTCGGTGCCGTCTGGGTGGCGTCGGCCGCCCTGGCGGCCGGGGTCGCCTGGGCGGGGATCGCCGTGGTCGGCGACCAGGTGACCGACGACCGCCCGGCGCCGCTGAGCGCCGACGAGGTCGCCCAGGCGGTCGAGGCCGACGAACCCACGACCACCACGGCGGCCGAGGGCGCGCCGACGACGACCTCGACCGCGCCAGCGGCCGACGCCGCGTCCACCACGGAGACGTACCGGACGGTGGGAGGCGTGGTGACACTGCGCTTCTCGCCGTCTGGCGTGGAGGTCGTCGGCGCGACGCCGAACGAGGGATTCAACGTCGATTCCGAACCGGAACATGGCAACGGCGTGAAGGTTGAGTTCGAGAGCGACGCGCACCGGAGCCGGGTGGACGCCTGGTGGGACGGTGGTCCCCAGGTCGAGCGCCGCGAAGACGGCGAGAACGTGGACGCCGAGGACAGCCGTGGTCCGGGCTCGGATGGCAGTGGCGGCAGTGGCGGTTCGGGCCCTGGGTGAGAGCCTCAGGACGGTAGCCGCTGGGCGTTCTGACTTAGCCCACCCTTAGGGTCTGCCGGAGACGCCGTTACGGACGGCGAGGCGACGCTGGGGCCGATGGATCCCTGGAGTGGAAAAGGAGCCCCCCAGTCATGAACCCCTCCAAGTCACCACGTCGCATGCGCACGGTCGCCGGCCTCGTGGGTGGCGGTATTGGCCTCGCCCTCGTGACGGGCGTGGGCCCGGCGCCGTCCTTTCTGGCCGCGGCATCTGGCGGCGACAGCAACGGCGATTCGACGACCTCGACGAGCGTCCCGCCGGCCATGTCGGGCAACCAGGTCGTCGACGCCGCGGGCGCCGGCACCGTGACCTTCCGTCGCAGCGGCGCCGACCTCACCCTGGTGAGTGCGGTGCCGGCCCGGGGATGGCGCGTCGAGGTCGAACAGGCCGCCGGGGCCGAGATCGAGGCCGATTTCCGCCAGGGCAGCCGACGCGTACAGGTCAACCTCGAGCTCGAGGATGGCGCCGTGCGCGAGCGGATCCGTATTCGCGACGAGGCCGACGGGTCGGAGATCCGCATCGAGAACGGCGTCGTCGTTCGGACCGAGCCTGGCGACCGCGCCGACGACCGCGTCGGCGACGACAACCGCGGTCCGGGTGCCGACGACAACCGCGGTCCCGGCTCGGGTGCCGCGCAAGCCACGGACGACCAGCCCGGCGACGACCACGGCGGCGTCAGCAACAGCGGTCCCGGCTCGGGTGATCACGGTGCGGACGACCTGCCCGGCGACGACCACGGCGGCCACAGCGGTAGCGACGGTTAGCTGCCGGTGAGCGCCGGTACCCGTCAGCCGGCGAACGCCAGGCAGTACACGCCGGGGAGAGCTTCGGCCAGCTTGCGCCAGCTCTCCCCGGCGTTCTCCGACAGGTAGACCCTGCCGTAGCGCTCGCCCACAGCCACGAGGTTGCCGGCCGCGACGAGACCGAAGGTGTCGATGTTGTGGGGGAATGTCGCCGGCAGGCCCGACTCGCCCCCGCAAGGCGCCAAGGGCCGCTCGGGGTCGTCGATCGGCCGCCGGTAGACCGCCGCCTCGTGGGTGGCCGGGCCCGTCGAGGCGCTGGCCAGCAGCCAACCCTCGGAGAGGGCCACCGCCCGGCAGTAGTGGGCGTGGAGCCCCTCGGTGCTCCAATGCCAGGTTTCCCCACCGTCGGAGCTCTGGCCCACGCCGACGGCGGCGGCGACCACGACCGTGTCGCCCTCGGCCAGTACCTGGTGGTCGTCGGCCTCTGCCGGCACCACCTCGATCCACTGGTCGGGGTCGCGCCGCCAGACGCCGCCAACGTGCACCCCGGCGAACAGACCGGCGGCGCCCATGGTAAGCGAGCGCAGGTCGGGCGGTGCGCCCCAGGGCGTTGTCCATTCGCGACGGGTCGGGATGGCGTCGAATGCCCGGTCGACCGCCGGGCCGTCGGTGCTGCCCACGAGCACGAGCCGAGCTTCGCTGCTTCCCACCAGCGCCCGACCACCGGCCAACGCCAGCAGGCAGCGCGGGAGCAGCCCCTCCGGGAGCTCCCGAGGCGCCCCGTCGTCCAGCGAGACCACCCCCTCGTCGGCGATGACCCAGTCGCCGGAGATGCCGGTCACCTCGACGCCGGCCAAGCCCCGGCGCACGACCTTGCCGTCGAGCCCGAGCTCGACCAATCCGTCACCCGTTCCCACCAGGAGCATGGAACCAGTGTGGCCGCGCCCGCGGCGCCCAGGGTGGCATTGGCTCCTGTGGGGCAGGCTGGGCGCCATGAGCGGGCGTCCCGAGATCTGGCTGTGCCGGCACGGTGAGACCGAGTGGAGCCGTGATGGACGCCACACCAGCCGCACCGACCTGCCGCTCACGCCCGAGGGGCTCGAGGAGGCACGGCGGCTGGCGGCGCGCCTGTCGGGGGTGAAGTTCGACGTGGTGCTGACCAGCCCGCTACGCCGCGCCGCGGACACCGCGGCGATCACCGGGTTCCCCGACGCCATCAGGGAACCGGGGGCAGCCGAATGGGACTACGGCGACTATGAGGGTCGGACCACTGCCGCCATTCGGGAGGAGGTCCCCGGCTGGACGGTGTGGACCCATCCGCCGCCGGGTGGTGAGACGGCCGAACAGGTCGGTGCCCGGGCAGACCGGCTCATCGACCGGGTGCAGGAGGAGGCGCCCACCCGGGCCCTGCTGTTTTCGCACGCCCATTTCCTGCGGGTGCTGGCCGCCCGGTGGATCGGTCTAGCAGCGAAAGCGGGCGTGCGCCTATTGCTCGATACCGGGAGCGTGTCGGTGTTGGGATGGGAGCGGGAGGTCCGCGCCATCAAGCAGTGGAACACCGACGCCGCGGGCGGCACGAGCAGGAGCACCGAGTGACGCCCCAAGGCGGAACGACCGGGAGCACCGAGTGACGCCGCAGGCGGCGCAACTGTTTCGGGGGCCCGCCATGCCCAACCGTAGGATCGGGCGCCAGTGAGAGAGCGCCCATGACCCTCATCGCCGTCCTCGACTACGGCATCGGCAACCTCCGCTCGGCGCAGAAGGCGCTCCAGCACGTGGGCGCCGACGCCCGGCTCACGGCCGATCCGGGCCTCGTGCGGGACGCGGCGGGGGTGGTGCTCCCGGGGGTCGGCAACTTCGGGCGCTGCATGGAGGCACTCGAGGAGATCGGCCTCGACGAGCTGGCCATCGAGTGTGCCTCCTCCGGCCGGCCGTTCCTGGGGGTGTGTGTCGGGATGCAGATGCTGTACCAAGGTTCCGAGGAATCACCCGCGGTACCGGGCCTGGGAGTGCTCCGCGGGGTCGTGCGGCTGCTTCCCGAAGGCGTGAAGCGCCCGCAGATGCAGTGGAACGTCCTCGGCCGGCGGCGCGAGAGCGGGTTGCTGTCCGGCGTGCCGGACCCGACGTGGGTCTACTTCGTGCACTCGTACGCGGCCGACAGCGACGAGCACGCGGTGGCCACGTGCGACTACGGCGGTCCGGTGGTGGCGGCGATCGAGGCCGGCGCGCTGTGGGCCACGCAGTTCCACCCCGAGAAGTCGGGGGCAACGGGCATGCGCATCCTCGCCAACTTCGTCGGTCGGGCGGTCGAGTCGGCGGCTGCGGCGTGACCGGCCGGGCAGCGGGGTTCCCGTGATGGACCTGTACCCCGCCATCGATCTGCGCGACGGGCGGTGTGTGCGGCTCTACCAGGGCGACTACGCGCGGGAGACCGTGTACGCCGACGATCCCGTGGTGCAGGCGCGGGCCTTCGCCGCCGAAGGGGCGCCCTGGATTCACATCGTCGATCTCGACGCCGCCCGGACCGGCGACCCGCGCAACTACGAGCTCGTCGCCGCGGTGGCCGCCGTCGTCGATGTGCCGGTGCAGGCCGGCGGTGGAGTGCGCAACGATGCCGCGGCCGACGCCCTGCTCGGGCGGGGAGTGCGGCGGGTGGTGGTGGGCACGGCGGCTGTGGAACGGCCCGACTGGGTGCGATCGCTGGCCGGCCGTTACCCGGGACAGGTGGCGGTGGGGCTCGACGCCCGCGGCCGCAACCTGGCCGTGCGGGGCTGGGCCGAGGGGTCGGGCCACGACCTCGTCGACGTCGCCCGCCGGTTCGAAGATGCCGGGGTGGCAGCGTTGGTGGTCACCGAGATCGGGCGTGACGGCACGCTCTCCGGTCCCGCGCTGGACCAGCTCGCCGCCGTGCTGGAGGCCACCGGTGTCGACGTGATCGCGTCGGGGGGCGTGGGCACTCTGGCCGACCTGCGGACGCTGTCGGTGCTCGAGGTCGACGACCGCCGGTTGGCCGGCACCATCGTCGGCCGGGCGCTCTACGAGGGCGCGTTCCGGGTGTCCGACGCCATCGCCGCCGCGGAGGCGCACACGTGACCGACCGGGCGATTGACGGCCCGGGTGAGACGCCGGAGGCCGGGCAGAACCCGCTCGACACCCCCGCCGCTGCCACCACCAGGTTCGCGGTGGAGGTCGCGGCCTGGGTGGTCGTCCCCTGGGCGGTGGGACGGCGGGTGGGCTGGATCCCCGCGGCGGTCGCCCTGGTCGCCATCGTGGCGGCCACGGGCACGTTCAACGCCGCCGGCGACAAGCGGCACGAGGGGGTCACCGTCCCCGGCCCCGCGCGGCTGGCTCTCGAGGCGGCGTTGGGGATCGGAGCGGTGGTGGCGGCCGGGTACCTGTGGGGGGCGGTGGGCGCAGCGCTGATCGCGGGCCTCGTGGTCGTCGCCGCGGTCGCCGGTCGGCGGCGCGGCGCCTGGCTGCTGCGCGGGGGCGTCGTCGGTGCGTAGCGTCCGGGTCATTCCCTGCCTGGATGTCGACGCCGGCCGGGTGGTCAAGGGCGTCAACTTCGTCGGGTTGCGCGACGCCGGGGATCCGGTAGAGCTGGCCGGCCGTTACGACGCCGAGGGCGCCGACGAGCTCGTGTTCCTCGACATCACAGCCTCGGCCGACGCCCGCGACACCATTGTCGACGTCGCCCGGCACACGGCAGACGAGGTGTTCATACCGTTCACCGTGGGGGGAGGCGTGCGCTCGGTCGACGACGCCCGGCGCCTGTTGATGGCCGGGGCTGAGAAGGTGTCGATCAACACCGCGGCGGTCGAGCGCCCAGATCTCGTGACCGAGCTGGCCACCGAGTTCGGCGCCCAGTGCGTGGTCGTGGCCATCGACGCTCGCCGCATCGTCGGTGCCGCGCAGCGGTTCGAAGTGACAACCCACGGGGGACGGACGTCGACCGCGCGCGACGCCGTGGCCTGGGCGCAAGAGGTCGAGACCCGCGGCGCCGGGGAGATCCTGCTCACGTCGATGGACCGCGACGGCACACGAGAGGGCTTCGACCTCGAGCTCACGCGGGCGGTGTCGGACTCCGTGGGCGTGCCGGTGATCGCCAGCGGCGGGGTGGGCACGCTGGCGCATCTGGCCGAGGGAGTCATCCAGGGCGGCGCCGACGCCGTGTTGGCGGCATCGATCTTCCACTTCGGCGAGCACACCATCGCCGAGGCCAAGGACGAGCTCGCCCGCGCCGGCCTGATCGTCAGGCCCGCCTAGGGCCCTAACCTCCAGGCTGGCGCTCGGGCGGCAGCGTACGGACCTGACCGCCCGCACCGCGGCCGCCCGTTGGCCACGCGCCCAAGTCGTCGGTCGCTGCCGGCTGCCGCTAGCGTCGTTCATGTGCCGGACCCCGCCACGGTGACCGCCGACGACCGCACCGCCACCGAGAAGCTGCCCATCAAGATGCTCAACGATCGGGTGCTCGTGCGGATCGCGGGTCCCGAGGGCGAGCGACGGTCGTCCGGCGGGATCCTCATCCCCGCCACCGCACAGACGTCGAAGCGATTGGCCTGGGCCGAGGTGGTTGCCGTCGGGCCCAACGTGCGGGCCATGCAGGCGGGCGACCACGTTTTGTTTGCTCCCGAGGACCGCTACGAGGTCGAGGTCCGGGGCGACGACTATGTGATCCTGCGCGAGCGTGACGTCCACGCCGTGGCCTCGACCCGACTCGGCGAGGCCTCGACGGGCCTGTACCTGTAGCGGCCCCGGAAGCCCGACCGGAGCCCCCGCGGCTGCACGACCGGTGGACATCCGCTTGGTTCGCCACATATCGTGTTGGTGTTCGCGCGAAATGTGACGATATTCCTGATTTCGTCGTGAGAGTGCTGCCCTTCGCACGGTCCGTTGACACGAACTGCCGTCCAGGGGGTACACCTACATGGGAACGCGACGAAGGAGGGAGCCGGCATGGGAGTCCTCATCCTGGTGCTGTTCGGACTGCTGGCCCTCGCATCGGCGAACGGCTGTCAGTCGTCGCTCGATTCCAACAGCGCCTTCGACTTCGGCACAGGCGGCGAAGCGAGCGCGAGCGACGGGCTGCCGACGTGCGACGGCGTGGTGGTCATCGACGTGGCGTCCGAACCGGTACGGGTGCCCGGCGACACGGATCTCTTCTCGTCGGCCTCTCCCATCTGTGGAATGTCGGTCGGGCGGGGTGGCGCGGATGCAGTGGTCGTGTTGCAAGACGCACTGGCGCGGTGCAACCGCGAGAGTGTGTCGGTCGATGGCGAGTACGGCTCCCAAACGGCCGCAGCCGTGATGGGCGTGCAGCAACGCGCCGGGATCACGGCGGACGGCGAGTACGGCCCGGCGACGTTCCAGGCGATGCGCTGGCCCACCACATCGACGTCGGGGGCGAGAACCGACTGCGTCGCCGGCGCGTCGTCGTCGGCGGTCGTAGACGGTGGGTCATCCGCCTTGCCGCCGACGGATTGACGCGAATCCGCCATGATGGTGTGGGATGCGACGTGAGGAGAAGCGCCTGAGGCGTGGCGGTCGAGTCCGAACCGCGATCGCCGCCGTGGCTGCCGTGGGCGTCGCCGCGCTGGGCATCGGTTACTGCTCGGATCAGTTCGGCTTCAACGAGTCCGAGGAAGGCCGGGGTGTGAGCAGTCAGCTGGTGTTCCCGGCTTCGGAGCTGGAGACGACGCTCGGGCTCATGGCCGTCCAGAACAACGTCGAGCTGAGGGTCACGCACGACATCGAGATCCTGGGCAGAACGCAGGACATCTACACCGACGTCTTCCCCGCCCAGGTGCCGGGGTTGCTGGAGTTCAGGGTCGAGGATCTGCCCGATGTCGAGGTATCGGACGAGAACCACGTGAAGGTGACGATTCCCCGGGCCAACGTCTTCGTGCAGGAACGGGTGGAGCAGCTTCGCGAGCCGGTGACCTTCAGCGTCGAGGATGGGCGCCTAGCGGAAGCGGGCGGCTTGCCCATCGAGAAGGGGACACGCGTGTTCCTCGAGGACGGTACCTACTCGACGGGAGCGTTCGTCTTCGATCCCGAGGAGTCAGAGAGCATCCTGACCAAGGCGGTCGACGGCATGACCCTCGGCCTGACCAACATCAACGTCGGGACGGCCGAGAACGTCCTCAAGATCGGCCAGCTGGCCACGCTCAACCCCGCCTGTATCAGGCTGGCCGCCGAGCGGGTCGGTCTGGACGAGCTGTTCGCCGCCGGCATCCGCGACCACTTGCTGCGGAAGGGGTTCAGCGCCCAGAACATCGACATCGAGTTCACGGGGAAGTTCCCCGCCTACGATCAATTTCCCGACGAGACGGGCGCGACGTTCGAGGAGTCCCGGCTGAGCGTCGAGGCGGCGCTGGCCGGCGACAACCAGAAGACCATCCAATTCTCGACCGACTGCGATTCCGACTCGATCGCCGAGCCCGACAGCACCATCTCCATCACTTCGGTCGGCGCCCCCTGACCGGAATCAGATTCTCGGCGGCGAAGGCCGGGTCGTACCATGGCCGGGTGCCCGCCAGCCCTGCGACGTCGATCGACGCCACCGACGAGCAGTTGGCGCAGGTGCGGTTCAACGCCGACGGGCTGGTGCCCGCCATCGTGCAGGACCACGCATCGGGCCAGGTGCTGATGATGGCGTGGATGACGGCCGAGACGCTGCGGCTCACGTTGGCCGAGGGGCGCACGGTGTTCTGGAGCCGCAGCCGGCAGGAGGTGTGGCGCAAGGGCGAGACGTCGGGCGACGTCCAGTACGTTCGGTCGGCGCACTACGACTGCGACGGTGATGTGTTGCTGTTCGTGGTGGAGCAGCAGGGCGCAGGCGCCTGCCACACGGGCGAGCATTCGTGCTTCTTCCGGGCGTTCGGATCCGCTACTGGTGACATGACCGGTCGACAGGCGACCGATCCCGTCGCCAGGGTCGGCCGGGCGCGGTGATCAACCCGTCCCGCGACGAGTTCCGGTCGCTGGCCCGCACCCACACCGTCATTCCCCTGTGGCGCGAGCTGCTGGCCGATCTCACCACGCCGGTGGCTGCCTACGCCCGTCTCGTGGGCCACGGGACCGGGTTCCTGCTCGAATCGGTGGAGCACGGGGAGGCACGCTGGAGCCGCTGGTCGTTCATCGGTCGCAACCCGCTGGCAACGCTGACAGCCCGGGGCCGCGACGTGGACGTGACCGGGTGGGTGCCATCGTCGATCCCGCGCGACCGGGGGATACTGGCGGCACTCGAGGCGTTGCTCGGGGTGTGGCGGGCGCCGTCACTCCCCGATCTGCCGCCCCTCCACGGTGGCGTCCTCGGCTACCTCGGCTACGACGTGGTGCGCGAGGTGGAGCGCTTGCCCGACGTCCCCCCTGACGACTTGGGCCACGCCGACGCCGTCGTGTCGGTGATCGGCCAGCTGGCCGCATACGACCACTGGCGCCAGCGGGTGGTCCTGATCGACAACGTCGTCGTGCCCGAGAACGCAACCGGGGGGCAGCTCGACGTGCTCTACGACGGCGCCGTCGCCCGCCTCGACGAGCTGGCCGCCGACGGTGCGCGCCCGATCGACGAGCCCCTGGTCGAGCCGCCGGCGCCCGACGACCAGCTGCCGGATGTGCGGTCCACCATGGGTACCGACCTGTACGCCCAGGCGGTGGAGGTCGCCCGTGAGCACATCCTGGCCGGAGACATCTTCCAGGTGGTTCTGGCGCAGCGCTACGACTTCGACCTCGACGCCGAGCCGTTCGACGTCTACCGGGTGCTGCGCCAGGTCAACCCCAGCCCGTACATGTACTTCGTGCGCCAGCCCCGGCTCACCCTGGTGGGGGCGTCGCCGGAGCCCATGGTGCGGCTCACCGACGGGCGGGTGATCTCCCGGCCCATCGCTGGCACGCGTCGTCGAGGGATCACGGACGAGGACGATGCCCGCCTCGCCGCCGAGCTGCGTGAGCATCCCAAGGAGATCGCCGAGCACGTCATGCTCGTCGACCTCGCCCGCAACGATGTCGGGCGGGTGGTGCGGTTCGGCACCGAGCGGGTCGACGAGTACCAGACCCTCGAGCGCTACAGCCACGTCATGCACCTCACGTCGCAGGTGTCGGGTGAGCTGGCCGAGGGCCGCGGCGCCATCGACGTGCTGCGGGCCACCCTGCCGGCCGGGACCGTGTCTGGCGCCCCCAAGGTTCGAGCCATGGAGATCATCGATGCGCTCGAGCCCACCAAGCGGGGGCCGTACGCGGGCGTGGTCGGCTACCTGGATTTCTCGGGCAACATCGATACCGCCATCGCCATCCGCACGATGGTGATCGACGACGACGGCAGGGCGTCGGTCCAGGCCGGCGCCGGAATCGTCGCCGACTCGGTGCCCGAGTACGAGGACCTCGAGTGCCGCAACAAGGCCCGGGCCCTGCTCGCCGCCGTGCCCGCCGCGCGCCGCATGACCGCCGCCCGCCGTGGTCGCTCGGCCACGGCAACGACGACGGTTCCGACTGGCGACTGAGCCCATCCCGCACAGCCGGCGGCCCTACGGTCGACCCAACGATCCGGCGGTGTGGTGACTTGGTGGACTGATGGCCGAGCTGGACTTCGACGCGTGGTACCTGCGGGAGCACCGCCGCGTCGTGTCGGCGCTGGCGGCCATCACGGGGCGCCCGTCGGTCGCCGCCGAAGCGGTGGACGAGGCGTTCGTGCGGGCGTGTGAGCGTTGGGACCATGTCCGTGCCATGGCGTCGCCCGGCGGATGTCCACCAGCCGGCGCTGAACGACGCTCGCCGGCGCCTCCGGACAGCGGCGCGGTCGACGGCGGCGGCGGCGGGCCGTCGTAGCCCTCGCCGCCGTCTCACTGGGCGTGGTCGCCGTCGCCGCCGTGAACCGAGCGGGGGATGACCGGGGCCCAGAGTGGCCGCCGGACCGCCGACCACCGTGCGAACGCCCACCGAGCCCCGCACGAGGATCAACGCCGAGGGACAGGTCGTCCTGACCGAGCCGTTCGGCATGGAGATCACACCCGCCACGGGGCTGAGGGAGACCGAACGGGTGGATGTCCGGCTCGAACCCGACCCGGGCGGCGAGCTCATCGTGGTGCAGTGCGCAGCCGAGGTCGTCGAGATCTCCGCCTCGGGCCCGGCGGGAACCGAGCTCGGCGTGTGCAGCCCGGGGCTCCAATACCTGCGGGGGGCTGGCGATCCCGTGGGGCGCCCGCCGGATTCGACCGACCTCTGGCTCGACGTGGATCGCCGCCTGCCCACCCCAGACCTCGGCGTCATCGACTGTGCATCGGCTCCCGGTCGGTGCGTCGTGGCGGTGCGTCCCAGCGGAACGACGGGCCCCGGCAGCGGCGATGACGATCGCTTCGCCCCGCTCGCGTTCGACCCCACCCTGGCAGCGTTGGCCTCACCTACGCTGAGCTATCAGGGCGGCAAGCCTCCCTTCGAGGATGGGCAGGTCGTCACCCTCCACGGGGAGGACTTTGCCCTCGAGGACGACGTGTACGTCCGCCAATGCGTGGCGACCACCCCCGAGCAACAGCCCACGACCGGCGACCGGGGTGTCGGTCAGTGCGATGGCGAGTTCCGCGCGGTGGCCACGAGGACCGACGCCGACGGCCGGTTCTCGATCGATCTGCTCGTGTACCGCGACATCGGCGTCGGCGAGTACCAGCAGCTGGTGTCGTGGATCCCTTGCGAGCCGTGCGCTCTCGAGGTGACGGGGGCGCGTTCCGGAACTGCGCTGGCCGCCTTGGAGCTGGTCCCGAGCGACACACCGATCCACGCATCGATCCGCTTGGTGCCCGAAGGTCCGTACCAGCCGGGTCAGCGGGTGCGGGTGGAGGGCAGCGGCTTCCAGGCCAGCGGCGACCCGGGGCCGGAGATCCACGTTGCGTGGTGCCTCACCGGTGCTGATGTCGCTGATTGCGTCTACCCGACTGAAGGCATGACCCCGCAGGTCGGAAGCGACGGGCGGTTCGTAATTGACGCGTTCCCACTTCCCGACAGTCTCAGCGGCATGACGTGCGCCCCGCGGCCGGGATTCTGCGCTGTGGCGTGGTATCCGTCGCTGGAAGCCGCGCCCATGGGTCAGACGATCCCGCTCGACCTGTCGGGCTGACGGGCCTGCGGTGCCAGACTGGCGGCCATGAGCGCCGCCGCCGTCGATCCGATCGACCTGCGCACCACCCTGGGGTGGTTCCCGGAGGAGCGGGACGTCGTGCGGGTGGCCGGGCCCGAAGCGGTCGGCTATCTCCAGGGCCAGCTCAGCCAGGACATCGAAAGCCTGGCCGTCGGATCCAGCGCCCGGTCGTTCGTGTTGCAACCCACCGGCAAGGTGGACGCCTGGGTCCGGGTCACACGCACCGCCGCCGACGAGGTGGTACTCGACCTCGACGCGGGCCAGGGCGGCGGTCTCGTGACCCGCCTCCGCCGGTTCCTGTTGCGCACCAAGGCCGACGTGGACACGCTCGACTGGCAGACCGTCGCCCTGCGGGGCCCGGGCGCAGCCGAAGCCGCGCATTCCGCCGACGCTGCCGATGGAGTGCTGGTGGTGCCGGCGGGTTGGCCCGGCGTCGAGGGGGTCGACCTCTTGGGCCCGGCCGTCGAGCCACCCCCCGGCGTACCCGAGGCCGACCCGTCGGCGTACGCCAGCCTGCGGATCCGCTCCGGTGTGCCCGCGATGGGGGCCGAGCTGACCGATCGCACTATCCCGGCCGAGGCCGGCCGGTGGGTCATCGACGCTTCCGTCGACTTCACCAAGGGCTGCTTCACCGGCCAGGAGTTGGTCGCCCGCATCGACAGCCGCGGCGGCCACGTGCCCCGCCACCTGCGCGGCCTGGTCGTCAGCGCCGGGGGCCCACCGCCGGCGGGCGCGCCCGTCATGGTGGACGGCGCAGAGGTCGGCAAGGTGACCTCGGTGGCCTGGGCGCCAGGCACCGATCAGGGAGTGGCGCTCGCCTATGTCGGCCGGGGCGTGACACCCCCGGCCGCGGCCGAGGTGCCCTGCCACGACCGGGCGCTGCCCGTGACCGTCGTGGACCTGCCGATGGGGTGACCGTGGCGCTGCCCAACCATTACGACGTGCTCGGCGTGCCGGCCAGCGCCACGCAGTCCGAGGTTCGGGCCGCCTACCGGGCGGCCGCCCGCGACCATCATCCCGACGCCGGTGGCGACGCCGGCCGCATGCGGGCGCTCAACGTCGCCTGGGCCGTGCTTGGCGATCCCGTCCGCCGGGCCGCTTACGACCGGGCACTGGCGGGGGGAACGGCGGGAGGCGGCATCGGCCCGCCGTTCGGGCCCTCTGTCCCGGGGGCGGGGATGTCCACCACGTGGCCAACGGATGGGGATGGCTGGCCCATCGACCCCGACGCCCGGCTCACGCCGGACGAGTGGGCCGATCTTGCCGACGGCCGTCCGATCGCCCCCACGATGGCGCTCGAGGGCTGGTGGGCGATCCTGCCGCCGGCCATGCTGCTGCTCGCCGTGGGCCTGTTCGTGGGTGCCATCTTCTTCACCGCCCCGGCGCTCATTGGATTTGCCGCCGGGGCGTTCGTGATGGCATGCGGGTTGTTCGTGCTCGCCCCCTTGCGGGCGATGACGCGTCGCGAGAAACGGTGAACTACCGGGCTGTACCTGAACCACTCAAAAATCGATGAAAAATCCCTGAAGTGATTGCATGGTGTTGAACGTCTGCTAACATCGTACACATGTTCGCAGACGTGAAGGTCCGGCACGTGCGAGACGTGGAGAAGGTCCTGCGTTCCCAGCTCAGGCGCCTGGTGCCGGGCGACGTGCCGTTGAGCGACGCCCCCGCCATGTGGGACGCGTTCGACGCAATCGAGCGGTGCGCAACCGCGGCCAAAACGCTGTTGGCCGAACGCGTGGGGGATTCCCGGGTCTGGGCTCGCGCCGGAGATCGGTCGGCCCAGGAATACCTGGCCCGCCAGTCAGGCAGCTCGGTCGGTGTGGCCAGGTGTGCCTTGGAGACCTCCAAGAGGCTGCGCGCCCTCCCGACCACCGAGGCGGCGGTGCGCCGGGGTGAGCTGTCCCGCGAGCAAGCCCAGACCATTGCGGATGCGGCTGCGGTCAACCCGGCCGCCGAGTGGTCACTGCTCGAGGCCGCGAAGAACTCGACCCTCGTGGATCTGCGCGAGAAGGCCAGCCGGGCCAAGGCGGCCGGCGACCCCGACCCCGAGTCAACGCATCGGCGCATCCAACCGCCAGCGATGCCTCCGACGCTTCACCGACGCCGAAGGCGCGTGGAACCTCCAGGGTCGTGGCACACCCGATGCCGGTGCGGTGTTCAACGCCGCGCTCGATCCCATCGTCGATGAGATGTTCCGCGTCGCCCGACGTGAAGGGCGCCGCGAGTCTCGTGACGCCCACGCGTTCGACGCCGTCATGGAGCTCGTTCGGCGTGCCTGCGGCTCCACCCATCCCGACGCGGCCGTGGTGCGGTCGCCGAGCACCGGCGACGACGCCGCATCCGACGATCCGGCCAGGGAGGTTCCAGCCTCTGACCCGCGCGCCCCTGCCGGGCGCACTAGGGCCCCGAACCCCAACTTTCTGGCGCTGCTGCGGGTCGATCTCCAGGCGCTCGTGCGGGGCCGGGCCAAGGACGACGAGCTGTGTGAGATAAAGGGGGTCGGCCCGGTCCCCGTCCGCGTCGCCCGCAACCTGCTCGGAGACTCGATCCTCAAGCTGGTCCTCACCCGTGGCGTCGACGTCGCCAACGTCACTCATCTCGGCCGAGGCCCCACCGAAGCCCAACGGATCGCTCTGCTGTGGAGCGCCCCGGCGTGCACCAACTCGCTCTGCTCGCACACGCTCCAGATCCAGCACGATCACCGCACCCCCTGGGTCGAAATCCACGAAACCACCCTCGACAACCTCGACCGGCTG
>Ga0209889_1000053_pt1 | contig 21291 bp, 17 predicted proteins | sample GWRWN1_0_10_FD_187233 | JGI IMG/M metagenome (GOLD analysis project Ga0209889, IMG submission 187233) | Riverbed sediment microbial communities from areas with no vegetation in Columbia River, Washington, USA - GW-RW N1_0_10 (SPAdes)... | ecosystem: Environmental > Aquatic > Freshwater > River >... | reverse complement strand
CATCGCGTCGATCTTCCGGATGTAGTCGTGGGCGGCCGCCTCCATCTGGTTCGTCAGCGTCTCGAGGTAATAGGAGCCCCCGAGCGGATCGATCGTCAGGGCGACCCCGGACTCCTCGGCGAGGATCTGCTGGGTTCGCAGCGCAACCGTCACCGCCTCCTCCGTCGGCAGCGCCCAGGTCTCGTCGTAGGAATTGGTGTGGAGCGATTGCGCGCCGCCGAGCACCGCCGCCAGCGCCTGGAGGGCGACCCGCGCGATGTTGTTGAGAGGCTGCTGGGCGGTCGCCGAGACGCCGGCCGTCTGGGTGTGCGTCCGGAGCCGCATCGATTCGGGCTTCTTCGCGCCGAACCGCTCCTTCATGAAGCGCGCCCACAGGCGCCGCGCCGCCCGGAGCTTGGCGATCTCCTCGAAGAAATCGTTGTGGATGTCGAAGAAGAACGACAGCCGCGGCGCGAAGCTGTCGATGTCCAGGCCGCGCGCGCACGCCGCCTCGACGTAGCCGAGGCCGTCGGCCAGCGTGAACGCGAGTTCCTGCACCGCGGTCGCGCCCGCCTCACGGATATGGTAGCCCGAGATCGAAACGGGATTGAAGCGCGGCACGTGCTTCGAGGCGAATTCGATCATATCGACGACGATGCGAACCGCCGGCTCGGGCGGGCAGATCCATTCCTTCTGGGCGATGAACTCCTTCAGCATGTCGTTCTGCATCGTGCCGCCGACGCGCTCCCACGCGACCCCCTGTTTCTCGGCGACCGCCAGGTACATGGCGAGCGCGACCGACGCGGTGCAGTTGATCGTCATCGACGTCGTGACGTCGCCGAGCGGGATGTCCGCGAACAGCCGCTCAAAATCGTCGAGCGTCGAGATCGACACGCCTTCCTTGCCGACCTCGCCCCGCGCCCGCAGATGGTCTGCGTCGTATCCCATCAACGCCGGCATGTCGAAGGCCGTCGATAGTCCGGTCTGGCCCTGCGCCAGCAGGTACTTGAACCGGGCGTTGGTGTCCTCGGGCCGGCCGAAGCCGGCGAACATCCGCATCGTCCAGAGCCGGCCCCGGTACATCGTCGGATAGACGCCGCGGGTGAACGGATACTCGCCCGGGCGGCCGAGCTGCTCGTCGTGCGACCAATCGTGCAGGCTCGCCGGCGTGTAGAGCGGCTCGATCGGGATGCCCGACAGCGTCTCGAAGCGCGCCGGTCGATCGGGCCAGCGCTCAGGCTCCGTCATGACCACCCCCTCGCAGCACGTCGCGCGCGATCACGAGCTTCTGGATCTGGGAGGTTCCCTCGTAGAGCTGCGTGATCTTCGCGTCGCGGAAGGCGCGCTCCACCCCGTACTCCTTGATGAAGCCGTAGCCGCCGTGGACCTGGATCGCGTCCGTGGTCACCTTCATCGCCGTCTCGGCGGCGAAGAGCTTGGCCATCGCGGCGGCGGTCCCGTAGGGTCGACCGGCTTCCTTGAGGGCGGCGGCGCGCAAGGTCAGGAGGCGGGCGCCGTCGATTGACACCGCCATGTCGGCCAGCATCCACTGTATCATCTGGTGCTCGCCGATCGGCACCCCGAAGGCCTTCCGCTCACGGGCGTACGCCACGGAGCGCTCGTACGCGCCGGCCGCGATCCCGAGCGCTTGGGCCGCGATCCCGACCCGCCCTCCGTCGATCGCCGACAGGGCAATCCTGAATCCCTGCCCTTCCTCCCCGATGCGGTTCGCCGCCGGGACGCGGCAGTCGTCGAAGACCAGCTCGGCAGTATCCGAGGCCCGGATGCCGAGCTTGTCCTCAGTCCTGGCCACCGTGAACCCGGGCGTTCCCTTCTCGACGACGAAGGCGGAGATGCCGCGGTACCCCTTGGCGCGGTCCGTCTGGCAAAAGACGAGCGCGAACGACGCCTCGCGGCCGGTGGTGATGAAGCGCTTGCGGCCGTCGACCACGTAGTGGTCCGCGTCGCGCACCGCGCGCGTCGCCTGATTCGTCGCGTCGGAGCCCGCCTGCGGCTCCGTGAGCGCGAAGCACCCGTGAGCGTGCCCGGAGGCGACCGGCCTCAGGAAGCGCTCGCGCTGGGCGTCCGTGCCGTACCGGTACACCGGGTCGCCGTAGAGCGAGTTGTTGACCGACATGATGACGGCGTGGCTCGCGCACGCCTTGGCGATCTCCTCGAGGGCCACGACGTACGACACCGCGCCGGCGCCGCTCCCGCCCCATTGCTCGGGAATCACCATGCCCATGAGGCCGAGCTCGCCCATGCCCTTGACGGTCTCGTGCGGGAAGCGCGCGTCCCGGTCGATGTCGGCGGCGATCGGCTTGATCTGGGAGTCGGCGAACTCCCGTACCGTCGCCTGGATCATCTGCTGCTCTTCGGTCAAATCCAGTCGCATTTTTTGGGAGAAGGGGGCTCCGGGTGTACGAGATGCGTACACCCTCCGCCCCCCTCTCGACTCCCCCCTTACTTGTCCAGGAGCTTCTTGAACTCTTTCGTGAGCTCCGGCACGACCTCGAAGAGGTCGGCGACGATCCCGAAGTCGGCGATCTTGAAGATCGGCGCCTCCGGGTCCTTGTTCACGGCGACGATGACTTTCGAGGTCCGCATCCCCGCCAGGTGCTGGATCGCGCCCGAGACGCCGAAGCCGAGATAGAGCTTCGGCGAGATGGTCCGGCCGGTCTGGCCGATCTGGAACCGGTGCGGCCGCCAGCCGGCGTCGACGGCGGCGCGCGAGGCGCCCACCGCGGCGCCGATCACGCGGCCCAGCTCTTCGAGGATCACGTAGTTCTCCGGTCCCTTCATTCCGCGCCCGCCCGAGATGACGGTCTCCGCCTCCGTCAGCTCGGGGAGCCCGGTGGAGACCTCCTCGCGGCGCTCGACGAACTGCATCTGGGCGCCGGATGCCACCACGGTCGGTCGTTCGACCGGCGCCGTCTTTCCGGGCTGGGTGTCCGCGGGGCGGAATACGTTGGGTCGCAGCGTCGCGACCCACGGCGCCTTGGCCCACGTCACTCTCGAGAGAAGCTTGCCCGCGTAAACCGGGCGGGTCGCGACGAGCGTGTCCCCGTCCAGCGCGAACCCGACCGAGTCGGCCGCGAGCCCGACGCCGAGCCGCGCCGCGAGCCGCGCCACGAATTCCCGCTGGCGGCTCGTGACGGGCGCGAAGATCGCCTTCGGCGCTTCCCTGGCGGCGAGGTCGGCGGCGGCCGCCACCCACACCTCGCTCCGGTAGGGGGCGAGGGCCGCGTGCTCGAGCAACAGCACTTTCGCGGCGCCCCACTCACCGAGCTGCTTCAATCCCGCCTCGCTCGCCTTGTCGGTGAGCCACACGGCCTCGACCCGCCCCGGCGCGAGCCGTGAGGCTTCGCCGATGACTTCGGCCATGACCTTCTTCGGCGAGCCGTTACGATCGTCTTCGACGATGCACCAGAACGCGTTCGGCATGATGTCCCCTTGGGAGAAGGGGGCTCCGGGTGTACGACATGCGTACACCCTCCGCCCCCCTCTCGACTCCCCCTAGATCGCTTTGGCGTCTTCGCGCAGGGCGCGGACGAGTTCCTTCACCGCCGTGGGCACGTCGCCCGCGATGATGCGTCCGGGCGGGCGGGGCGGCAGCGCCTGGAGCCCGACGATCGAGAGCTGCGGCGGCTCGGACGCCCACTCGAGATCGGCCGCCTTCACGTCCCTGATCTCCTTCTTCTTCGCGCCCATGATGCCTTTCAGCGTCGGGTACCGCGGCTCGTTGAGCCCCTTCTGCGCGGCCAGGACTGCGGGCAGGGGGAGGTCGAAGACCTCGAGCCCGCCCTCCACCTGGCGGGCGGCGCGGACGGACTTGCCGTCGGCGTCGATCGCCTCCTCCATGATCCAGTAGGCGCACGGCCAGCCGAGCAGCTCGGCGAGCTGTGCCGTGACGGCGCCCATGTCGTCGTCGATCGCCTGGCGGCCGCACAGCACGAGCTGCGGCCCTTCCTGCTTGATGACCGCCGCCAGCGCTTTGGCCGTCGCCAGCGTGTCGGCCGTCGCCCACACGGGGTCGTTCAGGTGGATCGCGCGGTCGCAGCCCATCGCGAGGCAGGATCGGAGCGCCTCCTTCACCCGATCGGGCCCGAGCGACACCGCCACGACCTCGCCCTGACCGCGCTTCTCCTTGATGCGCAGCGCCTCCTCGACGGCGAACTCGTCGTACGGCGAGACGATCCACGTGATGCCCGTAGGATCGATCGTCTTCCCGTCGGCGGCGATCTTCACCTGGGTCGCGGTGTCCGGCACCTGCTTGACGGTGACGAGGATCTTCATGACGTCGCTCCTTCGTAATGGAGTTCACGGGTGATCCGGAAGCGGTCGCCCGGGATGAAGACTCGGTCGAAGACGACCGGGGCACCGCCGGCGTCATGCGAGGTGCGCTCGGACTCGAACGCCGCCTCGCCGGCGCGGCACCCGAGGTCGCGCGCCTCGCGGCGGCCGAGGCGCACCGCCGAGACGGTCTCGTGCGCGCGCGCGATGACGACACCGAGCTTGAACTCGAGGACCTGGTGGAGCGGCGTCCGCGCGAGATCGGCCCGCACTACCTCGTCGCCGATCAGCGGCGGGAGGAACGACCGCTGAAGACTCATCGGATGGTCGTCGACCAGCCGCAGCCGCTCGAGCACGAACACGCGCGCGCGTACCGGGAGTCGCAGCGCCTCCGCGACGCGCCGGTCGGCCGCAGCGAACCGCGCCCCCAGGAGCCGCGTCGCGACGTGCTCGCCCTTGGCCAAGAGATCCCCGGCGAAGCGGCGCAGCTGGAGGATGTCGTAGTCGATCGAGGGCGCGGCGACGAACGTCCCGAGACCGTGGCGGCGCGTGATGAGGTGCTCGCGCTCGAGGAGCTCGAGCGCCTGGCGCAACGTCATGAGCGTCACGGCGAAGCTCTTCGCGAGCTCGCGCTGATTGTCGAGCCGCGCGCCGGGCGCGAGCGCGCCGCCACGGATCCGCTCGCGCAACGTCTCGGCGATGCGGTGGTAGCGTGGGATCCGACCGATGCGCTTCGCGTTCGCCCTGATACCGTTCATGGAACCTCGGTGTTCTAGAACTCTACCGCCGAACCAGGTCGCGGGAGCGTCGTCCACGAGGAAGAAACGGCTACACCGAAGGGAACTTTGAGGGCGCGCCGCCGCGACGCCCTATTCTAGCATCGTTGGTGACGCTCACGCTTCGAGAGAAAGCTCCCGGGTGAAGTGGACGAGCTGGTCGAGCTTGCCGCGCGCGGCGCCCGTGTCGATCGAGCGGGCCGCCAGCTCGACACCGTCCTTCAGGTCGCGCGCCTTGGCTCCGGCGACCAGCGCGGCGGCGGCGTTCATCAGCACGATATCGCGGCGCGGTCCCGGGTCGCCGGCGAGGATGGTCCGGATGATCTCGGCGTTCTGCTCGCGATCGCCCCCGAGGAGATCGCCGATCGAGGCGCGCGGCAGGCCGAAGTCCTCGGGCCGGACGATGGACGTCCGGACGACGCCCTCGCGGACCTCGGAGATGCGGCTCTCGCCGGTGTTCGAGATCTCGTCGAGGTTGTCGCTGCCATGCACGACGAACGCCCGGATCGTCCCGAGCTCGGCGAGCACGCGCGCGAGAGGCTCGGTGAGCGCCGCGGCGTAGACCCCGATGACCTGAGCGTTGGCGCCCGCCGGGTTGGTCAGCGGGCCCAGCATATTGAACACGGTGCGCACGCCCATCTCGCGCCGCGCGGGCATCACATGCTTCATCGCGGTGTGCAGAAGCGGCGCGTAGAGGAAGCCGATCCCCACCTCATCCACGCAGCGCGCGACGTTCTGGGGCGGCAGATCGAGATTGATGCCGAGCGTCTCGACCACGTCGGCGGAGCCACAGAGCGAGGACACGGAGCGGTTGCCGTGCTTGGCGACGCGGAGCCCGGAGCCCGCCACGACGAAGGCCGTCGCCGTCGAGACGTTGAAGGTGCCGGTCGCGTCCCCGCCGGTGCCGCAGGTGTCGATCAGCATCTCGCGGTCTGTGCCGGTCAGTCCCGCCACCTCGTCGGCGCGGGTGCGGATACGCACGACCTTCTGGCGCATCACCTGCGCGAAGCCGATCAGCTCCTCGACCGTCTCGCCCTTCATCCGAAGGGCGGTCAGGAACGCGGCGATCTGCGCGTTGGTCGCCGCGCCCGACATGATCGCCTCCATCGCCGCCGCGGCTTCGATTCGTGTCAGGTCGCGCCGCTCGACCAGTCGTCGGAGCGCCTCGGTGATGATGGGGCTCGTCATGAGGGGATCAGTATACCCAGGACGATCCTTCCCCGCGCGCCACCTGGGCTGGCCGGCCGAGACCCCGGAAGCCTCGCACGGGCCGGTTTTTTCGGCACGATCAGCCTGCATGGGGGCGCCTCGGCCCACGACACGTTGAACATTCGGGTAACCCTAGAGACCGAGATACGCCTGCTTCACGTGGGGGCTCGCCCGGAGGCTCTCCCGCGTCCCCTCGAGCACGATCCGCCCGTTCTCGAGCACGTAGCCTCGGTGCGAGAGCTGGAGCGCGCGCGGCACGTTCTGCTCGACGAGCATGATCGTCATGCCGTCGCCATTGACCCGCTGCAGAGTGTCGAAGATGAGCTTCACCGTCACCGGCGCCAATCCGAGGCTCGGCTCGTCCAGCAACAGGAGGCGCGGGCGCGCCATGAGCCCGCGCCCGATCGCGCACATCTGTTGCTCGCCGCCCGACAGCGTCCCGGCGAGTTGACGCTCACGCTCGTGCAGGCGCGGGAAGAGCGTGAAGACGAGCTCGAGCGCGTCGTCCCGGTGGCGCCGGTCCGCGGCCCGGCCACCGAGCTCCAGATTGTCGCGCACCGTCATCGTGGGAAAGAGCTGGCGCCCCTCCGGCACATGGGCGATGCCCCGCGCGACGATCTGGGCCGACCCCAGACCGTCGAGCCGCGCGCCCTCGAATTCGATGCGCCCGGCGCGCACGGGCAGGAGCCCGCTGATCGCCCGCAGCGTCGTGGTCTTGCCGGCGCCGTTCGCGCCGATCAACGCCACCGCCTCGCCCTGTCGCACCTCGAGCGAGACGCCGGAGACCGCCGTCAGGTCGCCGTAGCCGGCCTCGAGCCCGTCAAGCCGGAGCAGCGCGGACATACTCGTCGCCCAGGTACGCCTCGACCACTTTCGGGTGATTGGCGATGTCGGCCGGCGTCCCCTCCGCGATCTTCTCGCCGAAGCTCAGCACGACGATCCGATGGGAGAGCGCCATCACCGCCCGCATGTTGTGCTCGATTAACAAGATCGACACGCCGGATGCATGAATGCCTTGGATCAGCCGGATGATCGTCTCGATCTCCGTCGGATTGAGCCCCGCCATCACCTCGTCGAGCAGGAGCAGGGTCGGCTCGGTGGCGAGCGCCCGCCCCAGCTCGAGGCGTTTGCGCTCGGCCAGCGTCAGGGTGCTCGCCGTCACGTGCTCCCGGGCGCCGAGTCCCACGCGCTCCACGACGTCGCGGGCGCGGGCGCGCGCCTCGAGCGCCTGCGGATGCCGGGCGAGCGCGCCCACCCTCACGTTCTCGAGGACGCTCATGCGCGGGAAGGGCCGGACGAGCTGAAACGTCCGCGCCAGCCCGAGGCGGCAGATCGCGTGCGGCGGGAGCCCGACGAGCGAGCGGTCGCGGAAGCTGACGTCGCCCGCGTCCGGCGTGAGAAAGCCCGAGAGGAGATTGAAGACCGTCGTCTTGCCGGCTCCGTTCGGGCCGATGAGCCCGAGCATCTCGCCATGTTCGACCGCCAGGTCGAGCCCGGCGACGGCCTGAAGGCCGCCGAAGCGCCTGGACAGGCCGCGCGCCACCAGCAGGGGCATTTGTAGCGGGAGCCGTGAGCCCGGCTCGGACCGAGGGTGGCCTGAGACAGGCGCGACCCGGCTCCGCTCCTGCGGACAACCCTTCGGGTAGGGGGGGCCTGAGACAGGCGGGACCCGGCCCCGTCGTTGGAGGACGCGCCGCAGGCGCGGATAGGCGCCCTCGGGCAGGAACAGCACCACGCCGATCAGGAGCACGCCGTACACGATCAGGTGCGCGCCGTGCAGTCCTCCCTGCCCGAGATACAGCCGAGACAGCTCGGCCAGCGGCGTCAAGATGAAGGAGCCCAGGATGGGTCCGAGGAGCGTGCCCGCGCCGCCCACGATCGGGCGGATGATGATCTCGACCGACAGCGGGATCCCGAAGAGCGTGTTGGGCTGGAGCGAGAAGAGATAGAACGCATAGAACGTTCCGCCCAGACCCGTGAGAAAGGACGACACGACCATCGCGAGCATCTTGTACTTGAGGGCGTTCACGCCGAGCGCCTCGGCCGCGGCCTCGTCCTCGCGGATCGCCGCGAGATAGATGCCGAAGCGCCGCCGCGCGATCGCCCAGGCGGTCGCCGTGGCGGTCAGCATGAGCGCCAGCGCGATGTAGTAGTAGACGCGGCCGTCCTGGAACTGGAACTGCCGCGGGTCGCCGGTGAAGGTGATGTACAGACCGAGTGGGCCGCCGATCGCGTCGATGTTCGAGACGGCGATGCGGCAGATCTCGGCGAACGCCACGGTGAGCAGCACGAAGTAGAAGCCGCGCAGGCCGAAGCGGAAGCCGAGGTAGCCGATGATGGCGCCGAGCAGCGCCGCCAGCGCGGCGCCGACGAACATGCCGACCCACGGGGTGAGCCCCGCCTCGATCGACAGCATCGCCGCCGTGTAGCCGCCGACGCCGACGAAGGCGGCGTGCCCGGCCGAAAGCTGGCCCGCGTAGCCACCCACGATGTTCCACGCCTGGCCGAGGAACCCGTAGAAAAAGATCAGGATGAAGATGGTGACGGCGTACGAGCTCAGCACCGCCGGAAGCGTCAGCAGCACCGCGAGCGCCGCGACGACCGCCCACCTCATGACGTCCGCTTGCCGAAGAGACCGGCCGGCCGGAAGAGGAGGATCACGATGAGCAGCGAGAAGCTCACCAGCTCCTTGAGCGATGGCTTGAGGAACACGGCGCCGAGCGACTCGGCGACCGACACGAGCAGGCCTCCGATGAACGCGCCGAGGAGGCTGCCCATCCCGCCGATGATCACGATGTTGAACGAGGTCACCGACAGCGAGAGTCCGGTCGGCGGTTGAAACGGGAGGATCGAGGAGACCAGGGCACCCGCGGCGCCCACGCAGGCGGCGCCCACGCCGAACGCCACCGCGTAGACGCGTCGCACATCGGTGCCGATCACGAGCGCGCCGTAGGTGTTGTCGGCCGCGGCCCGGATCGTCCGACCGAGGTCGGTTCGGTAGAGGAACAGGGAGAGCGCGACGGTGAGCGCGACCGCGACCACGAACGTCACGAGCCGGGCGACGTCCACGAAGACGGGCCCGAGCCACAGCGTCGCGGCCCCGAGGGGCGACCGCACCCGCGTGGGCTCAGGGCCGAACGCGACGAGCGCCAGGTTTTCGAGCACGAGCGCGACCCCGAGCATCAGGAGAATCTGCATCTCGTGGGGTGCGTCGATAACCCGGTCGACGAGTCCACGCTGCACGAGGAGGCCGAGCGCGAACAGCGCGGCGGCGCAGACGACGAAACTCAGGTAGGGATCGATACCCGCGCGCGTGGCGAGCAGGTACGAGAGGTACATGCCCCAGACCATCATGTCGCCGTGGGCGAAGTTCACGACGCGCATCACGCCGAAAATCAGCGTGAGGCCGACGGCCATCAGGCTGTAGACACCCCCGAACAGCAGGCCGCTCAGCAACCCCTGCAGGACGAGCGTCAGGTCCACGGAGACTCCGACCGAGGACCGCCTGCGTGGGTCCGGTTCCCGACCCGCGACGACGGGAGCTGAGCGCCCGGGTGGAGCCCAGCCGCACCGGAGCAGCGGACGCGTGCCGCGTGGTCGAGCGACCCCGCCCGGCACCACGCCCGCCCCACCGGACCCGCTCTCGCCGCCAGCGGTTGTCCTAGGCCGTCGGGCGCGGGAAGACGAGCTTCTGCAGCGCAGCCTCTTTGGGCCAGACGGCGACGGGCTTCTGCGAGAGGATCTGGATCATCGTCGGGATCGCATTGGGGTTGTCGCCGAGCTCGTTGAAGACGACCGGCCCCGCGTACTGCATGAGCCCGCCGCTGAAGTTCGTCGTCTTCATCGCGTCGACGATCGCGTCGGGGTCCTCGAGGCTCGCCGCGCGCTCGAGAATGTCGGCGATGACGAACATGCCGTCGTACGAGTAGCCCGAGTTCGTGTCGAACGTCTTGCCGCCCGAGCGCTTCCGGTACTCCTCGGCCACGGCGTTGGTCTTCGGGTTCTTGAAGTTCGCCCACGGCACGCTCGTCAGCACGTACTCGAGATCTTCCTTGAGCGCGGCCAGCTGGCCCGCCTCGTAGAGCCCGGGGCTGCCGGGGCCGACGATTCCCATCATCTCGATCCGCTGCTTACGGATCTCGGGGAAGAGCAGCAGAGCGGACGCCGGGCGGGTGATCGGCGCGATCACGTCGGGCTTCGCGGCCTTCGCCTTCGAGACCTCCGTCGAGAGGTCGGACGGCGGCTCCGGCCACGGGATGGCCTCGACGATCTCCCACGAAGGGTTGGCCGCCTTGTGGGCCGCCTGGAACCCCCGCGCCTGATTCTGGCCGAAGAGGTCGTTGCAGTACATGAGGACGACCCGCTTGGGCGACGCGTTCGCTTCCTTGAAGATCTCGTTGAAGTACTGGACGGCCTTGCGGCCGAAGCTCGAGCCGGTGGGAAAGTTTCGGTAGACGTACTGGACCTTCTGCTGGCCCTCCTTGACCGACTTCGCGACGTTCGCGGTGATGGGGTCGGCGGCGGCGATGTCGATCAGGAGCGGCACACGCCGCTGCTGGGCGAGGGACGCCATCGCGTTGGTCGATCCCGAGTCGAACGACCCCATCAGCATCCGGGTACCCCGGTTCACGACACGCTCGGCCTCGACGCGGCCGTTCTCGGGCTTGGTCTGCGTGTCACCGACGATCAGCTCGAGCTTGATGCCGCCCTTCGACTTGATGCCGCCCGCCGCGTTGATTGCATCGGCGGCCATCTGGGCGCCCAGGCGACAGGCCTGCCCGGGTTCGGCGAGCGCGCCCGTCACGGGATGAATGACGCCGATCTTGAACGTCTTCGGCTGCGCGCGGAGCGGCAGCGGAAATCCGGCGATGGTTGCGCCGCCGGCGGTCGCCTTGAGAAACGTCCGCCGGGTCAGTCGATGCTTCGCCATCACGAGGCTCCTCCCAGGAGCTCTTTGGCGATGATCATGCGCTGGATCTGGTTCGTGCCCTCGTAGATCTGCATGATCTTCGCGTCGCGCATGTAGCGCTCCACCGGAAACTCACGGGTGTAGCCGTAGCCGCCGAAGATCTGGACCGCGTCCGTGGCGACCTTCATGGCGGCATCGCCCGCCCAGCACTTCGCCATCGACGCTTCGTAGGTGTTGCCCCGCATGCCCGCGTCGACCTGGCGCGCGGCGTGGTGGACCATGAGACGCCCGGCGTGCACCTGCATCGCCATGTCCGCCAGCATGAACTGGATGCCCTGGAACGCGGCGATCGGCTGGCCGAACTGCTGCCGCTCCTTCGCGTACGCCGTGGCGGCGTCGAGCGCCGCCTGGCCGATGCCGACCGCCATCGCGCCCGTCATCGGCCGCGTCATGTCGAGCGTCTGCATGGCGATCGTGAATCCCTCGCCCTCCTCGCCGAGCCGCTGCTCGATCGGGACGGCGCAGTCCGTGAAGTGGAGCGCCACCGTGGGCGAGCAGCGGATCCCCATCTTCCTTTCCTTCTTGCCGACGGCGAAGCCCGGCAGACTCTTCTCGATGAGAAAGGCGGTGATGCCCTTGGCGCGCTTGCCCGGATCGACGGTCGCGAAGACGGTGATGACGTCCGCGTGGTCGCCATGCGAGCACCACTGCTTCGAGCCGTTCAGGACGTAGTGATCGCCCTTGCGGACCGCCGTGGTCCGCAGGCTCGCGGCGTCCGAGCCGGAGCCGGGCTCCGAGAGCGAGTAGGCCGCCATGAACTCGCCGGCCGCGAGACGGGGCAAGTACTTCTTCTTCTGCTCTGCGGTGCCGGCCAGGAGGATCGGCAGGCCGCCGAGCGGGTGCGCGCCGAAGTTCGTGGTCGTCCCCGCGCACGCCCACCCTAGCTCCTCGGCGACCAGGGCGAGCGCGAGACAGCCCATGTTCGTCCCGCCGTACTCCTCCGGCACCCAGACACCGAAGAGGCCGGAGTCGACGAGCGCCTGCATCGACTCCGTCGGGTAGCTCTCGGTCTCGTCGTAGTGCGCGGCGTTCGGCGCGATCCGGTCCCGGGCGACTTTGCGCGCCAGATCGCGGATCATGCGTTGCTCTTCGGTGAGGTAGAAGACGTCGTTCATGTATGGTCCCCCTCAGACGATCTGCCGTCGCCGCAGCTCAGCCAACCGTTCGGGCGCCAGGCCGAGCGCTTCGCCGTAGATCTTCTCATTGTGCTCGCCGAGCCGGGGTGGAAAGCTCAGCGCCGGCGGCTCGCCGACCGGCGGGGCCGGCAGCGCGATGCGGAGGCCGGATCGTGGGTCCGTGACCTGCATGAGCCGCTCGGCGACGAGCGGATCGGCCACGACGTCGGCGAGCGTGCTGACGCGGGACACCGGGACACCGGCACGGCGGAGCGATTCGAGCGCCTCGCCGGTGCCGAGATCCGCGAAGCAGTCGGCCAGCGCGCGATCCAGCCCGTCGACATCGGCGATGCGGCCGGCGTTGGCCGCGTACTCGGGCCGACCCAGCCCGGCGAAGCGCGGGAGGGCTGTCAGCGCCGCCCACTGCTGGTCGTTACCCACCGCCAGGTACACGTGGCCGTCGCGTGTCCGATGGACGGCGACCGGGGCGAAGAACTGATGGCGATTGCCCTTTCGCGCGACACGCTCGCCGAGGCTCGAGGAGAGCGCGATGGGCGCGACCATCCACGACACCGCGCTGCGCAGCATCGATACGTCGATGCGCGCGCCCTCGCCCGTCGTCGCGCGGCGGTAGAGAGCCTTCACGACCTCGCTATAGCCGTGCTCGGCGGCCCCCAGGTCGACCATCGGCAGGCCGAAGACCGTGGGCGGTCCCCCGGCGTCGCCCGTCAGCTCCATGAAGCCGGCGCGCGCCTGGAGTACGGGATCGTAGGCCGCCTCGTCGTGGTCCGGACCGAACCCGGTGATACCGAGCCAGATCAGGTCGGACTTCACGGCGAGGAGCCGCTGGGGCTCGATCCCGAGGCGGGCGTAGCTCCGCGTCCGCTGATTGCAGGCGAACACGTCCACGCCGAGCTTCGCGATCAGGGCGCGCAGGAGCGCCTGGCCGTCGGGATGACCGAGGTTGAGGGTGATCGCTTCCTTGCCGCAGTTGTTCGGCAGGAAGTAGCTGCGCATCGCCGGCTCGCCGAGCACGTCGTGGCCGACGAACCGGTTGGGATCCGGACGCTCGGCGTTCTCGACACGGATCACGCGGGCGCCGTCGCACGCGAGTCGATAGGTCAAGAACGGGAGGGTCGTGGCCTGCTCGAGACTGAGCACGGTGACGCCTGCCAGGAGCCCGCGCGCCATCAGCGGTGCCCCCGGACCCGGCTCACCGCCGCGGCCGACGATCGACGACACGTACCGCCTTGCCCTGCGGCCGCTCGATCTCGCCGTGCGTGCAGAGGCGCACCTCCGGGCTCAACGAAAGCAAATCGTACAGCTCGCGCCGAATCCGGGTCGCGACCGCCGGATCGCAGCCCGGCTCCGCCTCGACGCGGATCGTCATTCGCTCGCCACCGCCCTCCGAGTCGAGCACGATCTGGTACTCGTGGCTCACGCCGGAGTGGCGCAGGAGCGTCGTCTCGATCTGGCGCGGGTAGAAGTTCACCCCTTTGTAGATCACCATGTCGTCGACACGTCCGCGCAGCCGGTCGATGCGGAGCGAGGTCCGTCCGCAGTCGCACCGCGCGCGCGAGATCACGCGCGTCAGGTCGTGGGTCCGATAGCGGACCAGCGGCAGGCCTTCCCGCGTCAGGGTCGAGACCACCAGCTCGCCCTCCGTGCCGTCCGGCACGACCGCGCCGCTCGCCGGGTCGACGACCTCGGGGTGATAGTGGTCCTCCCACACGTGGATGCCGCGGCGCGCGGCGCAGTCGATGCCGAGCCCCGGCCCGCCGGTCTCGGTCATGCCGATGATGTCGAAGGTGCGGATGCGGAGCTCCTTCTCGATACGCGCCCGCAACTCGTCCGACCACATCTCCGAGCCGAGAATGCCGACGCGGAGCGACAGGGATGCGAGGTCGAATTGCTCCTCGCGCGCGGCTTCGATCACTCGCAACGGGTAGGTCGCGATCGCGGCGACGACGGTCGCCTTGAGATCGCGCATAAGCTTGAGCTGCAGGGTCGTGCGTCCGGCCCCTGTCGGGATCACCATCGCGCCAAGCCGCTCGGCACCGTAGTGGAAGCCGAAGCCTCCGGTGAACAGGCCGAACGAGGGCGTGATCTGGACGACGTCGTCCCGGCCGACGCCCGCGGCGACGTAGCAGCGCGCCATGACCTCGCCCCACTGCGCCACGTCGGAGGCGGTATAAGGATTCAGGATCGGGTTGCCCGTCGTCCCGCTCGACATCTGGATCCGGTGGTAGCCCGCGGCGCGCATGCACGCGAGCCCGTAGGGGTACGCGTCACGCAGCTCCTCCTTCGTGAGGAACGGCAGCGTCCGCCAGTCCTCGACCCGGACGATATCCCCGGGATGAACGCCGCGAAGGCGTCGCGCCCAGGCGGGCTCGGCCAGGACCCGAGCGAGCGTCGCGCGCATTCGCTCGACGACGAGACGTTCGAGGGGCTCGCGAGCGAGCGCCTCGAGCTCGGGCTGCCACATCGTCACTCGGATTTGAGCCAGTCGGTCAGCGGCGTGAAGCGTCCTTTCTCGATGCGCACCCAGAACCCTTGCTTCTGCGTTTCGTGGTCGTGGCCGATCGTGAGCGGCGGCAGGATGCCACTCTCGAATCCCTTGATGGACTCCAGCGCCGCGATTAGCGACTCGCGCGTCAGGTTCCGCCCAGCGCGCTTGGCAGCCTCCGTGAAGAGCATGCCGCCGAAGTAGCCGGCGAGCGAGTACCGGCTGGGTTCGTTCTTCGGGAAGCTCCTCCGCATGTGCTCCCGGTAGAGCTTGACGCCAGGCAGGTCGGAGGTCAGCGGGTCGGGCCAGAGCGACAGCCCCTCAACGCCCTCCGCGGCGTCGCCGGCGAGGGCGAGGTAGCCCTCGTCGGTGAGCGGTCCCGTCGAGACCATGAGCGTGTCGGTCCAGCCGATCTTCCGGCGCTCGCGCAGCGCCTGCACCGCCGGTCCCGGCACGAGCACGAGGAAGGTCACCTCCGGCTTCGCGGCCTTGAGCTTCGCAATCTGCGGGCTGACGTCGGTGACGCCTGGCTTGACCGATTGGACGGCGACCAGCTTGCGGCCGAATCGGCCGAGGTCCTTCTCGAACGCCTTGAGGAACGATGTCCCGTACTCGTCGTCCTGGTAGAGCACCGCGAACTTCCGGTACTTCCGTGATCCGGCGAGGTAGTCGATCATCATCTTCGAGGCGCGGTCGCTCAGCGCCATGCCCGGGAACACGTAGCGCCGGCCGCGCGTGACCGGCGAACTCTGGTACGGGAACAGGAGCGGCACCTTGTTCGCCTCGAGGTACTCGAGCGTCGCCGCCACGGGCCGGGACCCCTGCGGGACGATGATGGCGAAAACCCGGTCCTGCTCGACGAGCTTTTTGGTGTTGGCGACTGCCTCCTGCGGCATGTCGCTGTCCGCGGCGTAGGAGACGGTCCGGACCTTGCGCCCGTGGATCCCGCCGGCCTCGTTGGCGACCCGAAAGTAGAGATCGAGGCCGAACTTCGTGATCTGCTCGCCCGTGAAGGCCAGGGGGCCCGCGAACGAAGTCGAGCCGAGCACGATTTCCGTGTCGCCGACGCCTGGCTGACCGGCGGCGGGGAGCCCGCTCAGCGTGACCAGCAGAAGGCAGAGGAGGACCGCCCTGGTGAGCGGGCTCACCGGAGCACCTTCGCCCACATCGGCGACTCCCAGCCCTCGTGGAGGAACGCGCGGATCTCACGCCGACTGAAGTCGCCGAGCCCCAGATGCTCGAGCGCCCGCCCCCGGCCGGAGAGCTCGCGTCCGAGCAGCGCGTGAAAGATCAGCAGGAGCCCCGAGACCGCCGGGGTCTCGACCCCGGCCGCCCGGCCGGCGGACTCGAAAAGCGTGAGGCCGAGGGCCACGTCCTCCGTCACGTACCGGTGCTCGAACGTGAGGATCTCGCTCCAGAGCCCGCTGGCGACGAGCTTCGCCCTGGCGCCGGCACCGTAGAGCCCTTCGGCGGCGCGCGGCTCGTCGTAGTAGGTCGCGAGCTCGTAGTGGGGCGAGGGATATCCCCAGCCCTTCCGGATCACGACCCGCTCGGCGTCGACCACGTCGATCAGGCGGCGGACGCTCGACGTGGTACCGGCCGCGTGAATGTCGAAGCGCCCGCCATCGATCGGACCCGCGTTCAAGAGCACGAGCGGCGGGTGAATCACCGGCCCCGCGTTCGTCAGCGCGGCGTCCAGCGCGTCAGCGCACGGTCGGATGGCCGGGAAGAGCTCGGCCAGGCGCGCGATCGTCCGTTCGGTCCGCGACGCCGGGAAAACGCCGAGGGGAAGATTCGCGGCGCGCACCGGCGCCGACACTGTCGCGGGGCCGGTCTTCCGCGTGAGATACGGCAGCGTCCCCGTCTCGGCGAGAGCGTAGGGCAGCGCCGCGCCGGCACGGGCGAGCGCGCGCGCCATGGTGTAGGTGCCGAGCGTGCCCGGCGCGAGCAGGATGATCTGCCGGGAGTCCACGTGCGGCGCGAGGCGCTTGGCCAGGTCGTCATGGCTCGTCGCGGGGAGCGGCACGATCACGATCTCAGCGCCGGCGACGGCCTCGGCGAGCTCGGTCGTCGCGCGCGCGAGGCGTGCTGTGCCCTGTCGCCCCTCGGCCGCCAGGGCGATCGTCGGGTCGTCGGCCAGCGGCCCGAGCGTCTGCCGTGACCGGCTCCAGAGGCGCACGCTGTGGCCTGCGAGGGCGAGGTCCGCCGCGGTCGCGAACCCCCCGTTGCCAGCGCCGAGGACTGTTATGTCCATCGGCGTGCCTCGCGCTCGGGGTCCCCCGCCCCGGGCCGGGTTGTGGCTGGCCCAGCCCTCACGCGATCGCTCCCGTCGCGCGCAGCTCCGTGATTCTCACGTTCGAGTACTTGAGCACCCGGGCCAGGACCTGATCGGTGTGCTCGCCGAGTCGCGGCGCCGGTGTCACCTCCAGACCCATCGCCCCATCAACCTTGATCGGCGTGCCGAGCGTCCGGGTCTTGCCGTAGAGCGGGTGATCCATCTCGACGACCATACCGCGCTGGGACACCTGAGGATCCGACAGCACGCGGTCCACGCTCAGGATCGGCGTCGCCGGAACGTCGAGCGCCTGGAGACGCTCGAGCCAGGCCTTGGTGGTACGGGTGCGGAACGCGGCCTCGACCAGCGGCATCAAGACGTCGCGGTGGAGGACGCGGTCGCGGTTGGTCGTGAATCGTAAATCTCGCTCCCACTCCGGATGGTCCACGGCGCGGCAGAACAACCCCCAGAATTTCTCGGCGAAGATCGCGACGATCAGATGGCCGTCACGCGTCTGGAGCGCCGAGTACGGCACGACCGAGGCGTGACCCGAGCCGAGCGGAGTCGGGACTCGCCCGTTCGTCCAGAAGTATTGCGCGATGTACGTGAGCAGCGAGACCTGGCAGTCGAGGAGCGAGAGGTCGACGTGGGCGCCCTCGCCCGTCCGCTCGCGCCGGAAGAGAGCGCCAGCGACCGTAAAGGCGCCGAACAGCCCGCCGGCGAGGTCGGCCATGGGCAGCCCCATGCGGACCGGGCGCCCACCGGGATCCCCGGTGACGGACATCGCACCGCCCATGGCCTGGAGGGCGAGGTCGAACGCCGGCCAGTCGCGGTACGGCCCCTCCTGCCCGTAGGCGGAGATGGAGCAGACGATGATCCGCTGATTGAGAGCCCAGAGCTTCGAGTACGCCAGCCCGAGGCGCTCCATGATGCCGGGCCGGAAGTTCTCCCAGACCACGTCCGCCTGCCGGACGAGGTCGTACAGGACCTCACGGCCTCGGTCGCGCGACACATCGAGCGCGAGCGACTTTTTGTTCCGGTTGATCGCGAGGAAGTATGCCGATTCTCCGTCGGGCAGGAACGGCGGCCCCATCATGCGCATCGGATCGCCGCCATCCGGGTCCTCGATCTTGAGGACCTCGGCGCCCATGTCGGCCAGCAGCATCGAGCCGTACGGTCCCGCGAGCATGCGCGAGAGGTCCAGGACGCGAACGCCTTCGAAGAGCTTCATTTCGGCTCCCACCGCGGATGGTGCGTGGCTGCCCACTCACGATCCACCCGCCCATCGGGCATCCCGGTCAACGCGTGTCGGGTCGAGGGATGGACGGCCGCCAGAAAAATGTGGCCGGCGCTCGGGATCAGCACGAGGACCGTCAGCCAACGGTGCGCGGCCCGCCAGAAACCGTCCGCGCCGAAGAGCCGCAGCCTCACGCTCACCTTACCTCCAGCGTCGCGCGCACGCGCTCGGGCGTGATCGGCAGCTCGTGGAAACGCACGCCGATCGCGTCCTTGATCGCGTTGCGGACCGCGGCGGCGACGGGGATGACCCCGGACTCGCCGAGGCCCTTGGCCCCGAACGGTCCTTCCGCGTCGACGGACTCGATCAGCCGCACGACGATCTCGGGCATGTCGCCAGCTTTGAAGACCGCGTAATCCATAAACGTCTGGGTCAGTATGTGTCCCCGATCGACGACGAGCTTCTCGGAGAGCGCGTAGCCGAGGCCCATGTGGACGCCGCCGTGCACCTGGCCCTCGGCGGCGGCCGGGTTGAGGGCCCGGCCCACGTCGTGAGCGGACACCACCTTGCGAACGACGACCCGGCCGCTCTCGGGATCGACGTCGACCAGCACCGCCTGAAACGCCGAGGTGTAGGCGGCCGAAACGTTCCCCTGGAAGTTCTTGTCGAGCATCGTGGTGGGCGGATCGTAGAACGCCTCGGCCACCAGCACGCGCCCGCCATCCCGGAAGTGCCCCGCCCGGGCAACGGCCTCGTATTGTAACCGGCGCTGCGGGTCGCGCCTGAAGAAAACCCAGCCGCCCTTCACGCCGAGGGCCGCCGCCGGCTCATCGAACTGCGCGGCGGCCATGTCGAGAAGCTGCGTCCTCACCTTCTCCGCCGCCAGGCGCGCGGCGTTGCCGGCGACGAATGTGGTGCGGCTCGCGTGCGTTCCGACGTCCCACGGCCGCACGCTCGTGTCGGAATTGATCACGTCGACACGCTCGAGCGGCACGCCCAGTGTCTCGGCGACGATCATGGCGAGCACCGTCTCCGAGCCCTGACCGATCTCGCTCGCCCCCGTGATGAGCGTGACCTTGCCGAAGTCGTCGAGCTTCACGATCGCGCCGCATCCGTCCGAGCGGTAGATCCGCGCGCCGCCGCCGACGTGAAACATGCCCGCGTAGCCCACGCCGCGCTTCCAGCCGGTCGCGATCGGCGGCGGGTCCTTCGCGATCTCCTCCGCGGCCGCATCGAGACACTCGCGCATCGCGAACGACGTGAGCACGAATCCTTGCGGATTGACGTCGCCGGGCTTCGACGCGTTCAGCCGCCGGAGCTCGAGTCGGTCGATGCCGAGCCGGTCGGCGAGGTCGTCCATCTGGGACTCGACCGCGAACGTGGACTCGGGGTTGCCGTAGCCGCGCATCGAGCCCGAGTAGGGGTTGTTCGTGTAGGCGATCGTCGTGTCGAAGCGCACGTTCGGCACCCGGTAGAGCCCCGCGACGGTCGAGAGCATCACGTAGGGTGTCGTCGAGCCCCAGGAGGTGTAGGCGCCCCCGTCGATCGTCACGTGCGCCTCGCGCGCGAGGAGGCGGCCGTCGCGGTCGGCCGCGGTGCGGAGCCGGATCGCGCAGGGTTCTCGCGTCGGGCAGGCGACGAACTCCTCGACGCGCTCGAATTCGACTTTCACGGGGCGCCGCGCCGCGCGCGCGAGCAGCGCGGCGATGACGTCGATCGGATAGAGGTCGAGGCCGCGGCCGAAGTTGCCGCCGACCGGGGGCTGGATCACGCGCACCCGGTCGCCGCCGACCCCTAGCGCGTCCCCCAGATCGCGCTGGTACAGGAACGGCACCTGGGTCGTCGTCCACATCGTCAGGTTGCCCGCGTGGTCCCAATCGGCGATCGCGACCATGGTGCCCATACACGCCGGCGTGACGAAGTTCAGCCGGTACGTGTCCTCGACGACCACGGCCGCCTCGGCGAGGGCCTGGTCCACGTCGCCGTGGGTGAACTGGTAGCGGAGGTGATGCCGGTTCGTCGCCAGCTCTTCGTGCACGAGCGGCGCTCCCGGCTCGAGCGCCTTCAGGGGATCGAACACCGCCGGCAGCTCCTCGTACTCCACGTCGATCAGCGCCAGCGCCTCCTCGGCGAGCTCCGGCGTCTCGGCGACGACCGCGGCGACCTCGTCGCGGATGCAGCGAACCTTGCCGCGCTTCAGGGCGAGCTGGTCCTTGGCGAAGCCGAAGGGCCGCTGCTCCACGTCCTCGGCCGTCAGGACCGCGAGCACGCCTGGAAGCGCGCGCGCCCGGCTCGTGGCGAGCCGGACGATCCGGGCGTGCGGCAGGCGCGTCCGCAATATTTTCCCGTGCACGAGCCGCGGCAGCTCGAGGTCGTGGAGATAGCGCGTCCGGCCCGTCACCTTGTCCAGACCGTCCCGCTTCGGGGTCGATTTGCCGACGACGTCGAACTCCTGCGCCATTGTCAGAACTTCACGGCTTCCTTGTGTTCGCCGAAGACGTTTCTCATGGCCCGCGCGATCTCGCCGAGGGTTGCGTACGCCTTCACCGCCTCCGTGATCGGGTACATGAGGTTTCCGCGTCCACGCGCCTCATCGGCGAGTCGGCCGAGCGCCGCCGCGACGGCGCCGTCGTCGCGATCGCCGCGGATCCGCGCGAGCTTCGCCACCTGCGCCTCGGTCGCCCGCGGATCGAACGAATAGAGCTCGACGTCCCGGTCGGCCTCGACGGGCTGGTCGCCGACGTGACAGTTGACCGCGACCTTCGGGATCTCGCCGGAGACCATCCGCTGCTCGAACAGGTATGCCTGGCGGGCCACCTCGGCCTGGATGGCGCCGCTCCTGACCGCCTCGACGATGCCGCCCATATGCTCGACGTGGGCCAGCTCCTCCAGGATCCGCTTCTCCATCGCGCTGGTGAGCGCCTCTACGTAG
>Ga0209889_1000052_pt1 | contig 21291 bp, 16 predicted proteins | sample GWRWN1_0_10_FD_187233 | JGI IMG/M metagenome (GOLD analysis project Ga0209889, IMG submission 187233) | Riverbed sediment microbial communities from areas with no vegetation in Columbia River, Washington, USA - GW-RW N1_0_10 (SPAdes)... | ecosystem: Environmental > Aquatic > Freshwater > River >... | reverse complement strand
GTGACGGTATTCATCACGGAATGACGCGCCTATGATGACTTCAATGGATCGCGGGGCGCTCGTCTCGCGTCTGGAGCAGGTCGTGGACGCGTCCTACGTGCTCCACCGCCCGGAAGATGTCGTCGTCTACGAGCAGGACGCGTTCCTCGTCGCCCACGCCCAACCTGACGTCGTCGTGCTGCCCGGATCAGCGCGTGAGGTGAGCGAGGTCGTGCGCCTGGCCCGCGAGGCGGGCGTGCCGATCGTCGCGCGCGGCGCCGGGACAGGACTCAACGGTGGCTCCGTTCCCGTCGCCGGCGGCCTCATGCTCGTGCTCACCCGGATGAATCGTGTTCTCACGATCGATCCCCGCAGCCGCTTCGCCGTGGTTGAGCCGGGCGTCGTGAACGTCGACCTCACCGCGGCGGCCGCGCAGCACGGGCTGTTTTATGCACCCGATCCGGGCAGTCAGGGCGTCAGCACGATCGGCGGCAACGTCGGCAACAACGCCGGCGGCCCGCACTGCCTGGCATACGGTGTGACCGGCAACCATATCCTCGAGATGGAAGTTGTGATGTCGTCCGGCGAGACCGTGACCTTGGGGAGTCCAGCCGTGGATGCTCCGGGCTACGATCTCGTCGGATTGCTCGTCGGCTCGGAGGGAACGCTCGGTGTCATCACCAGGATCACCGTCCGCCTGCTCCGCCGGGCCGAAGCCGTGCGCACGCTGCTCGCGGTCTTCGAAACGATCGACGACGCGTCGGAGACGGTCTCGGAGATCATCGCTACGGGCATCGTGCCGACGGCGATGGAGATGATCGACGGGGTCGTGATCCGGGCCGTGGAAGCCGCCATCCACGCCGGGTATCCAGAGGATGCCGGAGCCGTGTTGCTGATCGAGGTCGAAGGCCATGCCGACGCCCTGCCGCGCCTGATGGAGCGCATCGAGGGCGTAGCCGGCCGCCACCGGCCCAGCCTGCTTCGCACAGCCGAATCAGCGCAAGAACGCGCCCTGCTCTGGAAAGGGCGTAAGGAGGGTGCTGGTGCGCTTGGTCGGTTGGCACCATCATATTACCTACACGACGGCGTGGTCCCGCGCACAATGCTCCCTGAAGTCATGCGCAAGGTGCAGGCTATTGCGCGGGCCCACGGACTAGTCATCGGCAACCTCTTTCACGCCGGGGACGGCAACCTGCATCCGACCATCCTCTTCGATCCGCGGGAGCCGGGGATGATGGACCGCGTGGTGCGGGCCGGCGAAGAGATCCTGCGGGCCTGCGTAGAGGCCGGCGGATCCATCACGGGGGAACACGGTGTGGGCATCGAGAAGCGGGAGTACATGCGCTGGCTGTTCACCGACGTCGACCTTGACGCAATGCGCCGGGTCAAGAATGCCTTCGATCCTGCCGGGCTGCTGAACCCCGGCAAGCTACTGCCCGACGGGACCCGATCGGCCTACTCGATACAGCCGCAGGCGGGCGTATGGAGCTGAACGAAGAGCGCCGGGCAGCCCTCATCGCCGAACTGCGGCGCATCCTGGGAGACGAGTCCGTCCTCATTGAGGACGCCGACGTCATCGTCTACGAGCAGGATGGCTCGATCCTCCAGGCGATGCCTGAGATCGTCGTCCTTCCCGCAGACACGGCCCAGGTCTGTGGCGTCGTCGCCGCGGCCGAGCGGGCCGGCGTACCGATCGTGCCGCGCGGGTCCGGCACAGGCCTGGCCGGAGGGGCAGTTCCGGCCGAGGGCGGCGTCGTCGTCTCGCTCGCGCGTCTGGACCGGATCCTCGGCGTCGACTTACGCAACCGCACGGCGGAGCTCGAGCCGGGCGTGATCAATCAGGATGTCACCAAGGGCGTGGCGAATGACGGCTACTTCTACGCGCCCGATCCGAGCAGCCAGGCGGCTTGCTCCATCGGCGGCAACCTGGCCAACAACTCGGGGGGGCCGCACACGCTGGCGTATGGCGTCACGACCAACCACGCGCTGGGTGTGGAGATTGTCCTCCATGACGGGTCCGTGGCCTGGCTCGGCGGCGTCGTGCCGGATGTCCCCGGTTACGATCTCTGCGGCGTCTTCATCGGATCGGAGGGGACGCTCGGCATTGTGACGCGGGCCGTGGTGCGGCTGATGCGCTCGCGGGAGCGCGTGCGTACCCTGCTGGCCATCTTTGACCGGATGGACGACGCGACTCAGGCGGTTGTGGACGTGACCAGTGCGGGGATCGTGCCCGCCGCCCTGGAGATGATGGACAAGACAACGATCGACGCCATCGAGCGCGGGGCGCCGGTGGGCTACCCGCGAGACGCCGAGGCGGTGCTCCTGGTCGAAGTCGAGGGCGTGGCGGAGTACACCGACCGCGTTATGAAGATGGTGGAGGAGATCTGCGCCCGCGCCGGGGCGCGGCAGGTGCGCGTCGCGCAGACTGAGCAGGAACGCCAATCGTTGTGGAAGGGCCGCAAGGGCGCGTTTGGGGCGCTGGGAACCCTGGCGCCCAACTACTACGTGATGGACGGTGTGGTGCCGCGCAGTAAGCTCCCGGAGACGATGCGCGCCGTCGCGGAAATCAGCGGCCGGTTTGGGGTGCAGATCGCCAACGTCTTCCACGCCGGCGACGGCAACCTGCATCCCAACATTCTGTTCGACATGCGCACGCCGGGCGCGCTCGAGCGGGTGATCGAGGCCGGGGCGGAGATCCTGCGGGTCTGTGTCGCCTCCGGCGGGAGCCTCACCGGCGAGCACGGGATCGGGCTCGAGAAGCGCGAGTACATGGGCTGGCTCTTTTCCGAACACGACCTCGACGCAATGGCCCGGGTCCGCGCCGCGTTCGACCCGGGGATGTCCTTCAATCCCGCCAAAATCTTCCCCACGCCTGCGGCCTGCGGCGAGACACGCCGCGCACCGGCGAAGATCCCCGCGGGGTTGTGGTTGTGAGCGCACCCATCCCCGCGCTGCAAATCCCCGAGCTGGACCAGTGTGTGCACTGCGGGCTGTGCCTGAATCACTGTCCCACCTACCGGGTCACACGTCTGGAGACGGAGTCACCCCGCGGCCGCATCCACCTCGTTCGCGCAGCCTCTGAAGGACGGATCGACCCCGGGGAGCGGTTTGCCGAGCATATCTACCTGTGTCTGATGTGCCGGGCCTGCGAGACCGCGTGTCCTTCCGGCGTCAAGTTTGGACGCATCGCCGAGGCCGCGCGTGAGGTCCTGGGTCCGCCGGGATCGCGCAGCGCTCGCATCCTTGCGTCCCTGGCGTTCACCCAACTGTTTCCCAAGCTCGGACGTCTTCGGCTGCTGATCAGGCTGTTGCGTTTCTACCAGCGCTCGCGCCTGGCGCCCATCGCCAGGCGCATCATCCCGCGGCGATTGCGCGAAATGGAGGCGATGCTGCCGGCGGTGCCGGACCGCTTCTTCGTCCCCGACGCCGAGGTCTTGCCGGCAGTGGGCGTACGCCGGGCCCGCGTAGCGCTGCTCAATGGCTGCGTGATGCCCCTGCTCTTCGGGGATGTCAACGCGGCGACCGTGCGTGTGCTGCGCCGCAACGGGTGTGACGTCGTCATCCCCAGGAATCAAGGGTGCTGCGGCGCCCTCAACGTACACAACGGCGAGACTGTCGCAGCCAAGCAGATGGCGCGGCGGAACATCGACGTGTTCCAGGCCGCCGCCGTGGATGCGGTCATCGTCAACGCCGCGGGATGCGGCGCGACGATGAAAGAGTACGCCCATCTGCTCGCGCACGACCCGGCCTACGCGGAGAAGGCGACGCGGTTTTCTTCGATGGTCAAGGATGCGTCCGAATTCCTGGCGGACCTGGGATTGACCGGCCCTCTCGGGCCGGTCGACATGACGGTGACCTACCAAGACCCATGTCACCTCGCGCATGGGCAGAAGATCCGCGCTCAACCGCGCCAGCTGCTCGCGGCGATCCCGGGGCTGCGGCTCGTGGAGATGGAAGCCTCTGACCGCTGCTGCGGCAGCGCCGGCATCTACAACATCACCCATCCCGAGATGTCCCGGACGCTGCTGGATGAGAAGATGATGTCGATCTCCCGCACCGGCGCCGCGGCGGTAGTGGCGCCCAACCCGGGATGCATGCTGCAGATCCAGTATGGGGCGCGGCGGACGGGCAGCAACGGCATCGTCGTGTACCATCTCATGGATCTGCTGGATCGCGCGTACCAGGCCGCCGAGCATCCCTCGCGCCTCAGACTTCCGTCGTGAAGTTCACCCCGGATGGTGTGATCACAAGGCTGGAAGCCGAGCTCGGCGCCGGGGCGGTGGACACAGCGCGCGACGTCCTCGAGGCGCACGCCGTCGACGGGGTGCGTCCCCAGGTAGTCGCTCACCCGGCTGATGCCGGGCAGGTCGCGGTCGCGGTGCGGATCTGTGGGGAGGCCGGCGCGGCGGTAGCGCCGTGGGGTGGGGGAACTTCGATGGCGCTGGGAAACGTTCCTCGGCGTCTGGACGTCGTACTGCGGACCGACCGCCTCGCTGCGCTCGGCGAACATGACGACGCAAACCTCACGGCCACCGTGCAGGCGGGGATGAGCACGGAGGCCCTGCAGTCATTGCTCGCCCGCCGGAGCCAGTTCCTGCCGATCGATCCTCCTCATCCTGAACGGGCCACGATCGGCGGGATCGTGGCGGCGAACACCAACGGCCCCCGCCGTATGCTCTACGGGGGCGTCCGCGACCTGGTCATCGGGATGAAGATGGTGTTGCCGGGGGGCGAGCAGATCAAAGCCGGAGGCAAGGTGGTGAAGAACGTCGCCGGCTACGATATGTGCAAGCTCTTCATCGGCTCGCTCGGCACGCTGGGCATCATCACCGAAGTGACCTTCAAGATGGCGCCCATCCCGGAGCGCGCGGCGACGATCGCGGTCAATGCCCAGCCGTCTGACGCGTTCCGGCTCGTGAATGAGCTCTTCGCGTCCACGCTCCAGCCGTCCGCGATCGCGCTGATCAATCAATGGGCGGCGCAGACCGCGCGGCTCGACGGACCGGCCGGGGGTCTTGCCGTCGCGGTAGAGGGATTTCGCGAGGCGGTGGACCGCCACATTCGCGACGTCTCGGCGATGGCCGTCCGGATGGGACTCTCGGCGCGGGTGCTGGAGGGGACGGCGCATGACGCGCTCTGGACCGCCGTACGCGACTTCCCGTCCCCCTCGAACGGGCATGCGTTGTTTCGGCTGACGGTCCCGCTGGGCTCGGTGGCTGCAGCGGCAGATGCCCTGTCGCGGGGCAAAGCCGGCGCCTCCACGGAGAGCGGGGCGTGGATCGCGCATGCGGGAACCGGGACGCTCTGGCTGCGGGTGCCCGCATCCGCCGTCCGCGAGACATTCGCCAAACTGATCGCTCTGGCGTCCGAACACCGCGGTCACGCCGTGCTGGCAGCCTCCCACCCGTCGATCAAGCGCGACCTGGACGTATGGGGTCCGCCTCCACCGTCGCTGGCGATCATGCGCGAGATCAAGCAGCGATTCGACCCACAGCGCCTGTTCAACCCCGGGCGGTTCGTGGCGTTCCTCTAGAACCGGGACGTCGTCGTCTCGTGGGTACGATTCTCTCGCTTGCCATTCACAACCATCAGCCCGTGGGGAACTTCTCCTACGTCTTCGAGGCGGCATACGAGCAGAGCTACCTTCCCATGCTGCAGGCCCTCGAGCGCCACCCGCGAGTCCGCGTGGCGATGCATTACAGCGGCCCGCTGCTGGACTGGCTGGAGGGTGCGCACCCGGAGTTCTTTCCGTTGCTGCGGGGTCTGGTCGACCGCGGCCAGGTCGAATTGATGACCGGCGGGTACTACGAGCCCATCCTGGCCATCATCTCCGACCGCGATCGCCGGGGCCAGATCCGCAAGATGACGGCCTATCTGCAGCGCCGCTTCGGCGCCCGGGCGCGCGGCCTCTGGCTGGCGGAGCGTGTATGGGAGCCGCATCTTCCGCGATCCATCGCCGAATCCGGCGTCGAGTACACGATCGTGGACGATGCCCACTTCCTGGCCGCGGGCCTGCAGCCTGAGCAGCTCACCGGCTACTTCGTGACCGAGGAAGAAGGCGTCACCCTCAAGGTCTTCCCCAGCCTGCACGCGCTGCGGTACCTCATCCCCTGGAAGCCCGTGGCGGACGTCCTCGCGTTCCTGAAAGAGCGCGCGCGCGATCCTGCCCCGGTGTTGCTGATGGGAGATGACGGCGAGAAGTTCGGGTTCTGGCCTGGGACCTTCGCGCATGTCTGGCAGGCCCGGTGGATGGAGGAGTTCTTCACGGCACTCGAGGCGGAATCATCATGGCTGCGGGTGATCCCGCCGGGCGAGGCCGCGGCGGGACCTGCGGTGGGGCGCGTCTATCTGCCGACGGCATCCTATGACGAGATGGAGGAGTGGGCGCTGCCCGTTGAGACCGCCGCCGAGTACGCGACGATCCGGCGCCGGCTCGAGGAAGGAGGCGATCCGGCGTCGCGGTATCTCCGCGGCGGCTTCTGGCGCCAGTTCCTCGTGAAGTACCCCGAGATCAATACGATGCACAAGAAGATGCTGCGGGTCAGCGAGAAGGTGTGGCGCCTGCCTCCCGGGCGTCGCCGGCTGCGCGCACTCGATGAGGTATGGCAGGCGCAATGCAACTGTCCCTACTGGCACGGCGTGTTCGGCGGCGTCTACCTCCCGCACATCCGCCGCGCCAACTTCGCCCACCTCATCGCGGCCGAGGCGCTGGCCGACGGTGAGGCAAAGGCTCCGGTGGCCACAACGAGTGCCGATCTGGACGCAGACGGTGCCGTCGAGCTCGAGCTGGCATCGCCGTCGATGGTCCTCTGGATCGACCCCGCTGAAGGCGGGGGAGTGGTGGCGTGGGACTGGCGCGCGGCCGGGATCAACCTCGTCAACGTTCTGACCCGGAGGAAAGAAGCCTATCATCGACAGCTGCTCGATGCGCGTGCGGATGCGCACGAGACGGAGGGCGCTGTGGAAACGATCCACACGGCGCGCGTGCGCGTCAAGGAGCCCGGGCTGGATCGCCTGCTGGCGTACGATAGCTACCGGCGGACGAGCTTCCTCGACCACCTGCTTCCCCCGGGCGCCACGATGGACTCATTTGCCTCGGGGAAGACCGTGGGGGCATTTGTGGGGTCGCCATATGCGGGATCCACTTCCCGGAGCCGGTCGCACGCCGCGGCATCACTCGTCCGCCAGGGATCTCCGGCCCCGGACGGCGCGGGGACGATCCGGCTCGAGAAGCGTTTCCAAGTGGAGGATCGCGAGCGCCGGCTCCACGTGAGCTACCGGATCAGCAATCCCGGTGAGCATCCCGTGCGCGCGCTCTTCGGCGTCGAGACGAACTGGGCCATCACCGATCCACAGTCACCCGTGCGGATCGACGGGGTGGAGCAGCGAGCCCGGGCAAAGCGGCTTGCCCCGCATGCCGGACGCGTCGAGCTCAGTGATTACGGGTGGCCCGGGGCGGTCGTCCTGTCGTTTCCCTCCGCAGCGGTCTGGCTGATGCCGCTCGAGACCGTGTCGAACTCCGAGGCCGGCTTTGAACGCACGTTCCAGGGATTGACGTGTGTCTGCTCATGGCCGCTTACTCTTGAGCCCGCGGGGATGTGGGAAACCGCCATCACGTGTGAACTGCCCGACCGAGGCTAGCGCCTCGGTCCACATAACATAGGCCGCAGTTTCCTGAACAGCCTGTTCATCTCCCTGCCGGCCACGGTCATCCCCGTCATGGTTGCCGCCTACGCCGCGTACGCGTTCGCGTGGATGCGCTTTCCGGGACGGGAGCTCCTCTTCACCATCGTGGTCGGCTCGCTGGTCATCCCGCTGCAGATGACCCTCGTCCCCGTGCTGCGGCTGTTCACGGAGCTGAACCTCGTGGGCACATATCCCGCGATCTGGATGGCGCACACGGGGTACGGGCTGCCCTTCGCGATCTACTTGCTGCGAAACTTTATCGGTGCGCTGCCCAGTGATCTGCTGGAGGCGGCCGCGATCGATGGCGCGGATCCGCTCACCGTGTTCTTCCGGCTGATCCTGCCGCTCTCCGTGCCGGCGATCGCCTCCCTCGCCATCTTTCAATTCCTGTGGGTGTGGAACGATCTGCTGGTGGCGCTGATCTACGTCGGCGGGCGTCCCTCGGTCGCCCCGATGACGGTCACGGTCAGCAATCTGGTGAATTCGCTCGGGCAAAACTGGCAACTTCTCACGGCCGCGGCATTCATCTCGATGTCGGTGCCGCTCGTGGTGTTCTTTACGCTGCAGCGTTATTTCGTGAGAGGCATCCTCGCCGGGGCGGTCAAAGGGTAGTCCGCGCTCCGGGACCGATGCTATAATCAGGAGACGCCGAATCCCCGCGTCCTGCGGGGAACGGGGGAACCGAGATCGTTGCGGGGCGGATCTCGCGGCACTTCGCGAGTAGGGGACTCTCGACCCGAGCCCGACAGCTAACCTCGTAGGCGACGAGAGAGCAACCAGGAGGCCCACTGCGGCCCGGAGCGCTCTCCGGGCCGTTTCGTATTCATGGTGAGCCGAATCCTTGGACGAACTGTGACTCGCGCAGCCGCTTCCTCAGCACGCAGGCGGGTGACGGTGCGGGATGCGGCACGGATGATCGCCGTCGTCTGGCAGCGCATGGGCCGCGACGACGTCCTCATCTTCGCGGCCTCCACCGCCTACGCCGCCGTGCTGTCGGTATTTCCGCTGCTCATCGCGGTGATCGCGCTGCTCAGCCTGTTTGTCGAACAGGCCGCGGCGCAGGACGCCGTGCTGAGAGCGCTCCGTCCGTATCTGCCGGACCAGTCACTGTCATTGGTGCGGGAGACGCTGCAGGGAGTCGTGCAGACGCGCGAGACTGCCGGTCTGGTCGGCGTGCTGGGCCTGTTCTGGGGCGCCACCGCGGTCGCAGGATCGCTGCGCGAGGCGATCAACCGGGTGCTCCACGCGTCGCCGCGCACGTTCTGGCGCCGCAAACTGATCGATCTCGGAATGGTGATCGTGGGCGGGGTTTTCCTGAGCCTGTCACTGCTGGGCTCGGCGCTGCTGGCGGTCCTCAGCGTGCGGCCGTTGGGCGGCGCCTTTGAGCGTGCGGCCGGCGGGCTTGCGCCGGTGATCGGGGTGGTGGGACCCATCCTGTTTTCGGCGGCGGCGTTCTTCGTCGCCTACCGGTTTCTCCCCAACGTGCATCTGCGCGCGCGGAGCCTGATGTGGGGCACACTCGTGGGTGTCACGTTGTTCGAGGTCTCGAAGACGGCCTTCTTCATTTACCTGCGCACGCTGGCGGCCTATCCAGTCGTGTACGGACCCCTCGCAGGGCTCGTTGTGTTCATGGTGTGGGTGTACCTTGTCGCCGTTGCGGTGCTGCTGGGCGCCGAGGTCATGGCGGTGATGGAGGGGCGTCCATGAGGGCAGCCATCGCGGAACTGCGCGATCTGCTCGCGGGGCGCCGCCTTGTTGTGGTGAGTAACCGCGAGCCGTATGTGCACCGGCGCACTTCGAAGGGTGTGGAGGTGACGCGGCCCTCCGGTGGTCTCGTCGCCGCGCTCGATCCCGTGATGCAGGCGACGGGCGGAACGTGGATTGCGTGGGGCAGCGGTGATGCCGACTTCGAGGTCTCCGACGCGCGCGGCCGCGTGCGGGTCCCTCCCGACACGGGCGCATACACGTTGAAGCGGGTCGCTCTGACCGAGGATGAAGTCGAGGGCTATTACTACGAGTACTCCAACCAGGCGCTGTGGCCGCTCTGTCACATGGCGATGGCCCACGCGCGATTCCGCCGGCGTCCGTGGGAACTCTATCAGGCGGCCAATCGCCGGTTTGCCGACGCGGTGCTCGAAGAGTCGGACGGCGATGCGCTGGTCTGGCTGCACGATTACCATCTCGCTCTTGCGCCGCGGTATATCCGGACCAGGCGGCCGGAGCAATTCATCATGCACTTTTGGCACATCCCGTGGCCCGCGTGGGACATCTTCCGCGCCTGCCCTCAGCGCGTCGAGATCCTCGAGGGCTTGCTGGCCGCGGACTTCACGGCTTTCCAGCATCCCCGCCACGTAGAACACTTCCTCGAATGCGCGGAGCGTGAACTGGGCGCCTCCGTGGATCGCGACGAGGGCGTGATCGAGCACGACGGCCGCATCACACACGTGGACGCCTTTCCCATCAGCGTCGACTTTGCCACCCTCGACGCCCAGGCGCGCTCCGGCGAAAGTGAACGGTGGATGGCGCAGTTGCGAAAACGCCATGGGCTCGACGGCAAAATCGTCGCGCTCGGCGTCGACCGTCTCGACTACACTAAGGGGATCCCCGAGCGGCTGCGTGCCCTCGACCGGCTCTTCGAGCGATTCCCGGAATTTCGTGGACGTCTGGTATTTGTTCAGAAATCGGCGCCCAGCCGCACCAAGATCAAGGCGTACCGCGATCTGCAGCGTCAGATCGAGCGCGAAGTAGCTCGTCTTAACGCCACGTGGGGCAGGGCCGAGTGGCGGCCCGTCCTCCACATCACGCGGCCACTGCCTCCGGCCGGTATGGCCGCGCTGTATCGACTGGCCGACCTATGCGTGGTGAGCTCGCTGCAAGATGGGATGAACCTGGTGGCCAAGGAGTATGTCGCCTGTCAGGTGGACCGGCGGGGCGTTCTGCTCCTGAGCGAACTGGCGGGCGCGCACGATGAGCTCTCGTGGGCGTTGCCGATTAACCCATACGACGCCGGAGGCACCGCCGCCACCATGGCACTCGCCGCGGAGATGCCGGCTTCCGAACGTGCGGAACGCATGGATCACCTCCGCGCGTACGTCGCCGAACACGACATTTATGAATGGATGCGGCTGCACATTCGGGCCGCCGCGCACTTACTCGCGGCACGGGCTGCCACACGGTGGATCCGCGGTCGTGGGGACGAGGTCCGGGCGCGCATTATCGGCCGGAGCCGGGTGGCGTTGCTGCTCGACTTCGACGGCACCCTGGCTCCGATCGTCCCCGTCCCTGAGGAGGCCTCACTGCCGGCTCCGATTCGCGACACGCTGAACCGTCTCGCCAAGGCGCCGGAGATGCTGGTGGCGGTGGTGAGCGGGAGGGCCCTCGACGACATCAGGGGGCGCGCCGCGATCGACGGAATTGTCTACGCGGGAAACCACGGCCTCGAGATCGCGGGGCCACGGTGGACATGGACCCACCCGCAGGCGGAGGAGGCCCGCCCGCTGGTCGCGGAGGCCTGTGCCAGGCTGGGTGAACGCCTGGGCGCGATTCCGGGCGTGACCATCGAAGACAAACAGTTCACCGCGAGCGTGCACTATCGGCTGACGCCCCACCCGTACGTGGAGACGGTACGCATGGCGGTCTACGAGGAAGCCGACCGCAGCGGCGGCACCCTCGTCGTCCGGCAGGGGAAGAAGGTCTTCGAGCTGCAGCCGTACGTGGCGTGGGACAAGGGGCGGGCGGTGCGGTGGATCCTGGAACGGGCGATCGGCGGCGGCTGGGCGGAGGAAGCCGGAATCATCTACATCGGGGATGACCGCACCGACGAAGACGCGTTTGCTGCGTTGCCGGACAGCGCGGTGACCGTGAAGGTTGGGGCGAATCCGGCTTCAACCGCCGCGAGGTATGCCGCCCGCGACGTCCATGAGGTAGCGGAGTTCCTGCAACAGCTCGCCGGCTGGCTGGGATTGGATCGCGATCCCCGCGAAGTCGCGGAGCGAATGCGAAGCTGATTCAGCGGATGCGCGAAACCATCAGGCCGAGGTGCTCGGCCAGGTCGCGCGTGATCAGGAAATTCTCGCGCACGTACTCGCGCGCGTTCTCGCCCATGCGCCGGGCCAGGGCGGGGTTGTTCAGCAGCTCCCGGATCCGGAAGGCGCAGCCCTCGACAGAGTTCACGGTATAGCCGGTCACGCCATAGATGACCTGCAGGGTGATCCCGCCGGCAAAGCCGCCGATGACCGGCTTGCCCTTCCACATCCCTTCCGCCACCGTCAACCCGAAGCCTTCCCTCGTGGATTTCTGGATGATGATCGTCGCGGCATGTTGAAGAGCGTTGATTTCGTAATGCGCGGTCGGCGGCAGGACCAATACGTGGATATCGGAGTCGCCCCGTGCCGCCTCCCGGACTTCGGCCAGCACCTGCTCACCCTCCGGATCGTCGGTGGCGCTACCCCCGGCGAGGATCAGCCGGCAGTCATCATACTTCTTGACGATGCGGTACGCGTTGATCACCCCGGTCGGATCCTTGAAGCGGTCGAACCGGCTGACCTGAAGCAGAATCGGTTTGTCCCGGGGGATCCCCAGGCGATGCAGCACGGCATCCACCTCTTCCGGCTCCAGCGAGCGGTTCTTGTCCGAGAGCGGGTCGATGCTCGGATACACCAGGTACTGCGGAATGGGCAGCCGCTGCGCGAATTTCGGCAACGAGAAGATGGCGCCGTCGTAGCCCACCACGAACTGACGGATGAATGACCAGGCCCACCGCTGGGGGTGGGAGACGTCGATATGGCAGCGCCAGATCCAGGGACTGCGCTTCGCCGCGTATTTGATCAGGGCGGCAGGCTGCGGATCGTGGATGATCACCAGGTCGCCGTCCAGGTTGAGACGCGACGCGTTCGTGCGGTTGGTCTCGAGGTAGGCGGCCAACATCTGGTCGCTGATCACCTGCTCGGCGCCCTGCAGCGCGTTGTGAAAGCTCTTCGTCACGCGGAAGAACTCGTCGTTGCCTTCGATGACCTCCCAGCGTGAGGGGACCCCGAGCTCTTCGAAGAGGGGGATGTAGCGGGCCAGCATCTCCGCGACCCCGCCGCCGATGCGCGTCGAGTTGACGTGGACCAGGGTCCGGCCCCGCACCCGGTCGGCGAGACGCTGCAGCAGCTCGATGGTGCCTTCCGGAACCACGGCACGGTAGTCATCCAACCGGATTGAGGTCTTCAGCATGAGGTGCGCTCCCGCAAGGTGGCGTCGCACAGCGCCAGCATCCGCGACCGCAGGCCGTCCAGGCTGCTGACGTAGGGGTTAATGCGGCGCATCTGCTCTGCCAGGTCCGATTCGCCGAGTTCCTCGGCCATCCACCGCACCGGCTCCCACCGCTCCCGCCGGACCCCCGATTGGAAGAAGTGATAGTAAATCGCGCTCGGATCGATCCGGGCCAGCGTATCGCGGAACTCCGCGAGCGTGCGGACCGCAATCCCCGTCGGGATGGGGATAATGCTCGAGCGCATGAAGTGGAACGGCTCGCCGTACACGATGCGCGGGACCGTCTGCATGTCGGACAGGTGGTCGTCGACGATGGTGATCAGCTCGCCGCGCAACTGTTCGACGTCCCCATAGTCGAACGGGTCGATCACGGCCAACCGTTCTCCGAGCACGCGGTCGCGCACCTGGATCGCCGCCCATGTCGCAAAGTCGTTGGGGTACGGAGCGGCCAGGTAGCGGCTGCGCAAGAACGAGGAGTGCGTATGGTAGAAGATGGAATCGCCCGGGACCTCTTCGATGCCGGTGAGGAGCTCCCGCTCGTCCCAGGCCACGCGGCCCAGCATCTCCCGCAGCTCCAGGCAGTCGACGAATTCAAAGGCGTGTGCCGCCGTCATCCGTGCCATGTCTACTCTATCTTATCCATCGCGAAGTGCAGGCGGTCTCCAAGGTTCTTGAGGTTCGCATCCCGGGCGCTCCCCGTCAGCCGGTAGAACGCGTTTTGCGCCTCCCACAGGTTCAAGGTGACTCCGGCCGCCTCGGCAAAGTCGAGCACGTCTGCCGCGCGCGTGAGCCGGTCCGCCACCGGCCCGGCGCTGGCCAGAGCGTGCTCCAATCGGCCGCGCAGCAGCGGCTCGAAGCGCTCAGGGTGCACTTCTCGTCCCCACGAGCGCAGTTCCGTCAGCAGCTCCTGCGCCCGCGGCCGCAGCGGGGACCCCGCATCGCCGGCGAGGATGTCTTCGAGATCGCGCGTCAGCGCCACGACGGCTGCGGTGACGAGCGGCACCGGGACTGACGCGCCGGCGTCCCGCAGATACTCCATGAGCGGCCGGTTGTCATGATACAGCCGGCGATAGACATCTTCCAGGTTTCCCAGCGTCCGTTCACTCAGGCGTGCCAGGACCGATCGCCGGTCCGCCAGGGGCAGATCGCGCAGGGTGAAGTAATTCGATCCAAACGCCTGATCAATCGCCCGGACCACTTCGCTGACGACCTCTTTTCGATACCGTTCCATGAGGGCTGAGCGAACCCCGGCATAGCGGGCATCGTCCCATCCCGCGGCAACCGCGCAGTGCACCTCGTGACCGCCGAAGTGTGCCACGGCGTAGACCACGTCTTCCTCCGCATCCACCGGCGTCGATCGGACGAGGACCCGGCCGACCCGCAGGGTGTGAGATCCCGACGACGCGTCGACGCGATCACGCTCGGTGACCGCAATCGTGCCGCCCAGCGCCTGTGAGCGTGCGCCGACCAGCCCGGTCATGACGTAATATGCCGCGGCCTCGCGCGCGCCCACCGCCCGGCGGCGGACCAGGCGCTCATACACCGCCCCGCCGTCAGCCCACTGTTCAAGATTCCCCGGGGCCCTCCGCAGGTGCCCGATGAACTCATCCTCCAGATCGGCGCCAACACCACGGGCCAGGTCGAGCGCGCGCGCCGCATGGGACAGGATCTGGACCGTCTCCGTTCCGCTGACGTCGTCGAAGAACCAGCCGTCGCTGCTCTGCATCAGCATCGCCTGGCGCTGCATCTCCAACAACCGCAGGGCCGTGCGATTCCGCTCCCGCGAGTCGGTCCCCGCGCCGTGCCGCGCCAGGAAGGCCTCGATCACGCCCGGGGCAGGATCGAGCAAGTCGACCGCCTCGTCGCGGGCAGCCCAGGCATCTCGAAACACTTCAGCGCCGCGGGATTCATACAGCGACGCCAGACGCCCGGCGAGCCACGTCATCCCGTCGCGCAGCGGAGCCCGCCACTTCTGGTGCCACCCCTTTCCGGTGTTGCACCCGCAGTCCGAGCGCCAGCGCTCCACGCCGTGGACGCAGCTCCAGGACGTGCGTTCCGCGATCTCCACGTCGTGGGTCGGAGGATGCGCCGTCAGGAACGTCGCCAGATTCGTGATGCGCAGGGTGCCATCCCGCGCCAGGCGGTCCATCGCGGACGCCAGGGCCATGTCCCCGAACTGATGATGGTGGCCGTACGTCTCTCCGTCGCTGGCCACAAGCAGGAGGCGCGCCTGTTGATCCTCGGGGATCACCGACATCAGCCGGTCGGCGAACGCCTTCCCGTCGTGGAGCAATCCCTCAAATGCCACCGCTCGTGAGGTGGGCCCGTGGTAGAAGAAGATGGCGATCGAGCGGCCGCTCGGCAGGCGGCAGCGATACGGGACGGTGACGTCGAGGGTGTCCTGGGTGACGTCCTTCCATGCCCCTTCGGCTCTGCGAACGCGTTTGGCCTGATGCGGGGCCAGCAGCGTGAACGCCATGCCGTGGCCCACCAGGATCTCCAGGGTCTCCACATCCACCGCCGTTTCGGGAAGCCAGATGCCCTCGGGCCTGCGCTTGAAGCGCCGTTCGAAGTCGCGGATTCCCCACCGCACCTGCGTGACGCGGTCCCGGGCCGTGGCCAGCGGCATGATCAGGTGGTTGAAGGCCTGCGCGATCGCCCCGCCGTGGCCGTACTGGTCCTTGCGGCTGACCCGGTCGCCTTCGAGGATCAGCTCGTACGTCCCGGGGGCGTGGCGGGCCAGCCAGCGCAGCAGCGTCGGCCCGACGTTGTAGCTCAGATGCGCGTAGTTGTTGACGACGCGGAGAATCCGGCCGCCCTCATCGAGCAGCCGGCTGCTGGCGTTGCGCGCGTAGCACTCCGCGGTGACGCGTTCGTTCCAATCGTGGTAGGGGGACGCCTCATCCTCCACCTCCACCACGTCGGTCCAGGGATTCTCGCGAGACGGTTGGTAGAAATGGCCGTGGATGCACAGATGCTTCATCGCTCTGCTATCGGGTTTGCCCTCGGGGCAGCACGACGAGTCCTGACGGATCGAGATGATACCGCAGCCGGTCGGCGTCGGTATTCCCGCCGATCCGCGCTCCCGCGGGGACGAGATTGTACCGGTCGGCGATCACCCGCCGCAGGCGCGCGCCCTGCCCGACCACGGTGTGGTCCATGACGACAGATTCTTCCACGACGGCTCCCCGCTCCACGCGCACGCTGCGGCCGAGGATGGAGCGGCGGATCACGGCCTCGTCGATGACGCAGCCTTCTCCGATCAGGCTGTCTGTGACCTCTCCTTCGATGATCCGCGCCGACGGTCCCTGGTATGATGCGGCGACGATCGGCCACCGATCGTTGTCCAGGTTCAGCAGGGGCTGGCGGCCCAACAAGTCCATGTGCGCCTGCCAGTAGGCGCTAATCGTCCCGACGTCCCGCCAGTACCCGCGTTCCTCGTACGGCTGCACGCCCGGCACGGCGTTGTCCAGAAAATTGTAGGCGCAGATATTGAGATGGGCGACGTGCTCGGGGATGATCGTCCGGCCGAAGTCGTGGTCGGTACTGCGCCGCGCGTCCTCGACGAGCGTTTCCACCAGTACGTCGCTGCTGAAGACGTAGTTGCCCATGGACGCGTAGGCGTGAGTGGCGTCACCCGGCATGGCCGCGGCGCGCTTCGGCTTCTCCTCGAACCGCGTGATGCGCCCCGTCTCGTCCGCCTCGAGGATACCGAAGTTGCTGCCCTGGTCGATCGGGACCGGCAGGGCTGCCACCGTGATATCGGCCCGGCGGTCGAGGTGGACCGCGATCATCTGGGAGATGTCCATACGGTAGACGTGATCGGCGCCGAAGATCACCACCAGGTCGGGATGGAAGTCGCGGATCAAGTTGAGATTCTGGTAGACGGCATCCGCCGTCCCCTGATACCAGGACTCACCCCAGCGCATCTGGGGCGGCACCATGATGATAAAGTGGTCCGGCAGCCCGCCCAGCCGCCAGGCGTTGCGCAGGTGCTCGATCAGCGACTGCGCTTTGTACTGCACAAGGACGTAGAGCGCGTAGATCCCCGAGTTCACGAAGTTGCTGATGACGAAGTCGATGATGCGGTACTTGCCGCCGAAGGGGACCGCGGGTTTGCCGCGCTCCCGGGTGAGCGGATACAGCCGCTCACCCTTCCCGCCGGCGAGAATGATCGCGAGGATCCGCGGACGCACAGCGGTCAGGCCGGCGCCGCGACCGCCGCGTCGAGGTGCGTGGCGATGTCCGGGAACACGAAGTTCTGGGCCTCCCGGGCATGGAGGAACTCCTCATCGGCCCCCTGGGGGGCCGTCCCCGCGGCCGCGCGGCGCACTAACTGCAGGAACCGTTTCACGTTGGCGTAGTGCTCGGCGAACCTGGCCTCGGCGTAGTCACGCGCGGCCCAGGTCGTGATCAGAAACTGCCAATCTGATGCCTGGAGGAGCAGGAGCTCACGCGCCGTCTGTGCCAGGACGCGGCGGACCACGGCGCTGCTGCTGCGCACAGTCTCTCGCGCCAGGGCCCAAAACTCCTCCTCGACGGCGTAGAGACGCTCCCACGTCCACTCGGTGTCGTGGTTCAGCCACACCCGGTGGTCGCCCCCTTCGCCCCACGATCCTTCCTGCAGCGAGATGGCTTCTGACGGGGGGTTCCGGTCGAGATAGGTGGCACAGTCCACCGCCGCGATGCCGGTTCCCGGCAGCCGCTGGAAGATCTCCTGGATCCACCGCGGGCCTTCGAACCACCAGTGCCCGAACAGCTCCGTGTCGTAGGGGCTGCAGGCAATCCCCGGCCCGTTCGTCCGATCGCGATACCCGGCCAGCACGCTCCGCAGCAGGCCGGCGAAGTGATCGGCCTGCGAGGCGATCCGCTGCGTGGCGTGTTCCGGTTCGTACGGCTGCTTCGCCCCGAGGTCGCTGTGCGAGGACGTCACACGCCAGTACCGCAGGCCGCCGGGGAAGTGTTTCTTGTGGAACTCGAGGTACCACTCGTCGCCGGGGTATCCCGCCTCACGGCTCCACACCTGCATCGTGGTCTCAGGGTCACGCACGAAGGCGGCGGCCTCCCCGCGGCCTCCGCGGGAGGCGACGAGATAGGGCCGGTAGGGGCTGCGGTCGCCCTCGAACCTTGGCTGCTCCCGCTCACTGAGGGTTCGGAGCGCCGGATAGTAGTCGCGGTAAGCGGAGAGCGGTTCGCCGCCCCTCGCCAGATGCACGTCGGTGACGAAAAACTGCAGGCCGAATTCTCCCAGGAACTCCTCGATCCCGCGCCGGCGGATTCGCATTCGCCCGCGCTGGGGTCCCACCGGCGGCGTCCACTCGTACCGCGGCCGGTAAGCGCATTCCGGCAGCCAGATGCCGTCCGGCGCGTGACCGAAGTGCCGGCGATGCGAGGCGGCGGCCACACGCAGCTGCAGGTCGATGGATTCGTCGCGCAGGAGCAGCGGCAGGTAGCCGTGTGTGGCCGCGGAGGTAATGAGGTGGATGTGGCCGTCGTCGTGGAGCCGCCGGAATCCCGCGACCAGATCGCCGTTCAGGCGCTCGAACTGTTCCAGGCGCCTCCGGTAATAGTGCTCCCAGTTGCGCGCGCCTGCGAGGAGATCCGTGCGGCCCTGACGCTCAAACTCGGGCGCGTTCTCCCGGGACGAGGCGATTCGCGTGCGCAGGAACCCCTCGATCTCGCGCTTGAACGCCGGGGCGGCGAGTTGCTCGGTGAGGACCGGGGAGAGGTTGATCGTTGCGTGCGGGCTCGCTCCGGATTCGACCAGGTTCGTGAAGGTTTCGAGCAGCGGCAGGTACGCGCCGACCGTTACCTCGGAGAGCCAGTCACTGCCGTGCGGCCACCGCCCGTGGCCCAGCACGAACGGGAGATGCGAGTGCAGGACCAGCGCAAAGTAACCGACCGGAGCGTCTGCCATAGAAGTCGCCTAGGTCAAGGATACAATACTTCCCCTCGTGCCGTCTTGATGAGGATCATCAGCACCGGCCGGAGGCGGCCTCCGGTGACCGCTGAAGTGTCGTAGGAAGATCGGAACACGTGTTGAACGTTCTGAGGTCAAATCAGCTCGCCAGAGTGGGAGGTGGCAAGCCGTGACCCGTTGTCTTCTGGCCTATATCTTGCCCCTCGTACTTCTTCTCATGCCTCACCACGCGCAGGCTCAGGAAGCAAGCTTGCGGCAGTCGCTGGCAGTGGGTTACTGGCCGGCCTCCGTATCGTTCAACGGCCCCGGGGGGACGATCACCTGGACCGCGACATTCGTCACGTTGGACTATTGGGCCCAGTCCGAACAGTCCCCCTACGGAATTCGCCTGCAATATGGAATCGGCACGGAGAGTGCCTGGAGTTCCCCTATGGCGTCCGGGACAGACACCATGTGGGGTATCGATATCACGTTCGGGAAGTCGTTCGGGGCGGATGAGCCGGCCGCAACCGTGCTGGGGTCCATCGGTTACGGATCACTCAAATGGGACAATACCGACACCGGTGGATTGCAGCTTGTCCAAACTACGACCGCATATCGGGTGGGGGCACACCTGACCGTGACACCGCAATCGAACTGGTCATTCAACGCTGGTGCAACGTGGTACCCTTCGGCCAAAACTACGGTTGTCAGTCCCGCGCTTGCTTCCACAGATAGTGCTGTCGGATCCGCCCTTGAATATAGTGTCACCTTACGGTACGGTGGCCAAATGTGGTTCGTAGAGCTTGGCTACCGAGGGGCATCTGTGAGCTATGGGACGTTGTCTGGGGGGGTACTCGCCGGCGGCTGCCCCTGCTCAACGGGATGGACCGGATTCCTGATCAACCTCGGGAGTAGTTTCTAGCAAGAGGCTCGTACGGGCGAAGGCCATGGGGTTCCTATTGACGACCCGCTCTGCGAAACCAGGCGACCGTCTGCTCGAGGCCCTGCACAAGCGTCGTGCGCGGAGTCCAACCCAGCCACGTTTTCGCGTGTGTGATGTCGAGCGCGATGCGGTAGACTTCACCGGCTCGCGCGGGCGCGTAGTCAGGCTCGTCGCGGAACTCGGTAAACTCGGCGATGTGGCGGAAGGTGTCGTTCACGGTCGTCTCAACGCCCGTCGCGATGTTGGCTGTGTCGGAGACCTCCGAGCGCGTCGCCAGCAGGTTCGCGCGGGCGACGTCTTCCACGTAGACGAAGTCCCGGGTCTGGGTGCCGTCACCGTAGATCGCCGGCGGATTCCCTGCCAGCATCGCGTTGGAGAAGATCGCCACCACGCCGGCCTCGCCGTGGGGGTCCTGGCGCGGCCCGTAGACGTTTGCATACCGCAGGATCGCCCCCGCGATCCCCATGCTCCCGTAGAATCGCACGTAATACTCCCCGACCATCTTGCCGATCCCATAAGGGGAGAGAGGCCGGGTGGGATGCTCTTCATCGGCCGGAATGTATTCGGGATTTCCGTAGATGGCGCCGCCGGTGGAGGCGAAGATGAACTTTCGCGCGCCGAACTCTTTACCGAGCGCGAGGAGATTTAGCGTCCCCATGATGTTCACGTCCGCGTCGTGGCCCGGGTCGGCGACGGACGCCGTCACCGATGGCTGCGCGGCGTGGTGATTGACCACCTCGGGCCGCTCCTTCTCAAAGACCCCGCTCAGATCCGAATCGCGGATGTCCATCTCATAGAATCGTGCGCGCGGGTTCAAGTAGTCGCGGCGGCCGCTGCTGAGGTTGTCCACTACGGCCACGTCGAACCCAGCGTCGACGTAGGCATCCACCACGTGCGAGCCGATAAACCCCGCGCCACCGGTCACGAGTACTTTCATGGATGCCTATCTATTGCATGAGTATCGCCCGGCACCTTGTCCTTCATCCCGCCCAGTCGCTATCCTCGCAGGATCCGCTGCGTCTTCCTGCGCCGGGGCTGGACCAGCTGCGCCGCCGCGATCGCGGTGGCGAGCGAAATCGTCCCCAGCCGCCACCGAATGGCCCGCACCAGCTCGCCGCGGGACATCTCCGGCAGCGGCGGCGGGTCGTCTTTCCACGGTCGCGAGCGCTCGAGCAGTTCAAGAAGCCGGCGCTGGCGGGCACTAGACAAGCGAAACGACTCCACTTTGATCAGCTCGCGCAACTCCAGGAGCCGCCGGACCTCACTGCCGGAAAGGCGCCGCACGCCCTCCAACTTCTCGCCGGAGTGCAAGGTAGCCTCTCCTCCGCCGCCGAAGGGAGCACCCTGATCCTATGAACTTCAGTGATGCATCCGAGGTCCGCCGGCGGGATCCCTCCGGCATGCTCGATCTCATCCGACGCCTGCCCGACATGTGCGCCGAGGCGTGGAGGCTGCCTGTGGAGCCCCCGCTGCCGGCGGTTCGCCCCACCAACATTGTGGCGCTCGGCATGGGAGGGTCTGGGAT
>Ga0209889_1000050_pt1 | contig 21370 bp, 17 predicted proteins | sample GWRWN1_0_10_FD_187233 | JGI IMG/M metagenome (GOLD analysis project Ga0209889, IMG submission 187233) | Riverbed sediment microbial communities from areas with no vegetation in Columbia River, Washington, USA - GW-RW N1_0_10 (SPAdes)... | ecosystem: Environmental > Aquatic > Freshwater > River >... | reverse complement strand
GACCCCGGCGCCACCGCCGGGGTCCTCGTGGCCCGCCCGAGCACGCGGCCGAGCCGGCACCTGATCCTTCCGCCGTAGACGAGATACGTCGCCCCACGCGTGCCCGTCGTGGGTGAGCAACGTAGCGTGGCCAGGCAGAAGGGTGCTGCCGGTTCCTCTTGGAGCCGCCGGGCGAGACCGAGGGGGCCAAGCGCGTGGCGATCGATACCCAACGGACACCGATAGGAGAGATCTCCGCCTATCCGGCGGGGACCGTCCCCGCGCTCTCCGCGCTCCTGGACGAGCTCGACCGGCAGCGGATCCGGTACTGCTCGTGGAAAAGCAACCAGCATCTGTCCGAGGCCCTCGCCGGGCGAACGGACGTGGACCTGCTGGTGGACGCCGACCAGATCGAACGGTTCCGTCAGATCCTGGAGGACCAGCGGGTCAAGCCGCTCACGCCGCCCCCTCGCCAGGCCTTCCCCGGCATGGAGCACTACCTCGGCTTCGACCGTGCGAGCGGCCGCCTGTTCCACCTGCACGTGCACGATCGGCTCGTCCTGGGCGATCGCTACGTGAAGAACCACCGTATACCGATGGAGCGCGCGTTCCTGGAGTCGAGGCGGAGGCTGGATGGAGTCCCGATCCCGTCGACGGAGCTCGAGCTGGGCGTGCTGTGCGTGCGCGCGCTCCTCAAGTACCGCGCCCGAGACGTCGTGAAGGACGTCCTCAAGATCCGCTCGCCGGGGATCCCCGACTCGATCCGTGACGAGATCGTCTGGCTGTCCCTTCGGACGAGCACGAACGACGTGGCGAACGCGTTCCGCCCCGGCGGGATCGTGCCCCCCGATCTGGTCCACGATTTCCTCGACACCTACGCGCGCGACCCGCGCTCCGGCCTCGTCTTCCTCCGGCTCCGAACACGGTTGCGTTCGGCCCTTCGGGGGCTGCAACGGGAAAGCCGCTTGCGTGGCCGGATCCGGTACCTCGGAACCACCTGGGATCGGCGAACGAGGTTGCGACGCCACCCTGCGGACGTGCGCATGAAGCCGGCCGCCGGCGGACGGGCGATCGCGCTCGTGGGGGCCGACGGCTCCGGGAAGTCCACCGTCACCCGGGAGCTCACCGAGTGGCTCGGCTGGAAGCTGCAGGTGCGCACGTACTACATGGGGAGCAAGGAGCCGTCGGCCGCGAGCCGATGGTCCTACCTGGCGTTCCGAGCGCTCCGGCGCGGTCACCGCGATCTCGGAAGTCGTTTCGGCGCTGACTCCTTCCTCGCGATTCCGTTCCGCGGCGCTCGCGACGTGATGCTCGCCCTGCATCACGTGTCGATCGGCCTCGATCGCGGGCGTCGATTCCGTGACGCCCGACGGGACGTCGAGTCCGGACGCGTGGTGCTGTTCGATCGGTTCCCTCTCGAGACGCTGAGCGGCCACGCCGACCACCGCCTGCTCGATGGACCACAGATCGCGACGGCCGTCCAGGCCTCGGGACCCCTGACGAGCTGGCTCACCCGAGTCGAAGAACGCATGTACCAGCTCTTCCGGCTGCCCCATCACCTCGTGATCCTGCAGGTCAGCCCTCAAGTCTCACTCTCCCGCAAGCCGGATCATCGCTCCGAGGTGCTCGCGGCGAAGAGTAGAGCCGTCGCCGAGCTGGCAACGCTCGCCGAAAGGGCCCGACCGCCCGTGAACGTGATCCGCGTCGATGCCGACCAGGCGCTCGACGCGGTGCTGCTCGAGGTGAAGACAGGGGTGTGGGATGTCCTCTGACGGCGGTGATCGCGATCACCCGAGGATCGCTCATCCACGACCGCTCGTGATCGAGCTGGTGGGGACCCCGGGCTCCGGCAAGACCACCCTGGCCGCCGAGATCGTCGGGCACCTCGATGGAGCGGGGGTGCGAGCCAACACGGTCGTGGGCTCCGCCCGACGGTCTGCGGCGCGGACGCCCCCCGGCCGGGCCATCGCTCGCTTCGCACCCCCGAGCCTGCGCGATCCCCTGCTGTGGCAGGTGTTCTATGGCTGCGGGGTCGTGAACCTGGGCGGTTTCGCCCTCGAGCGGCCGACGCTCTCGCGTCGGGTCCTCCGACACCAGCTTTGGAGGCCGATCCCACGCTCGATGAAGCGACACACACTGTTCTGGTTCCTCCAACTGGCGGGCCGACACCGGTTCCTCACGGCATCGATGAGGGACGGCGAGGCGCTCGTCATCGACGACGGGTTCCTCCACCGCTCCGTGGCGTTGAACGCCTCACCCTCGGAGCGACCCGACGACGGGTCGATCGAAGCCTACGTGGACCTCGTGCCGCGACCCGATCTGGTGATCCGACCTGTCGCCGACCGCGACGTCTGCCTCCGACGGATCCGGGATCGAGGCGTCTGGTCGCACTCCCGCCACCTGACCGACACGGAGCTCGAGAACTACGTCGCCAACGCCGAGCACGTGATCGACGTGGCCGTCGAACGGGCGTGGGCGAACGGCTGGAACGTCGTCGAGATCGACAACGGAGGGCGCGATCTCGTTGAGATCCGCTCCGAGATCGGCGAGGCCGTCGAGCCGCTCCTGCGGGAGGGTCGCGAGCGGCGAGCGCTCGCGATGGAGCCTCGTTGAACGGCGCGACTCGGATCCCGCGTGTGCCGCGCCCCTCGCGCATCTCGGGACACATTGCTGCGCGTCTCGGCGCTCCGGTCATCGATCGGCAGCTCGTGGTCGAGGTGCTCGAGCGCTACGGCCTCGAGCCGACGAGCGCGATCCGCAACCTCCGCCTCGGACGGCGCAACCGCAACATCGCCGTGACGACGGGCCGGGGACGGGCCGTGGTCAAGGCCTATCGCCCCCGATGGACGACCGCGACCGTGCGGTACGTCCACTCGATCGAACTCCGACTCGACGAGCTCGGCTTCTCCGCCTCGCGTCCGCTGGACACCACGGACGGACAGACCTGGACCACGGTCGCAGGCGACGTGTTCGCCGTCTTCGACCTCATCCCCGGCGTCAACTACTCGATGAACTTCCTGCTGAGGAACGACCGTCTCCGGCTGACGACGACCGCGGGCCGAACGCTCGCTCACCTCCATCGAACCCTCGACGGCTTCGAGCCGCAGGGGGAGCATCACCTGGGATTCGCGTCGGGGGACGGCCCACCGCGCCGCGACCTCGCGTGGCTCGAGGCGACGCTGCGAGAGCTGGTGATCCGCTCCGGGGATCTCGCCGATCCTCGGGCGACTGCGCTGGCGGACCGCCTCGTCCGCCGCTCCGGGCCGGTCCTGGAGGACATCGGCCGGCTGGACCGTGAGCTGGGCGACGCGTCGTTCCGCCGGCTGATCATCCACGGGGACTACGGCATCCACAACCTGCTGTTTCAGCGCGACGGCCGCGCGATCCCCGTCGATTTCGAGCTCTCGCGTCTGGACTGGCGCCTGAACGACCTGATCTCGGCCTTGAGCAAGCACCGGTACAGCGGCGGCCACTACGACTTCCAGTCGATGCGGACGTTCATGGAAGCGTATGCGGCCGCGTTCCCTCTGACCGATGACGAGCGGCGCCTCTTCGCCCAAGCGTGGCGCCGCTACAAGCTGCAGCAGGCGGTGCAGTACTGGAACTCCTACTTCGAGACCGACGGCCCGGTGCGCAAGCTCGCCTCGGCCGTGGACTCGATCGAGCAGGCCGACTGGGTCCTGGAGCACCGCGGAGCGATCGCGGCGCTCGGCGGGACGGGCGAGGCGGCGGCCGGCATGGCCCGGACGCCGTTCGGCGGCTAGGCGGAGCCGGGAGAACGCATGCCCGAGACCTCATCAGCTCTCACCGTCATGGAGGTGACGCCGAACCTGGAGATCGGCGGCGCCCAGGAGATGGTCCGCACGCTCGCGAAGCACCTGCCGACGGTCGGGTGCCCGACCGTCGTGTGCAGCTTTGGAGGAGGGCCGCTCACGGGCGACATCGAGCGGCTCGGGGTCCCGATCGAGTTCCTCCCTCCGCGACGCCACAGCGCCCTCGCGTTGCCGGCCTTCGTCGCCGAGATGGTGCGTCGGCGCCGGGACCTCATCTCGATCATCGCCAAGCACGGTGTCGATGTGGTGCTGACCAAGGGTCTGGGCACGCTCGATTTCCTCGTCATGACCCTCCGAGCCAGGCGGCGGGTCCAGGTCTGGTGGACGATCGAGAACGAGGAGTTCATGGTGCGCGAGGAGCACCTGCAGCGACATCGCTGGCTCCTCGGCGTCAAGCGCGCCGCACATCGCTGGTTGTACCGGGTGGGAGCACGTGTCATCGACGGGGTCATCGCCGTCTCCGACGACACCGCTCGGTCCTTCCGCGAGACGGTCGGCCGCGTCGACGACAAGGTCACGGTCGTCTGCAACGCCGTCGACCTCGATCGGTATCCGGCGCCCATCGACCGAGCCAAGGTTCGCGCCGAGCTCGGCTTCGGCCCGAGCGCGCACCTGATGACGATGGTCGGAACGTTCAAGCGGCAGAAGGGCCACCGCTACCTCGTCGCCGCAGCCGCCGCCCTCGTTCCGCGCTTCCCGACGTTGCACATCCTGCTCGTGGGCGACGGTGAGCTCGCCGACCAGATGCGGACGCAGGTGCGGGCCGCCGGGCTGTCCGAGCACGTCCATTTCCTGGGGACGCGACGGGACATCCCGGAGTTGTTGTCGGCGAGCGACTCGTTCGTCCTGCCGTCCCTGTGGGAGGGGCTTCCGGTCGCGCTCACGGAGGCGATGGCGAGCGGGCTCCCGCTGGTCGCGACCCAGGTGAGCGGGACGTCCCAGGTCGTGATCGACGGCGAGAGCGGACTGCTCGTGCCGCCGGGAGACGAGGGCGCGCTCGCCGAAGCGATGGACCGGCTGTTGTCGGATCCGGCTCTCGCATCGGAGATGGGCGGCGCGGCCCGCGAGCGGATCGCCGCGTCATACAGCGCGCGAGCGCAGGCGGAGCAACTCGCCGCCCTCTTCCGGCAGCGATCGGAGCGCACGCGTGCGCCGATCCCATCGCCGGCGACGTCGGAGAGGCGCGCCTGATGGTCGACGGCGGAGTTCGCCACCAGACGGTGAGGGGTCCCATCTTCATCGGCGGTGCGGCTCGCTCGGGCAAGACGCTCATGCGCTGGATGCTGTCCTCCCACTCGCGCATCGCCGTCTCGCGCCGAACGGACATGTGGCCCCGCTTCCACGGACGCTTCGGAAACCTCACCCGTCCCGAGAACCTGGATCGATGTCTCACGGCGATGCTCGCCCGAAAGCAGATCGCGGCGCTCGGTCCGGACCCGGACCGCCTGCGCCGGGACTTCCGACGCGGGGAACCGACGTACGCGCGCCTGTTCGCGCTCATCCACGAGCAGTACGCGGAGAGGTGGGGGAAGGTGCGCTGGGGCGACCAGACCGGCTCGATCGAACGGCACGCCGACCAGCTGGTGGCGGCGTATCCGGGCGCTTGCGTGATCCAGATGATCCGAGACCCTCGCGATCGCTACGAAGCGCTCGCCGGTCGTCGCCGGTCCCGACCCGGGGCGGTCGGGCGGACGACCGCCGAATGGCTCGGCTCCGTCGCCGTGGCGGATCGCAACCGGCTGCGCTACCCGGACGCCTGCATCATCGTTCGCTACGAGTCGCTCGTCGCGGCGCCCGAAGAGACGGTCCGCCGCGTCTGCGCCTTCATCGGCGAGACGTTCGAGCCCGCGATGCTTCGGATGGAGAACGCACGGCGATACGATCCGGAGCGAGCGCGCTCGAGCGACGGCACACCGATCTCGACCGCGTACGTGGGGCGGTACCGCGGCCGGTTGAGCCGTCGCGATCTCGCCTTCATCCAGGCCGTCGCCGGCCGGCGGATGCTCGCCCTCCACTACCGCCCCGATCCGATCCACCCAACCAGGGGGGAACGGGTCCGATGGGCCACCGTCGGCTGGGCCCCGAGCGTCGTACGCCTGGGACGCAGGGGCGCGCTGGACGCCCTGCACCGGAGCTCGGGGGACTCGCTCGTCACGCGAGAGGCGGGTCGATGAAGGCGGCCCTGCATCGCGTGACGGACTCGGACGCGTACCGTCGGTTCACCAAGCGCGGACCCGGGCGACTCGTCGTTCGGAGCCGCGCCTTCGAGCGACTCGATCTCGCGCGGAACGACGTCCTGTCGCGGAAGGCGATCCGTCGCGATCCCGGTCTCTTCGACGACGTCCGGACCTTCGCGTTCTTCGTCGGCCACAACAAGAGCGGAACGAGCATGGTCGGCGGCCTGCTCGACGCCCATCCGAACGTGATCATGGCGGACGAGATCGACGCACTGAAGTACGCGGAGGCGGGCTTCGATCGCGACCAACTCTTCTACCTGCTGCTCAAGGGATCCCGCTCGGAGGCGAGGAAGGGTCGCGTGACCGCCCGCCGTCTCACGCCGTACTCCTATGCGGTTGCGGGGCAATGGCAAGGCAGGGTCACGACGCCGAGGGTCGTCGGGGACGGCAGGTCGGGAACCTCGACACGGCGTCTCGGCGCCGACCCCGGTCTGCTTCGTCGACTCCCCGAGGTGATGCCGGGCGTGGCGGTCAGGCTCATCCAGGTCATCCGCAACCCGTTCGATCCGATCAGCGTGATGATGGTTCGTGGGAGGCGGAGCTTCCGCAACGCGGTCGACCACTACTTCCAGGCGTGTGAGGTCCTGCTCGAGATCAGGCGCCTGGTCGAGCCCGGTGCGCTCCTCCCCGTCCGCTACGAGACGTTCATCGCGTACCCGCAGGGAGAGCTGACGACGGTCTGCCGGTTCCTCGGCGTGGAACCGGATCCCGACTACCTGACCGCCTGCGCCGGCATCATCCGTCGCGAGCCGGATCGCAGCCGCGAGATGGTCGAGTGGCCCCGGCGGTGGATCAACGAGGTCCACCAACGCATCTTCGACGTCGACTTCCTGGAGGGTTACCGCTATGACTCCTGACACGTCTCCCAGCGTCGCGCAGGAGCTGGGAGCTCGCGGGGCAGCGGCGACCTGGCCCGAGGATGCGATGAGGCTCCCCGTCGACCCGAGGACGGCGCCCGTCTTCATCGCCGGCCCAGACCGAAGCGGAACGACGCTGATGTTCGCGCTGCTCGCGTCCCACCCGAACCTCTCGATGGTCCGTCGCACCAACATGTGGCGCTACTTCCATCGCCGCTACGGGGATCTCGGCGATCCAGAGAACTTCGAGCGATGCCTCCGGGACATGGTCCGGTATCGACGCATGCGGCACCTGCAACCGGACGCGGATCGGATCCGCACGGAGTTCCTGCAGGGTGAGCCGACGTACGCTCGCCTGTTCTCGCTCTTCCACGAGCACAACGCGGAGCGGGCTGGGAAGTCGCGTTGGGGTGACAAGTCGCTCCACACCGAGCGGTACGCCGAGCGTGTGTTCTCCGAGTTCCCCGAGGCTCGCATCCTACACATGGTGCGGGACCCTCGCGACCGATACGCGTCGGTCCGAAAGAGGTGGGGTCGTGATGTCTCACGGGTCGGCGCAGCCACCGGCCGATGGATGAGCTCGACCCGCGCCGGGCGGCGTGCTCAGAGGCGTCATCCGGACCGGTACCTCTTGGTCCGGTACGAGGACCTGGCAAGCGATCCCGAGGCGACGATGCGACGGGTGTGCGAGTTCATCGGCGAGGAATACTCGGCTCAGATGCTCACGATGGGTGGAGTGCCCGAGCAGAAGGACCGCGCCGGCAACAGCTCGTTCGGCGACGTGGAGCCCGGCTCGATCTCGACCCGAGCGATCGGCCGTTTCCGACAGGTCCTGTCGCCATCCGAGCTCGCGTTCATCCAGCTCGTGGCCGCCCGCGAGCTGTCGACGATGAAGTACGAGCGCGCCGAGATCCGCCTCAGTCCGAAGGAGAAGCTGCGGTTCTATGCCCTCGATCTCCCCGTGCAGCTGATCCGGATGATCGGATGGATGTCTCTGGCATGGCTCAGAAGACGACGCGGCGTCCGCGTCCCGGCCTCGAAGGTCGTCGATGGAAGCTGAACATCTCCACCCGGCGCCTTCGATCCATCCCACCGCCATCGTGGAGACGGGAGCCGCCGTAGGGGAAGGGACGAAGGTCTGGCACCTCAGCCACATCCGTTCCGGCAGCCGGATCGGCGACGACTGCATCATCGGGTTCGCCGTGTACGTGGACACCGGGGTCGTGATCGGGGACCGCTGCAAGATCCAGAACCATGTCTCTGTCTACCAGGGGGTCGTGCTGGAGGACGACGTCTTCGTGGGTCCGGCAGCGGCCTTCACCAACGACCGCTATCCGCGCGCGAACCCGACGACGTGGGAGATCGTCGCCACATCCGTCCGCCGGGGTGCGAGCATCGGGGCGAACGCGACGATCGTCTGCGGCGTCGAGCTCGGCGCCTGGTCGATGGTCGGAGCGGGCGCCCTCGTCACCACCGACGTCCCCTCTCATGGTCTCGTGACCGGAGCGCCGGCAAGGCTCCGAGGTTGGGTATGCACGTGCGGACGGCCGCTGGTCCGGCTGGGAGAGCTTCCACCCGAACGCTGCTCGCACTGCGGACGCACCTCGGCCGGGATGGTTCCGTCGTGATCCCCATCAGCCAGCCGCTCATCGGCGAGATGGAGGAGAAGCTCGTCCTGGAAGTGCTGCGCTCCGGCCACCTGGTGCAGGGCCCGATGGTCGAGGCGTTCGAGGAGACGATCCGCGACGTCGTCGGCACCCGGAACGCCCTCGCCGTCAACAACGGGACGAGCGCACTCATCGCATCGCTGCTCGCCCACGGGATCGGCCCGGGAGACGAGGTGATCACGTCACCGTTCACCTTCGTGGCCACGCTGAACGCGATCCTGCTGGTAGGGGCCACGCCCCGGTTCGTCGACATCGGCGAGGACTTCAACATGGATCCGGAACTCCTCGGGACCGCGATCGGGCCCGCGACGAGCGCGGTGCTCCCGGTGCACCTCTACGGCTGCCCTGCCGACATGCGGGGCATCGAGGCAGCCATCCGAGGAACCGGCATCGTGCTCGTGGAGGACGCGGCGCAGGCCCTCGGGGCGATGTACATCGATCGGCCTGCCGGTTCGTTCGGAACCGGCTGCTTCTCCTTCTACGCAAGCAAGAACATCACGACCGGGGAGGGAGGGGCGGTCACGACCGACGACGACACCGCCGCCGGAGCCGTTCGCATCATCCGGAACCAGGGCCAGCGCGCGCAGTACGAGTACGAGCGCCCGGGGTTCAACTTCCGCATGACCGAGCTGCAGGCAGCCCTCGGGGTCGCCCAGCTGACGCGACTCCCCGACGTGCTCGAGGCCCGCCGCGCGAACGCGCAGGCGCTCGCGGAGGGTCTGGCCGGGATCGATGGACTGATCCCACCATCGGAGCCTCGGGGTCGTCGACACGTGTTCCATCAGTTCACCGTCCGCGTGACCCGAGATGCCCGGATGACGCGTGATGCCCTGCTGGAGTTCCTACGGGCGCGAGACGTTGGGTGCGCCGTGTACTACCCGCGACCGGTGTTCGACTACGCCTGCTTCCGCCGCGATCCGAGGGTCGGGGCGCCCAGAACCCCGATCGCCGATCGCCTCTCGGGCGAAGTGCTGTCGCTCCCGGTGCACCCCCTGCTCCGCGAGGTGGATCTCGAGCGGATCGTGGAGACGGTCCGGGAGGCATTGGCGTGAGGTCGCTTCCTCGCGGCGCAAAGCGACGACTTCTACGTCGATCGGCGCATGAGTCTACGCAGGGTCGCTGTTACCGTGCGCTCAGTTGCGGCGGAACCCTTCGACCGGCGCGCCCGCAAGAGGGCGAGCGGGCACGGTCCCCCGGCTTGATCAGCACGAACCGGCCCGCCGACGATGTCGACGTGAGGCTGGAGGAAAAAGTGCGGGCACGAGGGATCGGCGATAGATGGTCTACGCAGAGCGGCGCGAGCCGTGGCAGGCGCTGGACAGGGCGATCGGTCGAGTGTCTGGCGGCCTGTACCCTCTTGTTCGCGCTCCTTCCCGTCCCCTTGGCGTCGGCCGCCGATCCGAGGACCATCCGCGATGCTCGCGAGGTCCGGTCGATCTGGACCAGCGAGTTCGGCCTGTCACGCCCGGTCGGGTTGACGTTCCTCCCCGGACGAGACGAGCTCCTCGTTGCCGGGCGCGCCGGGCGCGTCACCTCCATGCTCCGGCTGAGCCTGGTCGGTGATCCGCGGGGGACCTTCCGCCTCCCCCGGCTCTCCACCCCGGGCACCCTCGCGTTCGACACCTCGAGCAAACTCCTCACGGCGTTGAGCGACGGGAGCCTGGTGACCGCGAGAGCCCACGACCTCACGAATCCGCGACCCACCGTGAGCCGGAGCACGGTCTCAGGGCTAGGGCTGCGGAACCCTCAGGCGGGGGCGTTCGATCCCGAGACCGGGACGTGGTTCGTCCTGGATGAGGGGGGCGACGCGGTGGCCATCGTGCCTGCGGAGGGCGACCCCGCTCGTATCTCGCTCGACGGCTTGCCCGGCGGCGGCTTCGGAGCGATCGCGTTCGACCCGGCCGACGGCATGCTGTACGTGGCCAGCTCTGATGAGAATCGCCTCTACGCCTTGGACGGCTCGGGGAGGGTCCGGGAGACCTACGGCCTGACGTCACTCGGCGTCCGGAACCTGAGCGCAATGACCTTCGCACCGAGCGCCGATCCGACCGATGATCCGGCGACCCTGCACCTGTACCTCGCGGACGCCGGCGATGCGGCGAGGCTCGGCGGAGTGATGGAGGTCACCCTCACTGCGGCACCGGTCACGTCTGCGCCGGTCGTGACGGCCACCCTCGTTCAGAGGATCGATACACCAACGTTCGTGCCGTCCTCTCCGGATCCGTCCGGGATCGTCTACCTCCCCGCGCTGGACCAGCTCATGATCTGCGACTCCGAGGTCGACGAGACGACCGGCGCCGGCTACCACGGCGTCAACATGTGGAGGATCACCCGAACCGGAGCCGTGCAGGACACGGGGACCACCGTGGGGTTCTCGAATGAGCCCACGGGGTTGGGTTTCGATCCCGGCACCAACACCCTGTTCATCTCGGATGACGACGGCAACCGGATCCACTTCCTCAAACCGGGACCCGACGGTCGCTGGGGCAACGGCGACGACATCCGGACGTTCATGAACACCTCGGCGTTCGGCACGGACGTCGAGGACCCCGAGTTCGACCCGAGCACCGGTCACCTGTTCTTCCTCGATGGCGTGTCGACGGAGGTCTTCAACGTCGATCCAGTCAACGGGATCCTGGGGGACGGGAACGATGTGGTGACCCACTTCGACGTGGGTCAGTACGGCGCCACCGATATCGAGGGGCTCGGATCCGACCCCGCGCGCAACACCCTGCTCGTCGGGAACCGCCCGACGAGGATCATCTACGAGGTCTCCAAGGCGGGTGCCTTGGTCCGCACCATCGACGCCTCGGCGATCCCGGGGATGAATAACCTTTCGGGACTCGGCTGGGCCCCGGCGAGCGACAACTCCGGCCGGACCGACTACTGGATCGTCGATCGCGCGGTCGACAACGGACCCAATCCCAACGAGAACGACGGCAAGATCTTCGAGATCACCGTCCCGGGCTCCGACGCCCTACCGAGCGTGACGATGACCAGCCCTGTCCAGGGCGCCACGGTGGTGGGGACGACCCAGATCCAGGCCAACGCCTCCGACGACCACGGCGTCACCCAGGTCGAGTTCCGGGTCGACGGCACCTCGGTCGGCACCGACACGACGGCCCCCTACGCGGCGGCCTGGGACACATCGAGCGTCGCGGACGGACCTCACACGGTCACCGCGATCGCCACCGATACGATCGGTCAGACGGCGAGTGACGCGAACGGGGTGACCGTCGACAACGTCGACGGTCCGCCAACCGTGACGGTCACGGCCCCGACCGAGGGCTCCACGGTGGCCGGACAGGTCCAGCTCCAGGCGAACGCCTCGGACGACAAGGGGGTCACCCAGGTCGAGTTCCGGGTGGATGGGAGCACGGTCGGGACCGACACGACGGCCCCCTACGCGGCGGCCTGGGACACGTCGAGCGTCGGTGGGGGTCCGCACACCGTGGAGGCGATCGCGACCGACACCGTCGGCCAGACCGGCGGCGACTCGAACGCGGTCACGGTCGACAACACGCCGCCGACCGTCGCCATCACCTCGCCGTCGGCGGGCGCCACGGTCTCCGGCACGATCTCGGTCCAGGCCAGCGCCTCGGACAACGGCAGCGTCGGCTCCGTGCAGTTCTTCGTCGACGGGACGAGCATCGGCACCGACGCGAACGGCGTGGACGGCTGGTCCGTCTCGTGGAACACGGTCGCGGCCGGCAACGGGAACCACGACCTCACCGCGGTCGCGGCGGACACGGTCGGCAACGTCGCCACCTCGGCTCCGGTCCTGGTGACGGTCGACAACCCTCTCGTGCTCGACATCCCCGTCGCAACGAGCTCGGACGACGCCGAGCAGAAGACGACCAACAACAGCGTGCGGATCAACAGCTCCGATCTCGAACTGGTCACCGACAAGGCGATCGTGCAGGTCGTCGGGATGCGGTTCACGGACATCAGCATCCCCAACGGCGCCATGATCACAAACGCATATGTCCAGTTCCAGGCGGCAAAGACGGACTCGGTCGCGACGAGCCTGACGCTGCGAGGCCAGGCGTCGGACAACGCCCCCACCTTCACCACGGCGACGTCGAACATCTCGTCCAGACCACTGACCGCCGCATCCGTTCCGTGGACGCCGGCCGCCTGGACGCAGGGCGCACAGGGTCCCGCTCAGCGGACACCGGATCTGAGTGCCGTCCTCCAGGAGCTCGTGGATCGAGCGGCCTGGTCTCCCGGCAACGCCGTGGTGCTGATCGTCTCCGGAACGGGTGTGCGGCGAGCGAATTCGTTCGATGCGGGCGCCGCGCTGGCTCCCGTCCTGCACCTCGAGTACGAGGTCGGGTCGCCATGATTGGGCCGCGAGGTCGGGTCGCCATGATCGGGCCGGCATGATCGGGCCGCGCTGAGTTCGCGATGGGACCCATGGGCGTCGCCGCGAAGGGCAAGGGAACCCTCAACCTAGCCCGTCGCGCCCGAGACATCGGTACGAGGTACGGGCTCGGTCCTACTCGCATGGAGCGCCGCCTCGGCACCGTCCACGAGATCCTCGAGCGGTACGCAAGCGGAGCCACGCTGCCGGTTACCGCAGCTGCAGCGTTGCGTAACCCTCGCGTTGTTGCGCGCTATGCGGACCTGGGGATCGAGTTCGCGGTTCACGGCTACTACCACGTCGATCACGCGGCGCTTTCGGAGACGGACCAGCTCCGGCAGCTTGGCAGAGCCCGGGAACTCCTGGAGGCAAACGGAGTCCCGACCGTCGGCTTCCGGGCGCCCTACCTGCGTTGGAACCACGGAACGCTGCGGGCCGTCCGGGAGAACGGGTTCCTGTACGACAGCAGCCAGGCGGTGCACTGGCCCGTCGACTCGAAGCTCAAGACCGACGCGTACCGTCGGGCCCTTGGCTTCTGCGGCGCCATCCCCGCCGACGAGCACCCCGTGCTGCCGTGGCTGGAGGACGGCATCGTCCGCATCCCCTATTGCCTGCCCGACGACGAGTCGGTGGTAGACCGCCTCCGGCTGGCCTCAGCCGAAGCGATCGCCGAACTCTGGCTGAAAGTCTTTCGTGCGACGCACGAACGTGGAGAACTGTTCACGCTGGCCGTTCATCCGGAACGAATCGAGTCGTGTGCACCCGGGATCATCGCCGTCTTGGAAGCAGCAAGCTCAGCGCGGCACGGAGTGTGGATCGCGAGGTTGGAGCAGGTCGCACGCTGGTGGGCCGGAAGAACCGCGTCGACCGTCTCTGTTCGCGATGCCGGCGCCGGCTACATCAACGTCAACGTGCAAGGACCGGTGGGTGTAACCGTACTCGTCCGAGGCCTAGAGCACCCGGACGGCGAGCCGTGGGCCGACAGCTACGTGCGTGCGCGTGAGACAGACTTCACGGTGCGGTCGGACCGGCGGCCGTTCATCGGCGTGCACCCGTCATCTCCGGCGTCCCTGGCGGCGTTCCTCACAGAGCAGGGCTACATCGTAGAGGTCAGTGAGGCGGCTCTGGCGTACTACGTATACTTGAAGCGCGAACGGTTCTCGAAGAGCGACGAGCTGCCGCTCCTGGCGGAGCTCGATTCGGGAGCGTCCCCGCTTGTGCGGCTCGCTCGCTGGCCGAACGGCGCCCGGAGCGTGCTCTGCATCACCGGTGACGTCGATGCCCTCACGATCTGGGACTATGCCTTCCGTTTCCTGCGGCGCTGAAGCGCGTGACATGAGAGATCGCGCAGTCTCCCGAACCAGCTCCGGACAGGAAGAGCTCTTCGTGACCACCCGGCTCCACGAGAAGGCTTGGCGCGACCTCGTCCAGAACCATCCGGACGCAAACATCTTCCATACCCCCGAGATGCATGAGGTCTTTTCCCACGCGGAGCATCATCGCCCCTCGCTGTGGGCGGGCACGAACACGACGGGATCGGCCGTGGCGCTCCTCCCGACCGTCGAGGTCGCTCTCACGGGTGGTGTTCTCGCACCGTGGACATCTCGCGCTGTTGCCTACGGTGGAGTCCTGTACGTCCACGATCCCGACGGCAACCGAGCAGTCGCCGCCCTGCTGTCAGCGTACCGACGAGGGATCCGAGGGCGAGTCCTCTTCACGGAACTCCGTCACGCTTGCGACGCAAGGAATCTCCGACCGATGCTTGAGGGAACGGGATTCTCACACGAGGGGCACCTCAACTACCTCATCCGCCTCGACAAGCCCGAGGTCGAGTTGTGGACGGCCCTGAGCAAGTCCGCGCAACAGCGCATCCGGAGTGCCGTGAAGAAGGGCGTGGTCGTGAAGGAGGTCACGGATGCCGCGCGTTGCGACGACGCCTACGAGCTCCTCGGGCAGGTCTATCGACGCGCCCAGATACCCCTGGCTGACCGCTCGCTCTTCCAGGCGGCGCTGTCCCTCCTGCGTCCGCTCGACATGCTACGGATCTTCACAGCCCATCTCGGTGAGCAGACCATCGGGGTCCGATTCCTGCTTCTTCACCAGGGCCGGATGCTCGACTGGTACGCGGGCGTGGACCGGGCCTTCGCGACGTACTCTCCGAACGAGCTCCTAGTGTGGCATGCGCTGCAGTGGGGACAGGCTCACTGCTTCGAGATGTTCGACTTTGGCGGCGCGGGACGGCCCGACGAACCCTACGGGCCACGTGAGTTCAAGGCGAAGTTCGGGGGCGAGCTGGTCAACTTCGGTCGAGATGTGCTCGTCCACGCACCCGCGCGCCTCCGGCTGAGTCGCTCCATCTATGCGGCGGCACGCGGTCACATGTGGGGCCGAGCGTCACGGAGCGAAGGGAGCCGCGCATGACGCCCACCCGGGGAGCCGACCAAGGAACCGAGACGGGCCTCCGGTCCAGGGAGCCGTTCAGATCTGCGGCTGAATCGGCCGGTCCGATCTTCGTCGTGGGGGCGCCACGTTCGGGAACGACGCTGCTCCGAGTCATATTGAGCAGCCACTCCCGGCTTTACATCCCTCCGGAGTCCGACTTCATCCCGCGGCTGTTCCTCCGACGAGCTCGAGCGCCGATGACGGCCGCGCTGGCGGAACGGAACCTGCGCATAGTCCTTGGCAACCGGCGCTTCCTCCGCGAATGGCACGCACCGCCGCCGGATCCCGCTGCGTTCGTCGCGTCCCTTCCGGAGCTCACCCCGGCAGCGTTTCTCGATGCCCTTTACGGCGCATACGCTGCCGAGCACGGCGCCCTTCGGTGGGGAGACAAGTCGCCCATCTACACGAATTACGTGGGCCTCCTCGCGGAGATCTTCCCCAACGCGAAGTTCGTGCACCTGATCAGGGATGGACGGGACGCCGCGTTGTCGGCCCTCAGGGCCTATCGAGACCGCTTCTACGTGGACATCTACTGGGCGGCGCGGAGCTGGAAGCGCCGGGTTCTGGCGGCACGGAGGGCCGGTGCCGGATTAGCGCCCGGGCGCTACTTCGAGATGCGATACGAGGAGCTCACGACGGAACCGGAAGGCACACTTCGGCGGGTGTGCCGCTTCCTCGGCGAGCCCTACGAAGCGACCATGTGCGAGCAGCATGAACTCGGGCAAGAACTACTCCGGCCGCATGGACGCCACGCCGCTGTCCGGCAGCCGCTCCGGCCGAACTCCGGCAAGTGGCGCCGGGAGATGCCGCTTGCCGACCAAACCCTCTTCCAGTCCGTCGCGGGCGACCTCCTGCTCGAACTTGGCTATGAACAGGCCGTCGTCGGCAGGATGACGGTGTACGAGCGGACTCGCTACGCTCGGCTTGCGACCAAGTACCACGTGCTCGAGGGGGGACGACGGGTCCTCCAGGCGTTCGGAGTTTTCCATCCCCACTGAGGGGGCTTCACGTCACCGACGACCGCGAGAGGATCCACGATCGTGTCCAAGCGAGCCGCTCTGCGCCATTGCATGGTCGTCCACGCCTACTACCCCCTCACTGAAACGCGAGTGCAGCGCCAAGCCGAGGCGCTGGTGGACGCCGGGTACGCGGTCGATGTCATCTGTTTGCGGGACTCCGGCGAACGCCCCCGCGACAGGTACCGCGGTGTCGAGATCCACCGCCTGCCGGTCAGGATCGAGAAGGCCAGCCTTTCCGGTCAGCTTCTCGCCTACCTACGATTCCTCGTGCTGGCCAGCATCCGACTGACGAAGCTTCACCTGCTTCGTCGGTTCGGCACGGTGCAGGTACACAACCTTCCCGACTTCCTCGTCTTCTGCGCTCTCATCCCAAAGCTCCAAAACGTCCCCGTCATCCTGGACCTCCACGACCTGATGCCGGAGTTCTTTGCCGGACGCTTCGGCGTCAACGACCACCGATTCCTGCAGCCCCTGGTTCGATGGCAGGAGCGCCTGGCTTGCGGCTTCGCGGATCACGTGATCACGGTCAGCGAGCGCTGGCGGCAGACGCTCATCGAGCGCGGACTACCGAAGGACAAGTGCACCGTGGTGATGAACGTCGCCGACGAACGAATATTCGTGCCTCGTCGGAAGCCTCCGTCGCCGCGCTCAGAGTTTCGCCTGATCTACCACGGGACGGTCACACATCGCTACGGGCTCGATGTCGCGCTTCGGGCCATCGCGCTCGTGAGGGAAGAGATTCCGGAGATGCGGTTCACGGTCCTGGGCAAGGGTGACGGGATGCTCGAGTTGGTTGACTTGCGCCGACAGTTGGGCTTGGAGGACCTCATCGATCTCGCTGATGAGTTCGTCCTGGCGGAGGACCTCCCGTCGGTCATCGCGGGCGCCGACCTTGGTGTCGTGCCGTATCGCGATGACGTCTTCACCGACGGGCTCTTGCCGACGAAGCTCATGGAGTACGCCGCCATGGGCATCCCATCCATCGCTGCGCGTACCACCGCCATCGACGCGTACTTCCGAGACACCATGGTCGAGTTCTTCACGCCCGGCGACGCCGAGGATCTGGCCAGGTGTATCCGGAGACTCCACGCGGATCCAGACCGTCTGGCCGGTCTCGCGCGAGGAAGTCGGAACTTTACCCGCCGCTACAACTGGGCAGCTACCAGCGCGCAGTACGTCGCGACCGTTCGAAGGTTGCCGACGCGGGATCTTGCGGGCATCCAGGAGACCTGAGGCCGGCCCGTCAGGACTTCAGGGAGGGCGACGGAGCGAACAGGGTGGGGTTCGCGTCCACCCACTGCCACAGTCGGTCCACACCTTCTTCAACGGACACGTTCGGCCGCCACCCGAGGACGCGCTCTGCCTTGCGGATGTCGCTGACATACACGGGCTGATCCCCTGGACGCCAATCTGCGTACGTAACCGTAAGCTCAGAGCCCGCACGGCGTTCGAGCATCGGCCCGAACTCTCTCCACACGGACACGGTATTGGTGGGCCCACCTCCGATGTTGAAGATCTCCCCCGTCGATACATCGATCCGATCCGCCGCCGCGTCGTACGCGGCGATGAGGTCTTCGATCCACAAGACGTCGCGCACCTGCTTGCCGTTGCCGTAGATCGTGATAGGCCAGCCAAGCCGCACCGCGATGCAGAAGTACGCCATCCACCCCTGATCCTCTGCACCCATCTGACGGATCCCATAGATGCATGACTGGCGCATGACGACCGTTCGAAGACCGTAGATCCGCGCGTAGTCTCGGACATACTGGTCTCCGCTTCCTTTCGAGCATCCGTACGGCGAGTGAAAATCGAGAGGCTGGCCCTCGGGGACCCCCTCTGAGAGCTCCCGATACCGGTAGCGCGTCTCCTCCTCGACTACCGCGACGGATTCCATGCCGCCATACACCTTGTTGGTCGAGGCGTACAGCACCACGGCCTCGGGCGCCGCCAGGCGAACCGCCTCGAGGACATTGAAGGTGCCGAGCGCGTTGATCTCGAAGTCCTCACGCGGATCTCGCACCGACGTCGTGACTGCGACCTGCGCGGCCATGTGATACACGCGATCGGCGCCGCGCGGGATGGCGTCGCGAAGGGTTCCGAAGTCGCGGATGTCGCCATGCACGAGCGACACCCGATCCCTGTGACGTTCCCGGAGCCAGTCGACGTTCCACGCCGTTCCGTCCCGTGACAGGTTGTCGAAGACGACAACGTCGTCCCCCAGTCGCAGATGGTAATCCGCGACATTCACGCCGACGAACCCCGCTCCTCCAGTGATGAAGACCTTCATCGTCGTTCCTTTCTGCCGTCGTCGTCGTCCATGCCAGTCCATGGTAGTTGCGCGATAACGCCCACCCTAGACCGACCCGCCTGCGAGACCATCGCCGTCAGCTGATCGAGCCGGTCGGCCCACACACGCTGCCGCTCTTCGCGGAACCGAGGGATCTCGCCGGCGAGGTCGGCACGCCGGTCGAGGGCCTCCCGCACTCCGTCGCGGATGCTCTCGGCGGAGTGGGAGACGTACACCGCCGCACGGCCGAACAGCTCGCGAAGATACGGCCAGTCGGATGTGATCAGGGGCGTGCCCACCGAGATCGCCTCACACCCGGCGAGCTGCAGGGTGTCGTCGCGGGTGGTCAGGACCATGGCGGCGTCGACGCCCCTGAGCAGGCCGAGGTACTCCCGGTTCAGGTCGAGGAACCCGGTGTATGTGACGTTGGGCGGCGCGTCGGCGATCATGGTCGGCGCACGCCCGGTGTCGCCCGTGATCAGGAGATGGACGTCGGGCATCATCGTCGCCGCCTCGAGCACGGCGGCCAGGGGTTCGTCCTGCGCGAAGGTACCGATGAAGGCCACGTTGGGGCCCGGCGGCAACGGGAACGGTTCGCCCGGGGGCAGGTCGAGGAACGGGTCGTGCATCACCAGGGTCTCGGCCCCCCAGGAGCGCACGAGATCCGACCAGCGCTCCGCGGTCACGATGTTGGTCACGGCACGTCGAGCGACGAACTTCTGCATCGGCAACGCCCAGTCCCAGGCCGGGCCGAACGACGCCGTGTGATGCTCGATGACGTACCGAGCGCCCGACCACAGACAGTACAGATGGACGACGAGCGCGCAGACGAACGGGGGGCTCTGCACGTGGACCGCACTCGGACGCTCCCGGTTGAGCACCTGGAGGGTTCGGACCGCCTGCATCACGTATTTGAACGGCGCGTGGATCGGTGAACGGAACCGCAGGTAGTGGATGCAGTGGAGCGTGCCACCGAGCTCGCGCGCGAACATCTCGCTGCGACGACTGTAGGGTGCCCACGCGACCGCGGTCCAGCCGTTCGAGGATCGTCCGGTCCGAGTGTTCATGCCCTCGCCGCTGTGTCCTGCCTGGCGAACCACTCCGGCCAAAGCGTCGAGGCGAAGGTGCGCACGTTCGGCTCGAGCTGGAACGTCTCCAGGACCCTCCGGCGGCCCTCCTCGCCCAATCGCGTGCGCAGATCCGGCCGATCGAGGAGTCGAGCGATCGCGTCCGCCAGCGAGGCCGCGTCGTCCGGCGGGACGAGCAGGCCGTTGACGCCGTCGGAGACGAGCTCCCGGATGGCGGGAAGACCGGTCGAGACGACGGGCACCTGCAGGGCCATGGCCTCGGCGAGCACGTTCGGGATCCCGTCGACGTCTCCGTCGCCCGTCTGGACGCACGGCAGCACGAACACGGTGGCCCGCCGATACTCGCGCACCACGTCTTCATGCCGTAGAGCGCCGCACAGGTCGACGGTATCCGCGAGGGCCAACCCGCCGATCAACGTCTCGAGCTGCGCGTATTGGGGCCCGCGGCCCACGATCTTGCAGCGGAACCGGTATCCGCGATCGCGGAGCATCGCACACGCCCGGACGAGCTGGGCGAGGCCCTTCCTCGGCTTGAGCTGCCCCACCGACAGGATCACCGGCGGCCCGGAGGAACGATCCTTCCCGATCGGGAAGGCGGACAGATCCAGTCCGTGGCGAACGTGCGTGATCGCGTCGCCACCATTTCTCCCCACGATCGACGCCACGTGGGACTTGTTGTGCGCGGTGCACGTGACGACATGTCTCGCCTGCACGACCTTCTCCTTCAGCAGCACCGGATCGACGAAGATGTCTCGGGCCGCGTGGATGGACAGGCTGTACGGCGTCCCGAGGAGCCTGCTCGCCACCAACGCGATCGTTGCGGCCCGGTCCGCGAAGTGGGCGTGCAGCTCCCGGAACGACAGATCTCGAACGAGGTACGCCGCGTACACCCCCTCCCCGAAATGCAGGATCGTCTTGACTCGCGCCCACAGGCTCGGGTGGGGGCGGGTGATCAAAAAGGCGAAGGTGCGCGCGAGGCGACGAGGGCGCCGCAGGAGGAAGTAGAGGTGGCCGAGGATCAGATCGACCCATCGAACCGGCAGCAGGTACCGAACGTCTCGCTGCAGCTCCTGCTGATCGCCCGACAGGGGGACGTCCGCGGGTGGACGACGAACGGCCACGACCTGCACGCTCACCCCCCAACCCCGCAGGGTTCGTATCTCCCGATCGATGAAGGTCGTGGTCAGCAGCGGGTAGGTCCCGAGCACGTAGATCAAGCCCTTGTTCGCCCGCGGCTCGCCCGTCCACGAATGCATCGTCCGACCTCGTCCTACGCCGCCTCGAAGGCCCCGAGATCCGGACTCGCGTCACGCGGCCCGCCGAGGATGTCGTCGGCCGGCGCCAGCGATCGCACGCTCCGACCGATCGCGGGACTGTCGGCCGGGATCGACGCGAGCTCCCGAACCAGTCGCTCGAACTCGCTTCGGATGGACTGCCCCCCGCTCAGGAAGCTGGAACCGGTCCAGTAGGGAACGACGACCGCGTCCTGGTCGGCGCTCATGCCCGGGTCGCCCACCACTGGGTGGTGGTCGTCCGTGCCTGGACTCGCCACGTCCCCACCCGGGATCGCCGCCCCAGCGTTCCAATACAGGTTGTTG
>Ga0209889_1000049_pt1:0-20000 | contig 21533 bp, 21 predicted proteins | sample GWRWN1_0_10_FD_187233 | JGI IMG/M metagenome (GOLD analysis project Ga0209889, IMG submission 187233) | Riverbed sediment microbial communities from areas with no vegetation in Columbia River, Washington, USA - GW-RW N1_0_10 (SPAdes)... | ecosystem: Environmental > Aquatic > Freshwater >... | reverse complement strand
CATGGCAGGCCCTCATCGCGGGCTGCCTGCTCGTTGTGACCGTGCTGGGGGTCTGGCGCCTGGCCGGGCGCGGCCCGGCCCGCATGACGAATGCCGTCTTCGTCACGGGATTCCTCATTGTCGCCGTCACGGCGCTGGGGACGCTCGCCGTCAGCTGCTCCGACCCGCAGACTCGGCTGCCGAGATCGGACATTCGGACGCCGGCCAGATAATTGCGCAGCCACCAATCTGATCAGGTCAGCCGGCGGTTTGCCAGGCTCGGGAGTTCCTGTCGGATCCTTCTGAGCCGGTCCAGGTCGAGGTCGGCCGTCATGATGCCGACTCCGTCCGGCGCCTGCGCGAGGATGATCCCCCAGGGATCGACCACCATGCTGCGGCCATAGCAGCTGCGCCCCGGCTCATGGTCACCGGTCTGACCGGCCGCGATCACATAGCACTGGTTTTCGACCGCCCGCGCGCGCAGTAGCACCTCCCAGTGATCGCGGCCGGTATGCGCGGTGAACGCCGCCGGCATGAGCAGAGCCTGGGCCCCCGCCGTAGCCAGACGACGGTAGAGCTCGGGAAATCGCAGGTCATAGCAGATCGACATACCGATCGTCACACCCTCGATATCGACCGTCACGACATCCAGACCTGGCGCTACCGTACGAGACTCCTGATAGGACACTCGGTCGGGGATGTCGATATCGAAGAGATGAATCTTCCGGTACGAGGCGGCGAGCTCTCCGTCACGGCCGAAGACCAGCGACGTGTTGTACGTGTGCGCGGAGTCCGGTCCCTTCTCGTGAAATGACCCTGCGACCACCCACATGTTGAGCCGCCGAGCCGTGTCCGCAAACGACGCGGCGAACTCACCATCCACCGATTCCGGCTTGGGCTCACCATCGACGGGACCGAGGTAGTCGACATACTCGGGAAGCACCGCCAGGTCGGCGCCGGCATCCGCGGCGCGCTGCAGCAGTTCGTGCGCGACGGCGAGGTTTGCTGCGCGATCGTGGCGGGAGTTGACCTGGCAGACGGCGACCTTCATGCGCGAAGCCTAGCCCGCCATAGCCCGGCTGGTTCGCCACTGCCCGGTTAGACCGCAGTGAGGACCAATGCCGTTGCAGCAAGGCCAAGGCCGGCGATCTGCAGCGGGCGCACCTGCTCCTTGTCGAGGGCGAGAGCAAGCAGCACGGTGCTGACCGGATACAACGCGACGATCGGCGCGATCACGCTGAGCAGTCCTTCCCGGGCCGCGAACAGATAGAGCGCATTCGCGCCGATGTCACCCATGCCGGCGAGCACGACCCACGGGACGATCGCCCGCGGCAGTCTTAGCGAGATGCGACGGAGGGCAACCAGGAGCAGGCCCAACGGTATCGACGTGGCCCGGACCGCCACCAGCGGCCACATGCCGGAATCATCGTGTGTCTGGGCGAGGAGCACGAAGAACACTCCAAACATTCCGCCGGACGCCAGCGCCAGCGCGACAACCTGCGGGGTAGCGCGCCCGCCGGCGCGCCGGGGACCGAGACTCACCAGTGCGATGGCGGCCACCGCGCATACCGCGCCGCCAAGAGCGAGCCAGGAGGGCATCCGCTCCAGCACCAGGCCCGCGCCCATGGGAACCAACGCACCTGTGATCGCCGTGATGGGCGCCGCGACCGCCATCGCGCCGGTAGACAGACTGCGGTAGAGCAGCACGATGCCGAAGAGACCCGCGGCGCCGGCACCGGCGCCCCAGGCGAGGTCGCTGGCATAGAACGTGCCTGGGATGAGCACGACGCAGAGCACCAGTACGGGTAGGCCGAGGATCTGTGAGACCACCGTGACCGCGAGCGCGCTGCCGCGTTGCGTCGCGCGTCCGCCGCAGTAGTCTGCGGTCCCCCACACGAGCGCAGAGATGGCGGCGAGCACTACGGAAGTCACGCGCTTTCATACCATCGAGCCCGGTGAGGAGCACCACTCACCCGATCATTTGCCGGGGTCGCGGGAGTTACCGCACATTCTGGTCGTGGCCACGCCGGCCAGGGAGCGCGACCGTCGCGCCAGGTGACCGCCATCTCAGTGGTCCACGAGGAGGGCCTCCTGGCCAACGGGGCGGTAGCCCGCGGCCAAGAAGGCCCGCATGCTCGCCGCGTTGCCGGGGGCAATCTGCGCCCACAACGACCGGCCGCCGGGCACGAGGTGCCGGGCCGCGCCGGCGAGCCTGCGCCCCAGGCCACGACGCTCCTGTGCGGCGTCCACCTCGACCGAGACCTCCCACCGCCCGGCGAGCCCGCGACCGACGATTACCACGCCGCCCACCGCTGTCCAGACGGAGACGTCCGTGCGGTAGCGCCGCGCGCGGCGTACTCGAGGATGGTCCGCGTCCGTCACGGCCGTGAGGGACACGTCCACCGCACCATCCGTCGGTGGCGCGAGCAGGATCGCGTCGATCGCGTTGACCCGCCTACCCAGGTGCGATGAGAGAGCGCCGAGAAAGGGCGGGGTGAAGGCCTCGGAGAGCTGGCCCGGGCGCAGGTGCGCCGCCAGCCACGAGGGCGATACTTCCGCGACCACGACGATGTGACCCGTTAAGCCGACCACCGCGCAGTCCCGGGGATCCGTAGGCGGCAGGAGGGTCAGACCGCCGTCAGCGGCTGGGAACTTGCCCTCCTCGATCGAGACGAGCAGCGACTGGAGAGTCAGGCCGATTTCTCTTCTCGGTCGTGCCGACTGCCGCGTCGGGGTGGGATGGTGCGCGGCACGATCGTCGGGTTGACGTTCTCCAGCACAACCTCGCGCGTGATGAGCACACGCGCGACATCCGGGTTGCTCGGCACCTCATACATCACGGAGAGCAGAACCTCTTCCATGATTGCGCGAAGTCCGCGGGCCCCTGTGCCGCGAAGGATCGCCTGATCGGCGATGGCCTGGAGGGAATCTGGCTCGAACTCGAGTTCGACATTGTCGAGCTCGAAGAGGCGCTGATACTGGCGGACGAGCGCGTTGCGCGGCTCGGTGAGGATTCGCACGAGCGCGTCGCGATCGAGGCTGCGAACGCTGGTGAAAACGGGGAGACGGCCGACGAACTCCGGGATCAGACCAAACTTGATCATGTCCTCGGGCATAACCTCGGCGAAGACGTCGTCGGTTGATGTCTCCGAGACCGAGCGCAGGTGGGCGCCGAAGCCGAGCCCTTTCTTGCCGATCCGCTGCTCGATAATGCGTTCCAGGCCCGAGAAGGCACCGCCGCAGATGAAGAGCACATTGGTGGTGTCGATCTGAATGAACTCCTGGTGGGGGTGCTTTCGCCCACCCTGCGGTGGAACGTTCGCGACCGTCCCCTCAAGGATCTTCAGCAGAGCTTGCTGCACGCCCTCGCCCGATACATCGCGGGTGATCGAGGGATTCTCCGATTTGCGCGCGACCTTGTCGATCTCGTCGACATAGACGATGCCCGTCTCGGCGCGCTTGATGTCGTAGTCGGCCGCCTGAATGAGCTTGAGCAGGATGTTCTCGACGTCCTCGCCGACGTAGCCGGCCTCAGTCAACGCGGTCGCGTCCGCGATCGCGAAGGGAACATTGAGCATCCGCGCCAGTGTCTGGGCCAGGTGCGTCTTACCGCAGCCGGTGGGGCCGATGAGCATGATGTTGGACTTCGCGAGCTCGACCGCGTCGCTCTCGCCCCGTTGGCTCGACGACTCCGCCTGCACCCGCTTGTAGTGGTTGTACACCGCGACGGCGAGTGCTTTTTTGGCCGTGTCCTGGCCGACGACGTACTCGTCGAGGAACTCGCAGATCTCCATCGGCTTGGGCAGCTCGTCCCAGCGGACCTCAGCGGATTCGGCCAGCTCCTCTTCGATGATCTCGTTGCACAGATCGATGCACTCGTCGCAGATGTAGACACCCGGCCCTGCGATGAGCTTCTTCACCTGCTTCTGCGACTTGCCGCAGAACGAGCACTTGAGCAGGTCACCGCCATCGCCGATCCGTGCCACCTACGTTCTCCCTGCTCTTGGCACTCGAGGGCATTCCGGGCCCTAGGTCGCAGGTCCGTCGAGTCGACGTTACCTGGTCGGCGTCAGATTCACCGACCCCTGAGCCCGTGATGTTGCATGTGTCGCGCTGTGCCACGTCAGATCGGTGCTGGTGTCAGCTCGCTCGCGCGGCGGCCACGGGCGTCTTCTTGCGGCTGGAGAGCACCTGGTCGATGAGACCGTAGGCCTTGGCCTCCTCGGCCGTAAGAATCTTGTCCCGGTCGATGTCTTTGTGGACCTGCTCAATCTCGCGGCCGGTGTGCTTGGAGATCATGTCCTCGAGCAGAGTGCGCATGCGCAGGATCTCGCGAGCCTGGATTTCGATGTCCGAGCCCTGGGCGTACCCGCCCTCCGTCGCCGGCTGGTGGATGATGATGCGCGAGTTCGGCAGCGCCATTCGCTTGCCAGGGGTACCGGCCGCGAGCAGAACGGCCGCGGCGCTCGCGGCCTGGCCCATGCATACAGTCGCGATATCCGGCCGGACGTACTGCATCGTGTCGTAGATCGCGGTGAGCGCGGTGAACGAGCCGCCGGGCGAGTTGATGTAGATGGTGATGTCACGGTCCGGGTCGCCCGACTCCAGCACCATGAGCTGCGCCATCACATCGTTGGCGGAAGCGTCGTCGATCTGCACGCCGAGGAAGATGATGCGCTCCTCGAACATCTTGTTATACGGGTTGGACTCCTTCACTCCGTACGATGTGCGCTCGATGAACGACGGAATGATGTAGCGGTTGTGCACCTCCCGCAGGCCGGGCGGCAGCGTCAGGTCGGTCATGGTCTCGCTCCCTTGTGTCCGTCAGCCGCGCGTGCCGGCGCCCTCGGGAACCTGCGTGGCTCCCGTGATCACCTTGTCGATGAAGCCGTAGTCCTTCGCCTCCTCGGCGGTGAACCACCGGTCCCGGTCCGAGTCGGCCTCGATCTGCTCCGATGGTTGTCCCGTGTGGAAGGAGACACGCTCCTGGAACATCCGCTTGGTATAGAGCATCTGCTCGGCCTGGATGGCGATGTCCGCGGCGGTGCCACCAATGCCTCCGGACGGCTGGTGCATCATGATCCGAGCGTGCGGCAGGGCGTACCGCTTGCCCTTCGTCCCGGCGCACAGGAGCAACTGGCCCATCGACGCCGCCATGCCCATGGCCACGGTCGCTACGTCGTTCGCGATGAACTGCATCGTGTCGTAGATCGCCATACCGGAGTAGACCGAGCCGCCGGGTGAGTTGATCCACAGGTTGATGTCACGCTCCGCGTCCTCCGCGGCCAGCAACAGAAGCTGCGCGCAGATCCGGTTGGCGACTTGGTCGGTGACCTCGCTGCCGAGCACGATGATCCGCTCCTTGAGGAGTCGGTTATACACCGAATCGTCGAGGGTGGCCGACAGCGCGTCATTACCGCGCGCCGTCGGCGTGGCGGGGAGGTGAAGTTCGGTCATGGCAGCCCCTTCGTTCAAGTCTTGCTAGGCCGACCCTAGCCGGTGGCACCGACACTCTGCCCACGGTGTGTGCCTGTTTCGCTGTGAGCGCAGCTGCGGATCAGTCGTGGTCGTGGCCAGTGTGATCTTCGCCCTCTTGGTCCTCGCCCCGCAGTTCATCAAGGGATACCGGTGCCCCGCTCGAATCCTTGATCGTGACGCGTTCGAGGAGCGCCGCCAGAGCCTTCCCGCGCCTGACATCGCCGTACACAGAGGCCGCCATGCCCGCCCGGACAAGCTGGTCGTAGTACTGCTGAGGAGCGACCCCGGCGCGATTGGCTCGGTGCACGATCTCATGTCCGAACTCGTCGTCGGTGACGTGAAGCTCCTCGGCATCCGCAAACGCGTCGAGGAGGAGCTGGATCCGCACGCCCTCTTCCGCGGCCGAGGTGATCTCGGTGTCGAGGTCGTCCTCGGTCTTGTTCTCGGTGGCGAGGTACTCCTCGAGCGAGGCCCCCATCCGCTCAAGCTGGTCGACCAATGCCTGCTTGCGGCTGTCGACCTCGTCCTTCACAACACCCTCCGGCGCAGGGACCTCCGACGCGCTGACCAACGCCTCCAGAGCCTTGTCCCGAGCGGCGTAGATCTGTTCGACCCGCTTGATCCGCGTGATCCGCTCGACGAGATCGGATCGTAGCTCGTCGAGGGTGTCGAACTCGCTCGCGAGCTGGGCAAACTCGTCGTCGATCTCAGGCAGCTCGCGCTCCTTCACGGTCCGGACGGTGACCGTCACGTCTGCGTCGCGGCCGGCGAAGTCGCCGCCGACCAGTGCGGTGATGAAATTAGTTGCGGCCCCCGCCGTCATGCCGACCAGCGTGTCGTCAAGGCCGGGCAGAAGTTGGTTGCTGCCGACCTCGTGGGAGAGGTTGCTTGCAGTACCGCCCGGCACTTCGGCGCCGTCGACTGTCGCAGCCAGGTCGATCTGCACGAAGTCGCCCGGCTGGGCTGGGCGCTCGACCGTCTTGAGGGTGGCGAACCGCTGGCGCAACCCGTCGAGCTGCGCGTCGACGTCCTCGTCCTTTACCTGGACGTCGTCAACGGTGACCTCAATACCTTTGAGGTCGGGCAGTGTGATCTCCGGCCGGACATCGACCTCGGCGGTGAACTTGAGCGGCTTGCCGTCGGCGAAGTCGGTGATCTCCACCTCGGGTCGGCCAAGCGTGCGGACCTCGTGCAACTGCACCGCGGCGAGGATCTGCTCGGGTATCGCCCCTTGCACCGCCTCAGTGAGGATCGTCTCCCTGCCCACCCGCTGGTCGATCACTGCCTTCGGTACCTTGCCCTTTCGGAACCCCGGGATGGTCACCTCGGCGCCGATCTCCCGGTACGCCTTCTTGAGACTCGGCTCAAGCTCGGCAAACGGCACCTCGATCGCGAGCCGCACCCGAGTCGGGCTCAGGGTCTCGACGGTGCTCTTCACGGGCGTACTCCCTTGGGTGGTGTCAGGCTAACCCTGCGCGGCGCAGGTCTTTTCGCGCACTTGCGGCGTCGATGAGTCTAGGCGAGCCGGTGGCCCCATTTGTGCATGGGCGGAGTTTCGCCCCGTGGTTGACCTTCGTCACATCGGTCGGGGTGGCGGGATTTGAACCCACGGCCCCTCGCTCCCAAAGCGAGTGCGCTACCAAGCTGCGCCACACCCCGTGGCGAGGAGCAAGTGTACGGGTTTGGCGCTGACCCACGCTCAGTGGCCGCCCGAAGGGGTCCGCGCGACCAAGGTCATCGTCGATCTACCCGGGGTTTTGGCCGCGGTGTGGATCGTGGTCGCGAGACGCGCAGCGCACGGACCCGTTAGTCTTGACGCCGGCCGGGTGTGAGCGCGGCCAGCGCGGCCGTAGCTCAATGGCAGAGCTTCAGTCTTCCAAACTGACGGTGAGGGTTCGATTCCCTTCGGCCGCTCCGGATGAAACCGCAGGCCATAGGCCTTGTCACGTACCAGGTGACAGGGCCTCTGCTCATCTCACGGGGTAGAAATCTCGCGGCAATCTCACATCACACGGTCGGGGCGTAGATCAGGGCCGAGAGCGTGATGCCCGCGACCGTCACTACCTGGTCCTGCGAGTGGGCGTAGACCTTCTGCGTGAACGCAGCCGACGCGTGCCCGAGCCGCCTACTTATTACGGCCATGGGCACGCCACGCAGGTGCATGAGAGTGCCGCAGGTGTGGCGGGCGTCGTGGAGACGGATCACCGGGACCTTGGCGAGCTTGGACAGCGCCACGAACCGGTCACCGAAAGCCTCGGGTCGGAGGGGCCTACCTAACTCGTCCGCCACGACGTGAGGCTCACCGCACAGGTCACAGGTGGACCGGTACGCCTCGGCTGCCTCGTCCGCCTCATATCCCTGCCGGACACGTAGAAACTCCAGCGCGGCCGTGAGGGTGTCGTCCAGGGGCAGGGTGCGGACACTGTTCTTACTCTTCGGGTCACGTGTACACCCGGCCGTCCGGACCCGGCGACGCCGCCTGGTTCCCGGTCGCGGCGGGACTGTTGGCCGAGGCGGGCGCGGACCTAGACCGGGCCAGGGCAACACAGGATGCCCGCCACGGTGGGTTCAATGTCCGATGACCGGCGGAGGCGGCACATAATACCGGCATGAGCCACGAATCCGTGCCCGAGCGTTTCCGGCCCGCTCTTGAGGCGATCGTGCGGCGGCTGGCCGATGGGGACTACCAGGGCGTGGCCCGAGATCACTCCCCGTATCTCGGTCAGGACGGTTTCGACCTTGGCATGTGGGCAAGGGATTATCCCGACTCGTTCGTGCCACTGCCGGCCGAGGCGTGGGAGGTCGCCACTGCGTTCGAGATGAACGACGAACCGGGGGCATGGGGGTGGTCGTTGACCTGTGGGGCGAGGAGGAAGGTCGGACGGACATGTCACTTGAGGCGACCGTTCGGGAAACCTCGTCCCGGGTTGAGGTCACGGTCCTCGATATTCACACAATGTAGCCTGGACATTAGAACGGCAGCGGACAAAAAGGCACCTGGTATCCACTGAGGACACCAGGTGCCTTTCCTTGCTAGCTCACGCTGGCACCGTTCAGGCGCCGGGCGTGTCGCTCGGACACTGCAAGTTGCTCGGCAATGTCCGTGGTGCTGGCCAACGGAAGTGCAGCCTTTACGGCTGCCACCTCAGCTTGACGTACGGGCCTCGACTTACGCTGGCGTTGCCTCCCACCGTTGCCCCGTGAAGGGACCCCAGCGGGCTTCTCAGCGGGCTTATCGGCCGGCAGAGTGACCGGGAGTTCCGCCACCGTAGCGACGGACTCCATGGTCGTGGCCGGGACCGGCTTACCCGGTCGGTCCAGGGTCTCGATCACAGCCATCAGGGCCAGCGGCGCCCACATGGAGACTGTGATCGAGGGCCAGTCGCCGTAGTGCACGGCACTGCTGGCGATGTTCGTGCCCCTCTGGCCGGAATCGGTGTAGGTAAACAGAACTGGCTAGAGCGACTGGTGGTGCTGCCTGCGCTCCCGCTCGGAACTGGCGGCAAGGTCCACAGGGCGTCGCTTCGGCCGATGCCCAGGTCCTCCGGCCTGTCGGTGGCTGAGCCCGGCAATCTGCCAAGAATGCGGCGCGCGGTCGTGCCCATCGGGGGAGACTGGGTTGACGACAAGGGGGAATCGTGACCACTGACAGGCCCGACACCATCGTGCTCATTCACGGCTTCTGGGTGACCCCACGAAGCTGGGAGCACTGGATCGACCACTACGAGCGAAAAGGCTTCCGCGTCCTCGCACCGGCGTACCCCGGCTTCGAGGTCGAGGTCGAGGCACTCAACGCCGACCCGACGCCGATCGAGGAAGTCACCGTAGCCGCCATCATCGAGCACCTCGCTTCCGTGATCCGGCCGATCGACCCGCCACCTATCCTCATTGGACACTCCGCGGGCGGTGTGTTCGTGCAGATCCTGATGGACCACGGGTACGGCGCGGTCGGCGTGGCGATCAACTCGGCACCGACCGAGGGCGTCGCCGTGTACCCGCTCTCTCAGGCGAAGGCGAGTTTCCCGGTGCTCAAGAACCCGGCGAACCGACACAAGGCGGTGGGTTTAAACCACGACCAGTGGCACTACACGTTCACCAACACGTTCAGCGAGGAGGAGTCCCGCGCTCTGTACGAACGGTACGCGATCCCCGCTTCCGGGCGGATCTTCTGGGACAGCGCGCTGGCCACGATCCAACCGGGCCGACAGGACACGTGGGTCGACTACCACAACGACAACCGGGCGCCGCTGCTGTTCATCTCCGGCGGTGAGGACCACCTCATGCCACCGTCGGTGCAGAGGTCGAACGCCAAGCACTACAAGTCCCGGACCGTCACGGAGGTCAAGGAGTACCCGGGGCGTCCCCATCTCATGCCGGCCCAGCCGGGCTGGGAGGAGATCGCGGACTACGCGCTTGAGTGGGCGCTCCAGCACGTCCGGCGACCTCAGCCGGCCTGATCCTGACCCAAGGCAGATCCCCCGCGCTTCGCGGGGCGATAGCCGGCGAGACTTGACCACCCCAGTCCACGTCTTGTGGGTTCAAGGGTTTCGTCGTATGCGGGCTGGTCCTGCCCCCGCGGCATCCGCTTCGCACTGCGCGGGCCGCGCCCCGGCGAAGGATCCCGGGCTGACCCAGGAGGCAGACCCAGACGACACCCAGCCCAATCGAGCCTGAGAAATCGTTCCTGGCCGTTCCGAGGCTCGCTCCGCGTGCGATACGGCCAGCCATCGGCCGTCAATCCGAGGTACACCACCACGCGCCGACCAGCCTTCCCGGCACACCTACGAGCATGCCAGCCCGCCGCGTCGCCGAAGGCATGCCTCAGTCATCACGGTATGCAGTCTCGATCGGGCGAGTGCCCGACGCGACGGGCTCACGATGACGTAGACACCGTGAGCCGTCGCGGAAGGCACTCCTGCTGAGGGCTAGGAGATCTTTCGGCGGTAGATGCTTATGGCGAAGGCGTAGGCGACGATGAGGATGCCGACACACCAGGCGAGGGCGATCCAGATGTGGGTGCCGACCGGCTGCTGGGTGAACAGGTTGCGGATCGCGTTGACGATCGACGTCACCGGCTGGTTCTCGGCGAAGGCGCGCACCGGGCCGGGCATGGTCTCGGTGGGCACGAATGCCGAGCTGATGAACGGCAGGAAGATGAGCGGGTATGCGAACGCGCTCGCGCCGTCGGGGGACTTCGCGGACAGACCCGGTATGACGGCGATCCACGTCAGCGCGAGGGTGAACAGGGTCAGGATGCCGGCGACCGCGAGCCATGCCGCCAATCCCGCCCCGGAGCGGAAGCCCATGAGGAGGGCGACGAGCACGACGACCACGACCGAGATGAGATTGGCCACTAACGAGGTCAGCACATGTGCCCACAGCACGGACGACCGTGCGATCGGCATGGACTGGAATCGCTCGAAGATGCCGCTCTTCATGTCGAGGAAGAGCCGGAATCCGGTGTAGGCGATGCCCGAGGCGATCGTGATGAGAAGGATGCCGGGCAGCAGGTAGTCCACATAGGAATCCATCCCGGAGTTGATCGCGCCGCCGAACACGTAGACGAACAGCAGCATCATAGCGATGGGCGTGATCACGGTCGTGATGATGGTGTCCAGGCTGCGCGTGATGTGGCGCAGGGAGCGTCGCGTCAGGACGGCGGTGTCGCCGAAGAAGTGGTTGGTCATCGTCTGTTCCTTACTTGTCAGAGCCGACGTTGCGGGCGTCGCCGTTCGAGTCGGCGCCGACGATGGCGAGGAAGACGTCCTCGAGGGTCGGCTGCTTCTCGACGTATTCGACCTTGGCGGGCGGGAGCAGCTGCTTGAGTTCAGTGAGGGTGCCATTCACGATGATCCGACCCTCATGGAGGATCGCGATCCGGTCGGCGAGTTGTTCGGCCTCGTCGAGGTACTGCGTGGTGAGCAGCACCGTGGTGCCCCGGCCGGCGAGCTCCTTGACGGACTGCCACACCTCGATGCGGCCCTGGGGGTCGAGCCCGGTCGTCGGCTCGTCGAGGAAGATGACCGGCGGATTCCCGACCAGGCTCATGGCGATGTCGAGGCGGCGGCGCATGCCACCCGAGTAGGTCGCCACCTTCCGCGCGGACGCGTCGGTCAGCGCGAAGCGCTCGAGCAGGTCATCGGCGATCTTGCCCGGGTTCTTGAGGTGCCGCAGCTGGGCGACGAGCACGAGGTTCTCCCGCCCGGTGAGGATTTCGTCGACGGCCGCGAACTGTCCGGTGAGGCTGATGGACTCCCGCACGTTCGCCGGCTGCTTGGCGACATCGAACCCATGGACGCTGGCAGTGCCCGCGTCAGCCTTGAGCAATGTGGACAGGATTCTCACGATCGTGGTCTTGCCCGCCCCGTTTGAGCCGAGCAGGGCGAAGATGCTGCCCCGCGCCACGTCGAAGTCCACGCCGCGCAGCACATGCAGCTTGCCGTACGACTTCTGCAAGCCCTGTACCTGGATCGCCGGCCCTCGGGCCTGATTGGGGATCATTTCGATGCTTCCCTTCGGGGGGTGGTGATGCGGCGGATGATGACGTTGCCGTAGTTCGCGTGCAGGTGAAGTTCGACCGATCGGTCGCTGGCGGCGGCGGCCGGGTCGGGGGTGAGTTCGTTGCGGACCCGGCCGTGGGCCGAGGTGGCGTCGATCCAGGCCGCGATGCCGGTCGGGACACCGACGTCAACATCGGCGTGGCCGTTGTCGAGCCGGATCGTTCCGCCGCTGACCTCCCGGATGCGGATGGGTCCGTGGGCGCTGCGCGCGGTCACATCGCCGAGGGCCCGGTCGATGGTCAGTGCCCCGGACGTGGCGACCTCCACGTCGCCGGCGGCGGTACCGAGCTCCATGGTTCCGTGCGAAGCGCGCAGCCGAGCGTCGCCGTGAACCTGGGCGATGCGCACCACGCCATGGCCGGCGGTGACGTCGAGGCGGCCGGTCACCTCGGCGATATCGGTGCTGCCGTACGGCGCTTCGAGGACGAGGTTGGCGACGGTGTCGGCGGTGACGCCGCCGTACTTCGCGACGATGCGACAGTCCCCGAGTACGCCGCGGGCCCGCACCGACCCGTAGGCGTTCTCGATCGTGATCCGCGACCCGGTCGGGACTTCACAGCGGACGTCGACCGAGTCGCTCTTGCCGAACAGGATTCGCCGACGCGGGACCTTGACCCGCACCCGGCCGCTGTCGAACGAGACCGTGGACTCACGGGCGAGTGACTCATCGCCGCTCCGGCCGGGTTTGCTCGGCACGACCTCGACGACCGCATCGCGGCGATCCGAAGCCACGATGTCGACGAAGGCGACACCGACCGTGACGTCCAGGTCGATCGGACCGGAAACGTCGTAACTGGGCATGACTGACCTCCACATGGGCGTGTGCCGGATCAGTCCCGCCTCACGACGGGACTACGAATGGAATGGATAAGGACTATCGGGCCCAGCCGGTGAAGCTGTCTCCCTGGTTGGTCTCGCGCCGCGAGGCGCGACGAACGTTCGGTTCCAGGGCGGCGGCGATCGCGCGGACGAACCACGAGTTCACCGACACCCCCTCCTCTGCCGCCGCCTGCTCCACCCGGGCCTTGAGCCGGTCCGGCAGCCGCAGCGTGGTCCGAGAGGTCACCGTGTCGTCTAGCGGCTCGGCCGGCACCTCCACCTCGGGTACGGACGGAGCAGGCGAATCCGCCTCCGGCGCCGAAGGGCGAGACACCACCAGCTGCGGATCGCGCCCCCGCAGCAGGACATCGACCGACCCGGGCGCGATCTCACGCGTGATCTCGCTGGCCACGTCGCTCAGGACCCCCAGCAGCATCAGCCGTACCGCGGCGTCGAGAGCGGCACTGAGCTGCTCGGCGACCGCCCGCACGTCTGCGTCACCGCTCTCGCTCGCCGCAGCCAGCTGCGTCTGGAGTTCGAAGACGTACCGGTCGAGGTCCATGACACCAACTTAGCACCACCATGGTGTCAGCGCAACCGTGAATGACACCACGCGACACCACCGCAGGCCACGGGTGGTGTCAGGGGCCAGCCATGCCACCTAGCCACCACGTACCGCAGGAAGAACTTCACAAGGTCCACCCCGGCGACTTCGCGGATCGGGGATTCCGCTCGCCGCGCCCTGCGATTGCGGGCGCGGCCTCGGGAGGGCTTTCCAGCAACCTCTCGGAGTCCGTCCAACGGGACGGCGCCTACTCACAGTAGACGCGGACTTTGGCGGCGGCCTGGTCGACCTCGACGGTCAGCTCGTCGAGGTGCTCCAGGAGCGCGCAAGTCGGCGACACCTCCAAGATCGGACGGACCGGCCACGGGCCAGTAACCACGTCCGTCGACGGACACCGGCGGTCACGAGCGGATAGTCAGCGCCTGCTCGGACCAGGCTTAGCGGACATTGGCGCGGGCCCGGTCACGCACTTCCAAACTGACGGTGAGGGTTCGATTCCCTTCGGCCGCTCCACCCACCAACGCCCAGGTTAGGACCCACGTCGGGCGAGCTGGCCGTTGCTCGACTAGAAGATCGACACGTCGCCGTGCCAATGGCGTGCCATCAGCTGACTCCGGCTGGCACGGCGGCTCCCTCATCCCGACAGCCGACGACAACACCGGTCCAGCCCTCGTACGTAGCCGCAGCGGGCTATATTGCCCACTCCTAAGACTGTGCGGGCTGGAGGATCGGATGCGCGGGTCAATACACGTCTGCGTGGCGATGCTGGCCACGCTCGTGACTGGCGGGCTGAGTGCCTGCACGCAGGGCGGCCAACCGATCGGTCAATCCTCGGCGACACCTCCGGTCAGCGGCAGTTCGATTGCATCGGCGTCGCCGACCACGGCGCCGCAGCCACCACCGCTAGGCCCGCGTGGTTACGGCGCGTCGAGTCTGGGGATGACCAAGGCCGAGGCCCTAGCGACGGGTGTGACGGCCATGACAGCGACGGGGGAAGGGAAATGCGGCGGCCAGGGGGACGGTTACCTCGCGGATTCGCCGAACACGGATGGCGAGGCCATCGCTGGAAGGCTTTTCTTTTCCGCCGCAACTGGGCGGCTAGTGGCAATCTACGCATTTCCGGGATTGAAGACACCGCAAGGAATCGGGCTCGGTAGTAGCTATGAAGAACTGCATGCGGCCTATCCCAGTTGGACGCCGATAGATCCCAGCGGTATCGACGGACGTGGTGGCATTCCGGTACCTGGCAACCCCGATGCCCATTACCGGATCGTCGTCACAGACCGCATGATTGCTGAGATCAGCCTAGATTCGAACAAGCAAGACTGCTACGAGTGACGTGGTCGCCGGCTCATAGGTCGTAGGACGGTTGTCGATCTGACTATCGAGTTGTCGACGGCGCGTGAATGACCCCGCGTCGACGGATGAAGATTGACCCCCTCCCGATGTCGGGTGCCAAGACATGAAGGCCGGTGGATCGGGTCTTCAGCACGGACGTCGTTCAACATCGTGACGGACTGGCGAAGGCGCAGTATCTGTCATTGCGGCTGCCAGGGGCCCAGCGCGTAGCGCGGCGCCAGGCAGACCGCATGTCCGGCAGCTTGCCGCAACTGCCGAGCCGAGGGGACCCGATTTCGGCCGAGCGACCCGGTGGGGCAGCTCCCACCAACAGTCATCGCATGCGCAGCGCACGACGTTCGTCGCGCTGCTGATTGATACTGCGGCCTGTTGTCGGGCTGGCCTTGGTCACGATGACGCCATACGGCACTCAGCTGCAGACCTGGCTGCTGGATTGAGCCTGTGGGCTCACGCCGCCCCGGTGTCTCTGCCTCTCCGCCACCAAGGGGTTTCGTCGGCCGACGGCATCTCCTTGGTCGGGTGCAGCACGGCGGCGAGGGTAGGCATCACCTGCGTCGGCTCGAGCACGGCGGACGCGTCCAACGACTCGTCGTCATCATCGAGGTCGGGCACGTCGTCGTGCGCGGGCTCTCGAGACTGCGGAATGGACATCGACGGGGTGTCCGTGTCCACCTCATCTGGCGCTAGCCCGCTGACCGCCTCGTCCAGCGTGGCCTCGACGGCGGCCAGCCGCTCGTCGAAGGCCAGCGATGCGGCCTGCACCTCGGCAGCCGCCTCTTCGGCCGCCCTGGCGATGGCGATGAGGCGCTGCACCCGCTGACGGGATCCGAGGCCGGTCAGCTCAGCGACCTCGGTGAGCTTGCGGCCCGAGGCAGCGAGTTCGGCGAGCGCCCGGCCGCGCTCACGCTTGATCGACGCGACGAGTGCTGCGTAGAGGACCTGTTCGCGGGTGAGCACCGTGTAGCGGAAGACCGGATCCCGCTCGGCCAGGTGGTATCCGCACAGGTTGTGCAGGACCGCCTCCACCTCCTCTGGCTCGGCCGAGATCCCCGCTGTGCTCTTGTCGATCATTCGTTGCTCCTCAACCCGGCCGGTGCCGCATAGCGGCATGCCGCCCGCATGCCGCCCCTATGGCCGCAGTCTGCACGTGTTCACTGCCGCGGGCCAGAAGCGACACGTTCATTTCGCGAGCATGCGAGCGAAACAACGCGGACCTGCGCGAGCGGAACGGCGCAGCGGTCAGAGACGATCCCACCGCTCTCCGGTCCAGTCGCCGAGCCAGTCGAACCCGCTCCGCACCCACTCGCCGATGTCGACGAGCCAACTCGTGTTCGCGAAGTAGGACACACCCGCGGCTGTCAAGAAAAGTCCGGTCAGGAAATGCGACCACCGGGCGTGCGGGCGCCGCCTGCGCAGCGTCCGCTCCAGTAGCAGGTAGCCCAACAACCGGGTGAGCACGAATACGGCCGCGCCCACGACGACCATGAACACCAGCCCAGCGATGGGCACCGATATCGTCCCACGGCCGGCGGCCGCCCACACGCCCCATCCACAGAACGCGACCAACAGGCCCGTCGCGCTGAACCCCCATCCGTCGGAGAGACTGCGCCGTGACGCCCTGCTCGCCCGTTGCCACGAGATCCCTCGCGGCGCGCGGGACCGAGTCGTCGCGGGTGCCGGCATCGGCATCTCGATGGTGGGCTCCCGCGGGGGAGCCGACGGTACTGGCACCGACGCGCGGCCGTACATCGGCGTAGGTGAACTCGGACGCGGTGGCGGCTCAGTCGACGCGCCCCACGGGTCAGCCGGCGGGCCCATATTGATGACTCCCCTTCAAGTACCAACGCCGAGCGTAGCCATCGATGTCACGCGACGCCTAGCCCGTCGACGCGTCAAGGTTACGCAATTCGCTCGCTATACCGGTCGGTCGCGGGTAGGACAGGAGAGGTGAGCGACGACATTTCGATCGAGGTTCCAGCGCATGACGACTGGGACGCCTTCTTCCGGGCGAACACCGCAGCCTTCAACGCGGACGGCGACGAGGACACCTCGGCCGCGGAACGCGTCCTATTCGAACCCGAACGTTGCCTGGTCGCGCGCCGCGACGGCGAGATCGTCGGCACCGCAGGCATATCTACCCGCGAGCTCAGCGTGCCCGGCGCGGTCGTGCCGGCGGCACACGTCACCCTCATCGCCGTGGCGCCGACTGCCCGGCGCCGGGGCGTGCTCACCCGGTTCATCCATCAACAGTTCGCCGATATCCGCGCCGCAGGTGAGCCGATCGCCGCGCTCTGGGCCAGCGAGGGCCGAATCTACCAGCGCTTCGGGTATGGACTGGCCGCCCGCAAGCTCAGCCTAACCATCGAAACACGGGAGATCGGCTTCACCCGTCCCATTCCCGCCGAGGGCCGGCTCCGCGAAGGGCCGCCCGCCGATCTTCGAGAAATGATGATCAAGGTCTATGACGAGGTATACGCACACCGGCCCGGCTGGTCGCAACGGGCCGCCCGGCATTGGGACCATCGCCTCGCCGACCCGGAAGCATGGCGCAGGGGGTCCAGCGGTCGTCGCGCTGTTGTTCATGAAGGGGAGCATGGCGTCGATGGCTACGCCCTGTGGCGCGTCACGAGTAACTGGACAGACGCCGGCCCGGCCGGAGAGGTCAGGGTCATGGAACACGTGGCGACCACTCCCGCCGCGTACGCCGCCCTGTGGCAGTTTCTCCTCACGGTCGACCTCACCCGTACGGCGACGCACTGGTTCTGTTCGGTAGACGAGCCGCTGCTGTTCATGGTGGACGAGCCGCGCCGGCTCGGTCCGAGGCTCGGCGACGCGTTGTGGGTACGTATCGTCGACCTCCCCGCGGCCATGGCAGCCCGGCGGTACCTAGCCGAGGTCGACGTTGTCCTCGAGGTCACCGACGATCTCGTCCCGGCCAACGCGGGGCGCTGGCGCCTGACCGCGTCACCCGACTCCGCGAAGTGCGTGTCCACTGTAGACTTACCCGACCTTGCCTGCGACATTCGAGCGCTCGGCGCCGCCTACCTCGGCGGGACTCCGCTCACCTCGCTCGCCGACGGTGGGCTGCTCCGCGAGTTGCGGCCCGGTTCGCTGGCGGCCGCGACCGTGGCGATGGGCTGGCACAGGTCCCCGACCTCGATAGAAGTGTTCTAACCTCAGCATCGAGGAGGTGGGACGTGACCGATCCGGTACGCCGTCGGCGGCGCGTGCGATCGCCGGGTGAAGCCCATGCGGACCGCACCACGGCCGAGCTGGCTACCCAGGGTCCGGCCGAGGGCAAGGCGTCCACCACCGGCGTCGCCGACGAGCCGGCAGCGTGGGCTAGGGAGTTCGTCAGTGACCTGGAGCCGAGCTCGGCCGAGCGGGGTCTGCGTGGGCTGGTCGGCGGCGGATCCTCGCAGGTGAGCCCCGCTATGGCTCTGCGCGCGCGGGACGCCGCCCGCCCCCGCCCAGAGGATCTGGCCCGCGCGGAGGCTGAACTCACGGTCACTCGCCGCCACTGGGCCCCTCGCGACTAACCCCCTCCCGTTGCCGTCGATCATGACCTGGAGGTCATGATCGACGCTGTTTTGCGACGGTCAGCTCATGATCACCGCGATCTTGAGGAAAGCAGTGGTGCGAGCAGGTCGCCGAAGGTATCGATTCGGCCCAACACCTCGCCCGGGGGGAGCGGGCGAACCGCGCCCGCCTCGACCTCGTCCCAGGTGAACGGGGCGGAGACCGTTGGAGTCGGCCCAGCGCGGAGCGAGTAGGCCGATACCGTCGTCTTCGCCGCGGCGTTCTGACTCCAGTCGAAGAAGACCTTGCCTGGCCGGAGGCTCTTCGTCATCTTCGCGGTGATGAGCTCGGGGAGCGCGCGCTCGAGATCCTCGGCAACCAGGCGCGCGTAGTCTGTGACCTCCTCGGAGGACTGGCCACCGGGCAGCTGGCACAACAACTGCATCCCCTTCTTGCCGGACGTCTTGGCGAGCGGCCGCATCCCATCGACCTCGAACCGGTGCTTGGCGGCCACCGCTACCAGACAGCATTCAGCGAGTCCCGCCGGGGGGCCGGGGTCGAGATCAGCGACGAGTAGGTCGGGCTCAGCCGCAGAGCCATTGCTCAGCCTCCACTGTGGCGTATGAAGTTCTATGGCGGCGAGATTGGCCAACCACGCCAGCGTCGCCACGTCGTCGACGACGATGAAGTCGAGTGTGTCCCGCCCCGAGCCGGATCCCGGCACGGGCAGCGTCTGGCGCCGTACCCATGCCGGTGTGCCCCCGGGTGCGTTCTTTTCAAAGAAGCTCGGGGCGTCGACGCCGTTCGGAAACCGGATCCGCGTCAACGGCCGGCCGCGCAGATGTGGCAGGAGAACCGGAGCCACCCGGACGTAGTAGTCGATGATCTCACCCTTGGTAAAACCAACGGAGGGGTAGAGTACTTTGTCCAGATTGGACAGCTCCAGCTCACGCCCCTCGATATGCACGAGGACCCGATCAGCCATCTTCGGCCTCCTCCGGTGACTTGTCGGGCCGAAGCCGCACGAATCGGGGAAACCGCAGTCTGCCGTCGGGGGTCAGGTTCCCGTACTTCACCTCGACCACGAGGGAAGGCTGGGTGTAGAACGCGCCCTTGGCATCTTCGCGAGGCAGCGCTTCGGCAAACGGCGAGTCGGGCAGCTGCAGCGGACCCAGCCGGGCGAGCAGGTCCTTCTCGGCCGCCGATGAGATGCCACCGCCCACCCTGCCGCGGTACCGCAACCCACCCGGGCCTGGGGCGCCGACGAGCAGCGCACCCAGCTCGCGGCGTCCCGCGCGCCACCCGCCAATCACATACTCGCCGGTCTGCTCTAGCTTAACCTTGATCCAGTCTGGCGATCGAATGCCTGGCCGGTATGTCGACGTCAGGCGTTTGGCGACCACTCCTTCCAGGGCGAGACTCCGGGCAGCTTCGACGGTTGCATGGCCGTCGCTGAACCGGGGTGGCACGACCCAACGGCCGTAGTCACCGATGCGCGGCGCAAGCGACTCCAGCCACTCCCGCCGCTGCGCATAGGGCACCGCGCGGATGTCGGTGCCGTTGGCGGCCAGTACATCAAAGATCATGTAGCTGACTGGCAGCGTGGCCGCGAGCTGCCGGGCCCGCCCCGACTCACGTACGTGCATCCGCTCGGCGAGCGCGACGAAGGACGGGCGGCCGTCCGAATCGAGCAGGACGATCTCGCCATCGAGCACCGCATC
>Ga0209889_1000046_pt1 | contig 21772 bp, 22 predicted proteins | sample GWRWN1_0_10_FD_187233 | JGI IMG/M metagenome (GOLD analysis project Ga0209889, IMG submission 187233) | Riverbed sediment microbial communities from areas with no vegetation in Columbia River, Washington, USA - GW-RW N1_0_10 (SPAdes)... | ecosystem: Environmental > Aquatic > Freshwater > River >... | reverse complement strand
CACGACGGCTACGACGCGCGCTGCCTCTTCGCGGACGGCGGCCTGCTCACCCCGGCCTCGCTCTATGTACGCAGGGTCTGCGGCCGCCTCGGACCGGATCTGCTTGTAGAGGCCACCGATGGCGAACCGAGCGAGCAGCACCTCTATCGAGTCGAAACGAGGTCCGCCGCGGCGACCGTGGAGGTGCACCGGCTGACCCCCGACCCGGGCTGGCACGTCGGGCATAGCGGCGGAGAGACACTCGCCGTCGGTGCGCTGTCACTGGACCGCCCTGGGACACAGTGGACGGTCTACTCAGGAGGCACCGAGGTGGGCCGGCTCCGATCCACCGCCGCGACGCCGCCCTACGCGCCGAGGCCGGCGCTCGAGCGGGTGACCGACCGCCGCCTGCCCACCGGAGTGCTCTACCCCACCACCCACGTGGCTGGCCGGCGGTTGCCGGTGCTCGTGGATATCTACGGGGGACCGGGCCACCAGGAGGTGGTGGCGGCCAGGGCGTACTGGTTGGAGCGGCAGTGGTGGGCCGATGCGGGATTCGCCGTGGTGGTCATCGACAACCGCGGTACGCCGGGCGTGGCTCCCTCCTTCGAGAAGGTGATCCATCGACGGTTGGCCGACATCATCCTCACCGACCAGGTCGACGCGCTCGACGCGCTCGCCGACAAGCACTCCGACCTCGACCTGACCCGGGTGGCGATCCGAGGCTGGTCCTTTGGCGGATGGCTCGCCGCCCTCGGCGTGCTGCGCCGACCGGACATCTACCGGTGCGCGATCGCGGGCGCCCCGGTGACGGACTGGACCCTGTACGACACGGCCTACACCGAGCGCTACCTCGGCCTACCCGGCGATGCGGGTGACATCTACACCCACAACTCGCTGCTGGAGGCGGCCGCCGAGCCGGTCCTGGCCAACGACGACGTCCGACCGATCCTGGTCATTCACGGGATGGTGGATGACAACGTGGTCTCCGCGCACTCGATGCGACTGTCCGCCGCCCTGCTCGGCGCGGGCCGTCCACATTCGATGATCCCACTCCCCGGAGCCACCCACATGGCCGCCGGCGGCCTGGCGCAACGCCTGCTGCGCCTCGAGCTGGACTTCCTCCGCCAACATCTCTCGTCGATCTAGGCCATAGCGACGTGATCGGAGATCAACTAACGTCGCCAAGCCCTAGATCGACGGGGAGAGCTGGCCGCGGCTAGCGGAGCGGGCCGACCTCGGGGAAGTGGCAGGCCGCGATCGAGCCGTTGGGCTTCGGGTCGAGGGGTGGCTCGACCTGAGCACAGAGGTCCTGCGCCTTCCAGCACCTGGTGCGGAACCGGCACCCCGACGGTGGGTTGATCGGTGTCGGGACGTCGCCCTCCAGGCGGATGCGGCCGAGCGACGCACCTAGCTTCGTCACGTCCGGCACCGCGGAGAGCAGCGCCTTCGTGTACGGGTGCGACGGCTGCTCGTAGATCTGCTGGCGCGAGCCGACCTCCACGATCTTCCCGAGGTACATCACCGCGATGCGCTCGCAGAAGTGCCGAACCACGGCCAAGTCATGCGCGATGAAGACGAACGCCAGGTTGAACTCGCGCTGCAAGTCCCGAAGCAGGTTGATGACCTGCGCCTGGATGGACACGTCCAGAGCTGAGACGGGCTCGTCCGCGACGATCATTTTGGGCTTAAGCGCGAGCGCGCGGGCGACGCCGATGCGCTGGCGCTGGCCACCCGAGAACTCGTGCGGGTAGCGGTTGTAATGCTCGGGGTTGAGACCGACGATCTCGAGCAGCTCCTGTACCCGCTTCTTGACGCCACCGGCGGGCTCGATGCCGTTGACGGACAACGGCATTGCGACAATCCGGCCGACCGTGTGGCGCGGGTTCAGCGACGAGTACGGGTCCTGGAAGATGATCTGCATATCCTGGCGCAACGGCCGCAGCGAGCTGCGGTTCATGTGCGTGATGTCCCGGCCCTCGAACGTGATCTTCCCGCTGGTAGGCTCGAGCAGACGGACCAACATCCGGCCCGTGGTCGTCTTGCCACAGCCTGACTCACCGACCACCCCGAGCGTCTCGCCCGGGTCGACGGTGAAGTCGATGCCATCGACGGCACGCACGTGCTGCTTCGCACCGAACAGCCCGCTCCGCACCGGGAAATGCTTCACCAGACCCTCCACCTTGAGCAGAGGTTCGCCCGGCGGCCGCGTCCTCGTCGCGGCCGCAGCCTGCTGAGGTACCACGAGATTGGTCATATTGCTACTCCCACCGCGGCGATGTCCTGCTCGTAGATCGACTTTCGCTGCCGCTCGGGCAGGTGGCACGCCACCGTGTGCCCGGGTTCGTGCGTGGCCAGCAGCGGCAGCAGTTGGGGCACCTCGATGTCGCATGGGCCACCGTTCAACATCGCGTAGCGGCAGCGGGGGTGGAAGGCGCAACCCGGCGGCACATTGATCAGGCTCGGCGGGTTGCCCTTGATGGGCTTGAGGTCCTCGTCGGCGTCACCGTGCAGCGATGGGACGCTGGCGAGCAGGCCCCAGGTATACGGGTGCTGCGCTTGGCGGAGCACCTGCTCCGCACTGCCGTACTCGGCGACCCGGCCGGCGTACATCACCAGCACGTCGTCGGCGATCTGGCTCACCACGCCCAAGTCGTGGGTGATGAGGATGACGGCGGCGTTGAAGTCGCGCTGCAGATCCTCGATGAGGTCCAGGATCTGCGCCTGCACGGTCACATCGAGCGCGGTGGTCGGCTCGTCCGCAATCAGGAGGTCCGGGTCGTTGACCAGCGCCATGGCGATCATGGCGCGTTGGCGCATCCCGCCGGAGAACTCGTGCGGGTAACCGTCGATGCGCTTGGCCGGTTGCGGGATGCCCACTCGGCCGAGCATGTCGATCGCGTGCTTGCGAGCCAGCGACTTCGAGGCGTTGGGATGGTGGATCCGGTACGCCGCGACGATCTGTTTGCCGATCGTGTAATAAGGGTGCAGCGACGAGAGCGGATCCTGGAAGATCATCGCCACGTCGCGTCCGCGCAGCTTACGCAGCTCGTTGTCGTCGAGGCCGACGACATTGCGGCCGTTGACGAGAATCTCGCCCGAGATCCGGCTCTTCTTGGGGTCGTGCAGACCGAGGACCGCGAGGCTGGACACGCTCTTACCGGAGCCGGACTCACCCACGATGCCGAGGGTCTGCCCGCGATCCACCGAGAAGGAGACTCCGTCTACTGCCCGGACCACACCGTCCTCTGTGGAGAACTGCACGCGCAGGTCACGCACCTGAAGGTACGCCCCGCCGTGAGCCGTTTGCGGTGTCGTCACGATGTCCGCCTCCTATGTATTGCCGCCGCCGTCAATTGAGCTTCACCCGCGGATCGATGACCGCGTAGAGGCAGTCCACGATGACGTTGGCCGCCACGAGGAAGAAGGCCGCGACGAGGACGGTCGCCATGATAACGGGGAAGTTCAGATTCGGGATCGCCCGCACCGCGTACCAGCCCATTCCTTGCAACCCGAAGATGGTTTCGGTGATCACAGCGCCACCCAGCGCGCCGCCGATGTCGATGCCGGCGATCGTCACGATCGGCGTGATCGCGGCACGGAAGGCGTGCTTGAGGTGGACGGTCCGCTTGGACAGTCCGATGGCACGGGCGGTGCGAATGTAGTCCTCGGAGAGGGTTTCCAGCATCTGTGACCGCGACAACCGCGCGTACTGGGCGGCGAAGATGAAGGCGAGCGCGAACCAGGGCAGAATCAACGCCTTCACCCAACCGACGGGGTCTTCGAGTAGGCCGACGAAATGCGGGTACGGCAGAAGGTGCAGGCCGAAGACAAAGGTCGCTAGCAACAGGATGGCGAACACATAGATCGGCATCGAGGCGCCGACGAGCGAAAAGGCGATCGCCGTCTTATCGAAGACCGTGCCCCGGCGCAGAGCCGAGAACATGCCTAACGAGATGCCGACGGTTAGCCAGATCACCGCACCGCCGACCACGATGCTCGCTGTCACCGGCCAGGCCCGGCCGATGATCGACGTGACCGGCTCGTTGGTCCGGAAGGAGTAGGCCAGGCAGGGAGCCGGGCAGTGCTGGGCCTCTCGACCTTGCCGCTCGAAGTCCCGGCCAACGAACAGGCCCGCGTGGTAGTCGAGGTACTGCTTGGGTAGCGGCTTGTCCATGCCCAGGTTCTTCTGGATCGCGGCGATCGTTCTTACGTCGCAGTTCTTGCCGCACATGGTCTCCGCGGGGTTGGCCGGCAAGGCGAAGAAGACAAAGAAGGTGACTGAGCTGATCGCCCACAGCGTCAGGATCGCGATGAGGGAGCGCTTGAGGATGAAGCGGAGCATGACGAGCCTTTCGATTGCCGCGTCCAAGCCTGGCGAACGGCTGGGGCGCCGCGGTGTAGTCGAGGTAGCCGACTACACCGCGGCGGTAATGCTATGTGCTACCTAACGTCTGGCTATGACTTCACCCAGACGTTCTGCAGCGACGGCGAGCCCCACGTGCCGCTGAGGTAGAGGCCGCCGATCTTCGAGCCGGCCAGCGAGAACGAGTGGTCGTAGTAGATCGGAATAAGCGGTGCGAATTCCTTCATGATCTTCTCGTCCAGCGCCATGTAGCCCTCGGCCGCCTTCGCCACGTCGGGCTCAGACGCGAGCCGGTCGATCTCCGCGTTGACCCCGGCGTTGTCGAAGAGCGAGACGTTGACGTTGCCCTCCGCCTGGATCGAGGCGCCGCCCTTCATGAGAACGCCCACGACCGTGCTGTTGGACGGGAAGTCCTGACCCCAGCCGTAGGTCAACAGGTCGCAGCCCATCTGGAACGACTTGCGGCCGACCAAGGTGTTGTGCGTCGTGGCGTCGGTCGGCGTCATGACGATCTGGAAGCCAGCGCGCTCGAGGTTCTCCTTCGTCGCTGCCGCGACCTGCTCGCGGACCGGGGTGCCCGGCCGGAAGCAGTACTTCAGCGGAGGCACCGTCTTGCCGGCCAGCAGCGCCTTCGCCTTATCGACGTCACCGGTATCGGGTGCCGGGTAGGCGTCGTACTTCTTGTAGCCCGGAACCGTCGGCGCGGTGATCGTGGTCGACACCTTGCCGGCGAACTCGCCACCGATGACCTGCAGGTGAGCCTTCTTGTTGTAGGCGTAGTTCAGCGCCCGGCGGACATCCACGTCGGTCACCCGCTGGGTGTTGATCTGCAGGTAGATGTTGAAGACCGTGTCGCCCTCGACGGCACGAGCCTTCGCGGCCGGGTTGTTGAGCACGTCCGGCAGAGCCTCCGACGGAACGTTTTCCCACTGGATCGCGGCCTGGTCCGCCGGGGCGTCGTCAACGAAGCGCTTCGAGACGATTGCCGGGTCGGTGCCGGACCAGTCGAAGACCCACTTGTCCGGGTAGCTGTGCCGCAGCGGGTCCGACGCCGGGTCCCAGTTCGTGTTGCGGACCAGCGTCATCTTCTCGCCGTGCGTCCAGGACTCGATCTGGTACGGACCCGACGCAACCATCGCGTTCTGGTACGTCTCCGGCCCGGTGTCCTTGGCCTTCGGCACCGGAATGGTCGTCGGCAGGGCCACCGCCATCGGGAAGTCGCAGTGCGCGGCGCCCAGCTTGAAGATGAGGGTCTTGTCGTCCGGCGTCTCGATGCCGGGCGAGGTCGTGCCGGGCGCGGCGAACGGACCCTTGTAGAAGGATGCGTAGTCGTCGCTGCCGGCCAGGTACTTCTGGACGTACTGCGGGCCGGTTGCGAGGGCACCGTCGAACGAGCGTGACACGCCGTACGCGATGTCCTTCGATGTGATGGCCGAGCCATCCTGGAACTTAATGCCGTCGCGCAGCGTGTAGGACCAGGTCTTGCAGCCGTCGGTGGTTGTGCCGGTGCTCGTGGCGAGGTCGCCCATGAGCTTCAGCGTGATCTTGCCGTCGGCCGCGATGTCTTCGTAGTAGCCGGTCAAGGCCCGGAAGATCAGCTGCCCGTAGACAAGGATGCCGTCGCCGCGATAATTCGCCTGCGGGTCCCGGTCGTCGAAGTCCGTCGAGCCGATAGCCGTGACGGTGCCGCCCTTGACGGCTCCCGGAACCTCGGGCGCCGGACCCTTGGCGTCGTTCACCGTGATGAACGAACCCCCGGCCACGTTGGTCGGACCCGGTCCGGGCCCGCCTGTGTTCGACTGGCACGCCGTCGCGGCGAGCGCCAGGGTGAGCGAACCAACCAGGACCGCTCCAAATTTGCGTCGCACTTGTGTTTCTCCCTCCCCGCCTAGCGGTGGCCGTTTGGCCGAACCCTGCATGCTAGGCGACGTCTTTTGTTTATGTCCGGGTGGTGGCTCCGATGCGCCGATGGCCCCGGACGGGCGCAACGACGGGCGCGATTTATCTGCTCGACTTCGGGTCCAGCGCGTCGCGAACGGCGTCGCCCAACAGGTTGAAGGCGAGCACCAGGATGAATAGCGACAGCGCGGGAACAAACACGACCCACGGGATGAGCCCGAAGTTCGACACGTTACTGGCGCCCTGCAGGATCAGCCGGCCGAGGTCGGGGGTCGGCTCCGTGATCCCGATGTTGAGGAAGGACAATGCCGCCTCGAGCGTGACGTTGGCAGGAATCGACAGCGAGAACACGACCAGGATCGGCGCCCAGACGTTCGGCAGGAGCTGCCGGAAGAGCATGTGCGCTGTCCCGGCCCCGGCGGCCCGGGCCGCCTCGACGTACTCGCGCTCCCGCAGGGAGATGACCTGACCGCGGACGATGCGCGCGGTTGTCATCCATCCGAACACAGTAAAGAGGGCGATGATCACGGCGATTCGCTTCCACACCGCGACCTCGCCGAACGAGTCGGCCAAGCGGCTGCTCAGCGAAGGTACCAGGGCGATCGCGAACAGGAAGAACGGGAACGCGAGCATGAAGTCGGTGAACCAGACCACCATACGGTCGATCCAACCGCCGACATATCCGGCAAGGACGCCGACCACGACGCCCAAAGACACCGCGAGTACGGATGCGGTGACGGCGATGCCGAGTGAGGTCCTGGCCCCAAAGATGAGCTGCAGAAAGAGGTCATAACCGCGCTGTGGAGTGATTCCCAGCCAGTGGTCACCGCTTGCGCCGCCGGCGACCCCGATGGGGTAGCCGATGCTGTTGAGCAGCTCGCTGTGGCCGCGCTCCGGGTCGTCGCCGTAGAGCCACTCGATCAGAGGAGCGGCCAGCACGACCAGAACCGTAAAGCCAAGGACGCCTGCGCTCGCGACGGCGACGCGGTCCCGCCGGAGCCTCATCCAGGCCAGCTGCCCGGGCGAGCGGCCGACGATCGCACCCGCACGCACAGGCTCGGCTACGTCGGGCGCGTTCACCGATAGTTCGGTGCTGGCCATCATCTCGCCGACGATGTCGCTCGTAGCCTTGACCCCGCGATCGCCACTTGTGGTGGTCTCGCTCATCGGCGCGGCTCCTTCCCGAGCGCGAGGATCTGTTGTCCCTGCACCCGAGACGAAGGTAACGACGTTCCGTGGGTTGGGAAACACCCGGATGCATCGGTCCGATAACAGCTCGATCACATCTGCCATGACCTGCGGGAATTCCCTTGTCGGAAGGCCCGACCCCCGGCCCGCCGTGACCGAGTCGTAATCCGTGCCGCATGCCGGCCGTCGTGACACGCTGAGGCCATGACGCAGTTCGACGTGGCGAGAATAGCGGTCGAGGCCGCGCTGGCGGCGGGCGCCCGATATGCCGACGCCCGGGTCATGCACCGCCGGTCGGAGTCGATGAACGCCCGCAACGGCGACATCGAGGAGCTGAGCCAGGACGAGGACGCCGGGGTCGGGGTAAGGGCCCTGGTCGGTTCAAGCTGGGGCTTCTCCGCGATACCGGATCTATCGGATTTGTCCGGGCGCAAGGCTGGCGAGATGGCGGCCGCCATCGCCGCGGCCAGCGCATCCGTCCCCGGGCCGCCAGCGGATCTGGTTCCATCCGTCGCGGCCACCGCCAGCTGGTCCTCGCCATGCGAGATCGATCCGCTCTCGGTCCCGCTGTCCGACAAGGGCGACCTGCTCGTCTCGGTCACCGCCGCGATGCACGCAGCCGGCGCGGACCAGGCCGAGGGTGTCTACCAGGTGTGGGACACGCTCAAATGGTTCGTCTCCAGCGAGGGCCACCGCATCGACCAGCACATCCGCGAGTGTGGGGCTGGGATCTCGGCCACCGTGATCGGTGACCGAGAGACGCAACGGCGGTCCTACCCGTCCTACCGCGGCCAGTACGGCACGAGTGGATGGGAGCTCGTTCACAGCCTGGATCTCGCCGCGCACGCCGAGCGGATCACCGACGAGGCCAAGGCGCTGCTGACCGCTCCGGTCTGCCCGGCCGGGACGACCACGCTGGTGCTGGGTAGCGAGCAGATGGCGCTGCAGATCCATGAGTCAGTGGGCCACGCGATCGAGCTCGACCGCATCCTCGGCTGGGAGGCGGCCTTCGCCGGCACATCCTGGCTCGACCTGACCCAGCTCGGCGCCCTTCGTTACGGATCCGAACTCATGAACATCACCATCGACCCGACCGTCCCGGGGGCTTTGGGCAGCTTCGGCTTCGACGACGAGGGTACGGCGGCGACCGTGCGCCACGCTGTACGCGACGGCGTCTGGGTGGGCGTGCTCGCCGGGCGGGACTCCGCGGCCGTCGCGGGTCTGGACTACGCCGGAAGTGTTCGCTCCGACGGCTGGGCGCGGCTGCCGATGGTCCGGATTACCAATGTCGGTCTGCAGCCCGGGCCTCATTCGCTGGACGAGATGATCGCGTCGACGGACGACGGGATCCTGATGGACATCAACCGTTCCTGGTCGATCGATGACAAGCGGCTCAACTTCCAGTTCGGATGCGAGATCGGCTGGGAGATCAAGAGTGGAAAGTTAGGTCGAATGCTGAAGAACTCCACCTATACCGGCATTGGCCCACAGTTCTGGCGATCCATGGACATGCTAGGCGCCGAGGTTGTCGCCTGGGGCACACCCAACTGCGGCAAGGGCCAGCCTGGCCAGACCGGGCACACCGGCCACCCGACCCCGCCGGCCCGATTCGCTGGCGTCCGGGTGGGAGTCCGGGCATGAGTCTGGACGTCGCAGCGCAGGTGCTTGACCTGGTACGGGCGGCCAGCCCGACTGCCGAGGCAGAGGTGACCGTGGACCAGACCGACCTGGCCCTGACCCGTTTCGCCAACTCCTTCATCCACCAGAACGTGGCCGAGTCGATCTCGACCGTCCGGCTCCGCCTGCATGCCGACGGACGTACGGCCACCGGGTCCACCACGGTGACAGGCGGTGACGGGTTGCTCGCGCTCGTGGAGCGTACGGGCACCGCGGCGCGGCTCTGCCCGCCCGACCCGCAGTGGCCCGGCCTCGCTCCGGCGGCCACCGTCGCGCCTGCACCTCCCGTGGACGACGAGACCGCGTACGCGGATCCTGGCGCCCGGGCGGCCCGGGTGCGCGCCTTCGTCCTCGCGGCCGATGGTCTGGAGGCGGCCGGCTACTGCAGCACGCTGCAGTGGGCGATCACATTCGCGAACTCGGCCGGGCAGTCGGCGACGGCCCAGACAGCCGAGGCCGCCATGGACGCGATCGCCCGGGCGGGCACCTGCGATGGCGTGGCCCGGCTCGCCTCCAACCGGCTCGCCGACCTCGACGGCGCGGTGCTGGGCGCGCGGGCCGCGACGAAGGCGGTGGCCGGCAAGGACCCGATCGAGCTCCCGCCCGGCCGGTACGAGGTCGTGCTGGAGCCGACCGCCGTGGTCGATCTGCTCCAGCTCATGGCGATCTACGGCTTCAACGGCAAGTTGGTGGCCGAGCGGCAATCGTTTGTCGAGCTCAACGCGGCGCAGTTCGATCCCGCGGTGACGCTGGTCGATGACCCGTTCGACGCCGGCGGAGCGGGGCTGCCCTTCGACGTCGAGGGCACGCCCAAACGCCGGCTCACGTTCATCGACGCCGGCGTCACCCGGGCCGTGGCGCACGACCGCCGCAGCGCCGCCCAGGTGGGCGCCGAGTCCACCGGCCACGCCATGCCGGGCGCCGCGTCCTGGGGTGCGATCGCGACGAACGTCCAGTTGCTGCCGGCCGGCGCCCATGCCGGCTCACCGGCCGGTTCCGGCGGTTCCGGCGGTTCCGGCGGCTCGCCGCTGGCCGAGGTCGAGGGCCCGGTGGCGGACTCCGCGGTGGCCGCGCTGGTCGCGCAGGTCGGTCGTGGCCTGCTCGTCACCGACAACTGGTACACCCGGGTACTCGACCCGCGCACCCTCGTGGTCACGGGTCTAACCCGCAACGGCGTGTGGCTGATCGAGGACGGGCAGATCACGCAGCCGGTCCAGAACCTTCGGTTCACCCAGTCCTACCCGGACGCCCTCGGGTCGGGAGGGGTGCTCGGTATCGGAACCCATTCGGTCGCCCTGCCCTCCGGCTGGGGCATCATGACCTACCGCGCGCCGGCGCTCCGTCTGGCGTCATGGAACTACACCGGCAACGCCTCCGGCTGACCCCCACCCGTCCGATACCCGCGCCGATCAAGGGCCCAGGGCGGTGGTTTGATCTCTTAACCACCGCCCTACGCCCTTGATCGGCGAGAGTTGACGCGATGGGCTACGGTCGATCCACAGTGGCCCACATAGGAGACGACACATGACCGCGAAGACCCCTGAACCCCCCCAGGAGTCGCGCCCGTCCGCCGCCGCGTCATCGACGTCCTCGGTGCCTGCCCAACCGAAGCCCGCCGGGGCGAGCGGCGACACGAGCGCGACCTCCACCGGCTCGACCTCCACCGGCGAGACGCCCACCGGCTCGACGTCCAGCGGCGAGACCTCCACTGGCTCGACGCCGACGGTCACGAACGCGACGCCGGCCGCATCGACTTCGCCACCGCCGACCAAGGCGACGCCCGCGCCGCCGACGAAGCCACCCGGGAAACCCCCGGCTCCGCCAGCGCGCCCGCCGGCTCGCCCACCGGCTCGCCCGGCACCCGCACCGAGGGCACGAGGCAACGGCTCCGGCATCGCGGTGGCGGTCGCCTTCATCTCGGCCCTTGTCGCCATGGGCGCCACCGCCGTCGCGATCTACGCCCTCGATGTAGCCCGGGAGGCGAAGAGCGCAGCGGCCGGTGCCGCTGGTGCTGACAGCCGGTCCGCAACGCCCACGCCATCACCTCCGCCCGCGGCCGCACCCAGCCCGTCGCCCACCGCGCCGCGCCCGGCATTCCTGGCCGAACTCGTGCGGGCCGAGCTTCGTATCCCACCCGCCGACGGCTGCGCCTCGGTCTTCGTGGACGTGGACACGATGCAGGTCGGGACGTTCACCGGCCACGAGTTCTATCTCAGCAGCTGCCTCGGTCCGCAGTCCGTGCGCATCGACCGCACCTCGGGTGCGGTGCCGACGTCGGAGAACCCGAGCCCCGAGGTATGCGCAGCCCAGCTTGCCGGCATCAACACGCCCACCGAGCTCGTCCTGCAGGTCCGCCCGGGCCTGACGTTCTGCCTGCTGACCTCTAAGGAGGACGCCGCAACGCAGGGCATCCCGCAACGCATCGGCATCGTCGAGGTGCGCGAGGTCCGCTCGGACCGGTCTGTCACGGTCGCCGTCAGCACCTACCGCGTGCCCAGCCAACCGACGTGATCTAGGTGACGTACTGGATCAGATCCGCAATCGACGGCACCACTGTGGACGGAACATAGGGAAACCGATCCACCTCGTCTGCTTGGGTGACGCCGGTGAGCACAAGGAACGTCTCCAGTCCGGCCTCCAGCCCACCGAGCATGTCCGTATCCATCCGGTCGCCGACCATCGCGCTCGTCTCTGAGTGCGCCTCGATCTTGTTCAGTGCCTCACGCATCATCAGCGGGTTGGGCTTGCCGATGAAGTACGGTTCGACGCCGGTTGCCTTAGTAATCAGCGCGGCCACCGAGCCGCAGGCGGGCAGCGCTCCCTCGAGTGACGGCCCGGTCGCGTCGGGGTTCGTGCAGATGAACCGCGAGCCGTCGTTGATCAGCCGGATCGCCCTGGTGATCGCCTCGAACGAGTAGTTGCGGGTCTCGCCGAGCACTACGTAGTCGGGGTCATTGTCGGTGAGCACGTAGCCTGCCTCGTGCAGCGCGGTGGTAAGCCCGGCTTCGCCGATGACGTAAGCGGAGCCCTCAGGCCGCTGGCTGTCCAGGAATTGCGCGGTGGCCAGGGCAGAGGTCCAGATCGCCTCTTCCGGCACGTCGATGCCGGTATGCGCGAGGCGGGCCCGCAGGTCGCGCGGCGTGTAGATGGAGTTATTAGTAAGGACAAGGAAACGCCGACCGGAGTCACGTAGGCGCTTGATGAACTCGTCAGCACCCGGAATCAGGCTGCCCTCATGGATCAGTACGCCGTCCATGTCGGTCAGCCACGAGACGATCGGCTTGCGCTCGCTCACGGCCCGAATCCTACGGGTCGATCATGACCTGGAGGTCATGATCGAGGGGGTTTTGCGACGATGAGACCGTGATCACGGGGATCTTGACGGAGTGAGGTTGTCCACAGTTTGGGATTAATGGGCCGGATGAGCTTTCGTTACCTCGGTGTCACACGCAAGACTCCCTTCGCATGTGCACGTCGATACCCGGCGTAACGTGTGCACCGACGCGGACGCGGCGTGGAGGGCGGCTGCCCCGACCTGCGCGGGCGTCGACCTACTTCCATCGGCCCGCCAGGGGGCGACAATCCGCGAGGAGCGGACAAGCCGCGAGGAGCGACAACGACGATGACGACGACGTCGGCCAGACCGGCCGTCACCCCCCCGGCAGGCACGCGGGCCGAGATCCCCGCCAAGACGCTGCGCACGGACCGCTGGTGGCTCGAGCCCGCGCTGACCGTGCTGGGCCTCACGGTATGGCTGGCGTACGGCTTGGTCCACATCGCGATGCAGAGGTGGTACTTCGCAGAGGGACCCGGCTACTCGTACCTCACCCCGTTCTACTCGCCCTGCGTGAACAACGGGTGCGTCCCGGAGTCGGCTCACTTCGGCCGCTTCGTACCTGACTGGCCGCTCATCCCGTACGCCCTGCTGAGCCTGCCGTTCCTGCTGCTGTTCCGGCTCACCTGTTATTACTACCGGCGCGCCTACTACCGCTCGTTCTGGCTCTCCCCACCGGCCTGCGCCGTCCCCGATGGACACAAGGCCTACACCGGCGAGACCCGCTTTCCGCTGATCTTCCAGAACCTGCACCGCTATGTGTTCTACGCGGCGGTCGTGATCTCGCTGATCAATACGTACGACTTGATCCTCTCGTTCCACGGTACGGAGGGCTTCGGCTTCGGCCTCGGCAACGTGGTCCTCGGAGTCAACGTTGTGCTGCTATGGGCGTACACGGTCTCCTGCCACTCCTGCAGGCACATCATGGGCGGACGTCTCAAGCACTTCTCGGCGCACCCGATCCGCTACCGCGCTTGGACGTTCATTTCGATGCTGAACACCCAGCACAAGGAGTTGGCGTGGATCACGCTGGGCACACTGGCGCTGACCGACTTTTACGTCATGGCGGTCGCTGCCGACTGGATCTCCGACCTCCGGTTCATCAACTGAGGGCCTGACAGATGACTGAGAACATCGAACGACACCGGTACGACGTGGTGGTGATCGGCGCGGGCGGCGCCGGACTACGCGCGGCGATCGAGGCGCGCCTGGCCGGCAAACGAACGGCCATCATCTCCAAGTCGCTGTTCGGCAAGGCTCACACGGTGATGGCCGAGGGCGGCGCGGCGGCCGCGATGGGCAACGTGAACCCGAACGACAACTGGATGGTCCACTTCCGAGACACGATGCGCGGCGGGAAGTTCCTCAACAACTACCGCATGGCCGAGCTTCACGCGAAGGAGGCGCCGGACCGCATCTGGGAGCTGGAGACCTACGGCGCGCTGTTCGACCGGACCAAGGACGGCAAGATCTCGCAACGAAACTTCGGTGGCCACGAGTACCCACGCCTCGCGCACGTCGGCGACCGGACCGGGTTGGAGCTCATCCGGACCCTGCAGCAGAAGATCGTCTCCCTGCAGCAGGAGGACCGCGCCGAGTCTGGCAGCTATGAGGCCCGCCTCAGGGTGTTCGCCGAGTGCACGATCACCGAACTGCTCGTGGATGGCGGGAAGATCGCCGGAGCGTTCGGCTACCACCGCGAGTCGGGCAAGCTGGTTCTCTTCGAGACCCCCGCTGTCATCCTCGCCACCGGTGGAGTGGGTAAGTCGTACAAGGTGACCTCGAACTCCTGGGAGTACACAGGGGACGGTCACGCGCTGGCCCTGCGCGCCGGCGCGAGCCTGATCAACATGGAGTTCCTCCAGTTCCACCCGACCGGCATGGTCTGGCCGCCGTCGGTGCGCGGCATCCTGGTCACCGAGTCGGTGCGCGGTGATGGCGGCGTCCTCAAGAACACCGAGGGCAAGCGGTTCATGTTCGACTATGTGCCGGACGTCTTCCGCACGCAGTACGCGGAGACAGAGGACGAGGCTGACCGCTGGTACACCGACCCGGACAACAACAAGCGCCCACCTGAACTGCTCCCCCGCGACGAGGTAGCGCGCGCCATCAACGCGGAGGTCAAGGCCGGCCGCGGGACGGAATCCGGGGGCGTCTTCCTCGATATCGCCTCGCGACGGCCGGCCGAGTTCATCCTCAAGCGACTCCCCTCGATGTACCACCAGTTCAAGGAACTGGCCGATGTGGACATCACGACGCAGCCGATGGAGATCGGACCGACGTGCCATTACGTCATGGGCGGCGTGGAGGTCGACGCGGACAGCGCCGCCACCACCAGGGTGTCAGGCCTGTTCGCGGCCGGAGAGGTCTCCGGCGGAATGCACGGCTCGAACCGGCTCGGTGGCAACTCGCTGTCGGACCTCCTCGTCTTCGGAAAGCGGGCGGGAGAGTACGCCGCCGGTTACGTCGACGGGCTGGGCGCCAGCCGGCCGAAGGTGTCAAAGGCCAACGTCGACGCCGCGGCAGAGACTGTGCTCGGGCCGTTGGAGCGCACGGGCGGCGAGAACCCGTACGAGCTCTGGCACGAACTGCAGACGGTGATGCAGGACCTGGTCGGCATCATCCGACGAAAGCATGAGCTCGAGGAGTCGCTCAAGCGCCTGGCCGATCTGCGGGAGCGGATCGCGAATGTCGGCGCGACTGGGGGGCGGCTCTACAACCCGGGCTGGCATCTGGCGCTCGACCTGCGAAACATGCTCATCGTCTCCGAGTGCACGGCCAGGGCCGCCCTGCAGCGGGAGGAGTCGCGTGGAGGCCACACGCGGGAGGACTTCCCCGCGATGAACCCGACGTGGCGAAAGATCAACCTGGTATGCGCACTCGAGGGCGACGACGTAAAGCTCGCCGCGCAGCCGGTGCCGAGCATGCCGCCACGGCTGCTGGCGTTGTTTGACCGGAGCGAGATGGCCAAATACCTCACCGTTGAAGAGCTGGCAGAGCTCGACAGCGTCGTGGCTGGCAACAATGTGGTGGCTGAAAGGGCGGTCAACTGATGGGCGCGCTTCGTCGGTTCAAGGTGTGGCGCGGCGACAAGGCCGGCGGCCAACTCGAGGACTTCAAGGTCGAGGTCAACGAGGGTGAGGTCGTTCTGGACATCCTCCACCGGTTGCAGGCGACGCAGACGCCTGACCTCGCCGTGCGGTGGAACTGTAAGGCCGGCAAGTGCGGCTCCTGCTCGATGGAGGTCAACGGCATGCCGCGCCTGGGTTGCATGACTCGGATGTCGACCTTCGCAGAGGACGAGACGGTGACGGTGACGCCGCTGCGTACCTTCCCGGTCATCCGCGACCTCGTCACGGACGTCTCCTTCAACTATGAAAAGGCGCGCGACATGCCGGCGTTCGCGCCACCATCAGGCGTCGCGCCCGGTGAGTACCGCATGCAGCAGGTCGACGTCGAGCGCTCCCAGGAGTTCCGCAAGTGCATCGAGTGCTTCTTATGCCAGACCACCTGCCATGTCGTGCGTGACCATGACGAGAACAAGAAGGCGTTCGCCGGCCCGCGGTACTTCATTCGCGCCGCGGAGCTGGACATGCATCCGCTCGACGCCAAGACCGACCGGAAGGACTTCGCACACGAGCAGCAGGGGCTCGGGTACTGCAATATCACCAAGTGCTGCACCGAGGTCTGCCCGGAACACATCAAAATCACTGACAACGCAATCATCCCGATGAAGGAACGCGTCGTCGACAACAGGTACGACCCGCTCGTGTGGCTCGGCCGCAAGATCTTCCGACGGGATCAGCTGCCGGCGCAGGCGCCCGCTCCGCATCCGGTGGTCGCACCGCGGCAGCCACCGCCGCCGCGCGTCGGTACGCACCACATCCCTCTGGGCGTCATTTGGCACAAACCCCAACCGGACGGCCTCGAGGCCGAGGTCGGACCGGACGGCAAGATGCCGCTCACGGAGGTCACCTTCGACCGGGCCGGCGCCGCCTCGCCCTTCGGCGACAACGTCACCTTCCCGCTGCCGCCGGATTCGCTCAACTACCAGCACCCGAAGAGTGACGACTGATAGTTCGGGGCAACAAGCCAGTTCGGTCTGATAAACATCGACTCAGTTGCACCTAGCAAACGCCAAGGACTCCGCGCCGACGGACCACCTGTGGCCCTGTTTGAGGGCGCGAGGTGCACACAGCTGCTTAATGCCACATCGAAGCGGGTGAACGTTGTGCTCGCCGAACCGCTGGGCGGGCGGGTCCTGCTCGGTCCGGACGAAGCGGCGATTGCCGTCACTCAAGCCTGAGTGCTGGGTCAGGCGGCCCCAGGACCCGCGCCAGCTCAGCGACGATCGGGGCGTCCGCTGGCAGCCACGGCACGGTGTCGAGGTCGTCCGCACTGAACCAGCGCAGCGAGCGGTGCTCCAGGGCCTGCGGCTCGCCACGTACGAGTCGGGCCAACCAGACGCGCAGCAACGCACGGCCGTGGGCAAGAGGCACATCCGCGCCGATCCGGTCGCCGACGGCGACCACGACGCCGAGTTCCTCCTCACACTCTCGAACGAGTGCATCGACATCGCTCTCCCCGGGTTCCACCTTCCCGCCGGGAAACTCCCACCGCCCGGCCGACTCCGGCGGCTCGGCTCGTTCGCAGCCGAGCACCCGTCCGTCGACCACGATTGCCGCGCCGACGATGATCAAGGGTGTCGCCCGTTCGGTGTGCACGGCGGTCAAGCGTGCCAGATCATCCACCGGCCCGGGTGCCCGCCCTGCCCCAAGAGCGAAAATTGGGAGATATGCGGTTGTGGACGTCTGACCAAGAAGAGGTAACACTAGGGTTACGACCGTAATGGTGCTGTGACTTCCGGGCCTTAGGCCGTACCCCAAGTCCAAGGAGGCGCGACGATGCTCCCCCTCGGGCGCGACGATCTCCGCGACGCGCTGGGCCAGCTCAAGGAGTGGATCGGCGACGTCGGTGAGATCCGTCGCACGATGCGCCTCGACGAGACTGAGCACGCCGCGCTGACTGAACGCATCAAGGTCGTGGCCGACGCCTGCCAGCTAAGGCCGGACGTACGCCGTCTCGACGGCTACACCCAGATCTGCCTTCGTACGCCGGACGGCGGTGCATTGACCGCCGGTGAGGTCCGCCTCGCCGCCCGGATCGAGGACGCCTTCCGCACGGTCACCGCGCCACGTTGACGCACCGCTGAGGCGCGCCCAGTTTGCTATCACGCCAGGGATCGATCGATAATCCGTCGGTTGTCGGCCTCACAACGGGGGTAGCCCTAGGTGCTCATTCGTCCGGCGGGCGCGCCCCGCCCACCCCGTCTGGTCGCCCTCGCACTTCTTGTGCTGCTCACCGGCTGCGCCGCCACGCCGGTTCTGGCCGCGCCGGCGGCGGCTCCCCCGACCAGTGCGGCGACGAGTCCGGGCCCGACCCCATCCGCGACCGGGCAGCCGACGCCGACTCCGACACCGACTCGGACGCCCACGAGGAAGCCGACAGCGAAACCGTCGAGCAAGCCGCCCACGACCACGCCGACGACCGCCACCGCACCGCCGCCGGCGGCCATAGTCTGGAAGCTCGCTCCCGGCGGCACCGATGTCGTGGGTCCGGGCACCAAGGGTCTGATCCAGTACCGCGTGGAGGTGGAGCAAGCGACGGGACTGAGTGCCTCGGCCGTCGCTGCGGTCGTCGACGTGACTCTCGGCAACGCGCGCGGCTGGACCAATGCGGGCTGGGCCTTCCAACGCGTGACACTGCCCGCCGCACAGGTCGACATGATAGTCCGAGTGGCCACGCCCAAGACCGTCGACAAGTACTGCGCTCCATTGAAGACAAACGGCGTCGTCTCGTGTCGCAACGGCAACCTGGTGATGCTGAACCTCACCCGATGGAACACCGGGGTGCCGGCGTACTCGGGTGACGTCGACCAGTACCGAATCCTGCTGGTAAACCACGAGGTCGGACACAGGGTGGGCAACGCGGGGCATCCGCCCTGCCCCGGGCCGGGTCTCCCGCAACCCGTGATGATGCAGGTTTACTTCACCGGCCTCCAGGGGTGCGTGAAGAACGTGTGGCCGTACGCCGAGGACGGCACCAAGATCGGCTGACTACTAATCGACTCACGCTGGGCTAGAAGTAGACCTTGGTGCGAACGGGCTACTTGAGCAGCCGTTTGGTACCACGATAGTGAGCCGAACTCACGACCTGGCCGCTGTTCGGCCTGCGACCGCGGCCCGTGCGGCGGAATCCAGCACAGCACCGCGTCCGGCTAGGCTGACCCGTGCCGCCGGACGCTCGGTACTCCCCGGGGGCACACGGTTTCTCCCCGACCCTCGACTACGTAGGCAGTGGGGCATGACCCAGTACGGCGCGCCAGGCGGCGGATCCTGGCAGTTCAACGCTCCGCCCGGGTGGCCGCCGCCGGAGCCGGGGTGGGCGCCGCCGCCGAACTGGCAGCCGGAACCGTCGTGGCCGCCGGCTCCAGCGAACTGGCTGTTCTGGATCCCGGTCGGTTATGCCCCTGCGGTCCCACCGCCAGAGTCGCGCAGTACCCGCGCGCGGGTAGTGCTCGGCGGCAAGATCCTTGCTGGCGTACTCACCCTTGCCGCCACTGTCGCCGGCGCCTGGATCACGCTGGTCGATCGGCCCGAGCCGTACACGATCGACCATTGGAAGGTGGCGGCGAACGCCACCTGCGAACGCGACTTCGGCAACGTGCAGCTCCCGCTTTACGCGGCGACACTGCAGGTGGGTCGCCGCGGCCTTGCCGCCCGCAGGCCAGCAGAGCCCCACCATGACGGCGGCCGCCCAATCGATGGGTCAGCTCGCCTCGGCCTTCCGTGCCATGAACGGTGATTTCCGTGATATCCGGGTGCCCGACGCATATGACCGCACCAACATCGACGCGCTCATGCAGGCCACCGGAGACATGGCAGGCACGCTAAGCATGGTCGCCACTTTCCTGATCAACTATCAGGTGGGCCAAGTGAACGCGGTACAGATAGAGCAGATGTTGACTGCCCTGCAGGTGATGAGCACCACCACGATGCCGTCGTGGGTCAACGCCGCGCAGCGGCTCGACCTCACGCAGTGCGTGTCCATCATGGGTACGCCTTCAGGTACCACACCCAGCGCTACCTCGACACCGACCAACCTCACCGCCCTCCAGCAGGGTCTGGTCGACCGGATCAACCCCGCAATGCTGACCACCTGCACGCCCGCACCTGCCGCACAGAATGAGCAGGTGACGGCGGCGGTCACCTGCTCGACAGCACGCAGCGGCCTCGCTAAGTCACCACTTGTGATGCGGTTCCTTGACGGGAAGGCGAGAGCGGCATGGCTCGCCACGATGTCGACCGGTGTCACCGCCGGCCTCTGCGCCGAGAGCGACTCGTTTGGCGCGTGGACATACAACGACACCGCGGTCGGTACTCTCGTCTGCCGGCCAGGCCTGGCCGGTACCTATCTTGGGGCATGGACGTTCGACGATGACAACATCGTGGTGGTCGCCGAGGCCACCAGCCGCGAGTCCTTCTACGCGTGGTGGAGCGTTGGCGCGTACGTCCTAAAGCGATGACGGTACCGGTCGCGGCCGGATACCTGCGACGGCGCGGCGGATCAAACGTTGAAGCGGAACTCCACCACGTCGCCCTCGTGCATGATGTACTCCTTGCCTTCGATGCGAACCTTGCCGGCCGCCTTGGCAGCGGCCATCGTGCCGGCCGCGACGAGGGCGTCGTACGCGACGATCTCGGCCTTGATGAAGCCGCGCTGGAAGTCGGAGTGGATGACGCCGGCGGCTTCAGGGGCGGTGGCGCCGACCGGGATGGTCCAGGCCCGAGCCTCCTTCGGTCCGGCGGTGAGGTAGGTCTGCAGGCCCAGCGTGCGGAACCCGACCCGGATCAGTTGATGCAGGCCGGGCTCGTGCTGGCCGATCGCCTCGAGCAGTTCGCGCGCCTCGTCGTCGGGCAGGTCGATGAGCTCCGACTCGATCTTCGCGTCCATGAAGACCGCCTCGGCGGGGGCGACGACACCGCGCAGCTCGTCGAGGAACGCCTCATTGGCCAACTCGGCCTCGTCGACGTTGAAGACGTAGAGGAAGGGCTTTGCCGTGAGCAGGTGCAGCTCGCGTAGCTCGGGTGCGTCTATGCCGGCCGCCTTGGCGCCGGCGTAGAACGTCGTGCCGCCGTCGAGAAGATCACGCGCGGCGTTGGCCGCCGCGAGCATGGGGGCGCGGTCCTTACGTACCCTCGTCTCTTTCTCCAGCCGCGGCAGTGCCTTGTCGATGGTCTGGATGTCGGCGAGGATCAGTTCGGTGTTGATCGTCTCGATGTCGTCGGCCGGGGAGATCTTGCCGTCGACGTGGACGACGTTCGGATCGGAGAACGCCCGGACGACTTGGCAGATGGCGCTAGCCTCGCGAATGTTCGCGAGGAAGGCGTTGCCTCGGCCCTGACCCTTCGACGCGCCGCGAACAAGTCCGGCGATGTCCACGAACGAGACCGGCGCCTGGATGATCTTCTGTGATCCGAAGATCTCCGAGAGCGTGTCCAGGCGGGGATCTGGTAGACCTACGACGCCGACGTTCGGCTCGATCGTGGCGAACGGGTAGTTCGCGGCGAGCACGTTGTTCTTGGTGAGCGCATTGAAGAGCGTGCTCTTGCCGACGTTGGGCAGGCCGACGATGCCGATGGTGAGACTCACGGGCGGCCAGTCTATCGGCCTCTGATCTGCTCGGAACGGCGAGATACCGTAGGTATCGTGTCTGGGTGGACCGGTCCGCTCGTCGCGGTTGCCGTGCTTGTGGTCGCGACGGGTGGTGGGCTGCTGCTGCGCCGCCGAAACGGCCTGTTCCGGGCCGTCGCCCCCGGGCGAGACGCGCCCGGGCTAAGTGCAAAGCCGATCGAGGCCGCCATCGATCCGATGCTCGCCTCACTCGGTGTCATCCCGGGCACGCCCGTGACGCTGCTGCAATTCTCGTCCGCGTTCTGCGCCCCATGCCGAACCACCCGGGTCCTCTGCGCCGACGTCGCCGAGCGGGTGCCCGGCGTACGGCATGTGGAGCTCGACGCCGAGTCGCACCTCGAAGCAGTACGGGCACTCGACATCTGGCGTACGCCGACAGTCCTGGTGATCGATGCCGACGGAACGGTGCGTCGCCGGGCGTCGGGCGCGCCTACCCGCGCCCAGCTGCTCGCGGCGGTCGCTGAGGTGCTCCCTGAATCTGAGGTAGTCACGTCCCGCATGTCGGAGTAGCGTTCCATCTTGTGACACACTCGCTGATTCCGCTCGCACGCTCGCGGCAGCGTTTGATGGTTCCG
>Ga0209889_1000045_pt1 | contig 21795 bp, 18 predicted proteins | sample GWRWN1_0_10_FD_187233 | JGI IMG/M metagenome (GOLD analysis project Ga0209889, IMG submission 187233) | Riverbed sediment microbial communities from areas with no vegetation in Columbia River, Washington, USA - GW-RW N1_0_10 (SPAdes)... | ecosystem: Environmental > Aquatic > Freshwater > River >... | reverse complement strand
GGGTCGCCTTGCCGCTCCCGGTCACGGTGATGCCCTCGACGAACCCACCCTGGGCGGCAGTCCCCGCCGCCGCCGCGAGCTCCCCGCTCGCGAGCCCGCCCACCGCCTCGATCCCCTGCTCCTCGCCCCCCGCGCTCGGCTGGCGTACTTCGCGTTGCCGGCGAACCTGCTGCTGTGGAGTCGACTGCTCCGCGCCCGAGGCGAAGCGGTCGGCATGGACCGTCCACGACCGCGTCGGCATTCGCTCAGAGACGACGATCACGTCGGAAGCCGCTCCCTGGCTGCCGGGTAGACGCCGACGTGCGTGTGATGGCCGGAGGACGAATGCCGCTGTACGACTGGGAGCCGGGTTCTGGGTACCAGGGGACCGTGGGCAGGAAGCCGCGGCCGGACGCGACGCCAGAGGAGCGACGCCGGTGGGGCATGGGGATGGTGCCGGGCTCGGTGGCGCGGAACAAGGGCCGAAGGGCTTCGGCGAAGCAGGTCGCGGCGCAGCGCGAGAAGGCACTCCGAAGGCGGGAGGACGACTGGCCTACGGGGAAGGCGAAGCCGCGATTCGGCGAGTCCATGTAGCCGGCGGGTATGACTGCGTGGGTTCGGGATGACTGACGCCGAGCTCCTCGTCGTGCTCGGGCTGCTGGAGGACGAGGTGCCGGTCTACGCGATCGCCCGCGAGATCTGTGACGGCCAATGGGGGAGGAGGAGGTATCCAGGAACGGACCAGGAAGGGAGCCCCCGCACCTCGAGCGACTCGAGTACGCTCGACTTGGGTCACGTCGCCTTCGGGCCCGCATGGAGGCGAGCGATGAGTTCCGGCCTCGCCGCGGTCTTGCTCTTCGACCGGCCAAGGAAGGAGGACTGTGATGCCGCACGAGTCGTCCATCCGGGAGACACGGGTGCTGTTGAGCGGTCTCGGGATGGGCGAGTCACCGCGATGGCACGACGGCCGCCTCTGGTTCTCCAACTGGGGCACCAACGAGATCGTTGCTGTCGACCTCGAGGGGAACAGCGAAGTCATGGGACGCGGCGGTGGGGGCAGCGGCTGGGCCGCCAACTGGCTCCCGGACGGACGCACGCTGATCACCGGCGACAAGCTGATCCGCGTGGAGCCCGACGGGTCTCGCGTCCGGCAGGCAGAGCTGAGCCACATCTCCCCGTATGGGTGGAGCGAGATCACGGTCGACGGACGTGGCAACATCTACACCAACACGATCAACTTCGACTTCGCGGACTTCAGCGACATCATGGCGGGCGGGACGGCGCCGGGGAAGATCGGGCTCGTCACGCCCGACGGCGAGGCCCGCGAAGCGGCCGACGATCTGGCGTTCCCGAACGGCATGGTCGTGACGCTGGACAACGCCACGCTGATCGTCGCCGAATCGTTCGCTCGTCGGCTCACCGCCTTCGATATCGCCGCCGACGGCAGTCTGTCCAACCGACGCCTGTGGGCCGACGTTACGGGCGACGGAATCTGCATCGACGCCGAAGGTGCCGTGTGGTGCAGCGACGTCGGACCGGACGAAGGAGGTGTGTGTCTACGCGTCCGCGAGGGTGGTGAGGTGCTCGATCGGATCGAGCTCGACCGCCCGTGCTACGCGTGCATGCTGGGCGGCGAGGACGGCAGGACTCTCTTCATGGTGGTGGCGAAGTGGTTCGGTCCGGACAGGATCGACGAGCTGCTGCAGGCCAAGACGGGTCAGGTCGTGACGGCCCGTGTCGACGTAGCGCACGCCGGCTGGCCATGAGGTTCCCCTCTTCACGCGTTCGTCGACCGGTCGGGGACTGGTGTGGACTTGCATGTGTTCGCGGATCACCTCGAGCTCGACTCCGCTTGGAGAAGAGGAGTGCATGCGCTCTGGTGCCGCCACATCCGCACGCTGCTTCCGTCCCGCGAGGGCGGAGCGAGGCCCTGGCCATCATTGATCCCGGCGGCCAGGTCCTCATGGTTCCGAGGCCGGCGATCAGGTGACACAAGCGCTTTGGCTCATCGCGAGCCTGATGAAGTAGTCAGGGCGGGTCTCAGAGGCGGGACGGGTGCGATTGGTAGTGAGAGCATCGGCGCGCGGCCAGGCGAAAGGAGTGAACCAATGACTGATCATAAGATCGGAACGCGCGAAGAGTGGCTTGCGGCCCGGCTGGAGCTGCTCGAGGCCGAGAAGGAGCTGACCCGGCGCGGCGACGAGCTGACGCGGCGGCGGCAGGAGCTGCCCTGGGTCCGGATCGAGAAGGAGTACCGGTTGGAGACCGACGAGGGCGAGGCCTCTCTCGCCGATCTCTTCAGACGACGTTCACAGCTCCTCGTCTACCACTTCATGTTCGGGCCGGACTACACGGCGGGGTGTCCGTCCTGCTCGGCGATCGCCGACGGCTTCGACGGCTTCGTCGTCCACCTCGCGAACCACGACGTCACGCTCTGCGCGGTGTCGCGAGCCCCTCTCGCGAAGCTGCAGACGTACAAGCGGCGGATGGGCTGGAGCTTCCCCTGGGCGTCGTCGTTCGGCAGCGACTTCAACGATGACTTCAACGTCCGGTTCACCGAGGAGCAGCAGCAATCGGGAGTCGGCGAGTACAACTTCCGCACGATCGACGTGCGGCCGGAGGTGGAGGCCGGCAAGGAGGGGGCGCTCGCCGAGTGGGCGGCCAGCACCGGCACGGACTGGCCGACGTACACGCGGGAGGCTCCCGGTATGAGCGCGTTCGCGCTCGAGGACGCTGTCGTCTACCACACCTACTCGGCCTACGCGCGAGGGCTGGACGCTCTCTGGGGCATGTACCAGTGGCTCGACCGGGCACCGCGAGGGCGAAACGAGACGCGTACCGACAACACCCCCCTCAACTGGTTCCGTCGACACGACGAATACGACAGCGAGTGACGAGGGCGGAAGGAGGCAATACCGATCTCACCGGAGACAAAGGAGGACAGATCGGGGAGCCGCGAGCAACTCCACGATTTCTTCCCGTGTACCCGGGAGGAATCGAACGTTCGCCGCAGCCAGGCGAGTGCGAGTTGCCGAATCCATGACAACTCAAGCTCCCCCCACATCCGAGGGTCAAGGAGTGGATGTGTCCCGCATGTGTCCCGCGACGGACGGCAAAAGGTTGCAAGAGGTCGGTCAACGCTGGTCAGAAAGACTGCTGGTCAAGGGCACTTTCGGTCTGATTCGCCCTGCTCTCGAAACGGGTGAATCAGACTGTTAATCCGTAGGTTGTGGGTTCGAGTCCCACCCGCGGAGCGAATCGATCTGGAACTGACGGATCCCCCCCGGTGGCTCGCGCAGAGGCGATCAGCGAACCCCTGGGACGAAACGCCATCGAACGCGCCGCCGATACGCCTCGTACTCGGGATAGCGCTTCGCCAACATCGACTCCTCGTGCCGGGCCTTCAGCTCGAGGACCACGGCGAGAGGCGCGGTCACCACGAGCGCGATGGGTGACAGCACCCCGGACCACCCGATCGCGAGCAGCAGCAGGCCGCCGTAGATCGGATGGCGCACGAGCCGGTAGGCGCCACCGCTTCGAAGCGTCGAGTGCTCGGAGGGCTGGGGGAACGGGGTGAGCGAAGAGCCGAGCGCGACCACGCCGGTGATGAGCAGCGCCAAGCCTGCGATGCCGATGCCGATGCCCGCGACGAGAAGCGCGATCCTAGCCGTATTCGACCATTCCGGTCCGGCGATCCCGACGGAGACGATCAGCGCGCCGAGCGCCAACTGCGCGACCACCCACCCCTCGCCTCGAGGACCGAGCGCCGGGATCCGCATCTCTCCCAGGTTCCCACGGTAGCCGAGCCCGCGCCGCTTGCCGCTTCAGGCGAAGGACCTCCCAGACCGACGCCAACACATCTTGCTCGATCTGCGCAAGGCGACGGATGGAGTCGACCGTCCGTCAGCATCTTCCTGGCTGGGACTAGGTCGTGACCTTCGCGCGGGCTTGTATTGGGCTCAGGCGCTCTACGTGAGACTGCTGCTACCGCTACAGCGGCATGCCTTATCGGCTCCGAAGGCAATCAGCCGGCGAAGGTGGCTCACGTACCGCTGATTCCGAGTACCGGGTGCAATATCGCAAGCTATTCGACGTTCCTTGTTCGGTTGACGTGTGCCCCTATTCGTGCCTAGGAGAAGGCTCAAGCGTGACTCGGCGATCAGATCGCGGCGCTTATGTACGGGGGCTGCTCGCCGACGTCAGCTCGATCGGGGAGGTCAGGTGCTCAGCCGCACGCCTTCCGGGTCTCGCGCTTGCGTGAGGCCCGAACCTGGGGGATAGGATTCCTTCGCGTGGTGTTCACGTTGGAGTGGCTCGGTCGTTCAATCTCGATCGCTAGCTTCGGCGGCATCGACATGATCCAAGGGGGCTCGACGTGCCAGGACGAGGGCCGGTTGCGGTATTCCTTGCGCTGATCGTGAGCGCCGCTACGGCGGCGATCACGCCGATAGTCCCGGCGAGCGCTCTTCCGCCCCCGGGCGAGCCGCCGCTGCCCGAGGCGCCGTTCACGCTGCTCGGCAGCTACTCGACCGGCGGCGGCGAGGCGATCGCGGAGACTGCGGGGCCACCGACATCCGGTACGCGGACCCGGACGGCGAGGGCCGCTACGTCGCCATCTGAACGACGGGAGGGATGACCACGATGAACGCTCGACGCCTCGCTTCGGCTGTACTGGTCCTGGTGAGCGTGATCGCCGTGACATCGGCGGCGGCGGTCTCCACGGCACAGACGCCGACGACCGTCGCGGAGATCCAGGCCGCTTCACACATCTCGCCTCTCGTCGGGCAGAGCGTCAACGGCGTGGAGGGCGTCGTCACGGCGCGTCGCACCGCGGGCGGGCGAGGCGTCTGGATCCAGGATCCGACTCCCGACGCGGACATCGCGACCTCGGACGGGGTGTTCGTCTTCCTCAACGCCGCGCCCGTGGCCCAGATCGGTGATCTGGTGGGAGTCAACGGGACGGTGAGCGAGTTCCGCCCCGGCGGCGATCCCGACAACCTGACCATCACCCAGATCACCTCCTCGAACGCGAACGTGACCGTTCTGTCGAGCGGGAATCCGCTGCCCGCACCGACCGTGCTCGGGCCAGGGGGGCGTGTCCCGCCGACCGAGAACATCGACGACGACGGCGCCGGCAACGTCGAGAGCGGAGGCACGTTCGACGCCGTGAACGATGCGATCGACTTCTACGAGAGCCTTGAGGGCATGAGGCTCCAGGCGAACGACGGATCCGTGGTGGGCGCGACCCGCAGTTTCGGCGAGATCACGCTCCTGGCCGACGACGGCTCCTGGGCGACCGGGCTCCGCACCGCGCGAGGCGGGATCCTCCTCGGCGGTTACGAGGACCCGAACCCGGAGCGGATCATCGTCGACGACGAGATCCTGCGCGATCTCGCCCCGCCACCACGGCCGGCCAAGGCGATGCCCGACATGAACGTCGGCGACTCGTTGACCTCGCCGGTCATCGGGCCCTTGGACTACAGTTTCTCGAACTACAAGATCCAGGCAACCTCGACACCGCTGTTCTCGCCGGGCGGGCTCGTCCGCGAAATGACGGCGCCGACGACGGACCACGAGGTGTCGGTGGCGACCTTCAACGTCGAGAACCTCGCCGGCACCGATCCACAGGCCAAGTACGACCACCTCGCCGAGCTGATCGTGAACAACCTCCGGGCGCCCGACATCATCGGCATCGAGGAGGTGCAGGACAACGACGGCGTCGCGGGCGGCACCGGCAGCTCCGTCGTCGACGCCTCCGTCGCCTGGAGCCGCCTCGTGCAGGCGATCCAGGCCGCCGGCGGCCCGACCTACCAACACCGCCAGATCGATCCCGTCGACGACGCCGAGGGCGGCGCCCCCGGTGGGAACATCCGCGTGGGCTTCCTCTTCCGAACCGATCGCGATGTCCAGTTCATCGACCGGCCCGGTGGGGGACCCACGACCGAGACGACGGTCGTCGCGCACCCGTCCGGGCCGCGCCTATCCTCGAGCCCCGGCCGGATCGGCACACAATCACCGGCGTTCGACGACACACGAAAGTCCCTCGTCGGCGAGTTCCGAGCTCGCGGCAAGAAGCTGTTCGTCGTCGTCAACCACTTCAGCTCGAAGACCGACGACCAGCCGCTCTTCGGTCCGGCACAGCCTCCGACCCGTTTCAGCGAGGTCGCACGCCACGGCCAGGCACAGGTCGTCCACGACTTCGTCGCGACGCTGCTCGCCGTCGACCCGGACGCCAACGTGATCGTTCTCGGCGATATCAACGACTTCGAGTTCTCGCAGACGGTCGACATCCTTGAGGCGGGCGGCGCGCTCCGCTCGCTGGTCAAGGACCTGGCGGCGGTGGAGCGGTACTCCTACGTCTTCGAAGGCAACTCGCAGGTTCTCGACCAGATCCTGTTCAGCCCCAACCTCGTCGACCAGTTCCTGCACGTCTACGACGTCGTCCACGTCAACTCCGAGTTCGCCGACGCCGTGCAAGCTTCCGACCACGAACCGTCCGTCGTGCGGATCGACTTGCGGGGCCGACCGGCACCCTGAGCCCTCGCGGGGTCAACCCTGGACGAGAACCGGTTGAACGCGATGTCGTCAGCCCTCGGCGAGCAACGCTGTCAGCCAGCTTCTCTGGCTGATTGCCTTCGAGCCGATAAGGCATGGCTGCATCGGCGCGCCGGCAAGTTGTCCCCTTGCGATTCAGTTTCAGGCCGTAGGGAGCGGGTACTTCCGGATCTCGGGAAGAAGGAGACGCCCGCCTCCGCTCGCAGGTGGGGTCTTCGTTGTTGGCGGTCGCACGATTAGAGTCGTGCTGTGGCGACCCTCGACGAGGTGGCTCGGATCGCGCTTGCGATGCCCGAGGTCAGCGAGGGGCGAGTCACGCGGCACGCGTGCGTGGTCGGTCCGCGGGAAGACGTTCGCGTGGGAACGGCCGTACTCGAAGGCCGACCTGAAGCGGTTCGACGACGAGACGCCTCCGAATGAGCCGATCGTGGCCGTCCGCGTGGACGACCTCATCGAGAAGGAAGCCGTGCTCGCGGCCGGAACCAAGGGCGTGTTCACGATCCCGCACTTCGACGGGTACGCCGCGGTGCTGATCGAGCTGCGGACGGTGACGAAGCGAGCATTGAAGGATGCACTGGTCGACGGTTGGCTCGCATGCGCGCCGCGGCACCTGGCCGAGCGGTACGCGGCGAAGCTCTAGCTCGACCGCGACTCGAGACGCGCCTTGATCTTCTCCACGTCCGAGCGCGGCCTTCCGGAAGGCTCTTGGAGATCTTCCAGCTCGTCAACTTGGCCAAGAACGAAGGCTGGGTCAGGTCGGCGCTCTTCGTCACGCTCGTCCATCCGTCGGAGGCGGCGACCGTGAACCGGTGATGGGCCGTACCGAGCGCACCCTTCGAGTCCCAGCCGAAGACCGCGCCCGACTCGAGTTCGGTGACCGTGCTGTGCTCGCGCTGCGTGCCGAACTGCTTCGCGACGGTGGAGTAAGGTCGACACGATCGTCCGCGACGATCTTGAACAGCCCCCTCGTGTCGAGGTTGACGCGCGCCCGGGGGACGTGACGCAGCTCCACGACCCGGCACTCGCACCGGTAGCCGGCAGCCACGGCCTGCTCGTCGGTGAGCCCGACGGCCGCGGAGTTCGGCGTCGTGAACGTGACGCGGGGAAGCACCGAGTAGTCCATCGTGCCACCGGCTGGAGTGATGGCGTCCGCCGCGGCGAGGGTCCCCTGGGCCGCGGCGACGTAGACGAAGTGCGGCGCAATGGCTCGCCGACTGCGCGCGCATCTCGGCACCCTCTGGGCGGCCCGGGCGGGGATCTGCACGAGGGAGCCTCCCGTCAGACCTCGCGGCGCTCGGTCAGAGCGCGCTCTTCCTCCACTGTCCGCTCGGCGGTCGGGAAGGCCTCGAGGCGCTCATCCGGGATCGGCTCGCCGCTCTCGATCGAGAGGCCGTATGTCCCTGTGGCCAGCCGCTGCTCGGCACGCTCGAGAGCCTTGAGTCGTTCATGAAGGTCGGCGGCGAGGCCTTCGTCGAGCTTGTCAAGGTTGAGCTCTGCGGCGAGGTTCGCCGGCTCTTGAAAGCCGGCGATCTCGCCGTCGTCCTGGCGCCCGCGATGGCCGAGGGCGAGCTCTAGCTCGCGTCGCAAAGCCGCGAGCAGCTCGCGAGCGCGTTCGACGTCTATCAGCGCACCTCCACCAGGTGCTCAGCATACATGTCGACCAGTCCTCGATCGGCTCGACATCACCCTGGCGCAGCTCCACGAGGTACCCGCGACACGAGGTACCCGCGATACGCGCGTTCGGCGGCTCGAAGCGACTCGCGCAGCTGCACCACATCGTCCTGGTCCGCGCCGGTGCCCGCAGGCTCCGAACGGAGGGGATCCGTCGGCGAAGAACGACTGTGCTCCGTCGGCTGGTGCCTGGTACCGCTTTCCGCGTTCGTCGTCACTCGTCGCCAACATGCCGGTCCAGGTCGAGTTGCGCGGGAACCGCGATTGCCCGGCTTGTCGTCCCAGCTCGATCCGGTAAACGTCGGCATCCAGAGCCATGCGCTCCCACGGTCGATCACCACATCGGACACGAGTGCCGAATGATGGTCGACGCGGCCCTCTCGCCAGAGACGGCCCACACCTCTTGGGGGACCTCCTCATCGGGCAAACCCACGGTCAGATTCGGGCTTTCGACGCATTCACCGCAACTACGACTCTGTCGATACTGATGTCGCGGGCCGGCAACGAGGCCGCCTGTGGACATCACTCCGGAGGCGCTGTGTCCAGCCGGATCCCGACACGCGGCTGACGAGGACGAGATGCAGATCGTGTACGTGATGGAGGTCATCGACCCCCTCGAGAGCCCCAACGGCGCGAGGTACGTCCGACGCTTCACGTACGAGACGCGCGAGCAAGCGTGGGCGAGGTATAGCGAGGCGATCCGGTTCGGCTTGGAGGCATACGTCGACGAGGTCGGCCGCATGCACGTCGCGACCCAGACGAATGCGCACGAAAACCTCAGCAGATCGTCGGTGGCGGCTTGGCGCGCGCCGCGCGACAGCGCGGTCCGCGAACGACGCGGCAGCGGCCAGCGCTCGAAGCCCGGCGGCGGCGATGCCTTCGGCCTCTCGGGATCGGCCAGCCCGTAGCCGTCACCGCTGACCCGATCACGACTGTGACCGCGATCGCGCTCGGGTTCCCTGATCTCGAACGGGGGGCGGCTGGGCCGACGGCGCGTCTGCGCACCCGCTGAACTCGGCAGCATCGGCTAACTGCCGACGGCGTCCGAACCCGAGTCGTCGCCCTTGCCCGCGTGCGCCTGGCCGGCCGCCATGTGCTCGAGCGCGTGCTCCGGTGGCCCGCCGCCGTGTCCGACCGCGACCATCGGTTTGCCGCAGTCGCTCCACGCCGCCTCGCGGATCTCGGCGTCCTCACCGCCGGCAGCGACCGCGCTCACGTAGTCGCCGTGCGTCCAGTTGCCCGGGAGCGAGCCCACGGCAGCCAAGTCGCACGAGCCGGCATGGTGGAACCGCTCGATCGGCCCACCGTGGACGCCGGCGTCCTTCTCGGTCGCCTCGGCCTTGTCTGAGCGACCAGGAGGTCCACCTGAGGGCGAACCGGTGCCCGCGAAGACAGCGGCCGTGGCGACGCCCGACCCCCCCAGGACGAGGGCGACCGACAAAGCTAGAACGTCTCGCCTCACGCGAGCCTCCTTCAGGGGCGCTCTTCGGACAAGCGTGAGCCGTGGCGAGCCCCTGGTCAATCGACCGATCGGCCATGGCCAGGACCGGATGACGTAGGGCGCTGCGCAGACGTATCAGACGACCATCGGGCTGAGAGACAACGGACGATCGGCATGTACCTTCCTCTCGGATCACTTCACGGCGTCGCCTGAGAGAGCCGACTGACGCTCCGGCTGCATCTGGACGCCCGAGCCGATCGGGCGATCGCAGCTTAGGAAGCTTGCACAGCCCGATGGCGACCGGCGGAAGCCGATCTTGGCGTCGGAGTGCGGCGCGTGAACAGGTCGTAGCACCAGGCCAGGAAGCCGTCGTTTCGACGTCGTCGCGCCTGGTCGAGATCGAAGACGGTCACGACATGGGCTCCAGGAGCATGACACGACGGTGCTGTTCGGGATCGTGGTGACACCACTCGTCGGGATCCGCGGACCCACCCAACTGCACCGCGTTGAATCTGAGGGTCGTGGCGTGGGCAGTGTTCGGGTGGGTCTCCACGATGTGCCGAGTAAGGATGCAGAGTACGACGCTGTCGTCGGGCCCAGGACCGATCCACCCCACCCAGCAGACCGGGCACCTGGCGGTGGCATGTGGCAGAGGGCACAGGACGTCGTCGCTTATGGGGCCTGAAGCTTCGCCGTGTACCCGGCAGTGGGCCTCGCCGTCTTGAGAGTCCTTCTGTTCTCCCATCTCCCTCCTACTCATCGCCACATGGTGCGGTGAAGTTGAGCGAGATGCTGCTCGTTGTCCGCGCTGTCGCGGGCAGTCATCCGCTTCGGGCAACGAGGAGGCCCTCACCGCCACGGCTTGGCTGCTCGCCACTCCATCGGCCAAGTCTCCATGGGCGCAGCGCGATCCCGCGCCGGACGGCCGCGTGCTAGTCAGAGGACCCTTCGCTGCCCCCGCGGCTCTGGGTCTCCTCTTCCTCCTCCCGTCCGGGGTGCTTCTCGTCGGGTGACAGCTGCATGCCTTCGGTCGGGGATCGGCTGGGTTCGAACGCCGCTGGCGGGGGCTCACCCTCGATGTGCGTGGTGATCCGCTCCGCGAACCGGAACCCCTGACGGTGCGGGCCGGGTTCCGCGGGCTCGTTGTCCGGGCTGTCCAGGTACCGGCGCATCCCGTTCGCGAACTGGATACCCTCGAGCTGGTTGTCGGACAGCATCTCTCCATCGACCTCCTTCGGGGCGAGAACGTCGCGGACCATCGAGAACAACACCGGATGGTCGAGCGAACCCGGGTCCCAATGCTCGTCGCCCGGGATCTCCACGTGACCGTAGACGAACGCATGGTCCCAGACCTCCAAGCGACGGTAGTACGTGTCCACGGCCGCCGGAAGTCGATCGAGCGGGACCGGCCACCGTGTAGGACGTCGCAACGCGGTTACGACGAAGCCGCGGCGATGGAGGAGCGCCATGAGCGCGACGAGCGGGGGAAGGCTCGATGGTTTCGGTAGCCATCGATCGAGCTTCGAGAACCCCACGATCTCGATCTGGAGGAGATCATGGTCATGTTCGTCGACGGCCGCGCCTCGTGCCCACAGCGGTCGGTGCTGGCCGATGACGTCCTCGCCGACCTGGAACTCGGTCGGGAAGCGGAGATCCTCCACGTAACCGTCCGTCTCGGTCGTGTGCAGGCAGAGCAGGGGGTTGTTCCGTTGGCGCCGCTCGTACGGCCCTTGAGGAAAGTGTTTGACCGGGATCAGGTCTCCGTTCGGTCCCGGGAGCTTCCCGACGATCCAGCCGTTGATGATCTCGTACGTCATCGATCTAGGAAACGTGCGGGATCCACCTGCGGTGGTGGTTCCAGAGGTGGCGATCCCCGCGATTCCACCGGTTCATGGTAGCTCCGACGCGCAGCCCCGTATGCCAGTCGCGAGCACCGCATGGCGAGTCATCTGGACAGGCGCGCCTCGGCGGCCGCGAGCTCGAGGGCTGCAGTCTCGCGCTCGGCGGAGATGTCGCCTTGGTTTCCCTCAAGATGCCTCGGCGGCGGCGGTGCGGATCCGGGGACCCAGATCTCCACGGTCGTGCCGGCGCCGGGAAGACTGAGCAAGCGGCACCAACCGCCTCACGATGCGGGCCTCCGCTCAGGTCGCCGATACCTGGCTGCGGTTGTGGTGAGCACAGACGCCTGCGCTCATGTTGATGAGATCTCGGCGAGACACGAGGTCAAGGTGGATCGGCCCACCAGCCCGGCGCAGATCTCGGCGCGATAGCATCCGGGAAACGGGGACCATGATCGAACCGATCGCCGACGTCGAGGACCTGCGCCGCCACCTCCAGTGGGCGGTCGAGGTCGAACACAGCACGATCCCGCCCTACGAGTACGCGATGTGGAGCGTCATGGATCCGGATTCCGCGGCCGCCACCTCGATCAAGTACGTGGTTCGCGAGGAGATGCTGCACGCCGCTTTGGCAGCCAACCTGCTCACCGCCGTGGGCGGGAGGCCGCGGTTCACTGGCGATGCCGTCCCTCGCTATCCCGAGCCGATGCGCCACCACGACCCCAAGCTGCCGCTGGTGCTGCACCTCGCGCCGGCGTCGGTTGATCTCGTGCGCCACGTGTTCCTGCGGATCGAGCAGCCCGAGGAGCCGGGCGCACGGCCGGAGGCAGACCGCTACGAGACGCTCGCGCAGTTCTACGAGGCGATCGTCGGCGCGCTCGCACGCCTCGGGGACGAGGTGTTCACGGGTGACCCACCCGCGCAGGTGACCAAGGGGTATGCGGGTCACGGCGGCGGCACGCTCTTCGCCGTCACCGACCTGGATTCGGCCCTGCTCGCGATCGAGGTGATCGTCGAGCAGGGCGAGGGGACCCACACGTCGGCTTCCTCCCCGGTCTGCTTCGACAGCACGACTCGCCTGACACATCTCAAGCTCGAGCCCTTCGGATTCCAGGGGGCTCCGGAGCGCGCCCACTATTGGCGGTTCCTCGACATCGTCGAGGGCAGGACACCGCTCGGGGCCGTGCATCCGATGCGACTCGACCCGTCGTCAGGTGATCTTCCCGACGGCGAGCTCCGCGATCTATCACGGCTGTTCGATGCCTGTTACTCGCTCCAGATGAACGTGATGGAGCGGGTCTGGGGAATCGGAGACGAGAGCCCGTTGATCGACTCGGCGATGGTGCCGCTCATGAACCACGCCGAGAAACCGATCGCGCTGGCGCTGCTGCGGGAAGCGTGGCCTGATGGGTCCGGCGAGGTTGCCGGGCCACCGTTCGCCTGGGACCCGATGCCACTCGACGACATGCGCCGTTTGGCACGGCGTCTGGGCTCGCTGTTCGACCTCGGCCCCACGGTCGAGACCCTCGATCAGGTCTCCGCCGTCCTGCCGACCGACCGGTAGCCGTCGCCCGCGCCGCCTGAACATCGCACACCGACGGCTGGGAGGTCCAGCCGGGCGGCCTCCCCGCAGGACTTGCGTCCGGGATCGGCGGGCTCGACCCCATGGGAAGGCGCCGCGTACAGTGGGCGCCCATGCGATCCTCCCGCCGGCCCAGAGGGCGGCCCGTGTCGTTCTCGGCGGCCCTCCTGCTGGGAGGGGCGGTGCAGGTGGCCGTCGCGGCGGCGTTCGCAGGGGCGTCCGCGAGCGCCTACCGGGGCGTTCCGAGCGGTCTTGGGCTCCTGTTCTCGGTCATCGCCGGCGTGCTGGCGGGCCCCCTAGCGGGGGTGCTCGTCGCGTTGGCCGGCGGCGTCGGGTTCGTCGTGTTCGTCACCAACGGGCAGCTCGGTGGCTGGGTCGCGGTCGTGCTGTGGATCGTCGCCGCCGGGATCGCGGGCGCGGTCGCCGATCGCTACCGGGAAGCGGGACACGACCGGGACATCGCCCACGCGTCGGAACGCCGCGCTCGTCACGCCGCGGAATCCGAGTCCACGCGTCTGGCACACCTGCACGCACTCACGGGACGGCTCGCGGACGTGGTCACCGTTGCCGACGTGTGCGGCGCGCTCGTCGACACTGCGATCGGATCGCTCGGCGCGGCGGCCTCGCGGGTCGCCCTGCTGTCGACGGACGGCACCCGGCTCGAGACCGTGGCGGCGCGCGGCTACCCGGACGAGGTCCGCGAGCGATGGTCGAGCTTCCCCGCCAACACGAAGGACATCCTCGGCGACGCGATCGGCCAACGCTCGGTCGTGACCGTCGCGAGCGCCGACGAGGCGCTCGAGCGGTACCCGATGCTCGCGGGTCTCGGCGACGGCTACCCGGTCGGCGCGCAGGCGGCCGCGCCGCTGCTCGCCGGCGACGAGCTGCTCGGCGTCCTCGGCGTGAACTTCCGCTCGACGCGGCGCTTCTCGATGGAAGACGAGTCGCTCCTGCTCGCGATCGGGCGCCAGTGCGGGCAGGCGATCGAGCGCGCACGACTGTTCGAAGCCGAACGCCGGGGGCGGGAGCGCGCGACCAAGCTCCGAGAGCTCGCCTCGGCGCTCGCGGCCGCGGCGTCACCGAGCGAGGTCGCCAGCATCGCGGCCCTGACGGTCGTGTCGATCCTCGGTAGCCGCGAGGTCTCGATCGGGGCGCTGACGTCCGACGGGCGCGCGATCGAAATGATCGCGGCCGAAGGACGGAGCCTCGGCCGCTCGCGTCGGCTCGAACGCACCGCGCTCGACTCGTCCTCGCCGATGGCCGATGCGGTGGGTCGAGGGGGGGCCGTCTTGCTCGGGTCACCTGAGGAGCTCGACCGGCGGTACCCGGAGCTCGCGGCCAGGTACGCGGAGGCAGGGGACCGGGCATGGGTATGGCTGCCGCTCGAGGCGTCGGGCGGTTCGGTCGGCACGCTGTTCGTGAGCTACGAGGAACCCCAGGTGTTCGACGAGCGGGAACGGGCCGAGCTCCAGGTCGTCGCGGACCAGGTGGCGTTGGCGCTCGAACGCTCGCTCCTGCAGCAGGCGCGCGAGGAAGCGGTGCGCCTGTCCGCACGCGTCGAGCGAGTGAAGGCCGTGTCCGGCGCGATGACCCCCGACCTCGGTGTCGAGGAGGTCGCGGCCGCGATCCTCGTGGAGGCGGCGGAGGCACTCGGCGCCGTGGCCGGCGGGATCGGCGTGGCGAAGCAGGACGAGACCACGCTCGACATCATCTCCAGGATCGGGGTGCCGGATGACGCCTCTCACTCGGTGTCGCTCGACGCGCCGGGCCCGATGACCGACGCCTTCCGATCCGGCACCGCCGTGTTCGTCCAGGGCGGGGTCGGCGCGGTCCCCCTCCTTTTCGGCGAGCCCGTGCACGCCGCGGTGGCGGCGCCCATCTCGGCGGGATCCCGCCGCATCGGCGTCATCGGCTTGGGGTTCGACCGGGAGCGATCGTTCTCACGGGACGAGCTGCGATTCGTCGAAGCCCTCGCCGAGGAGGCGGGCGAGGCGCTCGAGCTCGCGAGGTTGTTCGAGGCCGAACAGCGAGCGCTGAGACGGGCGGCGCGCCTGCAGGAGGTGACCGCCCGGCTCGCGCGAGCGGTCACGACCGAGGATGCCGCGAGGGCGATCCTGCGCGGGGCAACCGGCGGTGTCGGAGCCGACGCGGCAGCGATCGCGCTCGCGAGCGACGACGGGCGGTCGCTCCGCGTGGTCCCCGGGATGATCTCGGGCGGAACGCTCCGGCTGCAGTCGCCGATCTCGATCGGCGTGAGCGATCGTGCCGTTGTCGCGCACGTCTATCGGAACGGTCGCGCGATGTGGATCCCGTCGCCGGACGTGTGGAGGTCGCGGTTCGAGGACGGCTTCGAGACCCAGAACGCCCTTGGCCGGTGCCTGTATGCCGTGCCGATCGTCGCCAAGGGCGAGGCGATCGGCGCCTTGGTCGTGTATTTCCAGCAGGAGCGACCGGCGCCGTCGGCCGAGGACGCCGAGCTGATCCGCTCGTTCGCTCATCAGGCGGGCGTGGCGCTCGAGCGTGCCCGGGCCTACGAGGTCGAGCACGAGGCCGCCATGACCTTGCAGCGCAACCTGATGCCCGAGGGCACCGCGCACGCGGTCAACGTCGAGGCCGACGGGCGCTACCTCCCGGCGACACGAGGGGTCCACGTCGGCGGCGACTGGTACGACATCGTGGATCGACCGGATGGGGCGGTCGCGTTCGCCGTCGGTGACATCGCCGGTCACGGCCTGCAGGCGGCGGCCGCGATGGGGCAGGTCCGGAGCGCGTGGCGGGCACTCGCGCTCTCGATGACGCAGCCGAGCACGATCTTGGCCTCGCTGGATCGGTTCGCGACCGGTGTGGACGGCGCGTTCTTCTCGACGATCCTGACGATGCTGCTCGATCCGACGAGCGGCGAGCTCCGATACGCGTCCGCCGGCCATCCCCCCGCGCTCGTCCTCGAGCCGGACGGGTCCACACGGTTCCTCGAGGGCGGCCGCTCGGTGCCGCTCGGTCTGCCGTTCGACCTGCCGAGGCCGCAGGCGACCGAACGACTGAGCTCGGCCGCCGTCCTCGTCGTCTACACGGATGGCCTCGTCGAACGCCGGGAGGAGCCGCTGGACCGCGGTCTCGAACGGCTGGCGGAAGCCGCGACGGGCGTCAGGGGCGGCACGTTGAAGGAGATCTCGGACGCGTTGCTCGAGCTCGTCGCCGAGGATCGCCACGACGACGTCGCGCTCCTCACCATCGGGCCGCGACGTCTCGCCGAGGTCTTCCGTCGGACCTTCCCGGCCGACGCCCACGAGCTCGCCACGATGCGGGCCGAACTCCGCGGCTGGCTCGAACGGTCCGGGCTGCCGTCGGAGACCAGGGAGGATGTCGTGCTCGCCTGCACCGAGGCGGCGACCAACGCGATCGAGCACGCGTACATCGGGCGAGGCGGAGAGGTCCAGATCGAGGCCGAATCCGACGAGGGGTGGCTCAGGGTTTCGGTGAGCGATCACGGCCGCTGGCGCCATCCGCGTCCGGACGGCTCGCGCGGTCGCGGGCTGGACCTGGTCCGAGCGGTCATCGGCGACGTCGACGTCGAGCGGGGAGAGGGCGGAACCACGGTTCGGATGCGGCTCGGCCTCTCCTGATGCCGATCGAGCTCGCGACGATCGGGTTCGAGGATGCCGAGCGCGCCACCGTGGCCACTATCGACGGAGAGGTCGACATGTCCAACGCCGATCGTCTGCTCGACGAGCTGATGGCCCGCGTGGGTTTGGCGCCGTGGCTCGTGATCGACCTCACCGCGTGTTCCTACCTCGACAGCGCCGGGCTCCGCGCGATCGCCCGGGTCGATCTGCGCTGCCGCGACGCGGGCGCCGGCCTCCGCCTCGTCGTGGACCCGGCCGGTGCCGTCGATCGCGCGCTCACCATGACCCGAATGAGCGAGGTCCTGACCGTAGACCGGTCGCTGGGCGACGCGCTCGCATCGGCATTCGGGGATGTCGACGTCAGGCGCGCGACCGACGAAAGGCGCGACTACGGACGCTCGGGGACCGGACGCTCGGGGCGACGAGCCCTAGCGCCGGTCAGCGTTGGTCGCGAGCGTCGGCTCGGGTGCGTTCGATGCTCTCGGCCGCGCCGGCCCGAAGGAGCTCGACGTCGCCGGCGGCGCCGACGAACCGGAAGCCCCGCCGAGCCATCTCGACGGCGCGCTCGAACGACGGTGCGTGGATGCCCGGTACCACGCCCCGAGCCGAGGCGGCGGCCACCACCCGATCGAGCGCATCGAGCATGTCGGGCGCGCCCAGGTCGGCGAAGCTCTCGAATCCGAGCGCGAGGCTCAGGTCGGCGGGGCCGACGTACACGCCGTCGAGACCGGCGATGGCGCAGATCGCCTCCACGTTCGCCCACCCCTCCGAGGTCTCGATCTGCACGAACGCGAGGACCGACTCGTTGGCCGCGTCCGTCTGCCGGCGGCCCGTCCCGAACGCCGACCGGACCGGCCCGTAGCTCCGCAATCCGAGCGGCGGGTACCGGCAGAAGCGCACGAAGGCGGCCGCGTCCTCGGCGGTGTCCACCATCGGACAGATCACGCCCCTGGCTCCCAGGTCGAGCGCCCGCATCACGGTCGCCGGGTCGTTCCAGCCGATCCGGACGAAGGGGACGGCACCCGCGCGCTCGATCGCGCCGACGACGTCGCCGAGCGCCTCCATGGTCTGCTCGCCGTGCTGCTGGTCGACGGTCACGGCGTCGAACCCGGCCGACGCGAGGACCCCGGCCGCCGAACGGCCCCCGAACGTCGACCACGCGTTCAGCGCCACCTCGCCCGCGACCCAACGATCCCGAACCCGATCGGCCATGGGCCGCATCGTAGACGCGACCGGTGCCCTCGCGCGGCCGCCCAGCCCGCGGTCGTCCGAGCAAGGACCCGCTATCCGTCGACAGGGAACCGCAAGCGTTCGGGGGCCCCTCGGGCGTACCTTCGAGTGGAAGGTCCGGAGCTCAGGTCCCTGACCCTCTCTCCGATCCGAGCTCCGGACCTTTCCATGTGCCGTTCGGGCGCTTACCGTTCGTGCGCTACCGTTCGCGCCTCATGACGCGAGCGCGATGCGATCGATCGCCGGCAGCCCGGCGAACTGGTCGAAGCTCCAGGCGACCACCCGGTCGGAGACGACGACCACGCTGTTGTCGAACAGGTACGGCACCCACGGGACCACGTCCTCCATCAGGTAGCGATCGAGCTGCGCCCAGCACTCGAGACGCTGATCGCCGGAGAGCGGGATGCACTCGTCGATCTGTTCTTCGGCGCTGGGGATCGGGATCGAGGGATCGTAGCCGCGTCCCCGCAAGATGTCGGGGGTCGCTCCCACCATCGGGTCGTTGCAGCACGACTCGGGTCCGATCGCGTCTCGGCTGAATAGCGGGGGGCCGAACGTGAAGCCGTCCGGGTAGTCCTTGCCCCAGGACACGCTGGGGCACAGGGCCCATTGGGAGTACGGGTCCTCGCACTTCGAATACATCGTCGTGCGCTCGAACGTCTTCACGTCGAGCGTGATGCCGAGCGGCTCGAGGGTCTGCTGCAGCAGGGCGGTCTGCTTCGGGTACGGGTCGGCCTCGTCGATGATCGTGACGATGCCCTGACACGACGGGTCGTCGCACACGCCGTCGCCATCCGTGTCATATTCGGACGCGGCCATGGCCGCCTTGGCCGCCGTCACGTCCCCGCGCCCGTTCGGTGACGGGTAGGGGTCGTAGTCCTTCAGCTGGTCCCCCTGCAGGCTGTTCACCATGATGTGGCCGGCGAGCTCGCCGAACAGCGGACCGCCACGCAGCTGGCGGAACCCCTCCTTGTCGAGGGCGTAGTTCAGCGCGATCCGCACGTTCGGGTCGTCGAACGGCGGGTTCGCGAGGTTCATCTCGATGTAGCGGACCGCGTCGGACGGGTCCGAGTGGATCTGATCCTGCAGCTCGGGATCGCTGGCGTACTGGCGGATCTGCACCGCGGGCGGCACGCCGTCGTAGACCATGTCGAGCTCGCCCGCGTCCACCTTCAACGCGAGGTCGTTCGAGCCGCCACCGATCACAACCTCGATGCGATCCACGTACCCCTCACGCAGGTCGTCGCTGTCGGGGTCGTACGACGGGTTGCGAACGAGCACGATCGAACGTCCCACGTCGTACCCCGTGACCGGATCCTGGTCATCGGGCGGCAACGAGAAATCGAGCCGGTCGGTCCCCTCGAACATGTACGGGCCGGTGCCGATCAGGAACCGTCCGTAGTTGTCGTCGTGACCGGTGGCGACGCCGAACGGAGCATCGGGATCGCCGGGGAGCGGTGGGATGGGCGCCGCGGCCGGCATCGCCATCCGGAACGGCAGGTCCCCCGTGGGCGTGCTCGTGCGGACGACGAGCGTCGAGTCGTCGGGCGCCTTGAGCCCGCTGATCGAGTCGGCCTCGCCCGCCGCGAACTCGTCGAAGCCCTCGATGGTGGAGTAGTAGAAGCTGTAGCCTCCCGTCGAGCATTCTCCGCAGGCCTCCCGCTCCATCGCTCGGATGAAGTCTTGCGCGGTCACGGTCACGTCGTCGAGCGGCGGGGCATACGCGATGCCGGGCTTCAGTGTGAACGTCCACGTCAGGCCGTCCGCCGAGACCTCCGGCATCGCCGACGCGAGATCGGGTTGGACGTCCGCGCCGCCTTCGGCGGTCGTCTTGCCGTTGTAGGAGAGCAGCGTTCGCAACAGACAACAGCGGTCGAACGCCCACGCCACGCCGTAGTACTCCTTCTGCGGGTCGAACGCCTCCTGTACGTCCGACTGCAGAGCGAGCTTCAGCGTCCCACCCACCGGCGCCTCGCCGGTCGCGGCGGGACCGCTGTCCTGCGTCGGCTCGTCCGTCCCGCCTCCGCACGCGCTCGCCGTGAGGGCGAGTGCGAGGAGGCAGGGGAGGAGCCAGACGCGTACCGTAGAGCTCCTGAGCATGCCGTCCCCTTTCGGCCCGAGGACACATCGACCACGGCAGGCGCCGCGGCCTGTCTCAGAAGTTCATACGGCGGGGCCGTTCGACCAGCGGTTCGGTCTTCTGCCCGAACCTTCCCGCATCCTGCTGCCAGTCCACCACGCGTCGGAACTGCGATGGACTCATGCCGGTGTGACGCCGGAAGGTCGTGATGAAGTGCGACAGCGAGTTGAACCCGGATCGATGGCAGACCTGCGTAACGCTGAGCGAGGACTCGCGGAGCAGGTCCGACGCGTAGTCGATCCGGAGCTCGATCAGGTAGCGGTAGGGCGGGACGCCATAGCGCTGCTTGAAGATGCGCGTGAGGTAGAAGGGGGACAGGGACGCCGCGCGAGCGACGGCGTTCATGTCGAGGTCCTGCGTCAGGTTGGCTTCGAGGTAGGCGCGGACCTGCTCGGCATGCTCACGAACGTGCCGGCTCTGGTGGTTGCCGTCGCCGAAGATCCGGAACAGGCTCTGACCCCCCTCTCGCTCAAAGTCTACGCTTGGGAGGGTTCGCCGGGTCTTGCGGATTCCTGCCCCATCGTGACGCCGTGCCTATGCGCAGGCGCCCTGCTCGGCCGAACTGCTGCTCCTACGATGGACCGACGCCGAAGGGAGCCGGCAAAGACGAGGGACCGGGCGCCGATCCCGATGAAGACAGGCTGCCGGGACACCGCCCGCGGACATCGACGAGCGTCTGCTCGAGTACCAGCGCCTGCTGCGCGAGGAGACGGAGGCCGAGACCCGACGTTCGGAGCGGTGCGCGATGCGCCATTCTCGATGGACGTGGAGCCCGATCCCGCCGAGCCGAGCGCGAAGTCCGAGCCGCGGGACCCGCAGCCGCGGGCCGAAGCAGAACCCGACCCGCAGCGCTCGACGAGGTGGGTTCGGAACGGCCCGACCCCGTCAGCTCCAGGGACGGATCACTCGCCTCGACGAGACCCTCGCTCGCATCTCCGCGATGCTCCCGCTCCTACGAGTTGGAGACGACCGTGAGCAGGAGCCATGACGATGCCGCGTGCTCTGCACTTAGACTCCCGAACCGGGGCGGTAGCTCAGTCGGTCAGAGCAGCGGACTCATAATCCGTCGGTCGCAGGTTCAAGTCCTGCCCGCCCCACGACGAAACGCCCAGGTCAGAGACTATGTCCGGCTCCGGCTCGAGCCGGGCCCCGGCGATCTGCCCCGCATCTGCCCCGCGACGGTCACGGGCAAGTGTCGCGATTTTGTCAATAGCGATAGCAACGGCGGAGGGGCGAATCCCTCTTTCGCTCGCAAGGGCGGAGCACCGGAAGGGGTCCACACAGCTGGGGTCGCCCATCACAGCGGGTCGCCCCATTGCACTCTTCGGGGGCTCGCGTGCGCCACGGACGGGCTTGAACGCTCTGGAGATGCCGGTTGCTGGACGTCTCCGACGTCGCTAGCATCACACCGGTGTAATCCCTAGACGGTCTCCCTCCCTGGGTGCGTCCGGGACCACTGCACCGCACGGACCCACGCGCGGCGCGTCGCGCTATTCACAGATGCCCTCTCAATGAAGAAGTGGCCCTTCGGACCGCGTTCTACCTCCTCCTCGAGGTGATCGACAGGGTGCCGGACCGCCGCATCTACTACGACGAGATGAACCTGATCGTTATCCACTTGTGCCTCGATGCTCTGGCGCCGGACCGCATACGAGGAAGGTCCTTCGACCTCCTCGCGACCCGGGAAGCCCGGTCCGTCCCTTCGCGGGCCGTAAGCTCAGGCGGGCTGGATCGCC
>Ga0209889_1000044_pt1 | contig 21851 bp, 19 predicted proteins | sample GWRWN1_0_10_FD_187233 | JGI IMG/M metagenome (GOLD analysis project Ga0209889, IMG submission 187233) | Riverbed sediment microbial communities from areas with no vegetation in Columbia River, Washington, USA - GW-RW N1_0_10 (SPAdes)... | ecosystem: Environmental > Aquatic > Freshwater > River >... | reverse complement strand
GAGATCTACCACGCGCTGATCAGCACTCAGCTCACCGATCTGGACCGGATCCTTGCCGCCGGCCGACCGCTGCCGGACGCCATCCGGGCCATCGTGGTGGATCTGGTGGAGACAACCGCGGCCCGGCTCGAGGAGACCGCCGTCTTTGCCCGCGAGAGCCATCGGCTCGCCGGGGATCGGATGGCGGCGCTGCGGGCGGACCGCCGGCGCTACCACGAGGCGGTCAGGGATCTGGTCGTGCGCGGGCAGAAGGACGGGGTCTTCGCCGCGTCCGCATCCGCGGAGACCGTCACGCTGATCGTGTTCGGGATCGTGAACCAGTTGCCGCAGTGGTACCGCCCGGATGGCGAGAAGTCACCGCGGCAACTGGGCGATGAGATCGCCGACTTCGTGCTCGCCGGCCTCGCGGGTTAGGCGTACCAGGGTCCGTCGTCGCCGATCTGGCGGTAGCCCACGCTCCGGTAGACCGCGTCGACCAGCGACTGGCCGCGCTCGTTGACGCCCAGACCGGATCCTTGATGGTTCATCGTGTAGCCGAAGGAGATCCGCGCCCTGGGGTCGGCGAAGCCGAGCGAGCCGCCCATGCCGGCGTGACCGAAGGCCTCCTCGCTGAGCAGGATGCCCTCCCGGTCAGCCACCGGCAGGTACCGGTTGTCCATGGTCTTGTTGAAGCCGAGCGTCCAGCGCGTCGGCACCAGCACGACCGCGTCCACCGACGTGGCCGAGTTGACCGCGCCCATGATCGCGATCTGCTCGGGACCGACCAGCGACACGCCGTCGGCTGAGCCACCGAGGGCGAGCGGCCGGTACAGGCCGGCCAGACCGCGGCCGTTGGTGATGCCACCGACCGCGCCGATCTCGGCGGCATGAGCGGTCCGCGAGTCCGACTCGCCCGGCATCAGCATGTACCCGCCGCTGTTGGCCAACACCAGTGCCTGAACCGACGTGGGGTCGGTCAATGCGGCCACATAGAAGCTGGGGACCGGGTCGCCGGGGCCGGGCATGTCGGCTGGGATCGTCGGGGCGACTCGCGCCTCGTGCTCTTCGGGTAGCCCGATCCAGAAGTCAAGGCCGAGCGGGCCAGCCACCTCGGCCCGGAAGTAGTCGCCGAGCGTCCGTCCGCTGGCCCGCCGGATCACCTCGCCAACCAGGAATCCGAACGTCAGCGCGTGGTAGCCGTTGCGCGTGCCCGGCTTCCAGAACGGCTCCTCCCGAGCCAGCGCGTCGACCATGAGCTGCCAGTCGTAGAAGCAGCCGGGCGGCAGCGGATCGCGGACGGCGGGCAGGCCGGCCTGGTGGTTGAGCAGGTGGCGGACGAGAATCCCGTCCTTGCCGTTCTTGGCGAACTCGGGCCAGTAGTGTGCCACCGGCGCATTGAGGTCGAGCTGGCCGCGGGCGGCGAGCATGTGGGCGCAGAGCGCCGTTGCGCCCTTGGTGGCGGACCACACGTGGCCGATCGTGTCCGCGCCCCAGGCCCGTCCGCTGGCTGGCTCGGCGACTCCGCCCCACAGGTCCACGACTGTCTCGCCGTCCACCGTCACGCAGACGGATGCGCCGATCTCGCTGCGATCGGCGATGTTGCGTTCGAATTCCTCGCGAACCTGCGCGAAGCGCGGTGCGCACGTGCCCTCGATCGACATGGCTCCCTCACTCGGTCGTCGAAATCCTCGTACGTTGATGCCAGCACCGGTGACGTACGCGGTCGAGTTAGGAGTCCGCAACAGTTAGCGGACGCCCAGCCCCGGAGCGCGTGCGGGTAGATTGGCGACGTCTGACAGCGAGGAGGTTCGCATCAGCGCCCGGGCGCCCTTCGTCGGCCGTGACGGCGAGCTCGATCTCCTGCTCGGCGCCGTCGCGCTGGTCCCCAGCGCCGGTCTGACCGCGGTCGTTGTCTCGGGCGAGGCCGGCATCGGCAAGTCGCGATTGCTCGCCGAGGCCGCCGATCGGCTCTCCGGGCGCGGGTGGCGGGTCCTGCGGGTGCGCGCCGACCGCCTCGAACGGCAGGTGCCCTACGGCGCGCTCGGCAACGCCCTGCGCGGCGTCAGCGCAGACAACAGTTTCACCGAGGGCCTGCGTCGCGACGCGCTGGCCGCGCTGGAGCTGTCCGTGAGCGCCGCGGCGGCAGAGGCGCTGGGCTCCACGTCGCCGGAGGCGCTGGGCTCCACCTCGCCAGGGGCGCTGGGCTTCACCTCGCCAGGGGCGCTGGGCTCCACCTCGCCAGAGGCGCTGGGCTCCACCTCGCCAGAGGCGCTGGGCTCCACCTCGCCAGAGGCGACGAACGTGGCATCGTTCGGGCGGGCCTGTGCCACCGTGGCCCGGCTGTTGACCGCCCTGAGCGGGGCCAGTCCGCTCGCGCTGGCCGTGGACGATCTCCACGAACTGGACGACGACTCGCTGGCGTTGCTCGGGGTCGTGTTGCACCGTCTCTCGTCGGCCCCGATCGGCCTGGTCGTCGCGCTGCGGTCGCACGTCGCCGAGCCGAACGCCGCGGCCCACGAGCTCCTGGACCGTCTGGCGGAGAGTGTCGACGTGGTCCACGTCGATCTGGGCACGCTCTCTCGGGTTGACCTCAGCGCGGTAGTAGTGTCCGCACTGGGGGCGGTCCCTGACGACGATTTGATCGGTGAGGTGCACCGGCGTGCGGACGGCAACCCCTACTTCGCCGGCGAGATCGCACAGTCGTTGGTGGATTCGCAGATGGTGGTGGTCGACGGGAATCGCGCCCATCTCACGGTCGCTCCACACGCGGTCCGGCTGACCCGGCGTTCCGCGGTGTTGCGTCGGGTCCTGCCGCTGAGCCTGGACGCTCGGGCGGTCGCGCGTACCTTCGCGGTACTGCGCCTAGCGGGTCTGGAGCGGATGGGACTCATCGCACAGGTCGCGGCGCTCGCCGACGTCGCGGTGGCGGCCGCGTTCGACGACCTCGTTCGTGCCCACGTGGTCGTGAACGACCCCGAACACGGGTACCGCTTCTCGCACGACATCGTCGCCGACGCCGTGTACGACGAGATTGGACCCGCCGAGCGTCGTCGTCTGCACCGGCTGGTCGCCGATCGGCTGCTGACCGATCGCGGGCAGGATGCGGCGGTGGACCTTCTCGAGCTGGCGTGGCATCTGTCCGAGTCGGCGGTGCCAGGAGACGCGCTCGCCATACAGGTCCTGACCGAGGCGGCGCAGCACGCCCTCAGTAGCGCCCCAGAGGCGGCGGCCGACTTCTGCGCGCGAGCATTGCTACTGCTCAAGGTCGGGGCGCCTGAGCGTCCGGGCCTGCTGGCGCTGCAGTGCCGAGCGTTGACGCGGGCATCACGACCAGCCGTCGCCGTGGCGCCGGGACGTGAGGCGCTGGCCCTGCTACCTCCGGGCGAGGAGCGCTTTCGGACGGCGACAGCGGTGCTGAGCAGCCTGTTCTCCCTCGGCCGGATCGACGAGGCGATACAGGTCGCGGACGAGCAGGTGCGGTCCCGTGGCGTCCCAGCCGCCTTGCACGCCCAGCGAGCCGTGCTGCTCGTGTTCGCCAACCGGACCGCCGAGGCTCTCGATGAGGCGGCCCTCGCCTCGTCGACGCCCCCGGTCTCGCCAGCGGAGGAGGTCGTAGTCTGTGGCCAGCTCGGCATGCTGACGTCCATGCTGTTTCGCCACACGGAGACCATCGAGTACGCGGACCGGGCCGAACGGGCCAGCGGCAGCTCGATAACACTGCAACTGCAGGCGCTCGGCGTGGCGGCATCGACGGAGGCGCTGGCCGGACTGCTGCCTGAAGCGGCGCGGCGGCTGCGGAGGGCGGAGCTGCTGACGCAGGAGGCGGATGGCCGGCAGCTGTTCTGGGGTGAGCTCGGCGTCGCCAGGGTTGTGGTGGACTGGCTCGGCGGACGCTGGGACTCGGCGCTGGAGGCGATGCGCGCGATGACCACCGAACTCGCAGCCCGCCACCAGTCGACCCTCGCGTCCGCGCTGACCGCGGCCGAGCTGGAGATCCGGACCTGGCGCGGGGAGCTTGTTCTCGCCGCGTCGCTGGCGGCCCGGACAGGCCCTTCCGCGCGCAATGTGGCGAGCCTGCACGCATGGGCACTGGCCGGCTTCCAGGGCGCGCGGGGTGACACGGACGGTGCACGCGCGACGCTCCTCGCGGCCGCCGAGGGACCCGGCACGCCCACCTACATCGGGCTGCTGCTCAGCCGGCTGGCCGAGCTCGAGCTTGAGCACGGCAGGCCCGAGGACGCCCGTCGTACGCTACAGAAGCTCATCGATGCGACGTCGGCGCACATATCGCCGTGGTCCATGACCACTCTGCACCGCACCGTTGGGCTGGTGCGCGGCGACGTTGACGCGCTCGCGGTGGCGGTTCGGGAGGCGGATGCCGGCGGGCTCGTGTTTGAGCAGGCCCGGGCGCAGCTTGTGCTTGGTGGACTGGATCCGACCGCCGTGGCTGGGCTTGTCGAGGCACACCAGACCTTCAGCCGGCTCGGCGCGCACGGGCTGCGCCGGCTGGCTGCACGGCGCCTCCGCAAGCTAGGAGCGAAGGTGCCCAGGGCGCGACGGCGGGCGGCCGGCCTGCTCACCGAGTCCGAGGAACACGTCGCCCGGCTGGTGCAGCAAGGGATGCGCAACCGCGAGATCGCCACAGCCCTGCACTTCAGCCCGCGCAGCGTCGAGGTCTACCTGTCCCGCATCTACGCCAAGCTTCGAGTCTCGTCACGCCTGGAGCTGGCTCGGGCGCTCGACGCGATGGACGTGCCCGGTCGTTAGCTGTCGTGGTTCCCGTACTGTCCGAGTGTCGACCTGCCGCGGTTGCATACCGGTGAGGGGTGGTTTCTGGTGGAGCAGATGATCGACGAGTCACGAGTCGTGTACACGACGTGTCCGTTGTGCGAGGCGACGTGCGGGCTCGAGTTGACCATGCGGGGCGACCAGGTCGAGAAGGTACGCGGCGACGACGCCGACGTCTTCAGCCGGGGGTTCATCTGCCCGAAGGGCGCCTCGCTGGGTCAGCTCGACGCCGACCCCGATCGGCTGCGGTCGCCCCGCGTCCGCCGGGACGGCAAGCTGGTCCCGGCCACCTGGGCGGAGGCGTTCTCCGCGGCCCACACCGGTCTGACTCGGGTCATCGAGGCGCACGGGCGCGACGCGGTCGCGCTCTATCTTGGCAACCCGACCGTGCACACGCTCGCCGGCGGCCTCTATGTCGGAACATTGCGCAAGGCGCTCGGATCACGCAACGTCTACACAGCGTCCACCCTCGATCAGATGCCCAAGCACGTGGCGTGCGGCTACCTGTTCGGCAGCGTCCTCGCCATCCCGGTCCCCGACATCGATCGCACCGATTTCCTGCTGATTCTCGGCGCCGATCCGCACTCGTCCAATGGCAGCCTCTGGACCGCACCTGACCTGCCGGGACGACTTCGAGCCGTGCGGGCGCGGGGCGGTCGCGTGGTCGTGGTCGACCCGCGGCGTAGCCGCACGGCGAAGGCGGCCGACCGGCATGTACCGATCCGGCCAGGCACCGACGTGTTCCTGTTGCTCGGCATGGTGCACGAGCTCTTCTCCGCCGATCTCGTCACGCCGGGCGGCCTGGCCGAGCACGTGAATGGCGTGGACGATGTGCGCGCACTGGTAGCGCCGTTCGCGCCCGAGTCGGTGGCGCCGCGGTGCGGCGTGGACGCCGCGACCATCCGGGAGTTGGCCCACGAGTTGGCCGCCGCGCCTCGGGCCGCCGCGTACGGGCGCATCGGCACGACCACGGTGGAGTACGGGACGGTGACGAGCTGGCTGGTCGACGTGCTAAACGTGCTCACCGGCAACCTGGACCGCGCCGGCGGTGCGATGTTCCCGATGCCAGCCAACGGACATCGGGGGCGGGGAAACGGCCCGGGCTTCCAGATTGGACGGTGGCGCAGTCGCGTCCGGGACCTGCCCGAGGTCGCCGGCGAGTTTCCCGCCGTGACGCTCGCCGATGAGATCGAGACCGCCGGTGAGGGTCAGGTTCGCGCGCTCATCACGTTCGCCGGCAACCCGGCGTCGTCGGTACCCAACGCGGACCGGCTCGACCGAGCCATCAGCACGCTGGACTTCATGGTCAGCGTCGACCCATACGTGAATGAGACCACCCGGCACGCCGACGTGATCCTGCCGCCGCCTCCGCACAGCCAGCAGGCCCACTTCGATCTCTCCTTCTACTACTTCGCCGTCCGCAATGTCGCAAACTTCTCCTCGCCGGCCACGCCGCTACCCGCGGAGATGCGCGATGAGTGTGAGATTGTGCTCCGCCTGGCCGCGATCGTGGCGGGACTCGGCGCAGAGGCCGGCGTCGACGCCCTGGCCGAGGACGAGCTGCGACAAGCAGTGCAACGGGTCAATGCCGACACGGCAAGTCCGGTGTTCGGCCGCGACCCGGAAGTGCTTCGGTCCGAACTCACCGGCGACTCGGCCGCAGAGAGGCAGCTAGACCTTCGCCTGCGGACCGGTCCGTACGGGGATTGGTTCGGCGAGGTACCGCAGGGCCTGTCGCTCGCGGTGCTGCGCGCGAACCCGCACGGCGTTGATCTCGGCCCGCTTCAGCCCCGCATCCCCGAGGTCCTTCGCACGCGGTCCGGCCTGATTGAACTCTGCCCGGAGCCGATCGCGGAAGAGGTTCGCCGGCTTAGTCAGGTTCCGCTGCCTCGCGACCACGAGTTCGTCGTGGTGGGCCGCCGCCATCTCCGGTCGAACAACTCGTGGATGCACAACGTGCCGACCCTGGTGAAGGGCAAGCCATTGTGCACGGTCGTGGTCAACTCCACCGACGCGAGGCGGCTGGGGCTTGTCTCCGGCGGGCTGGCCCGCGTGACGTCACGGGTCGGCCAGGTCGAGCTGACGGTGGAGGTCACCGAGGACATCGCACCGGGCGTCGTCAGCATCCCCCACGGCTGGGGCCACGACCTGCCCGGCGTTGAGCTCACGGTCGCTCGCGAGCACGCCGGGGTCAACACGAACCGGCTCACCGACGATCTGCGCCTCGACCCGCTGTCGGGCACGGCCGTCCTCAACGGGGTACCCGTCGATATCGAGCCTGTATCCACATCCGAAGGAACCTGACGTGAGCACGACGACACGGCCCGCGGTCAGCGCGGCCGCCGTACGGACCATCGCGGAGCTGCCATTCGTCGCGGCCACGACGTACGGCGAACGCGCTGCCCTACGCTCGCGGGGCAAGCCCGGCTGGCATTCTGTGTCGTTTCGCCAACTGGCCGAGACGGTCGGCGCGATCGCGCGGGGCCTCATCGAGACCGGCGTCGGGCCGGGCGATCGGGTGTGTGTGCTCGCCGAGACCCGTCCGGAGTGGACATACGCCGGCCTGGCGGTGGCCGCGGCGGGCGGGATAGTCGTGCCGATCTACCCGTCCAGCTCGACCGAGGAGTGCGAGTGGGTGTTGGGTAACTCCGGCGCCCGCACGGTGATCTGCGAGAACGCCGCCCAACTCGCGAAGGTGGAGCGCGTACGCGGGCGCCTGCCCGACCTGGTCTCGGTCGTCGTCATCGACGCGGCCGGGGCCGAGGCCACCGACACGTTGGCCCGGTTGCACGAGGACGGCCGATCGCCGGCGCAGCAGGACGAACTCGACCGCCGGCTGGCCGCCATCGACCCGGGCGACGCCTGCCTCATCATCTACACGTCAGGCACCACCGGACCGCCCAAGGGCTGTGTGCTGACGCATCGCAACTGGCTCACCCTGTGTGCGATCAGCGAGGAACTGTCCTACCTCGACGGAGACGACGTCGTCTACCTGTTCCTGCCATTGGCCCATGTCTTCGCCCAGATCGTTCAGTTCGCGTCTCTCTACTCCGGGGCGGAGCTGGTCTACTGTGGCGGCGACCCACGCAAGGTCGTGGCCGAGATGGCGAAGACGCAGCCGACCTTCGTGCCGTCGGTGCCGCGTGTGTTCGAGAAGGTGTACACGCTCTTCGCCTCGGCCTGTGATCCGGCTTGGCTCTCCCGCGCGGTAGCCGCGGGCCTGGAGGTCAGGCGCAAGCGTGCGACCGGAGCGGAGGTGCTGGCGGAGACGCTCGCGGCATTCGACGAGGCGGAGGCGCTCTTCGCCAAGGTGCGCGGTGCCTTCGGCGGTCGCCTGCGGCAGGCACTCAGCGGCGCCGCGCCGATCTCGCCGGCGGTGCTCGAGTTCTTCCACGCGGCCGGGGTGCCCGTGCTCGAGGGCTACGGCATGACCGAGACTACCGGCCTCGGCACGGTCAATACACTGGCGCATCACCGGCTGGGCAAGGTCGGCGTCGCCTCGCCGGGCACCGAGGTGAGCATCGCCGACGACGGCGAGATTATGATGCGTGGCCCGCACGTCTTCGCTGGTTATTGGCGCGACCCCGATGCGACCGCGGACATGGTGGTGGACGGGTGGCTGCACACCGGCGATCTAGGCGAGATTGACGGGGACGGGTTCGTCACGATCACCGGACGCAAGAAGGACATCATTATCACCGCGGGCGGTAAGAACATCGCCCGGCCAACCTGGAGAACGAGCTGCGCCAGTCGCGCTGGATCTCACACGCGGTCATGTTCGGTGACGCGCGGCCCTATCCGGTGGCGCTGGTAACCCTCGACGCCGACGAGATCGTGCCGTGGGCGCGCCAGCAGGAGCTGCCCGAGGACATGGTCGCGCTCGCCCGCCATCCGGCGGTGCGGGAGCTGATCCAGGGTGTGGTCGACGAGGTCAACGCCCGCTACTCACACGCCACGCAGGTGAAGCGGATCGCGATCCTCGATCGCGATCTGACCCAGGATGCCGGCGAGCTGACGCCCACCCTCAAGGTGAAGCGTGGTGTAGTACACCGCAACCACGCGGACGTATTCGCCGCGTTGTATGACTAAGACTCAGCGTCCGAGTGAGACTCTGACGCCGCACCGGACCTCTTATGCACGTAGAGTGTATATTCCTAACCCGTGACCGTGGATGGCCGCACCGCCCGCGCCATGCGCACACGACGCGCCGTCGTAGACGCCTTCCTGGCCCTTCTCGGCGAGGGCGACCTACGGCCGAGCGGAGAGCGGATCGCGGAGCGGGCCGGGGTCTCGCTGCGCGCGCTCTGGGCCAACTTCACCGACCTGGAGACGCTCTACGCCGCAGCCGGACAGCGTCAGCTCGAGCGGCAGTGGGAGATGGCGCGACGGATCGACCCCGCGCTGCCGCTCGACCGGCGGGTGGAGGCGCTGTGCCGGCAGCGGGCCCAGATCCTAGAGTTTCTGGCTCCGGTGGCGCGGGCAGCGCAGCTGCGTGAGCCGTTCTCGCCGCAACTGCGCGCCAACCGCTTCCGCCAGTACGAGGTGGCCAAGGGAGAGTTGGCCGAGCTCTTCGCCACCGAGCTGTCGGCGGCCGGGCCCGACGCGGCCGAGCTGCTGCACGCGCTTGCCGCCGTTACCACATGGCCGGCCTGGTCGGCGCTGCGCGACGACCTTCAGCTCAGTGTTGCCGCCGCGCGGCAGGTGATGGCGCGAACTGTGCGCGCCCTACTTTCGCCGGGCGCCACTTAGGTCGTACGATGCACTGTGAGTGCATGTTTAGCGGGTGCATGTTGAGCGAGTGCATGTTTGTTCGAAGGGACGAGTGATGGACTTCGCGGCCGAGGACCTGCGGGATCGAGTGCGCGACTTTCTCAGCAGCCATGACCACGCGGCGACCGACCGACTCGAGTTTCTGCGCGCCCGCTTCGACGCCGGTCTGGCCTGGATCAGCTTTCCCGTCGGGCTCGGCGGGCTAGGCGCCCCTCGGGCGCTGCAGCCCGTGGTGGACGGCGAGTTCGGTGCGGTCGGCGCCCCGAACAACGAGCCACTACGCATCGGTATCGGCCTGGGCATGGCGGCCCCAACGATCCTGCGCCACGGCACCGAGGAGCAGCGACGGCGCTGGCTCCGCCCACTGTGGACTGGCGAGGAGGTGTGGTGCCAGCTGTTCAGCGAGCCCGGCGCCGGCTCCGACCTCGCCGCGTTGGGCACCCGGGCGGTGCGTGACGGCGACGACTGGGTGGTGAACGGCCAGAAGGTGTGGACGTCGCTCGCGCACGAGGCTCGCTGGGCGATCCTGATCGCTCGCACGGATCCGACCGTGCCCAAGCACCAGGGCATCACCTATTTCGCCGCCGACATGACCGCTCCCGGTGTCGAGGTGCGGCCACTTCGACAGATCACCGGAGAGTCCGAGTTCAATGAGGTCTTCCTGACCGATGTGCGGATCCCCGACGCGCACCGGATTGGCGACGTTGGCGACGGCTGGCGCGTCGCCCAGACCACGCTGATGAACGAGAGGGTCGCTATCGGCGGCGGCGCGGTGCCCCGCGAGGCCGGCATGATCGGTGTGGTCGCGCGGACCTGGCGTGATCGGCCCGATCTGCGCACGCCCGGCCAGCAGGACACCCTCATCCGGTTGTGGGTCGCGGCGGAGGCGGGCAGGCTCGCCGCCCAACGGCTGCGCGAGCAGTTGGCGATAGGTCAGCCGGGCGCGGAGGGGTCGGCGGTGAAGTTCGCGTACTCGCGGCTCAACCAGGAGATCTCGGGCTTCGAGCTGGAGCTGCTGGGGGAGGAGGGCCTGCGCTATGAGGACTACTCGATGCGCCGACCATCCATCGTGGAGTGGGAGCGGCGCTCACCCGGATACCGGTACCTGCGAGCCAAAGGCAACTCCATCGAGGGTGGTACATCTGAGATCCTCGCCAACATCATCGCCGAGCGGGTGCTCGGCCTGCCATCCGAGATCCGGGTCGACAAGGACCTCCCGTGGAAGGACCTACCGCGATGAACTTGCTCTACGGCGAGGAGGAGCAGGAACTCCGCTCGGCGGTGCGCCAGGTGCTCGCCGACCGCAGCCCGTGGCCGGCCGTGCTGGTCCGCACGGAGAGCGACGAACCCTACGACCGCTCGCTGTGGCGCACGCTCGCCGCGGACATCGGCTGTGCCGGACTCGCTGTGCCGGAGAAGTTCGGCGGCGCCGGCGCCTCGTGGCGCGAGGCCGCTGTGGTGGCGGAGGAGCTTGGACGCGCGGTGGCGCCGGTGCCCTACCTTGGCTTCGTGCTCGCCACGGCGGCGTTGCTCGCCTCCGAGGACGAAGAGCTGCTGCCGGACCTGGCCGCCGGTGGGCGTACGGCGGTTCTGGCGCTGCCCTTGTCTACCCCACCCGGGGCGGCGGTGTGGGCGTCTGTCCACGCGGACGGAGCTTCACTGACGGGCACGGTGACCAGCGTCGCCGACGCGCTCGCCGCGGATATTCTCATCGTCCCCACGCCCGACGGGCTGTTCGCGGTCGACGCGGCCGACGTGACCCGTACCCCGATCCCGTCCCTCGACCTCACCCGGCCGTTGTGCGACTTGTCGTTGCACGGTGCGTCGGGCCGGGTGCTCGGCGACGGCGAGGCGGCCGAGCGGGCCTGGTCGGCAGCGCTCACCGCCGGCGCGGCGGTACTCGCGAGTGAGCAGCTCGGCCTCGCCGAATGGTGTCTGGACACGACGGTGGAGTACGTGAAGGGACGCCATCAGTTCGGCCGGCCGGTCGGTTCGTACCAGGGACTCAAGCATCGTCTCGCGGAGCTGTGGGTGTCGGTGACCCAGGCCCGGGCGGTGGCCCGCTACGCGGCCGGCTGTGTGGCGGACGACGACTCGGACACGGCGGTTGCCGTCTCGCTTGCCCAGGCGCACTGCTCGCCCGTCGCTGTGCGGGCGGCAGAGGAGTGCGTGCAGATGCACGGCGGCATCGGGTTCACCTGGGAGCACCCGGCGCACCTCTACCTCAAGCGCGCCAAGAGCGACGCGATCGCACTCGGCACACCCGAGCGCCACCGCGCCGCCCTGGCCACACTGGTCGACCTGTCCGCCTAGCGCGGGTCAATCGGCTTCGGGATGCTCCGTGACGTTCTGCAGGTAGAGCGGCTCGCCAAACTTCTCCAGGAGGTCTAGCTGCGTCTCGAGGTAGTCCACGTGATGCTCCTCGTCGGCGAGAATGTCCTCGAAGATCCGCGCGGAGGTTACGTCGCCGATCGAGCGCATGTACTCGATGCCGCGCCGAAGGCGGTCGACCGCCTCGATCTCGATCTTCATGTCGCATTCGAACATCTCTTTGACGGTCTCGCCGATGCGCAGCGCGAACAGCTTCTGGTAGTTCGGCAACCCCTCTAGGAAGAGGATCCGGTCGGTCAGGACGTCGGCGTGGCGCATCTCGTCGATGGACTCGGCGCGGGTGTGTTTGGCGAGTTTGGTCAGGCCCCAGTTCTCCTGCATCTTCGCGTGCAGGAAGTACTGGTTGATCGCCGTCAGTTCGGCGGTGAGCTGCTCGTTGAGGAACTCGATGACCCGTTCGTCACCCTGCATGTGGTCCTGACCCCCTCGCGACGGCGCGACGGGGTCAGCCTATGACGATGCGGTGCCCTAGGCGGCCAATGCCACGAGCGTGTCGGTGTGGCGCTCCTCGTCAATCACGTCGCAGATGCGGTCAAGGCAGGTACCGCATCCGGTCCCGGCACCACAGGCGTCCCCGACGGTCTCCTCCGACCGAGCGCCGCGCCGGATGGCGGTGCGAAGCTCGCACTCGCGAACCCGTGCGCAGATGCAGACGTACATAAGAAACCCTCACTGTGCTTAGCCTTGCCTCAGTAAGGGTTACCTAAAGTCCCTGATCAACACAAGGCTTGTGCCTGGGTCGTGACCCCCATCACGCGCCCACCCCGCCCCACCCCCATCACGCGCCCTCCTCGTCGATCTAGGGCTTGGCGACCTGAGTGGATCTCCATTCGTGTCGCTAACCCCTAGATCGACGCGATCTTGGGGTTTGGGTGCGCGGGGTGGGGGCGGCGGTGGGGGCGGCGCGGAGGCGGGTGAGGGTCGCGATGTCGGCGGCGTGGCCGACGTTGCCGGCACTCGGCGTCTCCACGATGACGGGGAGGCCGGCGGTGGCGGGATGGCGCAGCAGCTCCGCGAAGGCGGCCTCGCCGACGGTACCGACCCCAATGGTCTCGTGCCGATCGCGCAGGGAGCCGCAGGCGTCCTTGGAGTCGTTGGCGTGGATCAAGGAGAGCCTGCCATGTCCCACGGTGGCGACGAGGGCGTCCAGCGTGGCCCCCATGCCGCCCGCCGTGGCCACGTCGTGACCGGCCGCCCAGGCGTGACAGGTGTCGAAACACACGCCCAACCATGGGTGCCAGTCGACCGCCTCGAAGTAGGGGGCGAGGTCCTCCACTCGAGCCGCGAGGCAGCGCCCGCCGCCCGCGCTCGGCTCCACCAGCAGACGTGGCCCGCCCGCCGCGGCGGCCATGTCCAGTAGCGGCAAGAGGACCTCCCGGACCTGGCGAAGCGCGGTCTCCGCGTAGCCGTCGTCGACGGCGGACCCGGCGTGGAAAACCACCCCCCGTGCCCCGATGCGGGTGCCGCGGTGCAGCCCGTGCGCGAGCGTGGCGGCCGAACGCTCCACTGTGGCCGCTGTCGGCGAACCGAGGTTCACCAGGAGCGAGGCATGGATGTACGAGGGAACCGCCCGGTCGGCGCAGCCGGCGAGAAATGCCTCGTCCTGTGCCGGCTCGCCGTCGCTGAGCGCCCACCCGCGCGGATTGGAGACGAAGACCTGCACCGCCTCGGCGGCCGTGGCATCCAGGTGGGGCAGCGCCGTCGTGGCCAATCCACCGGCGGCCGGCGCGTGCGCCCCGACCGGCCGGCTCAGAAGATCCGGCACGTGATGTCGACCCGCCCGCCAGGCTCGACCGGCTGACCCGGGTCTGGCCGCTGTTCGCGAACCCGGCCGAACACCTGCTCGGCGTCGTTGCCGTGCACATCGACCTGGAATCCCATGCCCTGCAACTGGTTGCGGGCGTCGTTGCAGCCGACGTCAAGGACGCTCGGCATGGGGGTTCCGGGCGAGCCGTTCGCGACGACGATGACAACCTTGACGCCCGCCGCGGATGGCATGCCCTGTCCGCCGGGCGGATTCTGCTCAAGCACCTTGTCGCGAGGCTGGGACTGGTCGTCCTTGCGTTGCACCTCGACGTCGAAACCAACGTCGCGCAGTTGGTTCTCCGCCTCACCGAGCTGCAAACCCACGACGGTGGGAACGTGCACGGGATAAGGGCCCTTGGCGATGATCAGCTTCACTACGGAGTTGGGTTTCAGCGGCGTACCGGCCGGGGGGTCCGTTCCGACCACGTAGTTAGCGGGGAGAGTGTCGGAGTAACCGTCGACGTTCTGGACCACGAAGCGCTGTTCCTTGAGCTGTGCGGTGGCGAAGTCGGCGGCTTGACCGGCCACCTCCGGCACCACGTAGCGCTCCGGTCCGAGCGACAGCGACAGCGTTATCGTGCCACCCTTGACGATCCTTCCGAAGGCCACCGGGCTCTGGCTTATCACGGTGTCGATGGGGACGTCCTCACGATACGTTCCGGCGCCGTAGTCGACCTGAAAACCCAGTCGGCCCGCCTCGGCAGCCGCGCTCGCCTTGGTCATGGCGACCAGCGAGGGAGCCTCGGTGTAGCGGCCGAAGCCGAGCCACCAGCCGCCCGCGACCAGCAGTAGCCCCACCACCACCAGCGCCGCGGTGAGCTGGCGGCGGCCCTTCTCCGTCGCGCGCAGTCGATCGAGGAACCGCTGGGTCGACGCCCAGGCCCCCTGGATCCCTTGCGCGGGAGCAAGCTCCACCACCCGCCGTCGCGCGGCGGCCACGGAGCCACGAGCCACAGCCATCGAGCCACGAGCCACGGCCATCGAGCCACGAGCCGCGGCCACGGGCCCACGAGGTGCGGGCAGCCGGGCCCACGACGGACGTGGGTCCGACCGAGCGCGCTCCACCGACGGCACGACGACGGTCGGGTGTGCCAGGGCTCGGGTCGGGCCGGCGAGGGCGCCGACGTCGTCTCTGGCCGACTGGACTTCTGCGAGCATCGCGGCCGCGTCGCGGGGACGACCGGATGGGTCTCGGCAGGTGGCCCGGATAACGACAGCGTCGAGCACCGGGGGCAGACCGGGCACGACCCGTGACGGCGCGGGCACGTCGTGGTCCACGTGTTGCCAGGCCACGTCGGTCGGTCGCGCCCCATCGAACGGGACTCGTCCGGTCAACATCTCGAAGAGCACGATCCCGGTCGAGTAGACGTCGGCGCGGGGGTCGGCACGACCGTCAGCGACGAGCTCCGGCGCGACGTACTCGGCCGTGGCCATGAGCTGGCCGCTGCCCGACCGACCCGCATCCACCGCGTGCGCGAGCCCGAAATCGGCGACCTTCACAACGGCGTCGATCAGGTCGCCAGAGCCGTTGGGTGGCGGCGCCACGAGTACGTTCTCCGGTTTAACGTCTCGATGGACGAGCCCGGCCCGGTGGGCCACCGCGAGGGCCGCGAGCATCTGCTCGAGCACTGCGAGTGACTCGGCCGGGTCGAGCCGGCGGCGGTCTAGGAGAACCTCACGCAGCGTGCGTCCGCGCACGAACTCCATAACAAGGTATGGCGCGCCTTCGTGCGTGCCCTGGTCGTAGACGGCCACGACGTTGGGATGGGCGAGGCGGGCGACGGTCGTTGCTTCGTCGGATAGCCAGTCGAGGAAATGCGGGTCGCTGGCGTGATCTGGATGGATGATCTTAATAGCCACCGTGCGTTCGAGACGTTCATCACGCGCCTGGTAGACGGTTGCCATGCCGCCCCTGGCCAGCCGACCCACGATGCGGTAGCGCCCTCCGAGGAGCGCTCCACGCAGCGGATCGGCGACCTTCGTGTCCATCGGAGGCAGTCTAGTGGCGCGACCAGCCCGGAGCGCCACCACGCGGCCGCTAGTCTCGCCGGCGCCGCGCCGCCGAGCACCGAGCGCTCGACGCCCCCGTGGTGCGCCGCCGAGCCTTCGTGGCACTGTGTGACTGTGAGCGACATGACTGTGAGCGAGAGCTCAACCGAGATGCGACAGCCGCCGTCCGGGTGGGTCACCCTGCCCGACCTCGCGGAGCGGCTGGAGGTACCCGTAACCAAGGTGCACCAGATGATTCGTGACGGCGCCCTCATCGCGGTGCGGCGCGAGGGCGTGCTGTGTGTGCCCGCGGAACTGGTCGCCGGACGTAACGCGCTCAAGCACCTGCCGGGGGTTCTGACCCTGCTTCGCGACGCTGGGTACACCGATGAAGAGGCATTGAGGTGGCTCTACACGCCGGATGACACGCTGCCGGGGACGCCGGCGGTGGCGCTGTGCGGCGACGGGGCCACCGAGGTCAAGCGCCGCGCGCAGGCGCTCGGCCTCTGACGCACTACGCGGCCGCATGCGCAGTTTCACCTACCTCGGCGTACTCGGGATCTGCCTGTTCGCTGCGCTATGGCTAGAACCGCTGCTGCGGGTGGGCGTGCTGCGCCGTTGGCGCCGACTCGTCCTCACCCTGGGGCCGGTCGTTGTCGTCTTCGTTGCGTGGGATGTCGCCGCCATCGCGGCCGGGCACTGGTCGTATGACCAAGACCAGGTGGTCGGGCTCACTCTGCCCGGGCGCGTGCCGGTGGAGGAGTTGCTCTTCTTCCTCGTCGTCCCGATCTGCGCGATCCTCGGCTTCGAGGCCGTCCGCAAGGTGACCGGTTGGCCCGCTCGGGACGGAGACGGTGAGCGATGACCTACACGGTCGCCGCCGCGCTCGGTCTGGCCGGCGCGCTGCTGCTGGACCTCGTTGTGCTGCGGACGCGACTGGTCCTGCGGCGGGTCTTCTGGGTGGCGTACCCGATCATTGTCGTCTTCCAGCTGATCTTCAACGGGATCCTGACCCGGCGAGGGGTCGTGCGCTACGACCCGGATGCCATTGTCGGTCTCCGCGTCGCCAGCGCCCCGGTCGAGGACCTGGTGTTCGGTTTCACGTTGGTGCTCATAAGCCTGTCGCTGTGGATCTGGTGGGAGGGTTACGGTGCGCCGTCCGGCTCCGCCGGAGGGCGCACCGTACGGCCACCGCGACCACCGCGGTCGTGACGGCCAGCGCGCCGACGAGCTTGGTACCAGCCGCCAGCCCGGTGCCGTCGGGCAGGATCAGAAAGGCCAGTACGGCCGATGCCGCGGCCAGCCGCACGCGGACCTTCTCGTCCACTGTGGAGACGGCGAGCAGCGCCAGCGGCGTGAGCGCGTACCAGGGGTAGAAGACCGGCCCGAACAATGCCACCACGGCGAAGGCAACACCCGTGCCGGCCACAGCGAGGCGGATCCGATCCGAAGGAGACCGCCACGCCATTAGCCACACGGCGACCACGGCCACGATCGCGGCAGCAAGCCCAGCCACCCGGGCGACCGCGACGGCGGCGTCGTACCCCGTACCGCTGTCGTGGCCGGCGTCGAAGCCCACCGCGCGCAAGGCGTAGCCGACGCTCATCCCCATCGCCGTGGGAATAGACGTCCACTGGACCAGCTCGCCGGCGCGGACCAGACCCCGAAGGTTGCCCAGCCCGAGTCCGGTGGGCACGGCCAGCGCCGCATAGGTCAGCGCGGTGGTGGCGACCACGATCGCTCCGGGTCTCAGCAGCCGGCGCCACGCCCGGGGAGCGGGCACCAGCAGGAGGACAGCGAAGGGCAACGCTACCAACGCCGTGATCTTCACCGCGGCGGCCAGCCCGAGCAGTACGCCGGCGACGATGCCCCGGCGGGCGATGGCCACCGCCAGCGCGGCGCCGGCGAGCCCCGTGAGCAGCGCGTCGTTGTGTGCTCCGGCGATCGCGTGCATGGCCACCGTTGGTCCGGCGAGACCGAGCCACGCCGCCCGCGCGGTGTTGACCCCGCAGGCGCGGGCCAGTCGCCGGCCGTACCCGGTGGCGAGGAGCACCCCTGCGAGGGCAACCAGCCGTAGCACCCCTACCGCCACGGCGACATTGCCACCGGAGACGGCGGCCGCTGCGGCCGACAGGAGGGTGAACAGGGGACCGTACGGGCTCGGCGCGTCCCGCCAGACCAGCGGCGCCGAGTCCAGCCACGGGCAGGGCAGGGCGTCCGGCGTGACGGCGGTCGGGTCGAGCCCGGCTGCGAGGACGGCGCCCTGGCAGGCGTACGCGTAGACGTCCCGGCTCGCCAGAGGCGGAGCTACGAGCAGCGGCAGCGCCCACAGCGCGGCCGTGACGAGCATCCACCGGCCGGTCAAGCTCGCCCCGCCGGGGCGGGTGGTGACCACACCGATCCGCCACCACGCGGCGGTGAGCGTGACAAGGCCGGCGACGAAGATCAGGACTGCGGGCGTCTGGGCCAGACTCGGGAGCCCGTCTGCGTCGGCCCGTCCTGGGCGGGCGCCGACCTGGAAGGCACTCCACGCCAGCGCCACCGAACCGGCCAGGCCGACGTAGCGGTGGGCCGTCAATTGGCCCCGGGCGAGCACGCACGCATGATCGCACACGGCGCCTGCGCGCCTTGCCGGTTGCCGCGGTCCTGCGTCAGCCGGCGCGGCGGGTCGCCGCCCGGGCGAGGTCGGTGAGCATCTCCGCGGCCTCGTCGGCGAGGGAGATCCGATTCAGTGCGGCCAGCGCGGCGTCGGTGAGGCTGGCGATACGGCGCTCGGTGCGGTCCAGCGCACCGGTGCCGACAATGATCTCGCGCAGCCTGTTGACGCCGCTGTCATCGAGGTCGAGGTCGCCGAGGCTCTCCCGCAGCTGGGCCGCGGTGGTCGGGTCGGCGGCGGCGACCGCCGCGGCCACGAGGTAGGTTCGCTTTCCTTCGCGCAGGTCGTCGCCGGCCGGCTTGCCGGTAACCGCGGGGTCGCCGAAGACCCCGAGCACGTCGTCGCGGAGCTGGAACGCCTCGCCCAGCGGCAGTCCGTACGCCGAATAGGCACTACTGATCTCGACGGTGGCGTCCGCGATGGCGGCGCCGAGCAGCAGTGGACGTTCGACGGTGTACTTGGCCGACTTGTACCGGGCGACCGTGGTGGCGCGCTGCAGCGAACTGTCCGCGGTGACCTGGGCGTGTACGTCGAGGTACTGCCCGGCGATCACCTCGGTGCGCATCAGGTCGAAGACCGGTCTGGCTCTCAGCAGCGCCCCAGTGCCCAGCCCGGAGCAGCGCAACAGCTCGTCGGACCAGGCCAGGCAGAGGTCACCGAGCAGGATCGCGGAGCCGGCACCGAATGCCTCGGGGTCGCCCTCCCAGCCATGGTCGGCGTGCATTGTGGCGAAGCGCCGATGGACGGCTGGCTCCCCTCTGCGGGTGTCGGAGGCGTCCATCACATCGTCGTGGATCAGCGCGCTGGCCTGCACGAATTCAAGCGCGGCCACGGCGCCCACCACCTCGTCCGAGTCCACACCGCCCGCGCCGCGGAAACCCCAGTAGGCGAAGGCAGGACGCAGGCGCTTGCCGCCACCCATCACGAACGCCTCAATAGTGTCCGCCACCGGGTCCAGGGCGGGGTCGATCCCGGCGAGCAGCGTGCGCTGCTGGGCGATAAAGGTGGCGAGAGCCTTCTCCACCCGCGCTCGCAGATCGGCCTGGTCGACGGGGCTCATCCATTGACGGTAGCCGGTGCGCACGCCGCTGCCGTTGACCGGACCGTCATGAGACGGAGCGAACGTAGACGCCGGCGACATGCTCGGTCCAGTTCGGCGGCGGGATGGGAAGGGCTCGGCGGCGTCGCCGGGCGGCGGCCGCAGCTCGTTCGAGCTGTTCCAGCGGGAGCTCTAAGGTGGCGGCCAGCCAGCCAAGCCAGTAGCCACTGGGGATACGCTCCTCCCGCTCCCATCGAGAGATCTCACTTCGCGTCACCGTGGCCGCGCCCGATGAGGCGCACAGGCGCTCGGCCAGCCGGAGCTGGCTGATGCCGCGCTCACCCCGTACGCGAGCGAGCAGCGTGCCGATCGTCTCGGGTACCTCAAACCCGTACCGCATGCATTTCCTCCGCGGTCTGGAACCTTGGTCTCCTCATCGACCACCGAAAGATTGTTTGGCCCCCCCACCGCCGATCCCGGTCCCATTTGAAGATCGTTTGGCCCCGCAAATGGCCCCCCTTCTGGCTCCTGTGTACCCCAGGGGTCAGACAGTTTGATGTTCTCGTCCGCATAGGGCGGCCGTAGACGGGAGCGCTGTGGTCCACCGTGAGATCGATTTCAACAACCCGTCGGAGGAACCGCCGCGCGAGGCGAGCTCGGAGATCCTTTGGCGGCTCGCCGTCCGTCTCTTCCGAGAGCACCAACACGACGCGTCAGGCCAACCCCAAGCGCCGGCGCGCTGCATCATCTGTACCCAGCCGTGGCCATGTTCCGGCCGGCGCCTCGCCCAGCTCGGTCTGAACCGGGCGACGGTATGAGAGGCGCCGGCTACAGTCGCATACGTGGCTCTTGGACTCCCCTCTACTCTGCCCGGCGGGCATCCGGCGATCGGTGACCTGGTGCGCTCCGGTGTGACGTTCTCGTTCGAGTTCTTTCCACCCAAGACCGAGGACGGGGAGAGGCAGCTGTGGCGGGCGATCCGCGAGCTGGAGCCACTGCGTCCGTCCTTCGTCTCGATCACCTACGGTGCGGGGGGCTCGACGCGCGATAACACAGTGGCCGCGACCGAGAGGGTGGCCACCGACACCACCCTGTTGCCGATGGCCCACCTGACCGCGGTCAACCACTCGGTGACGGAGCTGCGTCATGTGATCGGGCGACTCGCCGCCGCTGGCGTGAGCAACATCCTCGCCATACGGGGCGACCCACCGGGGGACCCGATGGGGGACTGGGTCCGCCACCCAGAAGGGGTTCTCTACGCCGAGGACCTGGTCCGCCTGGTTCGGGAACTGGGAGACTTCTGCGTCGGTGTGGCCGCGTTCCCGTACAAGCACCCTCGCTCGCCTGACATCTCGACCGACACCGCCCACTTCATCCGGAAATGCCGTGCCGGGGCCGACTTCGCGATCACGCAGATGTTCTTCGACGCCGACGACTACCTTCGCCTGCGCGACCGGGTCGTGGTGGCTGGCGGAGATGTGCCGATCCTCGCCGGGGTGATGCCGGTAACTCAGATGAGCACGATCGAACGATCGGAGCAGCTCTCCGGGGCGCCGTTCCCGGCCCCCCTCGCCGCGAAGTTCGCCCGGATCGCCGACGACCCGGAGGCGGTGCGACAACTCGGGGTCGAGCAGGCCAGCCATATGTGCACCCGGTTGCTCGAGGAGGGTGTGCCGGGCATTCATTTCATTACCCTCAATCGATCAACAGCCACCCGCGAGGTGTGGCAGAACCTGGCGTTGGCGGCCCGGATCTGAGGGCGGGCGTGGATCGCGGCGGTCGGCTGAGTTGGGACGAGTACTCGGCGCGCTGGGCCACGCTTCATCTCGGCATGGATCCTCGTCGATCATCGACACTCGCGCGCACGTGGCTACGGTTTGGCTATCTGGTCGGCCGTCTGCTCGCCGCGATCGGCGTCCGCCCCGGTGCGGTCACGATGGCGGGCGTGGTGGTCTCGGCCGCAGTGCCGGTCGTGGCGCTGTTCCGCGGAGCGTGGCTCTTCGCCGCGGCCGGCCTTGTCTTCGTCGCGGCCCTCGCCGACTCGGCCGACGGTGCCGTGGCGGTGATCACTGATCGCACCTCGCGGTTGGGTTCCTTCTATGACTCGGTTGCGGACCGGCTGAGCGAGGCGGCCTGGCTGCTCTCGATGTGGTTGCTGGGCGCGCCCGGCTGGCTGGTCACGGTGTGTGGTGCGCTCGCCTGGCTGCACGAGTACGCCCGAGCGCGCGCCGCGGTGGCTGGCATGACCGGCATCGGCGCGATCACGGTGGCCGAGCGGCCCACCCGGGTCATCCTCGTGATCACCGCGCTTGGCCTGGGCGGACTCGCCTGGTTCATCAACCCGCATCTCGCCCCCGGTGCGGTCACCGTCGTCGTCTCGGTCTGGGTCGTGGTGGGCCTGCTCGGCGCGGCCCGGCTCACCGGCGCCATTCG
>Ga0209889_1000043_pt1 | contig 21931 bp, 20 predicted proteins | sample GWRWN1_0_10_FD_187233 | JGI IMG/M metagenome (GOLD analysis project Ga0209889, IMG submission 187233) | Riverbed sediment microbial communities from areas with no vegetation in Columbia River, Washington, USA - GW-RW N1_0_10 (SPAdes)... | ecosystem: Environmental > Aquatic > Freshwater > River >... | reverse complement strand
ACCTTGACCGCGTCACGGTTCTCCGGCTTGACAAGCTCGACGACGTCGTCCTCCAACCGCAGACCCAGCCGGCGGATGATGACGATGCCCAAGGCGACCCCCACCATCAGCTGGAGCAGCGTGCGCCGACGACGCGGCGACACCCACAGCGTGAGGGCGAACAGCACGACGGCCAGAATCACCGCCCCGACCACGAGCCGGTTGAACAGGGTCACCGTGTCCTGCACCTGCTGGAGCTTGCTGGCGTCGAAGACCGTGAACTGACCGAAGTTGTCCGGCAGGGGCCTCCCCAGCGCGCTCTCGATCTTCTGGACCGCTTCGGCGGGGACCTCGTCGACCGTGACCGTGGGCAGGTCGACCGTTCGACCGAAGATCTCCGGCGACGCCTCACCGATCCGGGCGAGCACCTGGTTCAGGACGGGAATCACGTTGAGCACGACGTCGTTGCCCTGGACCTGGAGGCTGGGCGGGAGGTCTCCCTCGAGGACGTCGACCACCCGCTGGTGCGCAACCTCGTTGATCTGCACCCAGAGGCGGCTGAAGGAGTCGGTCGCCAGGAACGCGTCGACCCGGTCGTTGACGAACCCCCGCAACGCACCGGTCAGAGGCCCGGCAAGGACCTGCGCACGTTCCGGCAGGGCATCCTTGAAGAGCTCTTCGGGGTCGATCGCGCTCATGACCTGGGTCGTGAGGTACCGCGCCAGCGCCCGCTGCACCCGCACATCCTGGGCGACCGGCCCGATCGTCTGCACGTAGCGATCGGTGTTCAGGGCGTTCCGGCGCGCCCAGACGGCCGTGACGGAGACAGTGAACACGATCGAGGTGACCACCACCAGGACCACGGCCAGGATTCGCCGCGTGCGGCCCCCCCGCCGCCGCGGGGCTGCGGCAAGCTCGGCGCGCAGGCCATCGACCTCCGCCTGTAAGCGGCTCTGCTCCTCCATGAGGCGAGCGACCGCCGTGTCGGTCGGCCTGGCGCCTCCCGCGGCAGAGTCCGGGGCGGCGTTCACGTCGGTACTGTGCCCTGCGCAGCCCGAGAGCACATCGCCCGGACCGGGTGAAAGGCGGGTCGTACTCCGGCGCTCCTAGGCGAGGATGTTGACCGCCCTGGCGATCACGAGCCCGAGGATGACGAGGGAGGCACCCGACTCCAGGGCCATCGTGAGCTTGGCCCAGTGGGCGAGGGGCATCACGTCGGTCGGGCTGAACGCGATGGCGTTGGTGAAGCCCAGGTAGAGGTAGTCGACGAAGACCGGCCGCCAGCCGGGCGGCGCGACGTCGGGGTTGAGGTGCTGGGGGAACGCCAGCTCTGGGTAGCGGGGCGCTCGCTGGGCTCGTCGGCCCGGCCCGCCGCTGTCGAGCTCCCAGTAGACGAAGCCGAACGCGATGACGAGGTAGAGCCAGACCAGTGACCCGGAGGCGAGGAGCTCGCCGGCGCTGTCGGTCACGTTCTCTCCCCGTATGAGGTCGACCGTCAGCCAGCTCGTAGCCCACGCAGCTCCGAAGGCGACGATCACGATCATGGCGATACGCAGGCGTCGAAGGTGCACCGACCGCCGGTCGATCCCACCCGGGTCGCCCGACAGGGCGGCGACCAGCAGCGCACCCTCCACGACCGGTATGAGCCATCTCGCCCCTGGGCTGTAGATCGCGGGCATCAGGAACGGGAGGGCCATCGCGACGAGCAGGGCGGCGATGATGGGCACGCGGGACTCGCGAGCCACCAGGATCTCTGCGGCGTCGCCATCGCCGGCGCCGGGCAGCTCCCGGGAGAGATCGTCGGGCTCGCTCACCCGGTCAAGCCAGTCCGCGCGGCGCTGGCGCCCGCCGACGCGCCGAGGCCGCCGACCGCGGTGTCCTCCTCGTGGTAGCGAGTGCAGTCAGTCATGGACTCAGCCCGTCCTCCTGCCGGCTCGCCCTCGTTACGGGTTCCATGGAAACAACGCGGCCCTCGGGTCGCATCACCCGGACTGGATGAACTGGCCGGCTGCGGGCTCCGGAGCGCCCCGGCCGTGTCGGCGTTCACCGGATTTGTACGATGACGATCCGTCCCTCAAGTGGGGCCGCGCCGGCCGGTACGCTCTCGGCGTGTCGACGCGGGCTCGGCCCCTGGCGCACGCCTGGTGCCGTGACCATGAGCGAGGTCGGGTGGCCAAGTTGACGGAGGACGCAAGGGAAAGCGAGCGGGAGGCCCGCGCTCTCCGTCGCCTGCTGCGCTCGTTCCGCTCGACCGACAGCTACGGACTGGTCCTGTTGATGATCATCGCGACCTACGTGCTGTCGGTGACGGTGACGGCGCGGTGGGGCGCATCGATCGTGCTGTTCGTCCAGATCGCCACGGTGCGGCTTGCCTTGCACACGTCCCACGCTCGTCGGGCCTTCCTGGCGGTGGCGAACGCAGCCTTCCTGGTCGCGGCCGTCGGTGCGGTGGCGAACCTGTTCTCCGAGCACGACTCCCTCACGTCGTTCGTCTTTGTGGCCTCGAGCGTCCTGTACGTCGTGGCCCCGGTATCGATCGTTCGCCACATCGGGTACCGCCCACAGGTCGACCAGGAGACCATGCTGGGCGCGTTGGCCGCCTACCTCCTGATCGGCATGGCCTTCGCCTTCACCTACCGGTTCCTGGGCTCCGTCCAGGGTGGCCCGTTCTTCGGATCCGACGGTGAAGGGACGATGAGCGAGGACCTGTTCTTCAGCTTCATCACGCTCACCACGACCGGCTACGGCAACCTGGTCCCGGCCGGCAACCCCGGCCAGAGCCTCGCCGTCCTCGAGGCGCTCGGCGGCCAGCTGTTCCTGGTCACGGCCGTGGGGAAGGTCGTGACGGCCTGGCGACCCAGAGGTTGGCGGGAGTCGGCCCCGGGCGCCGACGGCCGCCCAGACGAATGACAGGGCGGGGCACTCACGCTCCTCAAGGATCGTCGAGTGTCTCGAGCGCGGCGTCGATGTCGTAGCCGACCGCCAGCGCGAGTCCGGGGGCAGCCGAGACCACTCGGGCGAGGCCCACGCTCGGGGCGACGACCTTCAGCGTATCGACGACGTCGTCGACGGTCGCCCCGGCGGCCAGGGCGAGATCCACACACCGCCGGTACGAGCTGGGTGTCGCGCGCACCGCCACCAACGCGGCTAGGCAGGCAAGAGCGGCGGTCTTCTCGTCCAAGCGGTGCGGGCCGATCGTGTGGCTCTGGTCGCGCGCCGGTGCGCTGACGCTTGGGCCGGTTTCGGCGAGCTTGCGGAGCCGGTCGGTTTGGTCTCCCGAGCCTTCGTTCGGCCCAAGCGACTCCGCCGGGGGGGACCGGTCCACGGTCACACAGCCATCGGACACGGGGGGCGCGGCGATCGCATCGCCCCGACGGGATGAATCGATCGCGGGGCAGAGACCTACTGGCCCAACAGCCCGATGGCCTGCACCCGTTCGATGGCTTCGCTGCGCGACGAGACCCCGAGCTTGCGGTAGATGGAGATGGCCTGCGTCTTCACCGTGTGCCGCGAGACGTGCAGGCGCTCCCCGATCTCACGGAACGAGAGGTGGGTGGACAGGAGCGGAACCAGGCGCAGCTCCGCCGTGGTGAGCGATGACGCCCCCACCGACCCGACCCGGAGCGTGTCGAGCGTCGATCGCAGCTCCTCGGCCTCGCGCGGGAGTCTTCCGAGATCGGGACGGCGCCGGAGGATGGCGCCGGCCTCCCGCAGGACCACCCTGGCGCCGGCGGCGTCGGCGAGCGCCAGGTAGGCACGCCCGAGCTCCAACAGCGTCTGGACCGCGAGGAACGGCACCGCGTACGTGAGCTGCGGCCGGAGGCGGGCCGCATGCCCGAGGCTCTCTCGGGCCCGGGACACGTCACCGCGGTGGGCCGCAGTCCGAGCCACGACGGCATGGACGATCGCGCCCGGCCCGTAGTCGTCGAGGTGTCCGTCTCGCAGGATGGCGAGTCCCTGGTCCGCCAAGGTCTCGGCATCACCCCACTCCCCCCGCTCGATCGCCACGATGGCGCGCTCTGCCAACGCGGCGGCGACGGCGGGAGCTGCGCCAAAGTCCAGCCCGACCTCCACCGCCTGCAGAAGGATCGGATCGGCGCGTTCGGGCTCGCCGTCGAGCAGCCACGAGACGCCCTCCATCAGCAGTGCCGACGCGCGCCACTGGCTCCCGGGGGCCAGACCATCGCGTGCGATCTCGGCGTCTCGCCTCATCTGGCCCAAGCCCTTGCGGCACAGAAAGCCGCGCAGTTGCGCTCGCCAGATCTCCATCGTGGAGCCGTCCGGGAGCGTCGCCCCGTCCGACGCTCGCTCGGCCACCGCCGCCCAGCGCTCGGCGGACGCCGCCTGACCCATGAACGCCCGCAACGCGGCGCCGAGGACCGCGACCGATGGATAGTGCTCGATCAACTGGTGGTCGTCGAACCACTGGAACCACCGATCGACCGTCTCGAGACGGCCACCGGCATAGGCGGCCAGCGCGCGGTCGGTGACCAGACGGGCGACCTGGTCGGCGTCGCCCGCGGCCTGGGCGTGGGTGATGGCCATCTCCGGCAGGCCGTTTGCCTCGCACCACGCCGCGGCGCGGGAGTGGAGCCGGACCACGACCCCGGCCTCTCGCTGTGCCAGCTCGGTCCGCAGGAGCTGTTGGAACAGCCTGTGATAGCGATACCACTCGCGCCGGCTATCGAGCGGCACCAGCAAGAGGTCGGAACCCTCCAACGCTTCCAGGAGTCGGCCCGAGCGCGTTCCGTCTACGACCGCGTCGCAGAGCGGGCCACACATGCGCTCGAGCACCGACGTGCGCGTCAGGAACGAGACGCGCCCGCGCGGGACTCGAGACAGCAGCTCCGTCCGCAGGTAGTCGGCCATCAGTCGGTCGTCGCCATTGAAGGTGAACCCGGCGGTCGAGCGCCGGCTGCCGCTCTTGACAGCGAGGGAAGCAAGGTACAGGCCGACCGGCCATCCCTCGGTGTGCCGGACCAGCTCCGCTACCTCGGTGTCCGCCAGCTCGACACCGGCACCCTCGAGCAATAGGCGCGCCTCCGCCTCGTCCATGGCCAGATCGTCGGCGCCGATCTCCACGACCGCGCCCCGGGCGCGGAGGCTCGCCAGCGGGGCAGGCGGCACGCCCCGGGACGCGACCACGAGCTGCACGGTGGGGGGAACGTGGACCGCGAGCTCGGCGATCGCATCACGGCACTGGTGGTTGTGGAGGAGTTCCGTGTGATCGAGAACCAGGGCGACAGGATCGGCCATGCCAGCCAGCGTGGCGGCGACGCGACGAGCAACCGTTGCGGCTACGGACGTGCCCGGCGGCGCCCGAGTGTGGAAGACGTCGAGGTCGATCGGTTGGAGCCGGTCCAGGGCCGCGGCGACATATGCCAGCAGGACGGCAGGATCGTTGTCCTCACGCTCGATCGAGACCCACGCCACACCCCGCGGCGTCTCTCCGGCCCATTGGGTCAGCAGCGCCGACTTGCCGTAGCCGGGTGGGGCGACGATCGACACCACCGGCACGTCGGGTGAGGCGAGCAGCCGATCCAGCAGGGCGGCACGGCGCACCGTGCCCGGTCGCGGTGGCGGTGGGTGGAGCTTCGACTCCTCCAGCAGGAACGTCGGCGCGAACCAACTCGCCGCGTCGGACTGCGTGGCCGGTTCGCCGGGGGATTCGACAACGCCCACTGGGGGGGCACAGTAAGTCGCCCCGTGCCGGGCTTCAACGGGCGGCGCTGGCGCTACGTAGCGCGTTCAACGGGAGTTCACTGGGCGTTCACGCGTCGCGGGCAGGTCGAGGTCGCAGCCGATGGCCAGTGCGACCTCGGGGGCCGCCGAGTTCACCCGCGCGATGCCGACGATGGGTGCCAGCGCCACCAGGACCCCGACCACCTCGCCGTCGCTGGCCCCCGCGGCCAGGGCACGGGTGACGCTCCATTGATACGTGGCGGGGGCGGACTCGAGCGCGATGAGCCCGGCCAGCCCGACCAGCGCGGCGGTCTTGGCGTCAAGCGCGCCCGGCTCTGCATCGGCGACCTCGGGACCGAGCAGCGACGCCAGGACATCCTCGTCGTTGAGGGCCAGCCTTCGCAGGAGATCTTCGTGCTCCGCCTTCACGGCCGCCCTCCCCCCGCTCGGGACGCACGGCGCACCATCACGAGGACGACGAGCAGTTGAGGGCGTCGAGTGCGTTCGTCCACGCGGTCCCGAGCTGCTGAAGGCCCTTCTCCACGCTGGAGCCCGCGTCGGCCAACGTCTCCTCGCTAGGGAGATCCTGGACCGTGTCCTCGAGGCCGTTGAAGGCGCTCTGGAGGGCCGTCTTGAGCGCCGACGAGAGGTCGGCCCCTGATGTCTGCACGTCGTCCAGGTCGGACTGCACCTGCCCGAGCGCGTCCTGGACATCGCCGATGGTGGTCGTGTCCGGGTTCACGTCGGCGCTCGTGATCTGTTCCACCGTCGAGTCGAGGCTCTGCAGGCTGCCGCAGAGGCTCTGGGCGGCATTGGCGGCCGAGGATGAAGACCCATCGTCGTCGCCACAGGCGGCGGCCGCCAGCACCACAAGGCTCGCGACGGCCACTCTGAGCACCATGCCCATGGCCATCCTGCACTCCTCTCCTCGAGCGCCGGTTGTCGTGGTCAGTCAGAACGACGCGTGCCATGAGTGCATCGCCCAGAGTGGACGATTCACCCTGCCCCGACGACCTCCCGCTGCCCCACGATCAACCGGCGATCGGTACCTCAGGCTTCGCCGAAGTCCTCGGGGAACGCAGTCAGCGCCCAGATGATGGTGACGCTGAGTGCCATGACGATGAGCGCCCAGATCGGAGCCACGAAGATCATGAACACCGAGAGCGACGCAATGACGAAGGCCCATATGAGCCCGAGCGTCTGACCGACTGTGGATCGCTGGTAGATCAGCCATGCCGTGATGACCTGCAGCGCTCCGAGGATGAGCCAGAACCATCCCCACGCCGTTATGTTCACTCCGAAGAGCACCTTGTTCAGCGCCTCGGTCTGGTCGTCCTTCGCTATGGCCGCGATACCGCTCAAGATGTTGAAGACGCCGACTATGCCGGCGACGATCGCCGCGAACGTCACCCAACCGCTGCGAATTCGCACAGATTGCACTTAAGCCTCCTTGGGCCAGTGATCAGGGGAATGGTGCCGCACGGGAGGCAGGTTGACATCACCCGATCCGGATGAAGGGTGCCGAGAGTCATCCGGGCCGTATCGTGGGGGCGGTCAACGTCCGGAATCACCCGGTGTGGGCGATGTGCAGACGCCGGGTCGGTTCTTGACTCAAACCTGGTCCCAACCCACGACGGGGGATTCGAGCATGCCGACCGGCACCGTGCCTGATGACGAGCTGATTCGCGAAGCGCACACCGCGCACCTGGACGAGGACATGCCAACGCGCCTTACGCGCGGTGTGGTGGACGGCTTCACCGAGGCGTCAGAAGCGTTCTCGCAGGAGCTGGAGGGAACGAACCGGTTCCCCGACCTGATGGGCCGTTCGGTCGCCGGCGTGATCCGGGCCAATGCGCGGCTTCTCGACGAGCTCGCGACGGTCGTCCGCCAGATGTCCGACGGGCTCAGCGTGCGCTCGCGAGCCGTCGCCAATGACGAGATCGACTACGAACGCCTGGCCGACCTGGTCGCCCAGCGCCTCCGCTCTATCGAAGCCAGGCCGGCCACGCCCGAGCCTGGGGAATCAGCGGGGCGCAGCCGGAAGGCCTAGTGGCGCGGGAGGCAGCCACCTCGGGTCACGACGATTCGAACTTCCGGATGAAGTTGGTCAGCACGAGGGCGACGAACACCCCGATGCCAACGGTGGGCCAGGGGTTGTCCTCGATCCGCAGGACGAACCGGCCGAGCACAGTCTCAGACGAGACGTCCGGCGTGATCACGGCGAGCCCGAGGGCACCGACAACTGCGAGCACCGAGAGCCGGCGCAACAGCCTCAGTGTGTAGGGGATGAGACGCTCGCCGGCGGAGAGCGTGCGCAACGTCTGCCGACCGATGTCGGGGAGCCGTCGGACCAGCCATTCCACGGTGTCGGCGGCCGCCATCGGCACCCGAGCGGCCCGGAACGCCGTGTACGGCGAGGTGAGGGGGTCCCACACCGCCTTCACCGCGAGATCGGTGGACAGGTCGCGCAGGAAGCGGCGGAGGTGGCCCCTCCAGTCGATGCTGGGGTAGAGGCCGAGCATCACGATGTCCGCCGTCAGGATCGTGCGGTAGAGCTGGATGGTGCTCGAGGTCATGGGGAGCCGGTTGCGGCGCAGCGTCGCCAACGTCTTGACCAGGAATGAGCCCGTGCTCTTCTCGCTGAGGGGCGCGCTGGGGTCGTGCGAGGCGACCAGGAAATCACTGAGGATCCGTTTGATGTCCTGTTCGAACCGGCTGAGGTTCCGGTAGGGCAGCGGCTCCATGCTCTCGAGGAGGACCAGGTACGCGCCGTGGATCTGCTCGTGGTCGATCGCGTCCCTGAGCCGTAGCTGCAGGTCCCACTGACGCTCGTCGAGCCAGCCGACCGCACCGAAGTCGACCCAATTGAGGGTGCCCCCGTCGCTGACGATCAGGTTCGACGGGTGTGGGTCGGCGTTGAACAACCGGTACCGCATGGTCTGCTCGAGCACGGACCGCAACAGGATCACCGCGGTGCGCTCGGGGGTGATCCCCCGAGCGGCCCACCCCTCGAGCACTCCGCCGTTGCCGTTGGTGGTCGCCGTGAGCATCTCTCGCACGGTCACACCGCGGACGCGCTCGAGGGTGAGCACGTTGCGGCCGCACAGCTCGCGGTAGACCCGGGGCGCGTAGTGGGCAATCGGGTCCGCGGCCATCTGCTCGTGGATGTAGGCCGTGTACATCGCCTCGCGGTGCAGGTCGAGCTCGTCGATCGCGGTGCGGGAGAGCTCGTCGATCAAGCCGCTGACGTCGAGGCCGCGCAACACGGGAAGGAGGTCGAGCACCCGCGCGCTGAGCCGGAGGAACCACATGTCGATGCGGACTCTCTCGCCGATCCCCGGCTTAAGCACCTTCACGACGACCTCGTGGCCGTCGGCGAGCAGGGCGCCGTGAACCTGCGCCAGCGAGGCGGTCGCAATCGGCTGGGACTCGAACGACGCAAACGCGTCGCGAACCGGTCGACCCAGCCCGCGCTCGATCTCCTGCGTGATCTTCTGGGTAGGGACCGGGCGCAGGGAGTCGAGGAGCTTACCGAGCTCCTCGGTGTACCCGGGTCGCAAGAGGTCGTAGCGGGTGGCCAGCAACTGGCCGACCTTGACGTAGCCACCGCCACAGGTCTCGAAGTACCAGCGCAGCACCCGCGGACCGGCCGTGCGCCCCAACAGGTTGCGGACGAGGAGCACCGGTGTGACGAGGACGGTGAGGGCGACCAGCCGGGTGAGGCGGGAGATGGCAAGGACCCCGCGCGAGAGCCAGGCGCGCATGGCTAGCGGTGCACCCCGCCGATCACGCCGGCGATGTTACGCATCTCCGCATGGGCCAGTGGGCAACGCCAATTCACCCCGATGGGGGGACGTGCGGCGCCCGCTGGCCCCATAACGTCGTAGCTGGCCCACCGGAAGGGGAACCCATGGCACTTCACCGCAAGCTCGCCGAGGACTCGGCTCCCTTGTCCGTGAGTCCCATCTACACGCGGAGCGGGGAGGCGGACCACGCCCCGCGCCACAGCATTCCTGACACAGAGATGCTTCCGGAGACCGCCTACCAGATCGTGCATGACGAGCTGATGCTGGATGGCAACGCCCGGCTGAACCTGGCGACGTTCGTGACGACCTGGATGGAGCCCCAGGCCGAGCGGCTCATGACCGAGACGTTCGACAAGAACATGATCGACAAGGACGAGTACCCCCGGACCGCGGAGCTCGAGCAGCGCTGCGTGAACATGCTCAGCCGGCTGTGGAGCTCGCCCGACGAGGACGAGGCAACGGGCACGTCGACCACCGGCTCCAGCGAGGCCGCGATGCTCGCCGGCATGGCGCTGAAATGGCGCTGGCGCGAGCGGCAGCGGGCGGCCGGCAAGCCCACCGATCAACCCAACATGGTCATGGGCGCCAACGTGCAGGTCTGCTGGGAGAAGTTCTGTCGTTACTGGGACGTCGAGATCCGGCTGGTGCCCATGGAGGGCGACCGCTATCACCTGACCGCGGGCCCGGCGGTGGCGCAGTGCGACGAGAACACGATCGGCGTCGTCGCGGTGCTGGGCTCGACGTTCGATGGTTCCTACGAGCCGGTCGCCGACATCTGCGCGGCGCTCGACCGGCTCGAGGCCGACACCGGCCTCGATGTGCCCGTGCACGTCGACGGGGCGTCGGGCGCGTTCGTCGCACCGTTCCTCGACCAGGACCTGGTGTGGGACTTCCGCCTGCCCCGGGTGCAGTCGATCAACGCCTCGGGCCACAAGTACGGGCTCGTGTATCCGGGCGTCGGGTGGGTCATCTGGCGCGACCCCGACGCGCTGCCCGACGACCTCGTGTTCAAGGTCAACTACCTGGGCGGAGACATGCCGACGTTTGCGCTGAACTTCTCGCGGCCGGGCAACCAGGTCGCGGCCCAGTACTACAACTTCCTGCGCCTGGGATTCGACGGCTATCGCCGGGTGCAACAGGCCGCTCGCGACGTGGCCCGCTACACCGCCGACGCAGTCGCCAAGCTCGGCCCGTTCCAATTGATCACCGACGGCAGCGAGCTGCCGGTGTTCGCATTCGCGCTCGAAGACGCCGACCGGCCCTACACGGTGTTCGATATCTCCGAGCGGCTGCGTGACCGGGGCTGGCTCGTTCCCGCCTACACCTTCCCCGAGAATCGGCAGGACCTTGCCGCGTTGCGGATCGTGATCCGCAACGGCGTCTCTCGTGACCTCGCCGACCTGCTCGTCGCCGACCTCCGCCGCCACGTCGAGTACCTCGAGCAGCTCCCGGCACCGCTCCCCAGCAGTGGTGGTGGTGAAGCCTTCAGTCACTGAGCGAGCCCTGTGGGCCCCGCAGGGCGCCGTTCAAGTCACCGGTGTAGTCGAAGCGCCCGAACGTGACGCCGCTCGCGATCACCCCGATCATGAGAACCGCGCCGGCCCCGGGCCACATCGCCCCGACGGGATGAATCCTTGTCTCCAAGGCGGCCGCCCTCGGCCGGCTCGGCCTGCGCGCCGACGACATGGACGACATGTTCGCAGCCGTCACCACGCGCCGGCGTCGTGGAGCTCGACGGCACCCAGGGCGCAGGCGACCGCCTGACAGCACCGGCTTGGTACCCGGGCGGCGGGGTTGGTCGGAGGGCCCGACCGCGAATAGAGTATAAGAAATACTCCCAGAGCTGGAGGAGGAGCACACGATGCGCGAGGTCGTGATCGTCGAGGCCGTCCGGACCGCGGTGGGCCGCAAGAACGGCACACTGGCCCGCACCCACCCCCTCGACATGCTGGGGCCGGTGCAATCCGCAGTGCTCCACCGTGCCGGCCTTGATCCGGCGAGTGTCGGCCAAGTCGTGGGCGGCTGCATCGACCAGGTCGGCGCCCAATCCGGCAACATCGCCCGCAACGCCTGGCTGGCGGCCGGCCTGCCCCAGGCGGTCGCCTGCACGACCGTCGACAGCGCCTGCGGGTCCTCCCAACAGGCCTTCAACCTGGCCGTCGGCCTGGTCGGCTCGGGGGCCGAGGACATCGCGTTGGCCTGCGGGGTGGAGAACATGAGCACCGTCCCGCTCGGCGCCAACGCCATGGACGGTGCGGCCGCCGGCCACGGCAAGCCGGTGAACCGCACCTACGCCGCCCACTACGAGTTCACGTCGCAGTTCGAGGGTGCCGAGCGCATCGCCACCAAGTACGGCATCACCCGCGGCGACGCCGACGAGCTGGGGCTCGAGTCGCAGCTCCGGGCCCGCCGGGCCCTCGACGAGGGCAGGTTCGAGGCGCAGGTCCTACCGATCGAAGCCGTGCAGGTGGACGAGGCCGGCCGGCGGCTGGACGAGACCGTCACGTTCTCGGTCGACGAGGTGCCGCGCGAGACAAGCCTCGAGGCGCTCGCCGCCCTCAAGCCGGTGGCGCGCGACGACGGGATCCACACGGCCGGGACCAGCTCCCAGATCGCTGATGGAGCGGCCGCGGTACTGATCATGGCGAGGGACAAGGCCGACGAACTGGGGCTTCGGGTCCGGGCGCGGGTGGCCCAGACATGCCTGGTCGGCTGTGACCCGGTGCTGATGCTCGAAGGGCCCATCCCGGCCACGGACCGGCTGCTCGCCAGAAGCGGCCTGACCCTCGACGACATCGACGTGGTCGAGATCAACGAGGCGTTCGCGTCCGTCGTGCTGGCCTGGGCGAGGGCATGCGGCGCCGACATGGAGAGGGTGAACCCCAACGGCGGCGCGATCGCCCTCGGGCACCCGCTCGGCGGTACCGGCTGCATCCTCGTGACCAAGGCCCTCCACGAGCTCGAGCGGAGCGATGGCGAGCACGCGCTCGTCACCATGTGCTGCGGTGGTGGGCTCGGCACCGGTACCCTGCTCCAACGGGCGGCATGATACGGGGCGCCGCTGCCACCCGAGGCGAAAAGAGTACCCTGAAAGGTGATGAGCGGTAACGACGACGCGCGGACGGTCGATGCGCTGGTGATCGGCGCCGGGGTGTCCGGGCTGTACCAGCTCCTCCGGCTACGCGGTCTGGAGCTCCGGGTCGAAGCCCTGGAGGCCGGCTCCGACGTGGGCGGCACGTGGTACTGGAACCGCTACCCCGGCGCCCGGTTCGACTCGGAGAGCTACACCTACGGCTACTCGTTCTCGGACGCGTTGCTCGACGAGTGGGAGTGGACCGAGCACTTCAGCCCACAGTCCGAGACCCTGCGGTACCTCCGCCACGTGGCCGACCGGTTCACGCTCCGCCCTCATATCCGATTCGACCAGCGTGTCACGTCCGCGACCTGGGACGACCAAGCCTGCCAATGGACCGTGGCCACCGACGGCGGCTCAACCTGGGCGACACGGTGGTTGGTCACCGCGATCGGCGCGCTGTCGGTGCCGACGCTCCCGGCGATCGAGGGGCGCGACGACTTCGCCGGCCCGGCGTTCCACACGGCCGGGTGGCCCGAGGACGGCATCGACCTCAGCGGGCTGCGGGTGGGCGTCATCGGCACCGGGGCGACCGCCGTCCAGGTGATCCCGGAGGTGGCGAAGGTCGCGGGGTCGCTCACGGTCTTCCAACGCTCCCCCAACTGGTGCGCACCCCTCCACAACCGGCCGATCGACGCCGACGCGCAAGCCCACATCCGGGAGCACCAGCACGACATGCTCCGCCGCTGCCGGGAGACCTTCGGCGGGTTCCTCCACGACGCCGAGCGGCTGAAGACGACCGAGGTGACACCGGCCGAGCGCGAGGCGTTCTGGGAGCAGCGCTATGCCGAGCCGGGCTTCGCGATCTGGTTCGCGAACTACCGGGACGTCATGGTCAGCGCCGACGCCAACCGCCTGCTGAGCGACTTCATGGCCCGCAAGATCGCCGAGCGCGTGCACGACCCCGCGGTGGCGAAGCGGCTGATCCCCACCGACCACGGGTTCGGGACCCGGCGGGTCCCGCTCGAGACGGGGTACTACGAGGTCTACAACCAGCCCAACGTCGAGCTCGTCGACCTGCGTGACACCCCCATCGTCCGCATCACCGCGGAGGGCGTGACCACCACCAAGCAGGCCTACCCGATCGATGTCCTCGTGTTCGCCACCGGTTTCGACGCGGTCACCGGCGCGTTCGACCAGATCGACGTGCGCGGCGTGGGCGGCGGCACCCTCCGCGCCGCATGGTCGACCGGGCCCGTCACCTTCCTCGGGCTCCAGACGCCGGGCTTCCCCAACCTGTTCACGATCGCCGGCCCCCACAACGTCTCTACCCTCTGCAACATGCCCCGCTGTATCGAGCAGAACGTCGACTGGGTCACCGACTGCATCAGCCATCTCCTAGCCCGGGGCGCAACCCGGATCGAGGCGACGGTGCCGGCAGCCGAGGAGTGGACCGCCCACACGTACGAGACCGTGGATCGCCTGCTGTTGAGCAAGGTCGACTCATGGTTCCACGGCGTGAACAGCAATCTGCCCGACAAGCGCCGGACCCCGCTGATCTACGCGGGCGGCCTACCCCGGTACCGCGAGCGCTGTGAGGACGTCGCCGCCGCTGGCTACGAGGGGTTCCGCATCTCCTGACCGGGGACGCGACTGGCCGCAGCGCGATCAGGCGACGATGCGCCGGCGGCTAGCGGTTCTTCGGGAAGCCGAGGTCGACCGTGCTCGTGGCGGGGTCGGGCCATCGGGTGGTCACGACCTTCCCCCGCGTGTAGAACCTCACGCCCTCCGGGCCGTACATGTGCGTGTCGCCGAAGAGCGAGGAGCCCCAGCCGCCGAAGCTGAACTGGGCGACCGGCACGGGGATCGGGACGTTGACGCCCACCATGCCGACCTCGACGTCTTGCTCGAAGCGGCGCGCCGCGCCGCCGTCGCGGGTGAAGATCGCCACGCCGTTGCCATAGGGGTTGGCGTTGATCAGGTCGACCGCGTCGTCGTAGCCGTCCGCCCGCACCACGCAGAGCACCGGCCCGAAGATCTCGTCGCGGTACGCGTCCATGTCGGCGGTGACCTGGTCGAGCAGCGTCGCGCCGAGGAAGAACCCGTCGCTGGCGAAGTCCTTGCCCCGACCGTCGACCGCGATCCGGGCTCCGGCCGCGGCCGCCGACGCCACGTGGGACGCGACCCGGTCGCGGTGATCCCGGGTGATCAGGGGTCCCATCTCCGACGCCGGATCGGTGCCCGGTCCGATCACGAGCTTGTCGAGCCGGAGCCGGAGCGCGTCGACGAGGGCGTCGCCGATGCCACCGACCGCCACCAGCACGGACACGGCCATGCAGCGCTCGCCGGCCGAGCCGTAGGCCGCACTCACCGCGGCGTCGGCGGCGACGTCCAGGTCGGCGTCGGGGAGGACGACCATGTGGTTCTTCGCGCCGCCGAGGGCCTGCACCCGTTTGCCGTGGGCGGTGCCCGACTCGTACACGTGACGGGCCACCGGCGTGGAGCCCACGAAGCTGATGGCCGCCACCGCCGGATGCTCGAGGAGGCGGTCCACCGCCACGCTGTCGCCGTGCACGACGTTGAGGACCCCGTCGGGCAGGCCCGCCCGGCGCCACAGCTCCGCCAGGAGCACCGACGCGCCCGGATCCCGTTCCGAGGGCTTGAGCACCACGGCGTTGCCGCACGCGATCGCGTTGGGGAGCATCCACAGCGGCACCATGCAGGGGAAGTTGAACGGCGTGATACAGCCGACCACGCCCAGCGGCTGGCGCAGCGACCGCACGTCGACCCCGGCCGCCACCTGGGTCGACACCTCGCCCTTCAGGAGCTCGGGCACGCCACACGCGTACTCGACGCATTCGAGACCCCGGAGCACCTCACCGCGCGCGTCGGCAAGGGTCTTGCCGTGCTGCGCGGTGATGACCTCTGCCAGCTCCTCCTCGTTGGCGGCCACCAGCTCCCGGAGCGAGAAGAGCACCTGGACCCGTTGGCCGAGGGGAACCTCCCGCCAGCGCCCCTGGGCGGCGCGAGCGGCGGCGACCGCCTCGTCGACCTCGGCAACGTCGGCCAGCCCCACCTCCGCGGTCTGGCGTCCGGTGGCCGGATCGAAGACGGGCGCGACCCTTTGGCCGCGGCCCGGCCTGGCCTCACCGGCGATGACGTGCGGGATGCGATCCAGGAACCCGAACGTAACCACGAACGGGCGCGAGCGCCACGGCCGCCGCGCGGGCCGCGTACGCCCAATCAGCCGTCGAGCGTGGCGAGAACCTCCCCCAGCGCTCGGATCGAGCCTTCGCTGATCGGGCTCACGACGAGGATCGCCTCGTCGACCCCCGCCACGGCCAGATTCGCGAGGCCGCGGGCGATCGTCTCGGCCGAGCCGGTCAGCGGCCGTACGTCCTGCGTGTGCGGTCGATCTCGCCCGCCGCCGTCCAACGTGACGAACACCGTGGCGCTGCGCCGGACGTCTGAGGGTTGTCGACCGGTCTCGCGAACGAGCCGACTGACTCGGGCGTTCTCTGTGGCGAATCCTTCGGGCGTGTTCCCGTACCAGTCGTACCAGACGTTCCACACGTCGGCGTGCGGCAAGGCGACCCGCAGGACGCGCTCGCCCATGGATCCGACCATCAGCGAAGGAGGGACGGCCGGTCTGGGTAACAAGACCGCGTCGCGCACATGCTCGAAGCGCCCCTCGAAGGTCACCCGCTCGCCGGCGAGTAGGCGTCGGATGATCTCGAACGACTCACCGAAGCGCGAGGCGCGATGATCGAACGGGATGCCGAAGGCACGGAACTCCGCCTCGTTCCAGCCTGCGCCCAGGCCGAGCACGAGCCTTCCACCACTGACCTCTTGGACGACGGCCGCCTTCCTCGCTAGCAAGCCCGGCGGTGCAAACGCGGTGCATGCGACCAGGGGGCCGAGCCGGACGTTCTCTGTGGTTGCCGCAATCGCGGCGAGGAGACTCCAGGCGTCCCAGGGCCCACGCTCCTCGCGACCATCGCCTCTGTACAGGAGATGGTCTCCGATCCAGATCGAGTCGAACCCGACCTCCTCGGCAGCACGCGCCATGGCCAGGTACTCGGCCCAGGACACGTGCCGCTCGACTTCGGGAAGCTGCACGCCGACGCGCAGGCGTCCTCCCATTGCTAAGTCCGGTCGGCGGCCCGGCTGCGAACGACGGCGTCGAGGAAGCGGTCGATGTCCGTCGCGTCGTTGTAGTGGACCAGCCCGGCTCGCACGGCCCCGGCGTCGCCTAGGCCGAGCCAGTGGGAGATCTCCCACGCGTAGTTCGTGCCGCTCCACACCGCGATCCGTTGCTCGGCCAGCCGGTGGGCGAGCTTCTCGGGCTCGACGCCGGTCACCGTGAACCAGCGGGTGGGGGCATCGCCCGGCCGACGCTCGCCGAGCACCGCGACGCCGTCGATCGCTCGCAGGCCGGCGTCGAGCTTGTCGCCGAGGGCCTGCTCCTCCACCCACCCGAGCCGGACGACCCGATCGAGCATGAACCGGGCCGCGGCGCACACCCCCGCGAGCTGTTCGAATGGGAGGGTGCCGAGCTCCCACCGTTCCGGCACGGTGTCGGGGGAAGGCACGAGCTTGTCGGGGTGCAAGCCGGCCAGGAGGGACGGGTCGGCACTCAACACCCCGATGTGCGGCCCGTACCACTTGTACGCGGAGCACACGACGGCGTCGGCGCCCCAGCCCTGGCGGTCGATCCGCCGGTGGGGAGTGGCGGCGACAGCATCGATGTACGTGCGAGCGCCGGCGTCCCGGGCGAGGCTGCAAATGGCGGCGACGTCGGGGGCCGTACCGATGACGTTTGACGTTGCGGTGAAGGCGACCCACCGGGTGCGCTCGGTCAGGACGGCGGCGACGTGCTCCGGCTGGAGAACCAGCGTGCCGCGGTCAGGCTCGGCGAAGCGCACTGTGGCGCCGGCCCGCTCGGCCGCCACCACCCACGGCCGGACGTTACCGTCGTGGTCGAGCCGGGTCACGACGACCTCGTCACCGGGGCCGAGCGTTCGGCCCACCGCCGCAGCGAAGCGCATCGTGAGCGAGGTCATCGACTCAACGAAGACGATGCCCTCCGGCTGGCCGCCGAGAAGCTCGGCGCACACCTGGCGAGTCGACGTCACGAGCGCGTCCGTCGCCCCCGCCTGCGGGAACGGGCCGTGCGCGTTGGCAGAGTCGCCCGACCGCCACCACGCGGCCGACGCCGCTATCACGTCATCGAGGACCTGGGTGCCAGCCGGGCCATCGAGCCGAACCCAGTCGTCACCCAGCCCGGGGAAGCGCTCGCGATCCACCCGGCGATGGTAGCGGTGCGCACGATTTCCTCGGCCAAGCCCTGGGGCAGGGCTCGACCGGCAAGAGCTGGTCCCAAAGGCCGACCCGACAGGCGTCGACGGCGTGCTCAGGGCAGGGCGGCGATGCTGTCGATCTCGACGAGCTGATCCGGATAGCCGAGAACGGTCACACCGACCAGGGTGCTCGGCGGGCGGAAGGGTGCGAGCCCAGCGGAGATGGTGTCCCACGCTCGCACGAGATCGTCGCGGTCGCCGACGACATAGATCGTCGTGCGCACGAGGTGTTCGGGTCCGGCATGGTGGGCGCTGAGCACGGCGAGGAGGTTCGCGAGCGCGACCCGGGCTTGCGCGCGGTGGTCCCCCGGGGCGACAACCCGCCCGTCAGCGTCGAGCGGGCAGGCGCCCGCGGTGAACAACACAGCTCCTGGTGGCGCGACCGCGGCGTAGTCGTAGGGGACGCCGTCGTAGAGCTGCCCACCAACTAGTGGACCCTCGCGGAAGTCATCGTCGTCTGTCACCACGGATTCGAAGGTCAGCCGGTGGCCGCGGTCCGGCGAGCGACCGAGACGCTGTACGCGCCGGAGCGAGCGTGCAGGATCGGGTCGTCGGGGAGAAGGATCCCGTCGGGCACGCGTGTGGGGTCGAACACGAGCACGTCTCCGCCGCGCTCCCGGTCCGTCGCCAGGCCCGTCACCTCCAAACGCGCCAGCTCGACGACCTCACGATCCCCGGGCCATTGTTCCGTAGGGTCGTCGATCGGATCGTCCCCATCGGCGAGTTGGGCCCGAACGTGAAACACCGCCGGGCCATGCGCGAGGCGTTCGGCCAGCTCGTCGCGCAGGAAGTCGGGACGGCGGACCGCGGCCTCTTCGTCGGAAATGCTCTCCTCGCCCTGGTCGGGGACAAGCTGGTAGCGACCGTACCTGACCGCGCCCTGGGCGTTTACGAAACCGAACGCGTGCAGACTGTTGTAGGTGAGAGTCGCATAGCTCGCCGGAATCGGATGGCTGATGGCCGCGTGGACCGCCGCCATCGCCTCGGGATGCTCGGCGAGGTATCCGGCCACCCGCTCCATGTCGGGCTGTCCGGTTTCCGGTTCCACCCGGCGGGCGTCGTTGAAGGCCAGCAGGTCCTCGGGGGTCCGGGCGAAGAACGCCGGTAGCGACAGCGCGACGATGTCGGTCGTCGTCGCGTCGGGCAGGTAGAACTTCACCGCCATGCCCCGAACGTCCCTGGCCCCGTCAGGCAGGGTCGGATCACCGCTGCCGTTCGAGAATCGGACATGCGCGCGAATCTCGCCACCTGCCAGGTGGGCCGCTCTGCTGAGCCCAGCGGCCTCGGACGCCGGGACGAGGCGGGCCGCGCAGAGCACACCCTTGGCGTGGGCGGCGCGATGGCCAGGATGGACGCCGTAGCTCATATTGATCGAATCCACCAAGCGTTCGGAGAGGTCGTCGTCCGTCACAGCCACAGAGCCTAGGAGATGGCCTCACGAGCCAGAGTTCTGGTTCAGTGGTGACCATGCGAACGTTTGGACCTGCGGCGGCCGTGATCGGCGTCGTCGGATATCGGCTCGTCGTCGGCGGTGAGCTGACCCTGGACACTGGGCTTGGTCGGCGCATCCGACCATTGGGACCGCTGACGTTCACCATCGCAGCGCCTCGCGAGACTGTCTTCGACGTGATCGCCGCGCCCTATTTGGGGCGGACGCCACGAGCGATGGCGGAGGAGATCGAGGTGCTCGAGCGCGGTGGCGACATGGTTCTCGCCGCGCATCGAACGTCCGTGGGGTGGGGAATGGTGGCAACCACGATCGAGACCGTCCGCTTCAACCGTCCCGAGACGGTTGCATTCCGGCTGCTGCGGGGCCCGGTGCCTCACGTCGTAGAGCGATTCACGCTCGATGATGATGCCGGCTCGACACGGCTCGAGTACCTGGGCGAGCTCGGCACCGATTTCTGGCAGCTCGGCCGCTGGTGGGGGGACACGGTGGCCCGCAAGTGGGAGGCGACAGTCGAGAGCTCCCTCGTTCGCGTCCGCGACGAGGCAGAACGGAGGGCGGCAACCAGCCCCAGACACCGGGAGCGGAGCTGACTCCGGCAGAGCGGCCGGTGCGGCGCCGCTGCTATTTCGGGAGTGAGGTCGTCGCACTGGGGCCCCGTCGGACCGCCGGCAGCACCCTGTCACCCGGCGCGAAGCCGCAATCGCGACGCCACGCCGGGACAAGGACGATGCCTCGACCAAGGAGATTGGATCGTGCGGATGGATCAATGCAGATGCGCCGCCGCCCCGATCAGTCCAGCGGGATCTTGATCACCTCGCCACCGCCTACGCAGACCGCGCAGGTGCTGACGTAGGCCGCGCTATCGGTCAGGGCGACCCCGTAGGGAGCGAAGAGATCGCCGACCACCGTGGTGTGCTGGCTGGCGCCGGGGGTGATCCTCACGAGTGCGCCGATGGGACCGTTCAGCAGCCCGGCGCTGGAGATCTCGACCGCGTACAGCGAACCGTCCGGAGCAAAGGCCAGGTCGGTCAGGTTGGTGAGCCCCGATGCGTAGACGGTCGGCGCTTCGCCAGGGACGACGCGCCAGATGTTGGCGTCACCCTGCTCGAACGGGAAGCCCGTCAACTGACTGATGTAGTAGGCACCATCGGGACCCCTGACCACCGATGTCGGCACAGCGTCCGTCGGAATCTGGGTCCCGGGCGGCAGCCCCAGGAACGGGGGTGCCAGCGCGCTGCCCGGGGGCAGCGCCGCGATCGTGGTGAAGGTCCCCTTGTGTGACGCGCGCACCACGGCATTGCCGCCAGCGTCGGCCAGGATGTATCCCTCGCCCTGACGCACCAGGCCGACGGGGTTGCTGTCGATGTCGGTCCCGTCGGGATTGGCCACCGCCTCGTTCGCCAGGACGTCCGCGAACAAGGAGAACCCGCCGTGGCGCAACTTGCCGGTGACCAGGGTGCCGAGCAGGGCGCCATCGGGTCCGAACCCGGCACGGAACGCGTCACTGCCGCCAAGGCCGACGGAGAGCACGAACTTCTGGCCGCCGGTGAAGGCGATGTCCGACGGCCCGAGGGTCTCCCCGTCCTGGTTGATGATGGACGGCACACCGGTCAGGACGCGTTTGTCCGGTCCGTCGTCACGGACCTGGGTGACGGCGCCGGTGAACCCGAGGCAGAACCTGCCCAGTGAGGGATGTGCGACACAGGGGCCCGCACCGCCTTGGCCCGCCTCCACCACGTAGAGCGCGCCCGTCGATGAGAACGTGACATGTCGAGGGTTGTCGAGCCCGGAGGCCACCACTTCAAATTCCGACTGCGCCGAGACGGGGGCCGCCGACATGGCCACGGCCACCGCGACGGCGAGCGCTCCGGCCAAAGCCGTGGTCCTGCCGACACGATGAGATCTGGGCATGAGAACCCCCTCGGGATCTGGTTTAGCCGCCGACTCGCGCGATCGACCAAGGCATCCTGCCCGCCGTCCACCCGAACCGCTCGGCCGCACAGTAACAGCGACAGTGCGAGATGTCTCTGCCGGCCGTGGGTGGCGTGTCGTTGGCCAGCCGGCAGATTCCAGTGGCACCGCCAGCCGTCTCCCGCCCTGAACCCCGGTCAGGGCATCCGCCGCGAACCCCAATCGAGCACGCGGCGGGCGGCCTGGCGGACCCACTCGATGAGATCGCTGATGTTCTCCTGCCATGGCGGCCGATGCCGGCGGAGCTCTCGCGCGAAGACGGTGGCGATGGCGTCGGCGATGGCCGTGGCATGGTCCCGGCGGGCGGGCAGGCTCTGCTCGATCTGGATGCCGCCGGCGCCGCCGACCGTCAGCAGGTTGACGATGTTGCAGGGGTCGTCGCCGCCGAACTGGTCGTCCGGTTTGGCGATGCGCACGGGTATGTCCGAACCGCTGGTAGCGGCCTCGATGGCACACCTGATCTCCTCCTTCAGCGGCGCCGGTGCCGTGCCGCCGATGAGGATCTCCGACTCGTCGAATCCGTGAAACGCGACGGCGTGGGCGAACCCACGATCGATGACCGAACCGAGGCCGGGAAAACTCGACGGGTCGATCTCCGTGGACGTTATGT
>Ga0209889_1000042_pt1 | contig 22446 bp, 18 predicted proteins | sample GWRWN1_0_10_FD_187233 | JGI IMG/M metagenome (GOLD analysis project Ga0209889, IMG submission 187233) | Riverbed sediment microbial communities from areas with no vegetation in Columbia River, Washington, USA - GW-RW N1_0_10 (SPAdes)... | ecosystem: Environmental > Aquatic > Freshwater > River >... | reverse complement strand
CTTGGCGTTGACCAGGCCCTTCACCTCGATCGATCGCTGCTTCGCACCGACGGTAATGGACTGGCCGGCGCCCTGGACCACGTACTTGGTGATGGCCGAGCCGTTGTCGCTCGCCTTGCGCCAGGTGATGCGCGCGGAGGCGTCGCCGGCGGCGGCCTGAACCTGTTGTGGCCGGCTCGGGACGGTCTTGGTGGGCTTGGGCTCCTCCGTCGGCCGTGGTGGGGGTGGCGGATCCCCGCCGACCACGCCGTCCTCGTACTTGTTGACCTCCTTGACGACATGCTTCTCGTCGACTACGCGGGCCGTTGAGCCGTCCGGAGCGTTGATGAACAGGTGGTCCTCACGGACCTCGAGCTCAACGGGGCCGCCGGCGCTGGCGATACGGATGTGGTTCACCAGCGTGCCATTCGCGTCGAACTCGTAGACCACCCCCGCGGCCGGGTCGGCGCAGTACACGTGGCCTGCGAAGACGACGGCCGGGGACAGCGGCCCAGATCCGGGCACGGTGAATTCGCGCAGCTTCTTGCCGTCGACCACGACCACGCGGCGATCCTCGGCGACCGTGACGGGCACCGTGGAGCCCTGACTGCGGGCGGGCAGAAGTGCAGGCTTATCCAGCGGGACCGCGGTGGCTTCGACCCTGTCATCGCGTACGGTCATCAATGCCTGGTCCGTGTTGTCAAGCACCGCGACGCCGTCGTCCAGGGTCGATAGGACGAGGTCGTGCCCGGGTGCGGTGACGGTGACCGTACGCAGCACCGTCGGGCTGGCTCCGTTCGTACCGGCCATGATGGCCACGACCGTGCCCTCGGTCGGCACCGCAACCCACAACGCGCCCTTGCCGTCGAATCCACCCGGCGTGATGCCGTTGGGCAGCGAGATGGCGTCTCCGGTCGGGGCGAGGCTACGCGGGTCGAGCTGGCGGACCTGGCCCTGCACACTGTCGATCACGAAGGCGGTCTCGCCGTGCAGCGCGACGCTGACGCCGAGGCCGGGCGTCGTGGGCATGACGGCGCTCACCTGCAGCGTCGTCAGGTCGAGCGCGGTGACCTGGCCGGTGTCGAGGTCGCGCAGGATGAGGTACGTATCGGTCTGGGTGATCTGAATCTCGTGGTTCTGCGCGTCCTTGAGCTTGGTCCGGGTGTCCACCCGCGCGGTCACGCCGTTGACCCGGTCAACCTCGCCACGGGTGGAGCTCCACAGCCACGAGTTCGCGTCGAAGTTGGCAACCGCGGTGTCGGCGGCACCCACGCCGAGGATGGTGAGCCCGGTAGCGAGCAATAGCCCGACGACCGTCGTCAGGGTGATGATGCTGCCCCGACCGCTCAACGGCTTGCTGGGTTCCGCCTCGATGGTGTACTCGGGTTCGATACTGTTCCCTACGTCGATCAGGTCCGGATCGTCCTGCCCGATGTTGCTCATCCAGAAAGCCCCTCGCGTTCGGCGTCCTCCCCTGGGCCACCTCCGAGCTAGGCCCGCGAGGCGTCGCTCATCATAGGCTGTCGATTCGCCGCGTTGCTACCTACGACGCGTCCCCTGTGGATAACCGGTGTGTGCACGTCCGCATGCTGGGCACGATCATGTCAGAGGACCAGACGGCGGCGACGGTGAAGCAGTAGTCGTACCGGTCGTTGAGCCCGTAGATGGTCGAGGTGGTACGCCCTGCGGGCACCGTCTCCAATGGAGCCGAGAGCGCTCCCACGCGGGCGCCAGCGACGATGAACGGCACCTGTCCATCACCCGGATCGAGCCACGTCAAAGTGATCGAACCGCCTTCGTCCTCTAAGGTCACACCGGTCGGCGGCGGCACGGGGGATGCGGTGGTCGTTTGTGCTGGTGCGGTTGTGACCGGCGGCACGCTGGCGTTCGTTGCCGGACCCCGCCTCGGCAGGAACAGTTGGGCGCCGACGATCGCGGCCGCGACAAACGCCGCGACGCCGAGCGATGCGACGAGGGCGATCCCGCCGCGGTTGCTTCGGTTGCCGCGCGTGCGCCGGCGTGCGGGCGCGGGTGCAGGTGCGCGCGCCGATCGTGGCGGCTCCTGCCACACCTCGACGTCCTGGAAATCGCGCGGCGGCGGCTCGGCCACGTGGAAGTTCTGTGCCTGCGACTGCCGTTGGTAGACACCCGGCGCGTTCGGAGCGGGCGCATAGGTCGACCCGAATCCGTGCTCTGTGAAGTCGGGAGGAGGCGCGGGTACGGGCACTCGGCCCGCCTCGACTGGAGGGCCGTCCGGCTCCGGCTCGGGCGCGGCGGATGGAGCGCCGGACAGGCGCTGCTGCGCGCCGCGGACGGCGGGGTGGTCGTCGCCGAGAACACGAGATCCAACATCGGCGAGATGCCAGTCGTACGCCTCCGTCGGCTCGCCGAGACGGTAGGTGATCGCGGCTAGGCGACCCTCGACGGAGAGCGAGGTGGCGTGCTCCGGACCACCCGAGATGACGATGATCGCGTACGCGCGGCGCAACTGAGCCTGGGCTTCGGTGAGGTTGCCCAGGTTGCGGGCGATCGTGGCGAGGTCGACCATGAGCGGGACCAGCCGCGGATGATCGCGGCCAAGCCGCAGCTCACCGGTGGTGACCGCATCCTCGAGCAGGGTGCGGGCGCCGGTCAGGTCACCGGCTTCGGCGCGCTGGCGGGCCACGGCGTGCGCTGACGCGAGCGCCTCGTCCGGCCCCGGTCCGGCGGCCTCGCCTTGCGGGGCGCTCTGGCCTGGCGTGGCGCTGTGGCTCTGCGCGGCCGTGGCAGACATGTCCGTCATGCTGCCGGTTGGCGCCGCGTCGCGCTAGCCGCGCTCACGGTTCTGTGGATAACCTGCCGGAACACCCGGTCTAACCCGCTCGTTTGCGTACGGCGCGGGCGTGTACAGTGTTGGCTCGTTGCCCGGAGGCTGGGCGGCCGGTGTCGTGCTGGCCGAAACCGGTACGATGGGTCGTCACGTCGGAGTGGCGGAATGGCAGACGCGCTAGCTTGAGGTGCTAGTGCCCTTAGCGGGCGTGGGGGTTCAAGTCCCCCCTCCGACACATGTTCGAATCTTGCGGGCTCGGCCGGAAGGCTGGGCAGCGGCTCTTGAGCATGTGGGCCGAGCGCAGGCAACTTCCGGATATGCCCGCCCGAGTCTAGAGCTCCGCCGCTCGGCGGTGTCGGGTCGCTTGTCGTGGATTGCTCGACGTCGCCATATTCGCCGCCGTCGCGTTGCAGCTGGCAGTTAGCCTAGGCCGTCGGGGGGGCTTCACGACCTCAAATCATGGGACGGATGAGCCGGTGTCGCTTGCGCTGCTCTAGTGGGCGGCACGTCTTGCTCTCGACTCACGTGTCGATGCTCATGTCGTTTCTCGTACCTGCTGGCTCGGTGGTCCATGGCGTCCCGCGAGGTCGTGAAGGCGGATCCCGGGCTCACTTGCCGGTGCCTTCTCGGGGATGTTGCCTGCCCTGGCGATCGAGGCCCCGTAGATGGCAGCTAGCGGCGATGCGGTGATGCCGTGCAGCACGACGGATAGCAGGATGGTCCAGGTGGCGGTCTGCGCGAGCATCGCACCGCCGCCGGCGTGTTCGAATTCCTCTAGGGCGATGAGGGTGAAGACGACCGACGCTAGTCCGCGCGGGCCGAACCAGCCCATGAAGGCCACGGTGGACGGACGCAGATGAGTCCCGATCAGTGCGATGGCGACCGGCACCATCCTGATCACGGTGAGGCTCAGGAGTGCGTAGACGATCGGTTTGGCGGAGAGTTCGTGGGTGAGCAGCTCTCCGACGAAGAGAGCACCGAAGAGCGACCACACCAGGAAGGAGGCCGACAGTCCCAGTGTCTCGGTGAACTCGACGGGTTCGGTCAAGCGCCGTCTGGTGGCGGCACCGAACAAGATGCCGCCCGCGAATGCGGCGACGAATCCGTTCCCGCCGATCGCGACGGCTCCCTCGTACGCAAGCAGGGCGAGGGCGAGGATGGCGATCTGCTCGGATACCTCGGCGGTCCATCCGCGTTCTTTGGCGAAGGCTAGGAGCCTCCCGCCGATGTATCCGACCACAACCGCGGCCACGACGGCTAGCCCGATCTGCTTGAGCGCTTCAAGCCCCCAGGCCTTGTCGCCGATGCTTTCCTCGGCGGCGACCATGGCGATGAAGAGGGTGACGAATGGCGTCGCGATCCCGTCGTTGAGACCGCTCTCGACGTTGAGTGCTCGCCGGATCCGCGCGGGAACAGCCTTGTTGGTAACGACCGCCAAGCCGAGCGCCGCATCGGTAGGCGCCAGGATGGTGGCGATCAATGCCGCCGCCGCCCATCCGACCTCGGGAAACACGAGGTGGGCCAGCAGGGCGCCAGCTATCACCGTGAGCGGCAAACCGACGAGCAGCAGCCGGATGGGCAGACCCGCATCGCCCTCGACGTCTCGAAACCGAACCGTCGAGGCATCGGCGAACAGGAGCAGGGCCAGGGTCAGCTCGGTGATGGTCAGGACCGTCTCGTTGGTCAGCGAGAGGGGGAGCACGTCCAGTCCGCCAGGGCCAAGGATCGCGCCTGCGGCGACGAACACCATGGGGCCGCTGATCCACCACCGGTCGAGCTTTGACGCCACGAGTGTGTAGGTCACGACCACGACCGCGAGAGCGGTGAGACCACCCATCGGATCTCCCTTGCCACACCGACCATTTCGCTGGCACTCGCTGGGATCTCCCCCGAGCCCCGACTGAACCGATGGGCTTGAGACGGTCGTGCCGCTGCCGGCAGGCAATAGCCGCGCCGCGCCGTCCGCCTGGGCACAAACTCCAAGCGGCCGGGTGCCACCCCATCAAGCGTTACCAGCATATGCAGCCGCAGCCGCCCATCCTGCTCAGAACCGCATAAGGCGAGTTCCTAGCGCCCGTGGGCACAACCCGCGCACCGCACCCTCTCGCCACACCAACCCCATCGACATGCCGGACCTCGATGGCCCCGCAATCCTCTCGCACACCAGACGACACAACGCCACCCAGCAGCTGCACGTCGGTGAAACCAACGCTCTGCGCAATACATTCTCACGCGACGCCCCGATCGAGCCCGGCTCCAATTGGCGTGACGCGCCGGTCGGTCATCTCCTCGTCTCCGCCTGGGCAGCGCCTCGGCTTCGGCCTGACTGTCGGCAGCGCAGCCAACTTGTGCGACGACGCGGATGACAGTCCTCACCGGGCTAACCGGTGACCTGGGTCGGACAGGCCTAGCCGAAAGGAGCACCCTGATTCTCCGGATTTCGCGGACACGGGTCGCGCGTCGAGGCGGTGTGGTTCGCTGTGATCAGACCCTGCGGCGGGAGGGTGGTGGCGATGACCGTTGAACAAGCGCTACCGGATAGCCGTTCTGGGCCGCCGGTCCCGGCTAGATCTTGGGAGGCTCGGTGTGTTTGGGCTACGGGATAACGCCGTTCAAGCGGCCGGGCTGCTGCGTGGTGCGGCCTCCGACCAAATGTTCTGGACGACCGTACGCCGGCGAAACGACACCAGTGGCAGCCCGGCGCCCTGAGTCGGGCTCACTGGCTCGGAGCCTGGGCTTGGAGATTCCTCGAGTTTGTCGAGGCGACGGGGAAGGAACAAGAGCATGGGACTGCGAGATCGACTGCGAAGGGACGATAGCGCGGGTGTTCGGCGCTTCCAGATGCGGGAACGGCTGATGTCGATCGGCGACGACTATTGGATCGAGGACGAGTCCGGGCAACGAGCGTTCAAGGTCGATGGCAAGGCGCTTCGGGTGCGCGACACGTTCGTGTTGCGCGACGCCGCTGATCAGGAGGCTGCCAAGATCCAGGAGCGTAAGGTCCGGGTGCGCGACACGATGGAGATCGAGCGCCCTGGCGGGAACGCGACTGTTCATAAGGCCGTCGTCGGAGTGCGCGACCGATTCAAGATCGATGTTGACGGTGGCTCCGACCTGAGCGCGCACGGCAACATCGTCGATCACGAGTACGAGATTGAACGTGACGGCGACACGGTCGCCACAGTCTCGAAGCGGTGGTTCCGGGTCAGGGAAACCTACGGGGTCGAAATCGAGCCGGGCCAGGACGAAGCTTTGATCTTGGCTGTCACCGTGTGCGTCGATGCTATGACCAGTGCATGACCAGATATCCGCGTCGCGGTTCGGTCGTAGGGTACGGGCACTGGGCCCGGGACGTGCTCGTCTGGACGAAGGCCCCGTTGTTGCTTTGGAGTGAACTCGTTGTGGTCGACGATCTCGATGGGCAACGTTCGGTAGGTCCCAATGAGGTCAAGCGGTTCGGTGACGACCCTTTCGTGATGCAGCTTACGGACGGTGCGACTGCCGAGGTTGCCGCAAGGGCTGATGACAGCACGCTGCTCCCCGGGCGGTACGGATGACTCGTCTGCCGGCCGCGATCCGCAGAAGTGCGGTGTATCACCATGATGTTCAATCGACGGTGGCGTCGTCGCCGGTACCGGTCACGATCCTCACCGGCTTCCTCGGTGCCGGCAAGACGACCGTGCTCAATCGCGTCCTTACGGGTGACCACGGGTTGCGGGTAGCCGTGCTGGTCAACGACTTCGGCTCCCTCAACATCGACGCCGACCTCGTCGTGGGTGTCGACGAACGTGACGTTGTCAGCCTGGCGAACGGCTGCGTGTGCTGCACGATCCGCGACGACCTCGTCGAGGCGGTGGCCAACGTACTTGATCGGCCGGAGGCACCGCAGCACGTGGTGCTGGAGGCCAGCGGCGTGGCCGACCAGGCCGGCATCGCCATGACCTTCCTGGACTCCGTGCACCGCGCACGGCTCCGGATCGACAGCATCATCTGCGTCATCGACGCCAGCCACGTGTTCGCCTCCCCGGAACAGGAACAGCTCAAGCTTTGGCAGATTGCCTGCGCCGACATGGTTGTGCTGAACAAGACAGACCTCGTCGATGCCGAAGACATCGCGCGAATCCGGACGTGGCTGGACGACCACTTTCACCGCTACCGGCTGATCGAGGCCGCGCATGGCAACGTTCCGCTCGACCTGCTGCTCGCCACCGGACGGTTCGACCCTGCCGGGTGGGAGCTGCACCACGAAGACACAGGCGAGTATGACGATCACCCGGGTCACCGCCGCGGTGCGGACGTGGTCGGGACAGGTTTCACCACTTGGACGTACGAGACCGACGAGCCGATGTCGCTGCGTCTGCTCGAGAGGGCGGCCGCCCGGTTGCCGGCCACCGTGTACCGGGCCAAGGGCATCGTCGGCAGCGCGGAGAAGCCCGATGTCCGGGTCGTGCTCCAGGTGGTGGGCAAACGCGTGGACGTGGCGTTGACCGACCCATGGGGCACGCGCCCGCCGGGCACTCGCATCGTCGTCATCGGTGCAGAGGGCGCTGTCGATGGCGTTGCGCTGCGAGCGGTGTTTGACGGGTGTCGTGCCGGCTGACAACTGCCGGTCCGGTCACCCCTTCGGCTCGACGCGCCTACTCATGTGCGTGCGGGCGTACGCGCGCCCGTGCGCTTCGCCGCCGCCACGGGCTGCGTCGTCCGGGTGGCGGGCTTGGCCGTCTTGGTGGCTGGCTTGGCGGCGCCACGTCGTCCCGGGGTGTATGTGGCCGGGTCGATCTCGGCGCTGCGGGTCTTCTTGTCGACGAGTTTGTCGACGGTCAGGTGCGGCTTCGGCGCCGGCGGCCGGTCCGGTGCCGGGCGTGGGTTGGCTGCCTCGGGCAGGGGGGCCAGGCGGTTCCAGATCGCGTCCTTGGTGACGTTGACGACGACGCCGTCGGGTGCGCCGAAGGCGAACAGGCCGTCCCAGTGGGCCTGGACACCGGCCAGGGCCTCGCCGAGCAGGTCGCCATCGAAACTGGTGTGGGTGACCATGCCGATGCGGGGATTGACTTGTTTGATCATGTACCCGGCCGCGTAGTGGTCGGTGTGTACTCCGTCGATGGTCATGTTGTAGATCTGCTCGGGGACGCCCGACTTCACTGTCATCAGGGCGCCAAGGTTCGCTTGTAGTTCCGTGACGAAGACGTCGACCCCGTGCGCCATCTCGACTGTGAGGGAGTCCGGGCGACCATCGCCGGTCCACACGAATGACAGTCCGTTCCAGTCCACCCGGTACCCCGACGCGCCGCTCATGTTGTGGATGCGCCGCCAGTGCCGGACCGTGATGCCGTTGCGTTCGAAGCAGATCCCGCCGTCGTCCTCCCAGTCGAACTCGTTGACGTCGACCTCGAAGCCGTCGCCGACCGGCAGCGCCTGGAACGCGTCGGTGTGCCAGCGCATCATCTTCTGCATGCTCGTAACCACGTGCGCGATGCCCTCGTCAGGCTCACGTCCGGACGGGCCGTGGATGCGCAGCGGCTTCCACCGGCCCGCCCACGGGCCAAAGCCGTACAGGTAGGGCAGCTCGCCGTAGTGGTCGACGTGCAGATGACAGACGAAGATGTCGTTGATCTCGGCGACCGGAACCTGCAAGGCGATGAGGTTGCGCAGCGAACCCGGCCCGAGATCGAAGATAAGCTTCTCGCCGTTGCCGAACTCCAGCAGGATGCAGGTCGCCGCCTGGTCACGCCGTGGCGGGAAGGGACAGGTGCCGGCGAACGTGATCCGCATCTCGTCCCGACCGAGCTCCTCAGCGCCGGGGAAGAACGTGGTCGTGTTCTTCACGCTCGGCGTTGGCGTGTAGTAGTCCGGAATCGTGAGACCGGACCGGGGTGCAGCGCGGTACGGGCCGCGCGCGCCGACGCCGTCGGTCGGAATATCCACCGACGGCCGGGCCTCGGCGCCGGGGGCGGTCAGCTCGCTGACTTTGCCGAGCATGGAGAACAGGTTGGCCACGACCCGATCCTTGGCACCGTCTTCGCTGTCGTGCTCGTCCTTGGGTTTCTGGGCCTTGGACTGCCTCGCCTTCAGCCGGGCTTGGTTGGCTGCCTGTGACCTGTCCGCGGCGTGAAGGACCTTGCTCCAAGCGCCGCCGATGGCGTCGATGCCATGGTTGACCGGCCCACGCAGCTGTTCAGCCAGCGCCTTGCTGGCAAGCCCCTTCGCGAGTTGGACCGTCGCCTGGTTGACCGCCTTGGCGGCATTGCGGATGGCGACCCGCGCGTCGCTGGTCTCCTTTAGCCCGTAGAGCAGCGCGAGCGGTATCTTCTTGCCCGCCAGCTGGGCAGGGAACGACCGTACCAGCGGCCGGTCGACATCCGGGGGCAGGAACGCCTCAACCGGGATCTCATGGGACCAGGTCTCCTCGTCGACAAGCTCCGAGAAGTTGTACTTCGCGTGCGGGACCTCCAGAACTGCCGGGATCTCACCGCCGAAAAGTGATCGCAGCTCGCTTTCGGTGCTGGCCCGCCGGCCGTTGGCGTCGTCGAGCATCACCGCGTCGCGCGTCCACACGGCTTCCTTCGTCACGTTGACCACGACGCCATCGGGGGCACCCATTACGAACAGTCCTTTGTAGTGCGTGCGTACCCCGGCGACCAGCTCGTTGAGCAGATCGTGCTCGAGCGAGAAGTGGGTGGCCATCGCCAGCCGCGGCTTGACCCGCTGGAACAGGTAGCCGGCCCCGAAGTGACTGGTCGCACCATTGTCGAGCGCCGTCGAGTAGGTCTCCGCGGGTATGCCGGTCTTCTCCGAGTAGATGCGCGGTAGGTCCGGCTGCATCTCGGTGACGAACACGTCGACGCTCTCGGACATCTGCACGGTGAGCTCGTCGGGGCGGCCATCGCCCGTCCACACGAACGACAACCCATTCCAGTCCAGCCGGTATCCCGCCGCACCACTCATGCCGTGGCTGCGACGCCAGTGCCGGACCGTGGCACCGTTGCGTTCGTAGCAGATGCCGCCGTCGTCTTCCCAGTCGAACTCGTGCACGTCGATCTCGTAACCGTCGCCGACCGGAACACCGGAAAACGCCTTGCTGTGCCAGTGGGCCATGTCTTGGAGGCCTTCGGCCATCGCCTTGGTGCCCAGATCCTTTGTCCGGCCGGACGGTCCATACAGTCGCAGCGGCTTCCACCGGCCGGTCCATGGGGCGAAGCCGTAAAGGTATGGAAGGTCGCCGTAGTGGTCGACGTGCAGATGGGTCAGGAAGATGTCGTTTACGTCGGCGATCGGCACCTGCAGCGCCACCAGGTTACGCAGTGCCCCCGGCCCGAAGTCGAAGAAGAACCGCTCACCGTTGCCGAGCTCCACCATGATGCAGGTCCCCGCCTGGCTACCACGCGGCGGGAACGGCGAGGTCCCGACCAGCGTGATCCGCATCTCGTCCGGGTCGAGCGTCTCCAACAACGGGTAGAAGTTCCCACCAACCTTCACGCTCGGCGTCGGCCGGAAGTACGGCGGCAGGGTGATTCCCGCACCGGGGCCCCCGCCGTAAGGACTCTGCGGCGGCGTCGCGAACGCGGCGTTCATATGACGTCCTCGGTGCTTGGGACCCGGCTGGGCCAGTTCTCGGGTGGACCTAACTGGCGTCCATTCTCGGCCGGATTCCTGTTCGGCGGGCGAATTCGGTGGTTCTTGGGCAGGGAAACGGACACCCGCGCAGTGAAGAGCCGAAAGTTGCCGAGAGGCCGGTCGGGCAGGACGAGCTCCCTGTCCAGCACCCGCTCGAAGGCATGTCCTATCTGGTAATCGCGCGGCCCGGCGTTTCCACCCGGCGGGTGCCCCCGCCGTGGCGCGCAGCCAGGGCGCGGCCAAACCTGGTCGCCCAACCCTTTACAGTGGCCAGCCGGGTGGCCATGCAACCACACGCCCAGCGTGGCACCGGCCCTCATCGCGCCCGCCATCCGGCGACTCGACCGTGTCGAGTCGTCCGCCGATCGGTTCGAGCGAATCGTTCGACGCCGCTAGCCTGCGCACGTCTGTAGCGTGACTTCAACGGCACGGTCGCGATGCGACAAATGAAACCGGGGGTGCTCTATGTCCGTGTTGGAATGGATACTCTGGATAGTGCTCGCCAGCGTGTATCTGGTTGCCCTGTTTACGGTCTGTGTCCTCACGTTCCGAAAGGGCTACGTAGTTCTCGGCATTCTCGGAATCTTCCTGCCATTCTTGTGGCTGATCGGCGCGGTACTGCCAGACAAGCGAGGCGCGCCTGCCGGCAGCGCCATGTAGGCCAGGCTGCGAGCCGGGCCACGTCCGTCGTGCGTGTCACACACCGCCAATCGGGCCCCGCCGGACGTACGTCGGCGCGACGACGAGGCGGTGGCCCTCGCTCGGTGTGCGCTGCGCCGCACGCCACCCCGTCGCGGAACAGACGCCGGTGACGACGCATGACCGCCCGATTCGCGCGCAGGTCTGGTCAGATGTTCACGAGGTAACAGGCTCTCGTGCACCGGCCTGGCGTAGTCGGGCGAGGATACCGATCACAATCATGACCAGCACAACCCCAATGGACAGCCACAGCGCCGTCGCAATGGTCGGGCTGTTCAGCAGCGCGAACGCCGCGAGGACGCCGGCGACGACGACGATCCACGTGCCGTAGTGACCGACGAACCGGGGGACCGGACCGAACCGCCACGTGGTGCGGTTAATGCGGTCAGCGGCCCAGCCTTCGGCGCGCCGACCCCAACGGCGCACGAACGTCCCGACCCGGCCGGGTCCGGCCAGCCACAGCCATACTGCAGCCACGATGGACACGACCAGCAGTGCCTCGACGGCGCGGACGAGGAAGTGCAGGAGCGTGTCATATAGGGCCAGGGCGGCGGGGACGTTGAGTTCTTTGTTGGCAACCTCGTTGGTGTAGGCGTTGCGCACGGCGTTCAGCGCGATAAGCACGACGATCATAAGTACGGCGATCATGATAGCGCCGATGAGGGCGGCGCGGCGGTGCAGCGGTGCCAGCCAGATCCCCAGTGCCAGCAGAATGAGCGCGGCGATCGGTAGCCACGTGGCGAGGTTGTCCAGCAGGTTCACATAGGACTGGATGCGGGGTAGGTCCTCCACGGTCATCACCGGCACCTGGACCGACACGCTGGGAATCTTGCTCGCGACGGAGAGGCCGGAATCGATGAGGCGCTGCTTGACCTCCGCGACGATCGGTCCGACCTCTAACACGATCTGGTTGCCTTCAGTCTTGACAACCTCGGTGTCCTCGCCAGTGAGTACGGCGGAGAGTTGAGTGTGTGCCGCGGTGTTGGCGTTGACCCACAGCGTCTGAAACTGTGGACTCTGGACGAACGTCGCCACCGTCTTCTGCACGAAGCTCTCCACGGCTCCGTTGACAGGGCCCGCGATGGCGCTGGCGATGGCGTCGGCGTTGGGTCGCCCGGTCGCGGCGGCCAAATCGTTGATGAGCTTCGGTACGTCGATTTGCTTGATGACCTCGCTACTGACCCTGATGGTAACGGCGTTCTGTACAGCCGCGTCCGATGCGAGCGGAGCGACGGTGGCAACGTACGTGTCGGTGTTGAGGATCTCCTTCTGAGCGTAGCGGGCAGCCACCGACGCAGCGACGAGCAGTCCAGCCACCAGCAGCAGCACGATGGCGCCGGACCACCGCCAGCCGGCGTGCCGGGACCGAGGGAGCAAAGGTGGAGGCGGCGGAGACCCGGACCCGGTCTGCCCGGCGGTGCTTCCGTTAGGCCGATCGCGTAAGGCATCCGGCCGTTCCGCGGGCGGTTCTGAGTCCCTCATCGCCATGCCTCATGCTTTCAGCCAACCAAGCGATACGCGGAGGTTTCGGGGGTTATCGTGAGCAACAGAGAGGCCGTCGCTCAGCGAGGCCGCGCCGTTGCGTTTCGCGCTTGAGCGCGCCGGCTAACCATGGGCACGGTCGGGCGCTTTGCCTGCGCGACCGTGCTCACTAGGCCGTGGCCATCGATCACGACGTTGATCGTCCGGGTCGGCGGTGGGCGGGCGCTCCTGGGGAGGCGGACGCTTGACCGTGTTCAGAGTAGTAGCGTCGGAACTGGGCGACGACATGGAACCAAGCGACGGGGCGCATGGGATAACGGGTGGACGCCAAAGCTGATCCGTTAGACGTCGCGGCTGCAACGATCCCGCGGGTGCTTGGGGATCGTGCTGTTTTCCCGGTGTTCCAGCCGATCATGGAACTCTCTACCGGCAATGTGGTCGGGGTTGAGGCGTTGGCTCGTGGACCGGCCGGTTCGGCGGTGGAGTATCCCTCGGCGCTGCTCGCCGCCGCGTCCCGGGCTGGGCTGTTGCCACAGGTGGACCAGCTGTGCTTCACGCGAGCGGTAGAGATCGCTCGGGATGCGGCGGAGCTCGTTCCGTCCCTGCTGTTCGCCAATGCCGAACCGGCCGTCGTGAATGAGCCGATCTCGCCCGACCTGCTGGCCGCGGTCAGATCAGAGAAGCGATTCCGCATCGTGATGGAGTACACCGAGCGGGGGCTGGCGAGCCACATTTCATCGCTGGTGGGCCTTGCCAGCTTGGCGTACGAGGATGGCAATGCCATCGCGATGGACGACGTCGGAGTGGAGCCGATGTCATTGGCGCTCCTCCCGGTGCTCGAACCGGATGTGGTCAAGCTCGACATGCAGCTGCTGCGCCACCCACACCTGTCGAGTTCGGTGGAGACCGCCGCAATCGTCGCCAGTTACGCCGAGCGCACCGGCGCCGTGGTGGTGGCAGAGGGGATCGAGACGGAGGATGACCTGGCGACCGCGCGGGTACTCGGCGCGCAGTGGGGCCAGGGCTGGTTGTTTGGGCAGCCCGGCCCGCTCACCGCGCTCGCGGGCCGACCGGTGCAGAACACCCCACGGCTGCGGCCGCCTCGACGGGGGACCTACCTGCCCCCAGGTACTCCGTTCGACATTGCGGCGATGGGCAACCCCAGCCGGCCTTGCGACCAGGCCACCATCGACGAGCTGACCGAGTACCTGCTATCGGTGGCGGGGAGCAGCGGTTCCCGCACCGTGATACTCGGTGTGTACCCGGACCAGGCGGTCGGGGAGGCTTGGCTGCCTCGCCTCACGGCCATGGCCGACACCGTCGCCTTCGTCGGTTTGACAGGCGCCGGGTTGCCTGGCCGCAATGCGCACGGCCCAAGCGTGGCGAAGGACCCGGCGGCCGGCACCGAGACGGCACTTGCCGTTATCGGGCCGTACGCCGCCGTCGCGCTGTGTGCCGGGCCCGCCCCTGGAGGAGGTATGGAATTCGTGCTGACCCACGAGGCCAACCGGGTGCATGTTATCGCACGGATGCTGATGAGGCTGGTGGGCGCCACTGCTGATGCACGGGATTCGGCGGCCTCGCCCAGCGGGCACGACAACCGCGATGGCTAGCCAGCACACGAGAAGCAAGACCGTACGTGGCGGCTATCTTGTCGCATCGCTGCTCCTGATCGCCGTGTACCCGTTGCTGCCTACTGCCGGCCGCGACACGGTCGTGCTCTTGGCATCATTGGGAGCCATTCCGGCCGTTGTCGTGGGACCGCCGAATCAGCCCTGGCCGTCGGCGCCCCTGGGTGCTGCTGCTCGCCGCTCTTGCTGTGATCAGCGCCGCCCACGTCGCGACGTCCTCTTCCAGTGGCCCTGCTGGCAGCGTTAGCCGCCTCCTCGACGCCGCGGGCAACCTCCTCGGGCTAGCCGCCGCACTCGCACTCGTCACGCAGCAGGGACGGAACAACCTCGGCAGGGTCGTGGACACCACCATCGCCGCGCTGGCCCTGAGTGGGCTGCTCTGGGATGTTGTGCTTTACCCGAACCTGTCGACTGACTACCGAATTGGTGTGGCTAAGGTAGCCCTACTCCTAGTAGTTTTCGCGCTGTCTGGTGTGCTCGGCGCGCTGGCACAGCTCGTCATCACTCGACCGGTCGCGGCCTTGCGGCCGTTGACCACCGCGATCGCGCTCGCCCTCCTGGCCGACATCATCGTGGCCGCCAACACCGACACGCAGCTCACCACCGCCGCCGGAATGATGCTCGTCGGCGCCTACACCGCGGCCGGCCTCTTCGGTCTTGACCCCACAGCGCCGCAACTCGTCACACCCGCACCAATGCGTCCCGACACGCTGTCACACGGTCGGCTCGTGTTTCTCGGCAGCTCGGTCGCCGTCATCCCGATCGTCGTCGGCGTACGGCAGATCGTGGGTGGAAACCCCGATGGCCTCATCCTCGTCATATCCAGTGCCACCATCGCAACGCTCGTCATCGTCCGTATTGGCCAACTGTCCGCCCAACGGGACCAAGCGGAACGGGCCCTCAGGCACGAGGCCAGCCACGACCCGTTGACCGGCCTGCCGAACCGAAAGGCATTCACCACCCGGCTCGGCGATGCACTCGGGCGCGGCGAGGGCTGCGCGATTCTCTTCTGCGACCTGGACGGATTCAAATCGGTCAACGATCGATACGGCCACGCCCACGGCGATCAGCTCCTCATCGAGGTATCGCGGCGACTACGCGAAAGCGTGCGGACCGACGACCTGGTAAGCCGATTCGGCGGCGACGAGTTCGTGGTCCTCTTCCGGGAAACAACCCCCACCGAAGTGCAGGCCATCAACCGGCGCATCATTGACGCCTTATCGCGCCCTGTCCCAATATCCGGCGAATTCGTCACCGTCGGCGCCAGCACCGGCACCGCCCTCGCAGTCGGAGACGTTGATCCGGAGGAGCTAATCGACCGAGCTGACCACGCGATGTACTCGGCCAAGAACGCCGGAATATCGGGTCCGGCGTAAGGGCCCTCGAGGGATGTCTAGGATTCGACCTTGCGAAGCGGCCCACTCAACTCCATAGTGGACCGATTCTGGTTTCTTAGCCTAGCGGTAGCTGCGCTACGACGATGGGGCCCGCTCGCGTCGACCATGCCGTACCGCACCGGCCGCACGTAAGCGTGGTGGAGGCAGACCCGATTCCTCGGACACGCGTCAGCCGACCGTCCTCAACGTGCACCCTCGGTGACCAACGCTTCCGGCCCCCTGATGACCGCAGGACCAACCGCCGCACGCCGCACAGCTCCTGCACACCATCCATGTACAGACTATCGACGGATATGAACACCCGAGAATGCCCTCATTCAAGCAGATCCGAGTCTTGATCACGTGCCTATGAACGTCGCTTCGACGCCTCGGATTGGAACGCCGCGAGGATCCTCCGTGCGCGACGGCGCGTCCAGCGACGCGAGCCGTTGAAGCGCGGTACCGTCCAGCACATGAACCCCTGCCATGGGCATGGGTGCGACATATCGGTGGTCGAGTCCCCCCTCCGACACCATAGAAGGCCGTCGATGTATTGGCGCCGCTCTGCGAGCTCGGTGATCATCTGTCTGGCCTCCTGCCCGTCACATTCCCGGAGAGTCTTGCCCAGACTCCGGTCAGAGCGCGTTTCCCATTCCGCCCGCCGAACCGGGCGCGACGAGGCCGCTTTCGTAGGCGAAGATGACCACTTGGACCCGGTCGCGGAGCTCAAGCTTTTGCAGGATCCGTGCTACGTGGGTTTTTGTAGTGGCTTCACCGATGACAAGCCGCAGGCAAATTTCTGGGTTGGATAGGCCGCGCGCGAGAAGTTCGAGCACCTCGCGCTCTCGGCCGGTGAGTTCGGCGAGGGCCGGAGGTGGGCCGGGCGCCGGCCTCTGCCGGGCGAACTCCTCGATCACGCTCCGTGTGACGGCCGGCGCGAGCAGCGCCTCGCCGCTGGCGATAAGGCGGACGGCGGCGGCGATTTCCTCCGGTGGTGCGTCCTTCAGCATGAAGCCACTGGCGCCAGCGCGAAGCGCGTCGAACACGTAGCTGTCGAGTCCGAAAGTCGTGAGGATGAGCACGCGGGATTCCGGCCGGTGGCGGACGATCCGGCGGGTCGCCTCGATCCCGTCGAGCACCGGCATGCGGATATCCATGAGCGTCACGTCGGGCCGGAGCCGCCTGGCTACTCGGACCGCGTCCGCGCCGTCGGCGGCCTCACCGACCACTGTGGTCCCAGGCTCCAGCTCAAGGATCTTGCGGAGCCCGACGCGGACGAGCGCCTGGTCATCAACGATCAGAACGCTGGTCATCGGATGGGCAGCAAGACACGGACGGTGAACCCGCCCTCGGGGCGTCGGCCCGCCGTTAAGCTGCCGCCATACATTGCCACCCGTTCACGCATCCCGACAAGGCCATGCCCGCCGTTCGAGCCTGGCCCGTCCGCGGCGTCACCGTCGTCGCTGATCTCCAGCTCCAATACGTCTTCGGCACAGAGGACGCGCACGGTCGCACGCGCGTCATTGGCGTGCGTGAGGGCGTTCGTCAGGGCCTCCTGGATGATCCGGTACGCGGACAGGTCGATCCCGACGGGAATGCCGCGCCGGTCGCCGTCAACGTGCAGCTCGATCGGTAGGCCGGCCGCCTGCACCTGACTCACGAGGCTCGGTAGGTCGTCGAGGCTGGGCTGCGGCGCCAGCGAGTCGCTCGTGTCGGTGCGGAGCATACCCACGAGACGGCGCATCTCAGTCAGCGCACCGCGGCCACTGCGCTCGATGCCTTCGAGCACATCTCGGGTCGACCCGCCCGTGCCGTCGAGCAATCGCCGCTCCGCGCCGGCCTACACCACCATCATCGACACGTTGTGCGCGATCACGTCGTGCAGCTCGCGCGCGATCCGCGACCTCTCCTTAAGCACCGCCTCGCGCGCGGAGACGTCGCGCTCTCGCTCCGCGAGTTCGGCGCGGCGCTCGCGATCACCGACGATCCGGCGTACGAGGATCATGACGGCGGTCGTCACGAAAGCCCAGGGGACCGTATCGATCAGGCTTCCGTTGGTCAACGCGCTCGACCCGAACGCTGCTAGGGCAACCAGCGCCGATCCGGCAATGAACTGGCGCCGCGCCGTCCAGACCGCGAGAGCATACAGCGCAAAGAATGTCGCGATCGGATACCCGATCGACTGAGCGTCCCAGACGGCATGATCAAAAGTGGCCAGCACCGGTACCCCGGTGCCGACCAGCATCGGGTAGCTACGCCGGAGGGCGATCGGTACCGTGATCGCCACGGCGACCACGGTTCCTGACCCTCGGGCTGGTGAGCGTGATCCTGGGCACCGCGTCCGGCGCGCCACGCCAGCGCGGGCTCGCCCGTCGCGGAAGGATCCGGCTCAGCCATCAGGATGCCTGAAGCCCATGGCCCTATGCGGTTCTCCGCCTACGCGGGCACGGCCCGGCGGAGGGGGCCGCATACGCCGCGCCGCTGCGCCTCCGGTGCTCACCGGCGCGGTTTTCGCCGACGCTGTGCTAATTGGTGCCGGCACATTGCGGGCCACGCCCACCCACCGTTCGACCCCGAGCACGTCTGCCCTGCCGCCGCAGCCAGCTTCGCCGATCTGCGCGATACCCTGCGGCGCGCAGCCGAGCCCGAGCTGGTCGTGGTCACCGCGAGCGGCGACCTGCCGGCCGAGCATCCGGCGCTGAGGCATGGCGCGCTCGTCGCCACCACCACGGCTGGACTCCGTCGGATCAGCGGGCACGTCCCGCGAACCTGCACGGTGCTGGCCGTGGGCGACGGACCGCAGTTGCGCATGGCCGACGTGCTCACCACGATCCGCTTCCGCGGACACGCCACAATCCTCACCGAAGGCGGCCCGCGACTCCTCGGACAACTCGTCGGCGACGGCATACTCGACGAACTGTTCCTGACCGTGTCCCCCGTCCTAGCCGGCCGGGCAGACCGACCCCGACCCGGCCTGATCACCGGCATCGAGCTACTCCCCAGCGATCGGAGTGGGCTGATCTCATCAGCGTCAGACAGCAGACGTCCCACCTTTTCCTGCGCTACCGGCTCCAACGTCTCCACCAACCAGACCGGTAACCGGACGCCGGGGACGTGTGTGCGTTGTGGTGGAATCGGGCCCCTTGATGCGGGAGGCTTGCCGCGTGACTGTCGAGCGGCTTTCGTAATCGTCGGTGCCTCGTTGGCGGGGCCAAGGCAGTTGAGACGCTGCGTGCCGAGGGATTCAGTGGCCGGATCGTACTGGTCGGCGACGAGACTGAACTTCCGTACGAGCGCCCGCCGCTGTCCAAGGGATACCTTCTGGGCAGGGCCCAAGGGACAAGGCGTACGTCCACGACGGGAAGTGGTACGCGACAAACGAGATCGACCTGGTGCTAGGCGTCCATGCGACGGCCCTCGATCCGAAGGCGCACACGGTCACCCTCAACGGCCACGTGGAGCCGCTCCGCTACGACAAGCTGCTCCTGGCGACCGGGTCCCGAGTGCGCCACCTGGACGTGCCAGGTATCGACAACGTCGGCGTACGCTACTTGCGCACGATCACAGAAGCCGACGCTCTGCTCGGCGACTTGCGTCAGGGCGCCCCAGGTGCTCGTCGTGGGGGCCGGGTGGATCGGGCCTGGAGACGGCGGCCGCGGCCCGCACGCACGGCGCGAGGGTAACGGTGGTCGAGAGGGACACGTTGCCGCTTCGGAGGGTACTCGGTGACGAGCTGGCGACGATTTACGCAGACCTGCACCGCGCCCAAGGGGTGGACTTCCGATTCTCGTGGGCATTCAGGAGTTCCGCGGGCTCGACGGCCGGCTCAGTCACGTCGTGCTCTCCGACGGCACCACGCTGCCCGCCGATGTCGCGGTGGTCGGCGTGGGCATCCGCCCCGCCACGGAGCTGGCGGACGGCAGCGGACCTGACGTCGACAACGGCATCGTCACAGACCAGAGCCTGCGTACCTCCGATCCCGATGTTTTCGCCTGTGGCGACGTCGCATCGTCGTACAACCCGCTTCTCGGGCGGCATATCCGCGTGGAGCACTGGGCGAATGCGCTCAACGGCGGCAAGGCTGCCGGCAAGGCGATGCTCGATCAAAGGATCGTGTACGACCGCGTGCCGTACTTCTACTCCGACCAGTACGGCTCTTCACCCGGTACAGGCATGGAGTGTTCCGGTTACGTCGAGGCCGGCGCGTACGATCGGGTCGTTTTCCGAGGCGACGCGACGATCCGCTCTGATGCCAACCCGGAGTTCATCGCATTCTGGGTCAAGGACGGGTGTGTACTCGCGGGGATGAACGTCAATGTGTGGGACGTGCAGGATGGGATCCAGTCGTTGGTACGGGCTGGGTACGCGGGCGAGGCCGTGGATCTGGGGAGGCTCGCGGATCCAGGGGTGCCGCTTGATGTCGTGTTGAGCTAGGTCGGGGGCGACTATCGCGTTGCGCGAGCGGGGCGTCAACCGCGTCCTCCCTCGGTCTGACCCGACGTACTTGAGCTCGTCCAGCCCGCGATCGTCGCGCCGCCGCACCCAATGCGGAGATGGGCACTGCGATACCCCGGCCGAGCACGGCCGGAGGCCGTGCGCGAGGTACTAGGGCCTCTCGTTCCGATGCTCCTCACGCGCGGTCGTCGGTGGAATTAGGTCGTCGAGGCTGCGTAGATCGCCGTGATTGAAGCGGCGAGGACCCGATTGAACTCCTCGTCGCTCTGCTGGTGCTGCAAGCCCTGGGTCAGGGCTCGCGAAAAGCTGGCGATCAAGCCTTGATTTCTCGCCAAGCGCGTGTCGGCGTCCTCCTGCGAGTACCCGCCCGACAGCGCGACGACCCGCAGGACCTTCACGTGCCGCATCAGGTTGGCGTAGGAGTCATCCCGTGTGGGGATCGAGAGCTTGAGCATCACCTGCTGCCCGTCGGGCACATCGTCCAGGCGTTCAACGATGCCCCGATTGAGCAACTCTTCTGCCTGTTCCTTCTCGGGGCTGCGGATGTCGACTTCGGGCTCGATGATCGGCACCATCCCGGCATCGAGAATCTGCATGGCATACGCGAATTGCTGATCCAGGACCGCTCCGATGCCTCGGGCGTCCGCACTAAGGATGAACGAGCGCATCTTTGTCCCGAACACCTGCCGGCGAACGCACCGCTCCAGCAACCCCTCGAGGTTGGTGAACGGCTTCATGAGCTGGACACCGTCCGCGCCGACCGCGAGTCCTTCATCAACCTTGACGAACGGGACCACGTTTTTGTGCTCCCAAAGGTACTGGGCAGTTGCAATGCCGCCCACGTCCAGGTCTATCGTCTGCTCGAACAGGATTGCACCCAATATGCGATCACCGTCGAAGGCCGGGGCGGTGATGATCCTGCTGCGGAACTCGTGCATGAACTCGAACATCTCGGCCTCGGTCGAGTACGCCGATTCCGGCACGCCGTACAAGGCCAGAGCTTTCGGTGTGCTGCCCCCGCTCTGGTCGAGGGCGGCAAGAAAGCCCTTACCATCCGCTATCTTAGACCGCTGTGCCTCGTTCACGGCCCGACCCCTTTCTTTGCGGGTCTCCTTGATGCCGAAAGCTTAGGAACCTCGGCGGTCGGACTGCCAAGGAATCCATGCTGTTCACGATGAAGGTCGCCGGCCGGCGCCTCTGTCATAGCCTGCGAGTGTCATCCTGACGGCGTTGGCCAGCTCGCCGCGCGATCCACGATCCGACCATCGGCCGGGACTCGGCCGCCGGACCGCACCACACCGTGTCGCCCACCCGCAGATCGCTCGCACCGCGCCGAGGGACACCGCCGTCTTCCACCAGGTCGGCCTCATCGGGGAGCAGCGCGGCCAGCGCCGCCAGGGCGCCCTGAGCCTGGGCTCTCACGCACACCAGGCCGCAGGGCCCCACGTGCTTCGGGCTCCGCCGACGGCGGCTTCTCGTGCTGGTGCCACGTGACGTAGGGGGCTTCCGTCGGGTTCACGACAAGTTCGCGACGAGCTCAGGCGTCAGCGCGGAAAGATCCGGCACCACCAGGCTTGCGGCGCGAACGGCGTCGGGATCTGGTGGGTATCTCGGGTGAGGAATGGCGATCACGTGAAGCCCGGCCCGGGCGGCAGAGGCCAGTCCGTTCGTTGAGTCTTCCACCGCCGCGCACTGCGGCGGGGTCACGCCGAGTCGCTGCATCACGGCGATGTAGATGTCGGGCGCGGGCTTGCCGTGAGCCACCTGCTCGGTCGACATCGCCACCGAGAAGTGCGGGCCGAAAGCCGGGTCGGATAGGACGACCTCAATCAGGGCGGGCGGCGATGAGCTGGCCATTCCCAGCGGCCACCGCCTGGCCAGTCGGCGAACCGCTTGGGCGGCCCCGTGCATCAGCGGAAGGTGGTCGCGGTACCTTGCCGCCATGCGTTCGATGACGGTGTGTGCTATCAGCTCCGGCGGCAGACGCACGCCCAGATCCGCGCCGAGAAAGTTCGCCCACTCCGCCGTGCTCATACCCATCAGCCGGGACTGAGTGTCGGGGTTCCAGTGTCCGCCAGTCTCGGCGACGACCTGGCGGCGAACGTCCTCCCACACCGGTTCGGAATCGAGCAGCACGCTATCCAGGTCGAAAACCATGGCCTTAATCATGTCCGGCCTACCGCCTGAGCGAGGTGGCGGTGGAGCGCAGGTCCTGGCAGGGCGTGCGCGACCCGGTTGGCCATTCCTTGCTCAGCCGCCTTGCCCCAGGTGCGGGGATCGTCGGCTTCTTGTTGCCGACATACCGAACCTCGCCGCGGCGACCGCGCCGAGTCCTCCGCCGATGATGGCGAGTGCCCAGGTGCATGAAGAATCAGGCAACCCGAGCTCGGTCCGGGTCTTG
>Ga0209889_1000041_pt1 | contig 22479 bp, 24 predicted proteins | sample GWRWN1_0_10_FD_187233 | JGI IMG/M metagenome (GOLD analysis project Ga0209889, IMG submission 187233) | Riverbed sediment microbial communities from areas with no vegetation in Columbia River, Washington, USA - GW-RW N1_0_10 (SPAdes)... | ecosystem: Environmental > Aquatic > Freshwater > River >... | reverse complement strand
GCACGATCCGAGGCCGACCCAGGTCGGCCAGGGCGTCCAGCGCGGCGCGGATGGTGCGGCCGGAGAAGAGCACATCGTCCACGAGGATCACCCGACGGCCGTCGATGCCGCCCGGGGGAAGATCGGTGGGGCCGAGCGCTCGGGCGCCCCGCAGTCTCAGGTCGTCGCGGTAGAGGGTTATATCGAGCGTGCCCACCGGCACCTCGACGCCCTCGAAGGCACGGATCCGGGCAGCTAGACGGTGGGCCACCGGTACGCCGCGGGTCGGAACACCGAGCAGAATTGTGTCGCGGGCGCCATCAGTCTTCTCGAGAATCTGATGGGCGATCCGATCGACGATGCGGGTCAGATCGGCGCCGGTGATGATGATCTTCGGCTGGACAGCCTCGCGGTAGGCCAAGGCGGACCCCCTTCCCCGCCTCACGGGACGGGTCGTTAAAGGACGTCTACTGAGTTGTGCTGGTCCGCTCGCAAGCTTCGCGAACCCGCTCGCGAGCCTAGCAAGCAACGTGATGTAAGGAACGGAGAGCCTGCCAACACTTGACCGCGTGTCGTCGGATCAGTACCGTCACGCTGCGTAACGATTGCTGGGGAGAACCCCCGGGTCCGTCACAGGGGAGTGTCTGATGGCATCTGACTACGCCAAGTCTCTCGGCGCGCGGCTGCGTTCCATTCGCCAGCAACAGGGGCTCTCACTGCAGGGTGTCGAGGAGAAGTCGTCCGGACGCTGGAAGGCTGTCGTGGTCGGCTCCTACGAGCGCGGTGACCGGGCCGTGACCGTGTCCCGACTGGCCGAGTTGGCCGACTTCTACCGGGTTCCCGTCGCGGAGCTGCTACCCGAGGGCGGCCCCACGCGCACGGACTCCGCTGGCAAGATCGTCCTCGACCTCGAGAAGCTCTACGACCACTCGACCGATGACCTCGCTTATGTGGCCAAGTACGCCCGCGCGATCCAGCAGGCGCGCGGGGACTACAACGGGCGCGTGTTGTCGATCCGCGCGGACGACCTGCGCGCGCTCGCGATCGTCTACGACGACTCCCCGACCAGCCTGGTGGACCGTCTGACCGAGCACGGCGTCCTCGTCGAAGACCCACGCGCCTTCTTCAACACCTGACCGCCTTCAACGCCCGACCTACGCCTGACCGGCGCTACCGGGCCGCGTACTCCGCGATCCGGCCGAGCAGACCGTTGACGAAGCGCGGCGACTCGTCGGTGGAGAGTTCCTGCGCGAGCTCCACCGCCTCGCTGATCGCCACCGCGTCGTCGATGTCGTCTCGGTAGAGCAGCTCGTAGACGCCGATCCGGCACAGGTTGCGGTCCACGACGGGCATGCGGTCCAGGGTCCAACCCTCCGCGTACGAAGAGATCAGCTCGTCGATGCGTACGGCATTCGCCTCGACCCCCTCGATCACCTCAACCGCGTACGCCATGTGCGGGGGCACCTCGGTGCCCATGCGGGTGAGGGTGTCCGCCAGCACGCCGGCGGCCGGGATGTCGCGAAGGTCGGCGGAGTAGAGAACATCCAAGGCGCGCCGGCGCGACTTTCGCCGGGAGGGATTGTAGACAGGCGGCTGCGGCATCGACGTCAGGCCGTCGGAGCTCAAGCGCGACCGAGGTAGCGCCCGTCGCGGGTGTCCACCTTGATCTTTTCGCCGTTGGTGATGAACAGCGGCACCATCACGGTCGCGCCGGTTTCGACGGTGGCGGGCTTGTTGCCCCCGGTCGAGCGGTCGCCCTGCAGACCCGGTTCGGTGTATGTGATCTCAAGCACAACGCTGGTCGGCAGCTCGATGTAGAGCGGCAGTCCCTCGTGCATCGCCACGACGGCCTCGGTCTCGGGCAGTAGGTAATTGGACGCCTCACCGATGGTGGCCGCGGGGACGTGGATCTGGTCGTACGAGCCGAGGTCCATGAAGATGTAGTCGTCGCCGTCGGCGTAGAGGTACTGCATCGAGCGCTTGTCGACGCTGGCCGTCTCGACCCTGGTGCCCGCGTTGAAGGTCTTGTCCACGACCTTGCCGGAGAGCACGTTCTTCAGCGTGGTCCGGACGAACGCGCCGCCCTTGCCCGGCTTGACGTGCTGGAACTCCACCACGGACCACAGCTCGCCATCGAGGTTGAGCACCAGACCGTTCTTGAGGTCGTTCGTCGTGGCCATAAGAGGTAGATGTCTCTTTCATGTGGGTGAGCGCCAGGAAACTTCAAAAGCGTACCCGGATGCTTGACCAGCGCCGCGCTCGGCACAACACTAAACCATATGGTTTACAATCGAGTTGAGACGCTCGACCGGACCTTCGCCGCCCTCGCCGACCCCACCCGCCGCGGCCTCCTAGCGAGGCTGGCGGACGGTCCCGGTACGGTGAGCCACCTCGCCGCGCCGCTACCGATCTCCCTGGTCGCCGTCGGCAAACACCTCACCGTGCTGGAACGGGCCGGCCTGGTCGACCGCACCCGCACGGGGCGCACGGTCGTCTGTACGCTGCATGCCCAGGGCCTCGCCGACGCGGCGGGCTGGCTTGCCTCGTACCAGCGATTCTGGGACGACCGGATCGACTCCCTGCACCGCTACCTGATCCGGGAGCACCCGTGATCCGACTACGTATCGACCGCACCCTGCCCGTCCCGCCCGAACGCGTCTGGCGCGCACTCACGGATCCGGTCGCACTCGCGGCGTGGTTCTGGCCGGCACACTTCCACACCACGGCGGCCGTCGATGCGCGACCCGGCGGACGGTTCCGCATCGACGGGCCGGGTGGGCCGGGCGGCGGGATCGGCGTGACGGGCGAGTACGCCGTGGTTGAGTCCCCGAGCCGGCTGGTGTTCACCTGGCGGTGGGACGGCGAGGACGGTCAGACGCTGGTCACCATCGAACTGTCCGGTGTGGAAGGTGGGACGGCCCTGACGCTCACCCACGAGCGTTTCGCCAGCGACCCGGACCGCGACAACCACTACATCGGCTGGTCCGACTGCCTGGCCCGCCTGCCGGCATTCGTAACCCCCCGGCGACGATTAGGCTCGAGTACATGAATCCTCTTGACGACCCATCCGATCCGCCGGCTGGCTGGGCCCGCACGCATGTGCGTCAGTACATCGCCACGGACGGCGCCGACGATAAGAACGGCCATATCTGGCGGCGAGGCGCGCCCGTGCTGCTACTCACGACGATCGGACGGCGCAGTGGCCGCGGTCGACGCACCCCACTGATCTATGGACGAGACGGCGATCGGTACTTGGTGGTGGCCTCCCTGGGCGGCAGCGATGACGCGCCGAAGTGGTTCGACAACCTCATGGCGGACCCACGGGTACGCGTGCAGGTGCTGGGTGACGTGTTCGACGCGCAGGCGCGACCGGCGACGGCCGAGGAGCAGAGCCGACTATGGCAAACCATGACCGCCATCTGGCCGGACTACGACAACTATCAGAAGCGGACCGACCGACCGATCCCTGTGGTGATCCTGGAACGGCGTTCCGGAGACGAAGGCTGACCCGTCATCCGATGTCCGCGCCCCGCGGCGAGCGGCTAACCTGGCCGCGTGGCTCAGCACGATCGGAGCGCGCAGACGGGGGCTTATCTGCGAATGCTCCTCGCCAGGCCGGGTGAACCCCGCTCGGTCTGGGAGAAACATGCCCCAGACGCCGGTCCGGCCGAGATAGACGCCGCTGCCATCGCCGAGGTGCTTCGCCGCCGCGGTGCCGACAATGCCGACCTGATCGCCGTGGTACGTGGCGCCCTGGACGGGACCACCCTCAGCTCGATGGCGCTGGAGGACTTCATCGACGCGTTCGAGCTGAGCCCACGCCATGCGCAGCGGCTTCGGGACCTGCTGGGCGGCTCGGACAGCGTGGCGGTCATCACCGGCGACGCGCTGGCGGACCTTCGCCGGCAGAGCGGTCCGCCCCGTCATGACACGCTCGCCCTGCACGAGATGCACACGCTTGGACCGGATGGGCTACCGGCGGAGCACCAGACCATCCAGGTCATCAAATCCACTGTGGATTCGCTGCATGCCTACCCGTACCGGTTCGATACCGACCAGCTCGTCGTCGAGGTTGTCCGCGGCGGCCGCGTCGGCGACATCTATCGGGTCAACGAGGGCCTCTTCGGGGTGGATATCCTGCTGGACCGGCCACTCGGCCTCGGCGAGACGACGCTCATGCACTACCGCACCACCTTCGGCTACCGGACGCCGCCGCCGCCCGAGTTTCGCCGCGGTGTCCTGGGCACGATGAGAGATGTCACCTTGTGGGTCAAGTTCCACCCGGACCGGCTGCCGGCGAGGGTCTGGTTGGGACGCTGGGACCGACTGGACCACGCCAGCGTGATCGACCAACAGCTCGTCGAGCTGGACGGCGAGTTCTCCGTCCAGGCCAGGTTCGACATCGTGGAGGACGCGATCGTCGGCTTCCACTGGTCCTGGGATTAGCCCACCCCACTTCCGTCGATCATGACCTGGAGGTCATGATCGACGGCTTTTCGCGACGGTCAGAACGTGATCACGGGGATCTTGAGGCGCTTGTGTGTGACGGTGCGTGGGATATGACAAGGTGTGGTGCTGTGGCCGACATCGAACACGACTCGACGACTGAACGGGGATGGGCCGACGACCTCCGCAAGCAGATCGGCTCGGTGCCAACGCCGCTCGAGGACCTCGTCCGCCGCATGCGCGAGAACCACCCCGCCGTCACGCCAAGTGAAATCGAGGAGGCGTTAGAACTCTGGCCCGGCGGTCACGACTCCGACCACGGCTGGGTGAACGTCTTCGCTCTCGCCGACGGCGCGGTGCTTACGCATATGTTGACGGACCAGGAGCTCGACAGCGGCCGGCTCCTCGGGGACGACGACCTCGCCCTCTGGGCTAGGCTCGCACTCGACGGTCTGCCGCTGGCCGGGGCGGCGAGGTCCGCGCCGAGCGGACCGAACATGGCGGCGCCCTGCCGGCGGCATGTGTCGAATTGACCGGGCCGGACGGTTGGCTCGACTGCTACGAACCGCGGACGTTGATCGGTTTGCAACTGCGGGGCATCATGGAGCTTGCCCCAACCTCGGCGCCTGACACGAGGGATGGCCGAGCCCTGACGTTCGGGAAGACCGCGTCCGCGTGTGCCGGCGAAGCCTTCGAGGCGTACCTCGACTTGCGGGGTAAGCACCCGCCGTGGGGCCCGGCGTGCCGCTGGACTGGGTGACGGCGGAGGCCCTGCTACGCCATCCCGGACTGTTCGACGAGCCGATGCCACCGGTCGGGATGATGCTCGCGGCAGCTGGCTTCGAGTTCTTCCACGGTGAGCTGGGCCTGCCCGGCGTGACGTGGGAGGACGAGGACGATGACCTCTCCGCCGATCAGCTCCGCGCGCGAGTCAGCGCGACGGTCTTCCTGCGCGCCCTCGACGGTGACGACGGCCACGACGGCGACAACGGCCACGACGGCGACGACGACGACGGCATGATCGCGGCAGGCTGTCGGGTCTTCCTCCGCGAGACCATCACGTCCGAGCTGCAGGAGTACGTGGCGGACCTGGTGGAGACGGAACCGGTCGAAGCCGGGGCGCTGGCGGCGATGGCCGGGCCGCCACGACACCGCAGGAGCGGGCCCTGAGCGCGCTGCTCGCGGCCCGATCCGCCGAGGGCGACGGCGAGCCCGAAGAGGCCGAGCGCCTCATCGGGGAGGCACTAAGCGACGACCCGAACCTGGCGCCGGCACTTCTGGATGCGGCCGAGTACGCCGCGACGCGGGGCGACCTCGTGACCGCGGATAAGCACCTGCGCCGGGCCCGAGCGCACCCGCGCGACCCGCTACCCATGGCAGTTACCGCGCTGCTTGCGCGGCCGATGACTGCGTCGGCGGTCGGGCGCAACCAGCCGTGCCCGTGCGGGTCGGGCCGCAAGTACAAGGTCTGCCACCTGCCCAAGAAGACTCGCCCGCTGGCCGACCGCGCCTTCCTCGCGTACGCCCGCCTGGCCGTGTGGATGGATCGCGCCTCCAACAACGGGACAGTGGCCGAGTTGGATCAGCTGATGGAACAGGAGACCGATCCGAGCCCGCTCCTCGGCCTCGACCTGGCATTGTTCGACGCCGGCGGGCTCACCGAGTACCTGTCCGAACGCGGCGGGATGCTGCTCGCGGATGAACGCGAGTTGATCGAGGGATGGGCCGGCGCGACCACCACGGCGTACGAGGTCGTCGAGGTCGGCCGCGGGGACGCGCTGGCGCTGCGGCCGCTGCTGGGCGGCGACCAGGTGACCGTACGCGATCACCGCGTCGCCTCCTCGGTGCGCCGCCTCGACCTGCTCGTCGGACGCGTCCTGCACGACGGCGAACGGCCCCGCATCATCACACCCATGACCCGCGTGCCGCGCGGTCGGCGCCGACAGTTGATGGCGGTGTTCGCCGACCCCTCACCGGCGAAGCTGGCCGCCTTCTTCGGCCCCCAGCCGCCGCCGCGTCTGGCCAACCGCGACGGCGACGAGCTGGTGTTCGGCACGGCCGAGTATGAGGTACCGGGTGCGGGCGCAGCGTGGACGAAGCTGGCGGCGAGCCTCGAGGAGACTGACCGGGACCACCTCACCTGGGTGCTCGACATCGACGGCGAGCAAGTCCACGGCGGCGCGGTCTCACGCAACGGTCGCATCTGGACGGTCGAGGCCAACTCCGTCGAGCGGCTCCGCGAGATTCACGAGATTGTGCTCTCGGCCGCGCCCGGGGCGAAGCTTGTCTCTGAGACGACCGAGCCGGCCGGCCGATCGTTCCCCGGCGCCCGCGCCACGGGCTCCACCGCCTCCGGCCCGACCAAGATTGACAGCTTCCGCACCAACGCGGTCACAGACGACGAGATCCAAGAGGCGATCCGCGAGCACATCCGTGAGTACCAGCAGCGATGGCTCGATATGTCCATTCCGGGTCTTGGCGGTCGCACCCCACGGGCGGCGGCGGCGGAAGGCGGCGACGTGCTGGATGAGCTGCGAGCCATGCTCGACGATTTCGAGTGGCAGGGCGAGGGTCAGATGAGTGTCGACTGGATGCGAGCGGAGCTAGGCCTGACCTGAGCGGGCTTAGGCAGGCCGCGGCTCACGTACGCGTCAGGGCCATGAGCAGTGCGGCCACCGTGGTCCCGCTGACGATCTGACCCTTTCCGATCAGGTTGAGGATCTTGTCGAGCCGGACCCACTCGACATGCTCGGACTCGAGGCTATCCGTGTCGGGCCCGACGTAGGACGCCCGGTTGGCGTAGAAGATGTGGTGCTGGGACGTGGTCAGCCCGGCGGATGGCTGCACATAGAGCAGGGCGCTCAGCTCGCCCGGGCGCCATCCCGTTTCGCGTTCGACCTTGCGAGCGGCCGCCTCGACCGGCGGTTCGCCGGGGTTGATCCGACCGATCGGGATCTCGTAGCCCCAGGTGTTGGTGATGAACCGATGGCGCCACAACAGCAGCACCCTGCCGCTGTCGTTCACGACAACCGCGCCTGCGCCGGCGGAGGTGTGGATCAAACGGTGATCCAGATGACGACCGTCGGGGAGCTCAACATCGGCACAGCGAAGATCGACCCATTGGTCCCGATAGAGAGATCGTTCGGAGTTGACCTTCCATTGCACCAACCGAGTATCCCAGCCGCCCGGTGTGCGGACATCGGTCGAAGGGGTGCCACAGCGAGTTATCGGGCCACGGTGCGCGGCCCGTGGGCGCGTCGCCGGTAAACGACGCCGCGCACCGGTAATCTCGCTTGCTGTGGCCAGGTCGCACACGAAGCGCGCGATGGCGGAGCCCGTCAAGGACGTTTCGCTCGAAGACTTCCTGGCGCACCGGCGCCCCATGCCGCACCTCTTCGATCTAGCCCCGCACACGGACCCAGTGGCGTTCCAGTCGCAGGGCACGGGCGCGGATCGGGCCGGGCTCAACGCGACGGTCCGAAGCCAGGGGGAACCGCAGACCGACGTCCGACTCCTGATTGACGACGGCGAGCGATACCTCGCGCTGGCGACCGAACTCGCTAACAGCCTGTATTGCGACGTATACCTCACGCCCCACGGCGCTCACCTTCGCTATGTGCGGGAGTTCAGCCCGGTCACGAACGATTCCTGGGACGTGATCGCGGTTGAGAGGCAGACGGGAGAACCGGCGGAGTGGCTCGTCGTACGCCCCTCCGACCTGCCCGAGGACGTTCCGACGTGGTTTGTTACCGCACGTGGCCGACTCCGGCAGAGTAATGGGCTGGTCAAGGTCCTACTACCCGACGGAGTTGCCTTCGCGACGAAGGCCACATTCCAGGATATTTCGTCGCTCGCAGCCCGCATGAAGGTGGGCGCCAGCCGGGTGACCACGGTCGCCGTCAACGCCGACCTCGCCAGATTCGAGATCACCAGGTTCGATGACGCCGGCAACCTGCTCGGCGGGGTCGAGTTCGCCACCCTTGTCGGGGCAAGTCTGGACGTGGTCCACCCCGATGTGCAGCTTGCGCTGACCTGGCCCACCGACACGGCGGCCTGCGAGGCGCTGGACGTCGAGCTGATGCGCCTCGCCGACGCACTCAATCGCACGATCTGGGTGCCCGAACCGGCCGGAGCTGCTTTCGTCATCCCCGGCTGCGGAGAGTTTGCGGCGGTCGACGAGGTAGGCGGCCCGTCAACGTGGCGGGCGTACCCCTCGCGCCTCGCCACCGACTGGCGACCGCACTACGGCACCGACCTGGACGGGCGGCTCGTGCCGATGGGCGCCGTGGCCGCGGCCAGATTCCCCGGGGTCAGGCTCGTCTCGATGAACGCAAGCCAGCTAGAACAGATGCGTCGCTGGTACGAGTCGGTGGCGCCGTGCGACGGGCTCTTCGTCATCGACCTGGCAGTGCTCGGCGACGGCCGGTTCGGCGTCCAGATTCGGGACAAGAAGGCACTCGCCGTGGGTGCCCGAGAGCTGCGGATGCTGCTCCGCGAGGCTGGCTGGTCCGGCGAGGACCTGCTGCTGCTCGCCCAACCGCCGGCGAAGCACTGGGACGCGGCCCTCGCGCACGTCCGGCACCTGGTGGACCTGCTCGCGGTCGACATCTGGCTGCCAGCGGCGGAGTCGGATGTCTGGGTCAATCCTGATGGGACACTCGCCGCGGACGGACCGAATGGCGCCTGGCACGTGGTCGCGTACGGGCGCTCCGCGGAGGGCGGCCTTCCCCACGCGCTGGCGAACGCGAGCCGACCCACGGGACGGTCGATGCGTCGAGAGATCGGGCTAGAGCTCGACGCATCGTCGATCCTCGCCCCGACGGTTCTCGTTCCCGAGATGCGCGCGCCGGCGGTGTACGGGACAGAGATGGCCGGTACGGCTGAGGTGATCGTGCCGGCCGGCCTGGCCCTCGCGCCGGTGCTCGGGACGGACGCACCACACGCGGTGCACTGGCTACCACCCGCGCCCGTGGTGAACTCGCGCCCCATCGACCTGTACATATGGACTCCGATGGCCGCCGATGTCATCGAGGGCTGGGGACTGCCGTCGGCCGACCTGTTCCTGCTTGCCGGCCGGGACCCACTGCGCCTCGCCGATCGCCGCCGCGACGGTTACCTGCTCCGGGTCCTGGCACCGGAGCGCACGGCGGTCGATCTCCATGAACACGGCCGGGATGCGCCGGCCACGGTGCGGCAGCGCCTGGTGGACACCGGCTGCACTCACCTGTTACCGCTCGCATGGATGTCGGACCTGCGGGTCACGGCTCGGTTCGACCTCGACGCACAGGGCGGCATCTCGGCGCGCAGCGACCTCGGTGCCGGGGCTCTGGCCATCCGGTTCGAGGGCGCTGAGCACGGTGTACCCGGCCTGCCCAACGAGGTGGTGCACTGGCCGGACAAGGGTCAGCGAGCCGACGCGCCGATGTACCTGATGTTGTCCGATGTGGATTTGCTGGACAGCCGCATCCTCCAGCGAGGTTATGTCTCGCTTTCGCGCAAGCGACCCGCGTTCGACAGCGACCGCCAGGTGCTGGAACTCAAGGTACGCAAGCGTCGCGCGATCGACGTGCCCGCGACCCTCAATACGCTGTCCGGGCTCCCGGTTGTCGGACGGCTGCACGACTTTGTCGGCCTCGACCTGCTGTTGTCCGAGCACGACCTCGCCAACGCCGTCCTGGCGAAAATCTGGCGGCACGGGCCGAGCGGAAAGCCGGTGGCCGAGAGGCTAGACGGCGAGACGCTCTCCGAGGCGCTCGGGACGACGGCTTTGCAGCACGACGGACGGGGCTCGAACCTCGCGTGACGGCCCGCTGGGCGGCGGCCGATGCACGTGGTCACGGCCCGCTCACATCCTGGCCGATGGCGCCTGCGCTAACGTCGGCGCTCGACGGTGCTGTCGCCGACGTTGGTCGCCAGCCAGCCGTTCAATGGCTGCGACGCGCGCAGGAACTCGACCACCCGCTCTTTCGCCGCGGGCTTGCCCAGCCAAGCGGCGACCGGCCACTCCTTCCATGCCACGAGGCCTTTGTTTCGGAGCAGGTCAGCCCGCGGGTGATCCTTTGGGTAGCCCTTGGGCACCGTCTTGAGACTGTCGTGACCGGTAATTTCGATCTTGTCGCGTTCGGCCGCGACGATGAGGCGCCGGAGCTCCTCGCCGTTACTGTCGTCGGCGACCGCACGCCGATAGCGATCCAGCTGGTCTGGCGCCATCATGTACATCCCGTTGCCAGCCGCCAGGCCCTTGGACGACAGATGGATATATCCACCGCGCTCGAGCGTGGCCGCGATCGACGTCTTGTACGGCGACTTGTCGGCGCTGAACCGGACGTCGCGGTAGGGGCGGAAGATCTTGCCAGTGCCGAACTCCGGCTCCAACTCGGCGAGCAGTTCCGCCATCGGCGCGTGAACCTTCTCGTCGTAGGCAGCCTTGTGCTCGGTCCAGTACGTCTTGGAGTTGTCAGCCTCCAGGCCCTCGTAGAATTCCAGAGCCTCGGTCGGCCACCCGCGAAACGCCATGGACGCAGCCTATCGAGCAGAATGAGCCTATGACACCTGGAGCGTTCCTCACCGACCCACCGTCCAGCGCCGACGTCACGGCCGCCTACGAGGCCGACCTGGCCGACGACGGGTACGTCAACAACCTCACGCGAGTCTGGTGCTGGCGCCCGGACGTACTGACGTCCTTCCAAACGCTTCGGGCCGAACTGACCACACATTCGGGCTTGTCTCCCCGCGAGATCGCGGTAATGGTCGCCGCCACGGCCGCCGCGCTCGGTGACTCCTACTGCGCCTTGGCGTGGGGCAATACGCTCGCGGCGCTCAGCGACGACGTGACCGCCGCCGATGTGCTCAGGGGCGACCCGGCCGAGCTGTCCGATCGGGAAGGCGCACTCAACGACTGGTCGCGTCGAGTCGTCCTCGAGCCCAATGCGACCACCGAGGCCGACATCGACTCCCTACGCCAGGCCGGCCTTTCCGACCGGGAGATCTTCGAGGCGACGACCTGGATCGCGTTTCGGATGGCGTTCTCCACCATCAACGACGCTCTGGGCGCGCGGCCGGATCGGCAACTGGCCGAGAAGGTGCCGACACTGGTCCGGGAAGCGGTCACCTACGGCCGGCAGCCCTCGAACGACGTCACCTAGCGGGTTGAGTGTCGTCCACATCGATGGCGATAGGAAGCGCGGAGTCCCGCCAGCCACTCAGGTCGCCGCCGTAGCCTGGCTGGTACTTGGCATAGACCAGCGCACGGGCTAGGCGGTCCTCGTGGCGATCGGCAACCCTCCGACCCCGTCCGGACAGAATTCGGTCGGCAACGCGCAGCCTGACCTGCGGGTGCCGCGCGATGTTGCGAACCCAGTCTGAGCGCTCCCGCCCACCGGCGAGCAGATACACCGTGGACCCACGCGACGAATACCAAATCTCGATGGTGTGCGGTCGCCCGGTTACCCGGCCGACCGTCGTGACATAGCAGAACGACTCCGTGTCAAGATCGTCCATCGCAACCCAAGGGTACCCTCCGCGCTGGCAGCACCTTCCCGCAAGGGGGTCGGATGGTGGGCTACCTTGGACGGAATGGACGAGAAACGGACTCGACGGGTTGTGGACGCGCTCCGCGAACGCGGCGTCCCCGCACATGTGGCGAGGACAGGCGTGGGCCAGATCGGCGTACGCGTGGTGATATTTGACGGGCGAGAGGCGATCTGGGACACCGATGGCGCCGCCGGGCTGGAGGCGCAGGTGCTGCGCAACGGCACCCTGGTGGGTTTCGTGCCGGTGATCGACGGGTCCGAGGACTTCGACGAGCAACAGATCATCGACGCCATCGCGCGGACGGACTACGACCAGCCCGTGGCGCGACAACGTCCGTCCGCACCGCCGCCCGCACCGCCGCTGCCGATGGAGGGCGGCTTCTTCCGCCGTTTCCGCGACGGTTTCCGCTAACCGCCGCAACGCCCTCGCTACTGGGGCCCGGTCAGCTCGAGGGTGACCTCGCGCGGGAGGACCAGACCGCTCGGAACTCCGCCGAGCCAGGTGTCGAACAAGACCGGCGCCGACCAGTCGCTGACCGCGCTGAAATCGACATGGCCACCGGAGAATCCGGCGCCGCCAAGGGAGACGTGGCCGCCGCAGAACTGCGCGCCCCGGAACGAGATGTGTCCGGCCGAGAACACGGCCCCCCGGAAGGAGACGTCGGCTCCGCAGAACCGCGCGCCCAGGAAGTAGACGTCGCTACCGCGGAACTGGGCACCCATGAACACGAGGATGCCGCTGGCGAAGAGCGCGTCCATGAAGTACACGCTGGCACCGCAGAAGTGGGCGTCGGCGAAGTAGACGTTGCCGCCGGCAAACTGCGCGCCGACGAAGGAGACCTTGCCAGCGGAGAACCAAGCGCCCATGAAGGAAACGCTGCCGGAGAAGCGTACGCCCTCGAATGAGACCATGCCGCCGGCGAAGCTGGTGCCGGAGAAGTCACCACCGTCGAACGTGGCGTGGGTGAAGTCGAAGTCGAGCCCCTGCCACGTGAGCGCGTCCTTGGCCCGGTCGCGGCGCAGGTGGTCGCGGATGGCCCGGATTACAGAGAGCCGGACCTCTCGCTCGCCCTCTCGCCAGCCCGACTGGTCCTCGGCGGACTGGTATGGCATCCGGAGGTAGCCACACAGGACATCAATACACGTCTGCCGCTGCGGAATCCACTCGTCGGCTAGGGCAGCGATGGCGTAGATGCCGGCCAGGCGGACGGCCGCCGATTCGTGGCCGAGCTGCTCGCTGGCGATGGTGAACCGCTCGTTGCAGAGTCTGACATTCTCGCGTCGCTGACCGTACTCGGCGATGCGTTGGCGACGGTAGAAGACGACCAGAGCCGCGAACCCCCCGACTCCCCCGGTGAGGATCAGTGATGTACGGACAATGTCAAGCTGTGCCTGGGTATCCCACGTGTGGGTCAGCGGCGGCCTACCGACGGCGAGCCACATCGACCAGATGGCCGCGCACATGAGGCCAACGCCGAGGATCACCACGGTGGGCAGCGCGACCCACATCGGCCACAGCGCCGGCTTGCCCCAATTGAGCTTCTTGACTGCAGCGGATGCCATACCGGCTAGTACGAGGCCAGCGCCGCCCGCGCTACCAACCGTTCGGTTGGAATGCGCTCAGACTCCCGGACGTCGTTTCCCTTTCGTACGAGCTTCGAGCGGCGGCCGACCGAGCACCGCCCTACACTCACCGGCCAACGGAGTTGTGGCTAGGAGTGAGCGTGCGTGCCCTCGAACGCATGACGGTGCTGGACCGGCACCTCGACGTGATGAGGGGCCGCGGTTACGTGATGACGGAGCAGGTAGATCCGTTCACTGTGGACATCCGGGAGCTGCGGCGTGCGGCGGCTCCCCCACCTCACGTCCGTCACCTGCTGCTGACCTTCCTCACGTTCGGCATGTGGGGGATCCTCTGGCTCATCGTCGAACGCGAGCACGCGCGCCGTCGCCGCCGGCTCGCGAGCGCACCCTTCTTCGACGGGACCTGGAGGGTGCACGTCGCCGACACGGGTGAGATCGAAACGTACGAGATCGCCTAACGTGTGCTCTGCGCCACACTTACGGCCCGAGTTTGCGAGTTCCCAGCGTGCTGACCCGCCACCGGTGGGAGCATGTCCGGATGTCTGCCTGAACCCGGACAGCATCGGGGGAGATCATGACCGGCGCGGTTGTCAGCCTGATCACGGGCCGTCGGATCAAGTACCTCATCCTGCTCTTCTGGCTCCTGGTCGTGGCACTCGCCGGACCGCTCGCCGGCAAGCTGACCGGCGTCGAGAAGAACGAGGCCAAGTCCTGGCTGCCGGGCAGCGCGGAGTCGACCCAGGTGCTCGACGCGCAGGCCGCATTCTCCTCACCGGACACCATCCCCGCGGTCATTGTCTACGAACGACCATCCGGCCTGACCGACGCCGACCGGGCCAAGATCGCGTCCGACGCCCGGACCTTCGGCCAGATAGCTGATCTTGATGGAAAGGTCACCGGCCCGATCACGGCCTCGGACGGCCAGGCGGCACAGGTCGTCGTGCCGCTCAACCTTGGCCCGGACGGCTGGGAGAAGGCGGCCGACGTCGTTGCCTCGATGGAGCAGACCGCGACCAGCGGGCCAACGGGTCTGTCGGCGCACATCACCGGCCCGGCCGGCATCGCGGCGGACTCGGCCAAGGCCTTCGAGGGCATCGACACCACCCTGCTGTTCGGCACTGTGGCGGTCGTCGTGATCATCCTGCTGATCACCTACCGCAGCCCGATCCTGTGGCTTCTGCCCGTCATTTCGGCTGGGGTGGCGCTGACCTGCGCCCAGGCGGTCATCTATCTCCTGGCCAGGTACGCCGATCTGGTGGTCAACGCCCAGAGCGCAGGCATTCTGACCGTGCTCGTCTTCGGAGCCGGCACCGACTACGCGCTGCTGCTAGTTGCCCGCTACCGCGAGGAGCTTCGTCGCCACCAGGACCGCCACGAGGCGATGGCGGTGGCACTGCATCGCGCCGGCCCGGCCATCATCGCCAGCGGCGCCACGGTCGTCATCAGCATGCTGTGCCTACTCATCGCGCAGACCAACTCGACCAAGGGCCTAGGTCCGGTCGCCGCGATCGGCATCCTGGTCGGCCTCGCCGTCATGTTGACCCTGCTCCCGGCGCTGCTCGTCATCGTCGGACGCTGGGTATTCTGGCCCGTCCGGCCGAGATACGGTTCCGCCGAACCGACCACCACCGGAGTGTGGGCCCGCGTCGGTGCGGGCATCGCACGCGCCCCGCGGATCACCTGGGTCGTCACCATTCTCGTGCTGGCCGCGATGGCGCTCGGCATCACCCAACTCGACGCAACTGGGCTCACGAACAAGGAGTCCTTCCGCGGCAACCCAGACTCCGTCGTTGGCGAAGAGGTGCTGGCCCGGCACTTCGCGGCCGGCGCGGGAAGCCCCGTCGTGGTGCTCGGCAAGGCCGGCCAGGCGAGCGAGATGCGCACGGCCCTCGCGTCAACCCAGGGCATCGAGGCCTCGAGTGTCACCCCACCCGTGGTAAGGGACGACGTCGCCTACCTGCAGGCCACCCTCACGGATCCGCCGGACAGCCAGGCGGCCTACGACACCGTCGATCGGGTACGGGACAACGTGCACGCCATACCCGGGGCCGACGCGAAGGTCGGTGGCAACACCGCGATCAACCTCGATGTGCAGCGGGCGGCCAAACACGACCGCGACATCATCATCCCGATCGTGCTGGCGGTGGTATTCGTTATTCTCGCGCTGTTGCTACGAGCCATCGTGGCGCCGCTGCTGCTGATCGCGACGGTCGTGCTGTCCTTCGCCGCCGCCCTTGGTGCCAGCGCGCTGGTCTTCAAGCACGTCTTCGGGTTTGGCGGCGCCGACACATCGTTCCCGCTCTTCGTCTTCGTGTTCCTGGTCGCGCTCGGCATCGACTACAACATCTTCCTGATGACCCGGGTGCGCGAGGAGGCGCTGCGGTACGGCACCAGACGCGCGACTCTTATCGCCCTCGCCGCAACCGGTGGCGTGATCACGTCGGCCGGACTGGTGCTGGCCGGGACCTTCGCGGTGCTGGCCACGCTCCCGCTGGTCGCCTTCGCCGAGATCGGCTTCACCGTGGCCTTCGGGGTCCTGCTCGACACGATCATCGTTCGCTCGGTACTGGTCACGGCGCTGAACCTGGATATCGGACCCCACATCTGGTGGCCCCAGGCACTGTCGAGGAAGAGCGATGTGGCGCCGGCCGAGGCGCCGAAGGAGCTGAGCCGCGCCCGCGCCGGATGACCTATCCGTTGCCGCCATGACCGGGCAGCCCTCGCACCGACGTCCATTGCGACAGCCGCCTTTCGACGTCTGGATCGAGCATGCCATGTGCGAGCCAGGCGCCGGTGAGTGCGAGACGGAAGCGGGGGTTCCGCGCGGCCTCCCGTTCCACATCATCTACGAGGGCATTGCCGTGCTTGTTCAGCAGATCCTCGAGCGGGCCAGCACCCACGACCATGACGGCCTCGTCATCCTCGGCGGCTCGAATAAGACCGACAACGATGTCCAGGGCCGGCAGGCCGCCTCTGATGATCCGAGCGGTCACCTCGTTCCAGTTGGCGTACACCCGGGCTGGATGTCCGGCCTCCAGGGCTCTGCGTTCCTCCCGACTCCCCCGTGACAGTCGCTGGTACTCCCACCATCCGCTGGCAACGTCCAAACCAACAGTCACGTGGAACATTCTGACGTCGTCCGATGGCTGCTGTCGGTCGGGGAGGCGACACGCCGATCGCTCACAGGTCGCAGACACAGCCCCGGCCCCGTGACCTGCGATGACGACGTCAAGGCCCGGATGAAACGGGCATTTCGCGCGTCGGCCCCGCTGTTACCGTCGAACGCGTGGCAGACAGAGGGAGTGGCGCCGAGAGGGAGGCACGCGAAGGAGCGGCCGTCGCCGACTTTAACGCCCAGCTGGACCTCAATACGCAGCTGGACCTCAATACGCAACTGAACCTGGCGTACCTGTCTGGCAACGGCGCGGAGGTCGAGCGGGTGATGGCCCTGATCGCGGCCGGCGAGCACAGTGCCGCCCAACAACTCGTGCTGCCCACCGTCGCCAGGCGCGAAGTCCGAGCCGCCTGACGGCCCGGTCAGCTCCCGGACCAGCCCGACCAGCTGGCCACGTCCAGCGCGATGACCGGACCGGTTGGCGGGCTCTGGGCGTACTGCTCGTACTTCGCCGCCAGGGCAGCGAGGGCGTCGCCCGCCTCGTTCAGCTCGTGAACCACCACCCGGGCCGAACCATCCAGGCGCACCCACCACAGCGCGGACCAGTCCTCGTCGTAGTGGTCGACGAGCAGGGTGGCGTGCCCGGTGGCCTCGATGTTGGCGATGCGGCGCAGGCGCGGGTGGCGCTTGGGCTTGTGGTCTACCGCGCTGTAGGCCGTCGCTTCGATGAGCGCGAAACAGATCGGTACGACGTGCGGCAGCCCATCGGCACCGACGGTGGCCAAGTGCCCGACCCGAGCATTTCGCACCAGGCTGCGCATGGCCTGTGCATCCATGGCACCAGACTATGCACGCCGGCTTAGTAGCCGTCTCGCCCCGTGCCGGCCGAAGTCGGAGCGGGCCGGTGGTTCAGGGGTCAGCCCACCAAGACTCCCGGGTTGAGGATGCCCGTCGGGTCAAGGCGCTGTTTGACCGCCTTCAGCGCCTCGATGCCGAGTGGTCCAATCTCCTCGGCGAAACCCGATGCGTGATCCGTGCCGACCGCGTGGTGGTGGGTGATCGTGCCGCCAGCATCGAGGATGGCCCGGTTGGCGGCCTCCTTCGCCATCTGCCATTGCGCCACGGGATCGGCGGCCTGAGCGCACACGACGGTCAAGTAGAGCGATGCTCCGGCACTGTACACATGCGACACATGACAGAGCACGATCGGAGGCGTGCCATGCAATGTCAGAGCGTCCATGAGAGACGAACGAACGGCGTCGTACAGCGCCGGAAGCGCCGACCAGAACGTCGCCGTCTCCACCGTCTCCGCGAGTGCCCCGGCGTTCAGGAGTGCGTCGCGCAGGTACGGTGCCTGGAACCGCGTGCGCATCCATTCCTCGCCGACGCCCTCGCCGATCGGGCTGCCGCCGGCGTCGCGTAGTACTCTTCCGGCGCCGGCCCGCACCTGGGCGACAGAGGAACCCTCGTACCCGACCACCGCCACGCAACCTCCGGCACCAGCAGACCCGACCGCCGTCTCGTACTCGTCCGACAGACGCACCATCGTCGGGAGCGGACCGTCCTGGGCGAGCCGGCGCAGTGCCGTGGTCCCGTCGGCGAAGGACGAGAAGCTCCACCCCTCGCAGATCTGTTCGGCCGGCGTCGGATGCACCCGCACCGTCACGGCAGTGATGACGCCCAATGTTCCTTCCGACCCGAGAAAGAGCTGCCGCAGGTCCGGGCCCGCCGCCGACCGCGGCGCCCGTCCAAGCTCGACCGTGCCGACCGGAGTCGCCACCCGCAGGCCCGCCACCATCTCGTCGAACCTGCCGTATCCGGCGGAGAACTGGCCACTGGAACGGGTCGAGGCGAAACCCCCGATCGAGGCGTACTCAAACGACTGCGGGTAGTGGCCCAGGCTGAAGCCGTGGTCAGCCAACAGGCGTTCCGCGGCCGGTGCCCGTACCCCGGGTTCAAAGACCGCCAATCGGGACACCGGGTCGACGGAGATGAGCCGGTCCATCCGGCCGAGATCCAGCGCCACCACGCCACTAAAGCCAGACCGCGCCGGCGCCAGCCCACCGACGACGGACGTGCCCCCGCCGTACGGTACGACCGCGACCCGGTGCTCGGCGCAGACCTGGAGCACGGCCTCAACCTCCTCGTGCGTGCCGGGCAGGACCACCGCATCCGGAGCGTCGTCGGCCTCACCGGCCCGGAGGCGGAGCAGGTCCACGGTGGACTTCCCCCGGGTGTGGCGTACCCGGTCTTCCGCCCCGACTCGTACGTGTTCCGCCGACACACAATCCGCCAACTCCGCCACAATGTCGGGAGCGAGCGATGACGGAGGCAGCCGGACCGCGTCAAGGGAGACGACAGGGCTGGCCGGGGGGCGGACCCCGAGCGCCTGGTCCAGAAGTGCTGCCACGTGCGGGGGAAGCACGAGCGCGTTGGCGGGATCGCCCCAGCCGTACCAGAGACTCATCCGTTAGACTCTGGCCGATCATGGCGCAAACCTCAACGACTTCGCTCAACGCGGCCCGTCGTACTGCCGACATGGCGGCGCTGGCCGGCGGAGAGGTCGTGGATGTCCTCGTGGTCGGACTGGGCATCACGGGTGCGGGCGTCGCTTTAGACGCCGCCTCCCGAGGCTTGTCGGTTGCCGCGCTCGACGCGCACGACCTCGCCTTCGGCACATCTCGGTGGAGCTCCAAACTGGTCCACGGCGGCCTTCGCTACCTGGCCAAGCTCGATGTCGGAATAGCCATGGAGTCCGCCCGCGAGCGCGGCGTCCTGATGCAGTACATCGCGCCGCACCTGACCCGGGCGATGCCCCAACTGCTCCCATTAGCCTCCTATGTGGAGGCCAGCAGTGCGCGCGTGTATCGAGCCGGCATTTATGCGGGCGATGTGTTGCGCCGCGCGGCACGCACCCCGTCGGCGATCTTGCCACACCCGCGCCGCATCTCCGCCGCCGAGACGCGCACCCTCGCGCCGGGGCTGCGCACGGACACTCTGACCGGAGGGTACCTCTCCTGGGACGGCCAGCTGGAAGACGACGCCCGGCTCGTGGTGGGCATCGCCCGCACTGCCGCTGGCCTCGGCGCCCGCATCCTCACCCGCTGCCGGGTCAATCAGCTCGCGGGCGATGGGGCCCAGGTCCGCGACGAATTGACCGGCGACGAGTTCACCGTGCGCGCCCGATCCGTGGTCAACGCGGCCGGCGTATGGGCGGGCCAGCTCGTCACCGGCGTCACCCTGCGTCCGTCGCGGGGCAGCCATATCGTGCTGCGCGCCAGCACACTCGGCCGGCCGAACGCCGCTCTGATGATTCCGGTGCCCGGTAAACGGGCCCGGTTCGTCTTCGCCGTGCCGCAGTATGTACGTCCGCAGTCAAACGGCCTCGTGTACGTCGGCGTCACCGACGAGCCGGTGGACGGCCCAGTCGAGGATGTGCCCGCCGCGCCCGAGTCGGACATCACCTTCATGCTCGACGTGCTTGGCTCCGCGGTCGAGGCACCCCTTCGCCGCCAGGACGTGGTCGGCGCGTTCGCGGGCCTTCGCCCGCTGCTCGAGTCCAGTGACTCGCGAACCAGGGGTACAACGTCCGATGTGTCCCGTCGCCATGCCCTGATCACGTCCAGCGACGGCGTTGTGACCATTGTGGGCGGAAAGCTCACCACTTATCGGCGAATGGCCGAGGATGCGGTGACCGCGGTCGTGCGCCGGCATGGGCTTCGCGCCGGCCCTTGCCGCACTCGCCGGCTGCCATTGGTGGGCGCCGCGTCGCGGGCGGAGCTCGCCCGTCTCGACGCGCCGGAGCGCCTGATCCGCCGTTACGGCACCGAGGCGCCGGCCGTGGCAGCCGTCGGTAGGCAGGACGAGGCTCTCGGCGAATCCATTGCGCCGAATGTCGATACGATCGGTGCGGAGCTGGTATGGGGGCTTCGTCACGAAGGGGCACTGGACATTGACGATCTGCTAGATCGACGCTCACGCGTCGGGCTGGTCCCCACCGATCGCCACGCTGCGCTTACGATGGCTGAGGCCATCTTCGCCAAATACGCCACGGGAGTCTGACAATGCCGATACAACGGACATCGTTAGGCACCCGACAAGGAATAGATGTCTCGGTGTTACCGGAACTTTATCGATCGCGAGAAGCGTACTGACGTGCTGCTCCGGATCGATACGATCGCGCTGCTGCGCTGCCGCCAACTAGGGTTGGCGGGCTCCGCCATCCTGGTGATCGGCGGAGTGTTCGCTGGTGTCCCCCCTACCCGCGACCCGTTGCTGCGCGCTCCCGCATTCGAGCAGCTGCGCGCGCTGACGACGCCCGCGGTCATGTGCGCCTACGTGGGCGTGAGCATGCTGCTGTTGGCCTGGTGGCGGCTGGGGCGGCTGGTACGTCGACGCGACGCTCCGACCACAAGAGACCTCCTGACCACGATGGCGTGGTGGGGCGCACCGCTCCTTGTGACCATGCCCATCTTCAGCCGCGACGTGTACAGCTACCTCGCCCAAGGCACGATGACCGTACTCGGTATCGACCCATACCAGTACGGACCGGCCGCTCTGGGTGGTCCGCTCTTTCTGGACATTCCAGCGATCTGGCACTCCACTCCGGCTCCCTATGGGCCGGTGTTCCTGAGCATGGCCGGCGATGTGACCGGAATCACCGGCGAGTCGACCTGGTTCGGCATTCTCGGCATGCGCCTCCTTGCCTTGGGCGGTTTGGCGCTGCTTGTCGTGTCTGTCCCCCGGATCGCGCGCTCCGCCGGCGTCGATCCCGGCGCCGCGTTGTGGCTGGGCCTGCTCAACCCCATGGTGCTCATACACGTGGTTGCCGACGCGCACAACGACGCTCTCATGCTCGGCCTCATGATGGCCGGTCTCGCGCTCGCCCTCGAGCGCCGCCCCGCGGCTGGCGCCGCTCTGGTGGCTCTAGCCGCCCTTGTGAAGGCGCCTGCGGGCCTGGCGCTCGTCTTTCTAGTCCCGATCTGGGCAAGCCAGCTCTCGGGCGCCACGCGATGGCTGAGGGCCGCGTTGGCTGCGGGAGGAGTCGGCGCCGCGACCGTCGTCGTGACAACGACGGTCGCCGGGACGGGGTACGGGTGGATCGGCGCCCTGGACACGCCCATGCTCGCCCACACCTGGACCTCGATCACGACCGACCTCGGCTACTGGACCGGCCTGGCCGCCGAGGAGTTGGGGCTGGCCACGGGCGCCCAGATGCTTGCGGCGTGGCGCATGGCCGGCCTCGCCGCGGCGGGCGTGATCTGCGTGGTGCTGCTGCGCCGCTACCACCGGCGCGAGCCGGTAGTCGGTCTCGGGCTCGGGCTAGCGGCCGTCCTGGCGCTGGCGCCGGTCGTGCACCCGTGGTATCTGCTCTGGGCGATCATCCCGCTCGCTGCGGCCGCCCGGTCCGCGCGGGTGCGCCGTGCCGTGGTGGTTACGTCGATCGTCATGACGGTCGTGGTGCTGCCCGGCGGAGTGCAGCCAAGCTTCGACGTCTTCCTCGGCGCGGCGCTCGGCGCCGGTCTGGTCTTCGGCATCGCATGGGCCGCCCGCAACGTCGACTGGGAGAAGGCGTTCGCCTCAGCTCTGGCCGCGGGTCGCCAGATGGTGCAGAGCGAGCCGGTAGCCATCGACGCCAAGGCCGCAGATGACCCCGGTGGCCACCTCGGACACGACAGAATGGTGCCGGAACGTTTCGCGCGCGTGGATGTTCGAGATGTGCACCTCGACCAGGGGGGCGGTCAACAGGGCGCAGGCGTCGCGGAGGGCGAAGGAGTAATGGGACCAGGCGCCGGGGTTGAGCACGACCGCGTCGCCCTCGGC
>Ga0209889_1000039_pt1 | contig 22629 bp, 25 predicted proteins | sample GWRWN1_0_10_FD_187233 | JGI IMG/M metagenome (GOLD analysis project Ga0209889, IMG submission 187233) | Riverbed sediment microbial communities from areas with no vegetation in Columbia River, Washington, USA - GW-RW N1_0_10 (SPAdes)... | ecosystem: Environmental > Aquatic > Freshwater > River >... | reverse complement strand
CCTTGCCGTGGATCTGGCAGGCGCGGCTCTCGGTGACACCGAGCACCTCGCCGATCTCGGCCAGCGTGAGGCCGTCGTGGTAGTAGAGGCTGACCACGACCCGCTCGCGCTCGTTCAGTCGCTCGATGGCGTCGGTCAGCGACCGGTGCAGCTCGGCCAGCTCGAACGCGGCCAGCGGATCGTCGTCGCCACTCACGAGGATGTCGCCGATGGTCAAGGGTGGATCATCGGTGGCAGCCGATCCCACTGCGGCGTCGAACGTGACGAGGCTCATCAGCGAGATCTGCGACAACGCTTGCTGGAGCTGGTCGTCGTTCATACCCAGGGCATCGGCCAGCTCGGCATCGCTCGGCGAGCGGTGCAACGCGTCCGCGAGCCGGGTGAGTGCGGCCTCGATGCGGCGGGCCTTGGCACGGACCGACCGGGGCACCCAGTCGAGCGAGCGCAGCTCGTCGAGGATGTTGCCCTTGATCCGGGCGATGGCGTAGGTCTCGAACCGGCACCCACGAGCCGGGTCGAACCGCTCGACAGCATCGATCAGACCGAAGATGCCGTAACTCACCAGGTCGGCGCGTTCGACGTGGCTGGGCAGGCCGAGACCCATCCGACCCGCCACGTATTGCACCAGGGGTGCGTAGCGAAGGATCAGCTGATCGCGGGCCGCGTGGTGGCCATCGCGCTTGTACGCGGCCCACAAGTCCCCAGTTTCGACATCAACCAGCGTCACGGATTGCGCCCCTAAGCCCGCGGGTGAGTGGCGTCGAATACGGTCCGCAACCGTTCCTTGGAGACGTGAGTGTAACGCTGCGTGGTCGCCAGGTCTGCATGGCCGAGGAGTTCCTGGACAACCCGCAGGTCGGCGCCCCCGTCGAGCAGGTGGGTGGCGAAGGTGTGCCGCAACGCATGGGGGTGGGTCGGCACGGCCGCTCGTCGATCGAGCACGCGGCGAGCGTCGCGGGGCGTCAGCCGCCGTCCCCGCCGGTTGAGGAAGACGGCCGCCGCCGGCGAGGCCTCGGTGGCGAGCTCGCCTCGGCCGTCGGCGAGCCAGCGCTGCAGGGCGTCGACCGCAGGATCGCTGAGCGGGACGAGGCGTTGCTTGGCACCCTTGCCCCACACCCGGGCCCGCCGCTGTGCCAGGTCGAGGTCGTCGACATCGAGAGCTGTGGCCTCCGCGACGCGCAGGCCGCTGCCGTACAGCAGCTCCAGCAGGGCGGTATCGCGCAGATCGCCAGCACCGTCCCGACCGCCGGAGCCCGATTCGTCCAGCAGGGAGCGCAGCTCCTCGGGGTGCAGGACCCGCGGTAGCCGCGCCTCGCCCCTGGGCGCGCTGAGGCCCGCCGTCGGATCGCTCGTGATCGCACCAACACGCCGGGCCCAGCCGAAGTAGCGACGCAGCGCCGAGGCGCGGCGGGCGATGGTGCGGCGCGCGAACCCCCGGGTGGCAAGGAAGGCCAGGTAGCGACGGACCGTCGTGCGCTGGACGTCCCCCGGCGACCTGAGCCCCAAGCGCTCGGCCCAGGTAACGAACGCCGTCATGTCGCGCCCGTACGCCTCGACCGTGGCCGGTGCCGCCGCGGTCAACGAGCGGGTGAACTCCTCGACACGCCAGCCTGGCGCCACGGTCACCAAAGATACTGGCCGTCATGGGGTTCCTCCCGCGACCCTCTCGTACCAGCCGCCGCGCCTCGCCACCCATCCGGACTCGCACAGGCGATCCAGCGCAGGTGCCAGGACCGCGAGGTCGTGCCCCGTGCGTACACCGATCTGGTCGAGGCTTGCGGGCTGCCAGCCCACGGCCTCGAGCACGGGGACATCGCCGGCGTCTGGCCGCGGTCGGGTCTCGCCGCGGGGGCGTCGACCGGCGGGTCGCAACCCCAAGGCCACCAGCACGTCGTCCGCACAACAGACCGGCGCCCGGCCCTCGGCGAGCAGCCCATTGGTTCCTGCCGACGCCGGCGCCCGGATCGATCCGGGGACCGCCATCACGTCGATGCCGCGCCGGTCGGCCTCGTCGACCGTGTGCATCGACCCGCCCGCTCGGTGTGACTCGACGACCACGACCAGGTCGGCGAGCGCGGCGATGATCCGGTTGCGCGCCGGAAACCGCCACCGCTCCGGCCGGGCGCCCAGGGGCGCCTCTGACAGGAGCACTCCGTGCGACGCCACCGCGCGCCACAGCTCTGCCTGGCCGCGGGGATAGACGACGTCGAGGCCGCTTCCGACCACCCCGATGGGTGGAGCGGCGGCGCCATCTCCCATCGCGGCCAGGGCGCCGCGATGGCCGGCGGCGTCGATTCCCGAGGCGAGCCCCGACACCACCGACACGCCGGCGGCCGCCAGGTTGCCACCGAGTTCCCAAGCGATGGCGGCGCCCGTGGCGCTGCATTGACGGGTGCCCACCACTGCCACTCGGGGACCGGCCACGACATCCGGCGAACCGCGATGGAACACGACCCCGGGGGGTTCGATGTCGGCGGCGAGGACGGGTGGATACGCAGCCGAGCCGATGACGGCGACGCCGATGCCCTCGTCGACGATCGTCTGCCACACCGCGATCGGGTCGATCTGCCGAGCAGCTCGACGCCAGCGGGCGAACAGGGCGTCGGATCGGGCCCCGAGCGCAGCCGAGACCTCGGCGTCGCGCCACTCAGCACCGCCCCCGATCCGCTCCCACGCGAGAGCGCCCGGCTCGGCCCGGAGGATGGCCGACAGACGCGCCGGCCCCATGCCCGGCAGGCCGGCGAGAGCGGCGGCGAACGCCTCGGCGGGAAGACCTGAAGCCGCCGCCCCGCCGCCGGGGGTGTCTCCGAGTGCCCGGGCCATCACGCCACCCGCCAGTCGAGGCAGAGCGGATCGGCCCGCAACGCCAATGCAGTGCTCACGTGCTCGAAGCCCAGAGGACCGGAATGGCCGGCAAGGTCGGCGATGGTGCGAGCCACCCGGCGGACGCCCCCCAGTCCTCGCCCCGTGAGGCGCCCGGCCCGCAGCGCCCGTTCCACCAATCGGGTGGCGGCGCGGTCGAGCGGCGCCATGTCGTCGAGACGCCACGCCGGCAGCTCGACGTTGGCGCTGACGTTGCGCTCGGCCGCCGCATCCCGAGCCAGGGCCACCCGGGCGGCCACCTCGATCGTTGCCTCGCCCGCCGACGAGTCGAGCAGCTCGGCGACGTCGGGCCTGCCCACTTCGACGCGAAGGTCGAAGCGGTCGAGCAGCGGCCCGGACAACCGGCGCGCGTAGCGGGCACGGGCGGTGCCCGAGCATCGGCACCCGCCGGGTGGCCCGCCCTCGCCGCAGGGACACGGGTTCATGGCGCCGACCAGCAACACCCGCGCCGGAAATGTCACCTTGGCGGCGGCCCGGGCCACGCGGATGACGCCCTCCTCCAACGGCTGTCGCAGGTTGTCGAGCACCAACGGCTCGAACTCGCCGACCTCGTCTAGGAACAGCACGCCGTTGTGCGCCAACGAAACCTCGCCGGGTTGCATCGACCCGGAGCCGCCACCGACCAGCGAGACGGCAGACGCCCCGTGGTGCGGGGCCCGAAGTGGTGGGCGGCGTATGAGCCCTCCGGGCGGCAACGGTTGCCCGGCGGCCGAATGGATGCAGGTGGTCTCGAGCGCCTGGCTGGGGTTGAGGTCGGGCAGCAGCCCCGCCAGCCGGCGGGCCAGCATCGTCTTGCCCGCCCCCGGCGGGCCGACGAGCAGCAGATGGTGTCCACCCGCGGCCGCGACCTCCAGTGCGAACCGGGCCGCGGGTTGCCCCCGCACGTCGGCGAGATCGGGACCGGGCGCCGGCGGCGGCAGCACCACCGGCTCGGGTGGGTCGGGCCAAGGCCCGCGACCTACAAGCGCGCTCACCAGGTCCTCGAGGCGACCGACGGGCCGGATCACATGTCGACCGATGAGCTGGGCTTCCACGGCGCAACCGGCCGGCACCACGACCTCGGGATCGGCCAGCGCGTCGATCAGTGGCAACGCGCCAGGTACCGCTCGCACCGAGCCGTCGAGGCCAAGTTCACCCACGAAGGCGCGTCCCTCGCAGGAGGTGGGCGGTAGCTGCTCGCTCGCCACCAGCAGGGCCACGGCGATGGCGAGATCGAGACCGGCGCCGACCTTGCGCATACCCGGCGGTGCCAGATTGACCGTGACCCGCGCGTTGGGCCATGCCAGGTGGCTGGACATGAGGGCGGCCCGGACGCGATCGCGCGCCTCGCGGCAGGTGGTGTCGGGAAGCCCGACGACGGTGAAACCCGGCAACCCCTTGGAGACGTGGACCTCGACCCGAACGGGCCGGCCCTCGACGCCGAGCAGGGTCGCCGACGCGACGGAAGCGAGCACGAGCAGGGCCTCCTGACGAAGGGGGGATCGCTGGGAGAACCACCCGTACCCGGGGGCCTCGACCCGGCTCGGCCCTACGACCGGAGCGTGCTCATACCATACCCGAAGGGTGTGACATTTACGGCCACATCAGCTGATGGAACGAAAGTGATCCATGGCGCCGTAGCGGCGTCGAAGACGCAAGTCCCTGGTCAAGACCGCCTGCCGACTACGTGATGGTGGCGGCGGCGCTGGTCGTTTGCGCTGCCCTCGTTATCTGGGCGCTGGCGGGCTGACGTCACCCAGCACTCAGAACGCTGCCTGGATCACGTCGACAGCCGACCCGGTCACGGCCACCACGTCGAAGCGGAGGCTCCTCGCCGCCGTGCCATCAGTCAGCGGATGCACGGCCAGAAACCTCGCCGCCAGCACCCGGAGGCGTCGTTGCTTGGCGGCCGTCACCGCCTCGGCGGGGACGCCGAAACGGTCGGACGTGCGGGTCTTCACCTCGCAGAAGACCAGCTCGCCCGGCAGGGCGACGACCAGATCGAGCTCGCCCTCGGCGCAACGCCAGTTACGGGCGATCACCTCGTAGCCGGCGGCGCGGTACCAGTCAGCGGCCCGATCCTCGCCGAGCGCCCCCAGCCGCTGGCGGTAGGGCCGGGACCCGTCGCGGCCGGCCACCTACAGCTCCTTGGCGGGGAGCTCCTCGACGTTCACGTCCTTGAACGTGACGATCTTGACCGACTGCACGAAGCGGCTGGTGCGGTACATGTCCCACACCCAGGCATCGTGCAGCTCGAGCTCGATGTAGGTGCGCCCACCCTCGTTGCGCACCGTCTGGTGCACCTGGTTGGCCAGGTAGGAGCGCCGGTCCGTCTCGACGACGTACGAGAACATCGGCGTCAGGTCCTTGTACTCCTTGTAGAGCTGGAGCTCGATGTCCGCCTCGTACTGCTCGAGATCCTCGGCGCTCATGAACGGGCACCCTACCGGCGGCACCGACCGCCGAGAACGGGCTCAGGTCTCGCGCTTCTCGCGGACCTTGGCCGCCTTACCGATGCGGTCGCGCAGGTAGTAGAGCTTGGCCCGGCGGACGTCGCCCCGGCTGACGACCTCGATCCTGGCGATGGTCGGGGTGTGCAGCGGGAACGTCCGCTCGACGCCGACGCCATAGCTGACCTTGCGCACCTTGAACGTCTCGCGGATGCCCGAGCCCGAACGTCCGATGACGACACCCTGGAACACCTGGACCCGCTCCTTGGAGCCCTCGACCACCCGGACGTGGACCTTGAGCGTGTCGCCGGGGGCGAAGTCGGGGATGTCGGTGCGCAGGCTGGTCTGATCGACGAGATCGGTGGGATTCATCGCGCGGTCGCCTTTGTCGTCCTGGGAGGTACGGGCAGGACGGATGATGCTATCCGGGCTGGTGAGCGGAACACAAAGTCACAAGCTGGTCGACGGCAGGGGTCTCAGGTGCCTTTGCCGTCGTCATCGAGGTCGAACTCGATCAGCAGTGAGCGCTCGTCGTCGGTCACACCGCCCCGTGATTCGATGAGGTCGGGGCGGCGGTCAAGGGTGCGACGTATCGCCCGGGCTCGACGCCAGCGGGCGATCCGGCCATGGTCGCCGGAACGCAAGACCTCGGGCACCTCCCACCCCCGGAACTCGGCCGGGCGTGTGTAGTGGGGGTACTCGAGCAGTCCGTCGCTGAACGACTCGTCCTCGGCCGACACCCGGTTGCCCATCACGCCGGGAACCAGCCGCCCCACCGCCTCGATGACCAGCATGGCTGCCACCTCCCCGCCGGCCAGCACCACGTCGCCGATCGACAGCTCGCGGTCGCAGAGGTGCTCGCGTACCCGCTCGTCGACGCCCTCGTAGCGGCCGCACAGCAGGCTGAACCCGCCATCGAGGGTCGAGAGCTCATGTGCCACCGACTGGTCGAACCGGCGCCCCGCCGGACCGAGATAGAGCAGCGGCCGCGGCGGGTCGACCGCCTCGACGGCGGCGAAGATCGGCTCGGGCATCAGGATCATGCCGGCGCCGCCGCCGAACGGCGCGTCGTCGACCGACCGATGGGGGTCGGTGGCGCACGACCGTAGGTCGTGGACGCGGATGTCGAGCGTCCCCGCCGCCCTGGCCTTGCCCACCAGGCTATGAGCCGCGAAGTGGTCGACCAGGCCCGGAAAGATGGTGAAGACGTCGATGCGCATCTCTGCGGGCGGCCGTCAGGGCTCGAACAGGCCTTCGGGCGGGTCGATGATCACTTGACCGGGCCGCCGCTCGACCACGAACACGACCGGTACCAGGGCCCCGCCATCGAGCTCGAGCAGGTCGGACGCGGGATTGGCGACCACCGCTACACAGCTCCCGACCGTTTCGCCCCCGATGGTGACGACCTCGCTGCCGACGAGGTCGTGCACCCAGAGCTGGTCGGGGTCGTCCAGAGCCTCGGCCCGGAGCGCCAGGCCCCGCAGCCGGTCGGCCGCCTCGCGACCGGTGTGGCCCTCGAAGGCCACGATCCAGCGGCGCTGGTGGGGACGGGCGGCGACGACGGTCAGGTCCCCGGCGTCGCTGGCAAGGACGGCCCCGGGGGTGAGGCGCTCGACCCGATCCGTCGTCAGGTCCACCACCACCTCGCCGCGCAGGCCGTGGGGCCTGGTCACGCGGCCGATCTCGAGCAGGGGTGCCGTCCGACCGCCCGGGTCACCGGCCGGCGTCATCCAGGACCTCGTCCTCAGTCCTCGAACTCGACCTCGACGTCGCTGCCGTCGCGGGCGGCGGCCGCGCGGGTCACGGCGCGGATCGCCTGGGCTACCCGGCCCCGCTTGCCGATGACCCGGCCCATGTCGGAGGGCCCGACCCGGACCGTGAGGCGCGGCACGTTACGGCCCTGCTCGGTGTCGACGCGTACGGCGTCGCGGTCTTCAACCAGGGAGCTCACCAGGTGCTCGAGCACGGCCCGAGCCGTCGGCACCTCCGGCGGGGCGGCGGTGTCGCTCACTCGCTCTCCTCGGCACTCTCGTCGGTGGTGGTGGCGTTCGCCGCCGGCTCCGGCTCGACGTCGGTAGTGTCAGCCGTGTCCGGCTCAACGTCGGTGGTGGCCTCGGCCCCGGTCTCCGGTTCGACGTCGGTGGTGTTGTCGGCCTCGGTCCCGGTGGTGTTGTCGGCCTCGGCCCCGGTCTCCGGCTCGACCTCGGCGGCCGCAGCTGCCTCGGTTTCGGCTGGCGCCTCGGTCTTGGCAGCCGCCTTCTTCGCCGTCGACTTGGCGGCCGCCTTGCGGGCGGGCGCCGGAGCGGCCTCTCGGGCCGGCCGGGACGAGGGCTCGCCGCTGAACGCCTCCCACGCCCCCGAGATCTCGAGCAGCTTTCGCACCGACTCGGTGGGCTGAGCGCCCTTGCGGAGCCAGTCCACGGCCTTGTCGTTGTCGATACGGATCGCAGAGGGGTCGGGTCGCGGGTCGTAGACACCCACGATCTCGATGAATCGCCCGTCGCGGGGTGACCGGGAATCGGCCGCCACCACGCGGTAGGTCGGTTGCTTCTTCTTGCCCATCCGCATCAGGCGGAGCTTGACGGCCACTCGTTTTCTTCTTTCTTTCGTGTCAGGGGTAGCGAGGTTATTGGTTGAGGCCGGGCAGCGTAAAAGGCTGGCGCGCCGTGACTCGTCCGCCCCCACCGGGGGGCGTCACTCGCCCGCCACCCTTGCGGCCCTTGCGACCTTTCTTGCCACCGCGGATGCCCTTGGTGCCCGATAGGCCCGGCATGCGCTTCATCAGCTTCTGCATCTCTCGGAACTGCTTGATGAGCTGACTGACATCGGCGGTCTGGGTGCCGCTGCCGTTGGCGATTCGCAGACGGCGGGAGCCGTCGATGATGTGGGGATCGACGCGCTCGTCTCGGGTCATCGAGCGGATGATCGCCTCGACCTTGCTCACCTGGTCCTCGTCGACCTCGGTATTGCGCAGCTCCTTCGGGACGCCGGGCATCAGGCCCATCAGGTTCTGGAGTGGACCCATCTTCCGGACCTGCTGCAGCTGGTCCAGGAAGTCGTCGAGGGTGAACTTCCCTTCGAGGAGCTTTGCGGCGGCCGCCTCGGCTTCGTCCTTTTCGTAGACCTGCTCGGCCTTCTCGATCAGCGTGAGCATGTCGCCCATGCCCAGGATGCGACTGGCAAGCCGGTCCGGGTGGAACAGGTCGAAGTCCTCGACCTTCTCGCCGGTGGACGCGAAGGCGATGGGCTTGCCCACAACCTCCTTGACCGACAGCGCAGCGCCGCCCCGGGCGTCGCCGTCGAGCTTGGTGAGGATGACGCCATCGAGCGCCAGGGTGGCGTCGAACGATTCGGCGACCGTGACGGCGTCCTGGCCGGTCATGGCGTCGACGACCAGGAAGGTGTAGTCGGGATCGGTCGCGTCGGAGATGCGCCCGACCTGGTCCATCATCTCCGTGTCGATGGCCAGGCGGCCGGCGGTGTCGACGATGCAGACGTCCCGGCCGAGGCGTCGGGCCTCTTCGACCCCGGCCTTGGCGGTGGCCACTGGGTCGCCGGGCTGACTGAACATCGGCACGTGGATGCGCTCGCCCAGCGTGCGCAGCTGCTCGACGGCGGCCGGCCGCTGGAGGTCGGCGCCCACCAGCAGCGGGTTGCGCCCCTGCTGATGGAACCAGCGGGCGAGCTTGGCGGCGTTGGTGGTCTTGCCGGAGCCCTGCAGGCCGGCCATCAGCACCACCGTGGGCGGCCGGGGGGCGTACTGGATGCGCATCGCCTCGCCGCCGAGCGCCTCGACCAGCGCTTCGTTGACCAGCTTGACGACCTGCTGGGCCGGGTTGAGCGCCTCGTGGATCCGGGCGCCGATGGCCCGCTCCCTGATGCGCTCGAGCATCGTCTTGACGACGACGAAGTTGACGTCGGCCTCGAGGAGGGCCAAGCGGATCTCGCGCAGCACCTCGTCGACGTCGGACTCGCGCAGCGTTCCCTTGCTGCGCAACCGGGTGAAGATGCCCTCGAAGCGTTCGGACAGCGACTCGAACATGAGGGAAAGAGCCTACCGGGCCGGGGTGACGCCGAGCCGGTCCCGGTTGCGGTTGTCCCGGTCGGAGCTACCCGCCGTCGCCGCTGCCGACCACCAGGCGGCTGTCGACATCCGCCACCCCCGGGACCGAGGCGGCAGCGCGCTCGATGTCCGCCTTGCCCGTGGCGTGGGGAGCGCCGCCGGTCAGGATCGCCTTGCCCGCGACCACCTCGACGGCCGGTTGAGGAAGGTGCCAGGTGCGGGGCGAGTGCGACAGCTCGTAGCGCACCCGCTCGGCCACGGCATCGTCGCTGGCCGGGGCCCGCCGGCTCTCCCACTGACGGCGCAGCTTGTCACGCAGCTCCTGCCCCGACGTTGGGGCAACCAATATGCCGATACCGATGCCGGCCCCCAGGAGCAGCGCGCGCCGCAGGCCGATGAGCCGGCCGACCCGGTAGGTCGAGCGGGCGGAGAGCTTGCCGGTGCGGTAGCCGGTCTTGGCCGACAACTTGCCGACGCCGACCGTCGCTCGCACCGGCAACAGCACAGTTCGGATCACGTTGCCACCTCCTTTGCGTCCTCTTCGGTCACGCGAAGAGTGCCTCGACGAACTCGTCGGGATCGAACTCGACCAGGTCGCCCACAGCCTCGCCCAGCCCCACGAGCTTGATCGGAATGCCGAGGTCGGCCTGGATGGCGAGCACGATGCCACCCTTGGCCGAGCCGTCGAGCTTGGTCAGCACCACCCCGGTCACGTCCACAGCCTCGGTGAACTGCTGCGCTTGCGCCAGGCCGTTCTGGCCGGTGGTGGCATCGAGAACCAGGAGCACCTCTGTGACGTTCCCCGGATCGCGGTCGGCCACACGGCGCACCTTGCGCAGTTCGTCCATGAGGTTGGTCTTCGTGTGGAGTCGTCCGGCGGTGTCTGCCAGGACCAGGTCGTTGCCGCGAGCCGCGGCGCGCTGGACAGCATCGAACACCACCGCCGACGGATCGCCCCCCTCGTTCCCCCGCACGATCTCGGATCCGGTGCGCTCGGCCCACAGGCCGAGCTGCTCGGCAGCCGCGGCGCGGAACGTATCGGCAGCCGCCATGATCACCGAACGTCCCTCGTCGAGCTGGAGCCTGGCGATCTTCCCGATCGTGGTCGTCTTGCCCACACCGTTGACGCCGACGAACAACCACACGTTGGGCCCGCCGGGCTCGAAGCGCAGCGATCGGTCGCCCTCGGTGAGCACCTCCTTGAGCTCGGACTTGAGCCGGTCGAGCAGCACGTCGGGATCGGTGATGCTCTCGGCCTTGGCGGTGGCCTGGAGGTCGTCCAACACCCGCTGGGTGGCGGGCACGCCCACGTCGGCCCGGATGAGCGCCTCTTCCAGCTCCTCCCAGGTTGCTGCGTCGACCTTGCGGGCTCGGATGGCGCCCAGGTAGCCGCCGAGCGCTCCCCGAGCCTTGGCGAGGCGTTCACGGAAGCTTGGCCCGACCGTCGGTAGGGCTGCGGCCGGCGCCTCCGGTTCGGGTGGCGCTTCCAGGATGGTGCCGCGGCTCGCCTCGTCGTGGACCCCGGCGAGCGCATCCTCGACCTGGGCGACCAGGTCCTCGTCCACGGGCTCCGCCGGCGCCGTCGATGAGGCACGGGGCGTTGCCGGCGGCTCGAGGCCGGCGCCCCGTTCCCGCCTTCCGCGGGCCACCAAGGCGATTCCACCCAGGACCACGATGGCGACTACGGCAATGATGAGCCCGATCTCCATGGTGATGCCGGAGCCTACCGGCAGCCCTGACGGCGCTCGGCGGGACGCTGCAGAGCTGGCGAACGGGGCGGAAACCGGCGGTTCGGAACGCCGGTTCGGCGGGTCAGGCAGAAATCTCGGCGGGCGCCTGTAAGGCCGCCGCCGGTCGGCGGTCAGGAGGCGTGTCACGGACCGCAACCGCGGCCCGGCACCTCACCAGCAGGAGGCCCCCATGAACCCGACCCCCGGCATTCGCACGCTGCTCGTCGCCCTGACGGTGGCGGGATCCGCCCTTGTCGCTCCGGCGGTGGCGCTCGCCGAGACGCCGGCACCCGAAGGCCCGATCGGCCCCGTCGACCAGCCCGCCGGCTCCGCCCACGATCGCCGGCTTCCGCGTCACCCTGCAACGTGGCGCCTGCGAGCAGGCGACGCCGGGGACGGCGATCGTGTGGCAATCCTCGGGTGGAACCACTCACAGCATTGGCGCGCCCGACGGATCCACAACCCCGGTCGGCGCCGACGGATCGCGGATCTTCTGCCCTCATCAGCCGGGTACCTGGAGCTTGACGGTGACCGGGCCCGGCGGCAGCACCACGGCGACGGCGGACGTGTGACTACGCGCCGACGGCGACCTTCTCGCTGACCACCTTCGAGGAACCCCCGCTCTGCATTGTGACGCCGTAGAGGCAGTCGGCCGCCTCCATCGTCCGCTTCTGATGGCTGACGATGATGAGCTGCGCCTCCCGGCGGAACTCGGCGATGAGGTCGAGGAAGCGGTGCAGGTTCACATCGTCGAGGGCGGCCTCGACCTCGTCCATCACGTAGAAGGGCGACGGCCGGCTGCGGAACACGGCGAACAGGTAGGCCAGCGCCGTCAACGAGCGCTCGCCGCCCGACAGCAGCGAAAGCTTCTTGACATTCTTGCCCGACGGCTTGGCCTCGACCTCGATCCCGGTGTCCAGCAGGTCGTCGGGGTTGGTGAGGCGCAGCCGGCCCTGTCCACCCGGGAACAGCGTCGCGAAGAGCTGCTCGAAGTTCTCGCTGACGTCGGCGAAGGCAGCGGCGAACACCCGCACGATCTCGTCGTCGATGACGCGGATCACCTTGTTGAGCTCGCGGCGGCTGGCCTTGACGTCGTCGAGCTGCTCGCTCAGGAAGTTGTGGCGCGCGGACAGGGCCTCGAACTCCTCCAGCGCCAACGGGTTGATCGGGCCCATCACGCGCAGCTCACGCTCGAGGTCGCGCACCCGTGCGGCGGGGGTGACGCCGTTCGGCAGCTCCGGCGCCTCGGCTCGGACGGCGGCGTCGGGCTCGACGTCGAGCTGGGTGCGGCACAGTTCGATCGCCTGCTCGAGCCGCAGGCGGACCTCCGCCTCGTCGATCTCGGCTCGCTGCGCGCGCTCCCGTTGCTCGGTCAGCGTGCGCTCCTTGGCCGCGCGCTCTCGGCGCAGACCGTCGAGCTCCGTCGACAGCGCCCGCTGGGCATCGGTCTCGCGACGTCGGCGCTCCTGCACGGCGGCCAAACGCTCGTCGACCAGCTCCAGCCGGTCGCCCACAAACGCCGCCAGCCGGTCGAGCGCCTGCTCGGCGGCGTCGAGCTCGCTCCGATGCGTCGCGGCCTTCCGTCTCGCCTCGACCGAGCCGGCCAGCCGGTCCTCAATCTCGTCGAGCCGCTTGCGCACGTAGGCCCGCCGGTCGACCAGCGCGGTGCGGCGCTTGTCGAGATCGATCCGCCTCGCCGCGATGTCGGCGGCGCGCTCGTCGAGCTCGCGGCCGGCCGCCGCCATGGCGTCGGCGCGCTCCCGCAGGGACGCCTCTTCGGCCTCGAGATTGGGTAACAACGCCACCAGCTGGTCGGCGCGGATGCGATCGCGTGCCAGCTGCCCCGCCGCCTCGTCCTGCTGCTCCTGCAGAGTCGCGAGCTCGGCCGTGGTGTCTTCGCGGTCGGCCGCCACGCGTTGCCGTGCCGCCGTGGCCGGGGCCGCGGCCAACCGGGCCTCATCGAGCTGGCGGACGGCCGCCTCCTCGCCGCGGCGGGCGTCGTCGAGGGTGGCGCGGGTGGCCTTCTGGTCGGCAGTCGCCTGTTCGGCGGCGGAGAGCGCCGACGCCGCCCGCGCTCGAGCCTCGTCGAGCGCGTGACCGGTGGCCCCGGTGGGGGCGGCGCCGATCCGCCATCCGGTGACGCCGAAGCGACCGCCCTCGCGGGTGACGACAACGGCGTCGGGATGGGCCAGCGCCGCATCGAGCGCCGCCTCCCAGCCGCCCTCGACCACCACCGCCGCGCCCAACAGTGCGGCCAGGAGCGACCCCATCTCGGCCCGGCGGGGCCGCACGTGTGCCAGCACTGGCTCACCCGTCGGCGGTGTCGCGCGCGGCGCCACCGCTCCCAGAGCCAGGACGGCGCCAGGCACATCCCCGTCGGCCAAGACGCGCAACGCCCGCCGGCCCGAGTCCACGGAGTCGAGCACCACCGCGGCCAGCGCTTCCCCGCAGGCGGTCTCGACCGCCGCCTCCCAGCCGGCGTCGATGTCGACCAGGTCGAGCAGGGTGCCCATCACACCCTCGACCGCCGCCAGCCGCTCGACGCCGGCGCGAGCACGCGCTTCGTCCAGTGCCAGCTCCAGCGCATCGCGGCGGGCCGCCCAGGCATGGCGGTCGGCTTGTGCGGTATCCCGCCTCAGTTCGGCTGCCTGAGTAGCGGTCTCGGCCGCGTGGCGGCGCCGTCCGGCGACCTCCACAGCCGTCACCAGGTTCGGCTCGGCAGCCTCGGCCGAGGCGATCTCGGCGGCGGCCACTGCCGCCTCTCGATCGAGCCTGTCGAGCTTCGACCGCAGCTGGAACGTCCTCGCCTCCACCCGCCGTTGCTCACTGTCGGCACGGCCGAGGGCGCCCTGCAACGCCGCCAGCTCGCCCCGCGCCTCGGCCGCCCGGCCCGAGACCTCCGGTACCCCGCCGGCCCATGCCCGATCGAAGGCGGCGCGGGCGTCCGTCAGCCCAGCCTCGGCCTCCGCGAGTGCCTCGGTCTCGGGCGCCAGGCCCTGGGTCTCGCTCTCGAGCGTGGCCAGCTCGGCTCGCAGTTGGGCCGAGTCGGCCTCGAGGCTCGCGATCACCGCCTGATCCACGAACGCGGCTCGCTCCCGGTCGACGCCCCGGCGGCGCTCGGCCACCAGCGCCTGCTGGCCGCGGGCCTTCTCCCGCAGCGCCTCCAGTCCGGCCAGAACGTCGCCAACCGCACTGCCACCCAGGGCGCCGAGCCGGGCCTCGGCCCCCGCTACCGCCGTGTCGAGCTCGGTGAGACGCCGCCTGAGCAGCGTCTCTTCGTTGCGCAGCTCGGCGCGTGCGGCCGTCAGATCGCCGAGGCGTCGCTTGAGGGTGGTGAGCTCGCGGCCCGCCACGTACACGTGAAGTGCCCGCAGCTCGGCGACCAGGTCGCCGTGCCTGCGGGCCGCCTCGGCTTGGCGCTCGAGGGGGCGAAGCTGCCTACGCACCTCGCGCAGCAGGTCGCCGAGTCGCAGGAGGTTGCCCTCGGTGGCGGCGAGGCGGCGCTCGGAGCGCTCCTTGCGCTTGCGATGCTTGAGGATGCCGGCGGCCTCCTCGACGATGAGCCTGCGCTCTTCGGGCTTGGCGTTGAGCACGGCGTCGATCTGCCCCTGCCCGACGATCACGTGCTGCTGACGGCCGACCCCGGTGTCGCTGAACAGCTCTTGCACGTCGAGCAGGCGGCAGGGCACACCGTTGATGGCGTATTCGCTCTCGCCCGAGCGCCACAGGGTGCGGGTGACGGTCACCTCGGTGAAGTCGATCGGCAGCAGCCCGGCGCCGTTGTCGATTGTGAGGCTCACCTCGGCGCGACCAAGCGCCGGCCGGCGAGACGTGCCGGCGAAGATCACGTCCTCCATCTTCTGGCTGCGCACCGCCGAGGGCGCCTGTGCCCCGAGGACCCAGCCGATGGCATCCACCACGTTGGACTTCCCCGAGCCGTTGGGCCCGACGACGACCGTCACCCCCGGCTGCATCTCGAGGGTGGTGGACTCCGCGAAGGACTTGAACCCCTTGAGGGTCAGCGCCTTGAGGAACATCGACGCGCCAGGCTACGTGGCGGCCGGGACGGGTCCGGGGATCCCGGTGCGTTCACACCTGGCAGCTCGGGCACCAGTACGTGACCTTGCTGCCGCTGCGCACCTTGGTGATGGTGCCCCGGCACCGCCGGCAGGGCTCGCCGTCGCGGCCCCACACCTGCAGCTCCTCCTGGAAGCTGCCCGACTTGCCGTGGAGATCGGTGAACGGGTGCTCCTCGATGGAGGTGCCGTGGTGCTTGGTCGCCTCGTGCAGGATCTCGACGAGGGACCGGTAGAGCCGGCGGATCTCCATCGTCGACACCGTCGACACCTCGCGGTCGGGGCGCAGGCCCGCGTCGTAGAGGATCTCGTCGGCGTACAACGCCCCGAGCCCGACCACGAACGTGGGATCGAGCAGCACCGACTTCAGTTTCTCGGTGCGGCGGTTCACGAGCGACTGCGCGAACGCGGTCCAGGACACCGGGGCGGCTACCGGATCGAGTCCCAGCTCAGCGAGCGTCGGCATCTCCTCGAGCAACAAGTCCGGCGTAACCACGAACGCCTCGGCCCTGGCCTCGGGATCGGACAGGCGCAGCTGCCCACCCTGGGTGAAGGTGATCGACAGTAGGAGGTCGTTCGGCGGCTCGTCCTTGGGGGCGGCGCGCAAAAGCTGGCCGGTCTCGCCGACGTCGAACACCAGCAGCTCCCCGGTGTCGAGCGCTTGTACGAGCAGGGACCCGCGGCGATCGACGTTGCGGATCTTGGCGCCCTCCAGCCGGGCCTGGAATGCCTTGCGCGAGCCATTGCGGTTGGTCGCCTTGGCCACGACCACGTCGACCGACTTGACCCGGCGCCCGACGGTCTCGCGCTCGAGACCCCGGCGCACGGTTTCGATCTCGGGGAGCTCAGGCAAGGTCGCGCTCCAACTCGGCCAGCAGCGTGGCATAGGCATCGCGCGCCGCGACCTGCTCGGCCTGCTTCTTCGACCGCCCATCACCGGTGCCCCGGGCGACGCCTCCGACGGCGACCGTCACGTGGAAGCGCCGAGCATGATCGGGTCCCTCGGCCAACGTCTCGTAGCGCGGCGCCTCGTCGAAGTGGCGCGCGGCCAGCTCTTGAAGCCGGCTCTTGTAGTCCTGCCCGCCGGGGCCCCCGGCGTGAGCCTCGGCGACCCGTTCGCCCAGCAGTCGCAACACCAGGTCATGGGCCTCTCCCATGCCCGCGGCCACGTAGACGGCACCGAGCACCGCCTCGAGGGCGTCGGCCAGGATCGACGGCTTCTCCCGTCCGCCCGACTGCTCCTCGCCCTTGCCCAGCAACAGGTAGTCACCCAGCGCGAGCTCGTCGGCCACCTCGGCCAGGGTGACGGCGTTCACGACCGCCTTGCGGACGTCGGTCAGCTCGCCCTCGCTCAGTGACGTATAGGCGTGGAAGGCATGGTCGGTGACGATCAGCCCCAGCACGGCGTCGCCCAGGAACTCCAGCCGCTCGTTGGACTCGTACCCCGGGTTCTCGGCGCACCAGGAGCGGTGGACGAGGGCCGGCGCCAACACGTCGGTGTCTTTGAGGCTGACGCCGAGGCTGCGGGCCAGCTCGTCGAGTCGTGAAACAGGAAGCGAGATCGGTTTGCCCCTACAAGCGGGCGAGGACGTAGTCGACGGCGTCGCGCACCGTCTTGATGTCCTCGAGGTCTTCGTCCTCGATGCGGAAGCCGACGCTGCGCTCCCCCAGCTCCTCCTCGAGCGCCTCGGCCAGCTCGATGAGGGCCAGCGAATCGGCGTCGAGATCGTCGGTGAACGAGTCGCCCTCGTGGATGGTCGACGGTTCGACCTCGAGGATGTCGGCCAAGCGGTCGCGGATCAGGTCGAACACCTGCTCGCGATCGAGGGGACTGCGCTCGACGTGGGTCTCGGCGGGCACGACGGATAACTCCTGGTCTCGGGCAGAACGCGGCGCAGTGTACCGGGGCCGATGTTTGTGCGCTTGTGAACACGACCCAGTCGTTCTGGTCGTAGCCGTGTGGTCGTGCGCCCGCATTGCTGCCGCATTGCTACAACCGGTTTGATGGGCTAGGCCGAGGCCACCGCCGACCGCAGGTGCCCGACGACTCCGGCGGCCACCATCTCGCTGGCTACGCGTGTGGCGTTGACGACCGCTGTGGCCGACGACGATCCGTGGCTGATGATGCACACACCGTCCACGCCGAGGAGCATGGCGCCGCCGGTCTGGTCGGGATCGAGCGTGGTGTACAACGGCAACAGGGCGCCGAGCGCGACATCGGCCACGTCGGTGGCGCTCAAACCCTCGATCACCGCAGTGACCAGCGATCGCACCCCGCCCTCGAGGGTCTTGAGGGCGACGTTGCCGGTGAACCCGTCGGTGACGACCACGTCGACCCTCGGGGTCATGATGTCCCGGCCCTCGACGTTGCCCACGAATCGGGCACCGGCGCGGTCGAGGGCTCCGGCCGCCGCCAGCAGGCCGTGGGCCTCCTTGACCAGCGGGTTGCCCTTCGTGGACTCCTCGCCGATCGAGAGCAGCCCCACCCGGGGCTCGGCGATGCCGTAGCGCTCACGAGAGAAGACCGCGCCCATCTGGGCGAACTGCACCAGCCACTGGGGCTGGCATTCGGCGTTTGCGCCCGCGTCGAGCAGCACGGTGGGCGCGGAGCCCGGGACAGGGATCGGCGTCGCGATCGCGGGGCGGGCCACGCCCTTGATCCGGCCCATGCGCAGCAGCGCCGAGGCCATCGTTGCGCCCGTGTTGCCGGCGGACACCATGGCCGACGCCCGGCCGTCGCGCACCGCCTCGGCGGCGCGTACCAAAGACGAGTCCTTCATCGTGCGGACGCTGGACCCCGGGTCGGCGTCCATGCCGATGACCTGCGAGGCCGCCACCACCTCGAGATCGCCGCGCAGGGTGTCGAGGTCGTCGGGCCGGCCCACCAGAACGACCGGCACCCCCAGCTCGGCCACGGCGCGCCGAGCGCCCTCGACGATGGCGCCGGGCGCGTGATCACCGCCCATGGCGTCGATGGCTATCGGCAGCATCGGGTGCCCGAGGCGAGTGTCGCTCGGGGGGACAGGTTTCAGTCGACCTCGACGGCCACGCGCCCGCCGTACCACCCGCAGTTGCCGCACACGACGTGCGGCAACTTCACGGCGCGGCAGCGTGGGCAGACGCTGCGGGCGGGCCGCTCGAGGCGCCAGGCACCGGCGCGGCGGCTGCGGCTCTTGGCCTTGGAGGTCTTCTTCTTGGGGACGGCCATGGGTCTTCCTGGAGCCTCTCGAGGAGTGGCGCCGCGCTGGGTGCGAGGGGCAACGATACGCCCGTCGGGCGCAAACGGGAAAGGCTAGCGGGCCGGGCGTCGATCGGCGCAACCGTGCTTCGAGCGGCGCCTACTGGTCGAAGCGGAGGGCGTCGAGGGCCGACCACCGGGGATCGGCGGACGCCACGCCGTCGGTCCCGTTGGCACCGTGAGCATCGCCCTCGTCCGCGACCGTGACCGGATGGTCGTCGGGGTCGGGACCTACGCACCCCTCGTCGCAGAGGGGCGCAAGCGGGAGCGCCAGGGCCAGGGCCTCCCGCAGAGCCGGCTCCAGGTCGACCTGATCGGCGTCGAGCCGATAGGTCTCGCCCTCGACCGGGCGGGGGTCGAAGATCTCCTGGAGGCGGACCGCCACTTCGCCCCCGGTCGTCCCGAGGCAGCGCCGGCACTCGCCGGCCCAGCGTCCCACCACTCGTCCCGTCACCGTGAGGGTGGACCCTTGGGCCTCGAGCGTGAGGTCGGCGTGCACGTCGTCGTCGGTCAGGCGCGACGTCGACAGCGCCAGACCGGACAACGGTCCGATGAGCAGCACCTGCTGCCGGACGCCCGGATGGCGAAACAGCTCACCTGTGGAAACGACGAAGGGACGCGACATCTCGCGGCCCCTTATACCCGGTCTTGATCGAAAACCGCCGTGCCGAGGGTCGCCGCGCCATCGGCGCCGGTGCCCGTCGTGGGAGCGCCGGCCCGCTCCGCCGTTCCGCTGCCCGCGCTGGCGTCGGCGACCGCACCTGGTTCCCCGCTCCCACGGCCGCTCTGGCCGCGGAGCTTGGCCCGCCCCGTGGTCACGACCGTCATGGTCCGTTCCAGCACGGTCTCGAGCTGCGCCAGCCGCTTGTCGCAGAAGTCGTCGGCCTCGTTGCGACGCCGGCTGGCCTCGGCTCGAGCCCGGTCGAGTACTCGCCGCGCCCTCGCCTCGGCCGCCTTCGTGACCTCGGAGCGCTGGACCATGCGCTCGGCCTGGCCGCGGGCGGACGCCAAGATGTCGTCGGCCTCGCGCCTGGTGCGGGCCAGGAACTCGTCGCGGTCCTTCATGAGCCAACGGGCCGATCGGACCTCCTCGGGCAGGCGCTCGATGGCTTGGTCCAGCAGGTCGAGCAGTTCGTCGCGGTCGACCTTCACCTGTTGCGCCGAGAGGGCCGCGGGCCGGGCGGCGTCGATCAGCTCGCGAACCCGCTGCAGCAGCGCCTCGACGTCCCCGCCCGGAGCCCGCTGCGCCACCCGCTCCTCGAAGGACTGGTCGTCGTCGCTAGGCATCGCTATTTCCCAAACCGCTCAGCCAGCCGCTTGGCGACCGGCGGGGGGACCATAGAGCTGACGTCGCCACCGAATCGGGCGATCTCGCGGATCAGCTTCGACGCCAGGAACGAGTGCGCAGGGTCGGAGGGGATGAACAAGGTCTGCACCCCGGACACCGCCCGGTTCATCTGCGCCATGATCAGCTCGGCCTCGAAGTCGGACACCACCCTCAGGCCCTTGACGATGAAGTCGGCGCCGACGTCTTGCGCGAGGTCGACCACCAGGCTCGAGAACATCGAGATCTTGACGTTGTCGAGGTGGGCCACCGACTCCTCGATCATCGCCTGGCGATCCTCCAAGCTGAAGAGGGGCTCGCCCTTCTGGGGGTTGCGCACCGCCGCCACGACCACCTCGTCGAACAGCCGGGCCGCCACCTCGATGATCCCGAGGTGCCCGTTGTGGATCGGGTCGAACGAGCCGGGATACAGCACGGTGGTCACGGATCCAACGGTACCCCTCGTCGGGGGCACGACCCCGACACCTCGACCCGACCCCCAGCCGCCCCCTGGGGCGTCGGCCTCCGCCGCGACTGGTCATGCCGGTTAGGGGGCGGGTTCGGCGAAACCCACCCACGTCCCCCCGTATTGGCTCGCGCGCACGAGCTCCCAATCCGCGGGGACGGCGACCGGCCCGTCGGACTCGGTGACGACCAGGTCGGCCGGCAACGACGCCAGCAATCGCTCCCAACCGGTGAAGGCGTAGGGCGGATCGCAGAACGCCAGGTCGAACCGCTCGGCGCCGAGTCGCGCCAGGAACCGGTCGGCGGTTGCGGCGACGATGGTCGCGCGTTCCAGGAAGCCGCAGGCCTCGAGGTTGCGCCGCACCGCCTGGCGCGCGACCCGATCGGAGTCGACGAACGTGGCCCGTGCGGCGCCTTGGGACAACGCCTCGACGCCCAATGCCCCGCTGCCCGCGAACAGGTCCAGCACGTCGGCCCCCTCGACGGCACCCCGGCTCCGCAGGGCGTTGAAGATCGCCTCCCGCACCCTGTCGGACGTCGGCCGCGTGCGCCCGCCCGGCGGTGCCACCAGCGTGCGCCCGCGGGCGCTGCCACCGACGACTCGCACACGGCGACGATAGGTGGCGGGCCTGGCGGCAAGTGGCATCCTCGTCGTATGAGCGACCGCAGCGAGCGCGTGCGGGTCATCCGCATCGATCAGCCCAAGGTCCGCAACGCGATCAACTCCAAGACCGCGCAGCGCCTCCACGACCAGTTCGTGGCGTTCGACTACGACGACACGGCCAAGGTGGCGGTGCTGACCGGCGACGCCGAGGCATTCTGCGCCGGCGCCGACCTTCGGGACCTTCCCCGCTTGCGGGACAGCGGTCCGTTGGGGCCGACCCGGCTGGCCTTGTCGAAACCGGTAGTCGCTGCCATCGAGGGATGGTGTGTGGCCGGTGGCTTGGAGCTGGCGGCCTGGTGCGATCTACGGGTCGCCGGCCGGAGTGCCCGCCTCGGCTGCCTCGAGCGGCGCTGGGGCGTGCCGCTGGTGGACGGCGGCACCTACCGGCTGCCGCGGATCGTGGGACTGGGCCGGGCGCTCGACCTGATCCTCACCGGCCGCGAGATCGGTGCCGAGGAGGCCGAGCGCATCGGCTTGGTCGACCGCGTGGTCCCGGCCGGCACCGCCCTGGATGCCGCGGTCGAGTTGGCGGAGCAGATCGCCGCCTTCCCCTGGCGCTGTGTGATGAACGACCGGCGGGCCGTGTACGACGGCCTAGGCCTGGGTCTGGCCGAGGCCCTGGCCAACGAGGACCGCCTGGGCCGCGAGGTGATCTTCGCCGACGACTTCGCCGCGGGCGTGGCCCGCTTCGGCGAGCACCAGGCCGAGCGGCGGCGATAGGTCAATGGAGGTCGACGAGATCATCACCTGCGTCGACTGCGGCGGCCGCGCCCACCTGCTCACCGAACCTCCCGAGTGGGGCTGGCAACCCGGCAACCTGGTCGTCTACCGCTGCGAGGACTGCCTCGACCGCTGGGATGTCGTGGTTCCTGACGACGACACCGCCGACAGCCCGGAAGACGATTGACCTCACGGCGGGGTGTGAGCTCGGCTCGCAGCTGATCGCATCGTTGACAGGTCCTGCCCGGACCACGGGGCAAGTGCCCGCTGACGCCCCACGGGCTCGAGGGATGCTGACCTAGCCCTTGAGCAGGAACTCCTGATCGTCCTCGTCGACGAACAGGGCGACCTCGTCGAGCAGGTCGGCGTGGGCCTCGAGCCCACCCTCACCATCGACAATCGTGAACGCCACCTCCCGGGCCTTCTCCACCCACTCCCGGTCGCGCCGCAGCGACGCCAACTTGAGGTCGCTGCGGCCCTTCTGCCGCTCGCCCATGATCGTGCCCTCGCCCCGCAGCTCGAGGTCGACCTCCGCCAGGGCGAACCCGTCGGTGGTCTCGACCAGGGCACGGAGGCGGGCCTCGGCCTCGGGGGTGTCCGACCGGCTGACCAGGTAGCACCACGATCGCTCGCTGCCGCGGCCCACACGCCCCCGGAGCTGGTGGAGCTGGGCGATGCCGAAGCGGTCGGCGTCGAGGATGACCATGGCGGTGGCGTTGGGCACGTCCACGCCCACCTCGATCACCGTGGTCGCCACCAGCACGTCGAGCCGGCCCTCGCGGAACTGGTGCATGGCTGCGTCCTTGTCGGCCGACCCCAAGCGTCCATGCAGCAGTCCCAGCCGCAGGCCCGCCAGCTCCCCGGCTTCGAGCCGCGCGTACGTCTCCTCCGCCGAGCGGACGTCGAGCTTCTCCGACTCCTCGATGAGCGGGTTGACCACGTACACCTGCCGCCCGGACGCCACCTCACTGCGGACCGCGTCCCACATCGACTCCTCGTCGGCGTCGGTGCGCACCCACTGGGTGGTGATGGGCTGG
>Ga0209889_1000038_pt1 | contig 22910 bp, 18 predicted proteins | sample GWRWN1_0_10_FD_187233 | JGI IMG/M metagenome (GOLD analysis project Ga0209889, IMG submission 187233) | Riverbed sediment microbial communities from areas with no vegetation in Columbia River, Washington, USA - GW-RW N1_0_10 (SPAdes)... | ecosystem: Environmental > Aquatic > Freshwater > River >... | reverse complement strand
GTGCGGGATGTTCCGGTCGACCGTCCGGGCCACGAAGGTCGCGCCGCAGCCGAGTGCGAACGAGAGCGGATTGACCGGACGGTCGGCCGAGCCCACCGGCGTCGACTTCGTCACCTTGCCGAGCTCGCTCGTCGGCGAGTACTGGCCCTTCGTCAACCCGTAGATCCGGTTGTTGAAGAGCAGGATCGTGAGGTTCACGTTGCGGCGCAGGACGTGGAGCATGTGGTTGCCGCCGATCGAGAGCCCGTCGCCGTCGCCCGTGACCACGAAGATCTTCAGCTCGGGCCGCGCCACCCGAAGTCCCGTCGCGATCGCCGGCGCCCGGCCGTGGATCGTGTGGAAGCCGTAGGTGTTCATGTAGTACGGGAAGCGGCTGGAGCAGCCGATCCCGGAGATGAACACGATGTTCTCCTTCGGAATGCCGAGGTCGGGCATCGTCTTCTGGACCGCGGACAGAATGGCGTAGTCCCCGCAGCCCGGGCACCACCGCACGTCCTGATCCGACTCGAAGTCCTTCTTCGTGTACTTCGGCGCTTCCTTGGCTCCGGCTTCGCTCGGACTCATGGCTTGCTCCCGAGAAGCTGATTGATCGCTTCGTAGATCTCCTCGGACGGCAGTGGCAGGCCACGCACCCGGTTGAAACCGACCGCGTCGACCAGGTACTCGGCGCGGAGGACCCGCACGAGCTGCCCGCTGTTGATCTCGGGCACCAGCACCTTGCGGTACTCGCGCAGGATGTGGCCGAGATCCGGCGGGAGTGGATTCAGGTGGCGTAGATGGATCGAGGCGACGGACTTGCCGGCCGTCTGCGCTTGCTCGACCGCCGCCGTGATCGAGCCGTAGGTGCCGCCCCAGCCGACCACGAGGAGGTCGCCCGTCGCCGGGCCGTTGATCGATGTCGGCGGGATCTCCTGTGCCACGCGCCGGACCTTCTCGGCCCGCGTGCGCACCATGTGGTCGTGGTTGTCCGGGTCGTAGGAGATGTTCCCGGTGACGTCCTGCTTCTCGATCCCGCCGATGCGGTGCTCGAGGCCCGGCGTGCCCGGCCGCACCCACGGCCGCGCGAGCGTGGCCGAGTCGCGGAGGTACGGGAAGAAGCCTTCTCGCTCCGTCCTGAACTGGATCTCGATCGGCGGCAGCGTCGTCACGTCGGGGATGAGCCAGGGCTCGGAGCCGTTGGCCAGGAATCCGTCGCTCAGGACGAGGACTGGCACCATGTACTTGGCGGCCAGCCGCACGGCCTCATACGCGATGTAGAAGCAGTCACCCGGCGTGGCCGGGGCGAGGACCACCACCGGGGCCTCGCTGTTGCGGCCATACAGCGCTTGCATGAGGTCGGCTTGCTCGGTCTTCGTGGGCATGCCGGTCGAGGGACCCGCCCGCTGGATATTCAGGACGACGAGCGGCAGCTCCGCCGTCACGGCGAGGCCGATGCCCTCGCTCTTGAGCGCGATGCCGGGACCGCTCGAGGCGGTGACCCCGATCGCTCCGCCGAACGAGGCGCCGATGGCCGCGGTGACGGCCGCGATCTCGTCCTCGGCCTGGATCGTCCTCACGCGGAAGCGCTTGTGCAGCGCCAGCTCGTGCAGGATGTCGCTCGCCGGCGTGATCGGGTAGGCGCCGTAGACCAGCGGGACCTTGGAGCGCTGCGCCGCGGCGAGAAGGCCCCAGGCCAGGGCGCGGTTGCCCGTCATGGCCCGATAGAGTCCCGGCGCCATCTCCGCGGGCTCGACGGCATAGTGCTCGCCGAAGATCTCGGCCGTCTCGCCAAAGGCGTGGCCGGCCTTGAGGACGCGGGTGTTGGCCTCGGCGATGTCCTTGTTCTTGGCGAATCTCTTCTTGATCCAGTCGAGCGTGGGCTCGAGCGGGCGCGTGTAGATCCACGAGACCAGGCCGAGCGCGAAGAAGTTCTTGGTCCGGTCCTTCTCCTTGGTATTGAGGGGCAGGTCCTTGATGGCCTCGAGGGTCAGGCCGGTCATGTCGACCTTGTGCAGCCGGTAGCGCTCGGCCAGCGTCGGGTCGTCGAGCGGGTTCGTCGCGTAGCCCGCCTTGTCCAGATTCCGCTTGTCGAACGCCGGCGTGTTGACGATCAGGAGACCGCCCGTCTTGAGATCACGCAGGTGAACCTTGAGGGCGGCCGGGTTCATCGCGACCAGGCAGTCGAGCCGGTCGCCCGGGGTGTAGACGCGCTGGCTGCCGAACTGGAGCTGGAAGCTCGACACACCGAAGAGCGTGCCGGCGGGAGCGCGGATCTCGGCAGGGAAGTTGGGCAGCGTGGCGAGGTCATTGCCGGCCCACGCCGACTCGGTCGTGAACTGCTCGCCCGTGAGCTGCATGCCGTCACCGGAGTCACCGGCAAACCGGATCACCGCACGGTCCAGCGCCTTTCGCGACTTCTCGGCGCCGGTGGCGGGAGTCGCTATCTGACCCATCGCGTCCTGTCTCCTCGCTCGGCTCGCGCAGTCATCCCCGGCGAGCCCGGTACGGGGAATCGGTACAGAGGCTGCCCACCGGCGCCGTCAACGCAAGCACCGGCGGACTAACGGTCATTCTATCGAAGGCGGCCGGCGCGGGCAAGATTCCGCGCGCGCGGTCAGTCCACCCGACCCGTAGGGGTGTCCGAACAAGCATATCAGCCGGCGTCCACGTCCTGGGGGTGCTTGATGGCATCGCCCGGCCGCAGGTTCAGGACCGCCTCGGGGAACAGGTTCGCGAGCCAGCGGATGACGTCGCTGACCGTGACGACGCCGATGGGTCGGCCCTCCGGGTCGACGAGCGGGATCGTCCGGTAGCCAGCCACGCTCATGCAATGTACGGCGTAGGCCACGCGGTCATGCGCGATCAGCGCCTCGGGATTGCGCGTCATCACTCCCGCGAGGGGTGTCCGGCGCGCGTCGAGGTCCTTGCCGACGACGCGTGTGAGGACGTCCCGCTCGGTGAAGATGCCCGTGAGTCGCCCGGCGGCGTCGGTGACGAGCACGCCCGCCTGCCGCCGAGCCAGCATCGTCTGGACGGCCTCGTGGACCGTGGCGATCTCGGAGAGGCAGATCGGCTCGGCCGGCGACAGCACCGCGATCGTGTCGTTCAGCAGGGCGCCCCTGGTCTCGCGGAGGTCGTCGGTCTCGCGCAGGTCGTCGTCGATCGTCGCGGAGTACTCGTCCTCGAACTCACCACGCATGACGTCCCTCCCCGGCTCCGATCGTAACTCTTTGCCACGAGCCCGGCAACGGCACGGCCCACCGCGTCACGAGCGCATCGCGACGCGGGCCGGCGCCTCGTTGGCGTCCTTGAGTAACTGGATGAACCGGCTCACCGTCGGCGTGAGCGGCTTCTGGCGACGGTGGATCAGGCCGACGGGCCGCACCAGGTCCGTGATACCCAGCGGGACGACGGCGAGCGTGCGGATGGAGGCCTCGTTCTGCACCGTGTGGCGCGGGAGGATGGAGACCCCGGCCGCGATGATGATCGCCTGCTTGATCGTCTCGATGTTGTCGAACTCCATGACGGTGTTGACCTTGACGTTGTGCTGGCGGAGCGCCCGGTCGATCGCCTTGCGAATCGTCAGACCGGCGTCGAACGCGACGAACGTCTCGCCGACGAGGTCGGCGGGCACGACGACTCGCCGCCGCGCCAGACGATGGTTCGGGTGGCACACGAAGGCCATCGGCTCGGACCGGAGCGGCACGATGGCGAGCGCCCGGTCGGCCGGCGGGTACGACATGATCCCGACGTCCGCCTCACCCTGCATCACGGCCTCGACGACCTTGTGCGGGTGCAGGCACTCGAGCTGGACACGCGCCTCCGGGTAGAGCGACATGAACCGCTGCACGTTCCGGCTCACGTCGTGCAAGCCGACCGAGTAGATCGCCGCGACCCGCACCGTGCCGTCCACGCGGGCCTTCACCGCCGCGATCTCGGCCCTCGCCTTCTCCCACGACTCGAGCAATCCCCGGCAGGCCTCGTAGAAGGCCTGGCCCTCGGGGGTCACGACGAACGGGCGCTTGGTGCGGTCGAGGAGTGCCACACCCAACTCCGTCTCGAGCTGCTGCATCGCCTGGCTCGCCGCCGACTGGGAGACGAAGTTTTGCGCGGCACCACGCGAGAATGACCGGTGCCGGACGACGTCGCAGTAGAGACGCAGCGTCTCGAGATGCACGGGTTGATTATAAGCCGTGCTGATACTTACTATCCGACTTTTTGGGGATGACTAATAATGTAAATGCCGGTACTATCGTGCAACTGTTTTCACAAAAGGGATGGAGCCCATGACTGAAGTTCAGCACCGAACCGCCGTTCCCGGTCCTCCGCCCGCCCAGGGGCTGTACGACCCGCGCTGCGAGCACGACGCCTGCGGCGTCGGCTTCGTGGTCGACATCAAGGGCCGGCGGTCGCACACGATCGTGCGCCAGGCGCTCCGGGTTCTCATCAACCTCCTTCACCGGGGTGCGTGCGGTTGCGAGGCGAATACCGGCGATGGCGCCGGCGTCTTGCTCCAGGTGCCGGACAAGTTCCTGCGGCGCGAGTGCGATCGCCTGGGGATTCCCCTGCCGCCGCCCAAGGAGTACGGCTGCGGGCTCGTGTTCTTACCGCGAGACCCGGAGCAGCGGGACCGCGTTCGCGCGCTCCTGCACTCGATCGTGGACGAGGAGGGCCAGCGCCTCCTCGGCTGGCGGGACGTTCCCACCGACGACCACCTCATCGGCGCCAGTGCGCTCTCGGTCGAGCCGCACATCACCCAGGTGCTCATCGGCCGCGGACCGGCTGTGCGGGATCACATCCACTTCGAGCGCAAGCTCTACGTGATCCGGAAGCTCTTCGAAAAGGCCGTGGTGGCGCTCGACATTCCGGAAAACACGTTCGCCTACATGCCGAGCCTCAGCTCGAACACGCTCATCTACAAGGGGATGCTCAGCGCCGACCAGATCGAGACGATGTATCCGGATCTCGCCGATCCCGACGTGGAGTCGGCGCTCGCGCTCGTGCACCAGCGCTTCAGCACGAACACGTTCCCGTCCTGGCCGCTGGCGCATCCGTATCGGTATGTTGCCCACAACGGGGAGATCAACACGCTGCGCGGGAATATCAACTGGATGCGCGCCCGCGAGGCGCTCTGCCGATCGGATGCGCTCGGCGACGACCTCCGGAAAGTGCTGCCCGTCACGCGCGACGGCCTGTCGGACTCGGCGACCTTCGACAACGTGCTCGAGTTCCTCGTCATGAACGGCCGGTCGCTGCCGCACGCGATCCTCATGATGATCCCGGAGCCTTGGCAGAACCACGAGTCGATGAGCCCGGAGCGGCGGGCGTTCTACGAGTACCACGCCTCGTTGATGGAGCCGTGGGACGGACCGGCCTCGATCGCGTTCACCGACGGCACCGTCATCGGCGCCGTGCTCGACCGGAACGGCCTGCGCCCCTCGCGCTACTACGTCACCAAGGACGACATGGTCATCATGGCCTCCGAGGTCGGCGTGCTCGACATCCCCGCCGAGAAGATTCTGGTCAAAGAGCGGTTGCATCCCGGCCGGATCTTCCTCGTCGACACCGCCCAGGGCCGCATCATCGATGACGAGGAGATCAAGGCCCAGCTCGCCGCCGAGCACCCCTACGCCGACTGGCTCCGCGACAACCTCGTCCACCTCGAGGAGCTTCCGGCGCACCCGGTGTCGGCGCCCGACCGCGCGACGGTGCTGACCCGGCAGATCGCGTTCGGCTACACCCACGAGGACCTGAGAATCCTGCTGCTGCCGATGGCCAAGAACGGCGAGGAGCCGGTGGGCTCGATGGGTACTGACACGGCGCTGGCCGTGCTCTCGAACCGTCCCCGGCCGCTCTACGACTACTTCAAGCAGCTCTTCGCCCAGGTGACGAATCCCCCGCTCGATCAGATCCGCGAGGAGCTGGTGACCTCGATGGAGTCCACCGTCGGCCCGGAGCGTAATTTGTTGACGCCCGAGCCGGAGTCCTGCCGGCAGATCGTGCTGAAGGACCCGGTGCTCACCAACGAGGAGCTCGCCAAGCTGGCCCACGTCGCCGAGCGCGGCTTCAAATCCATCACGCTGCCCATGCTCTACCCGGTCGCCGCGGGCGCCGCCGGCCTCGAGCGTACGCTCGAGGACCTCCGGCGCCGTGCGAGCGCGGCGATCGCCGAGGGCTACAATGTCATCATCCTGTCGGATCGTGGGATCGACCGCGAGACGGCGGCGATCCCGAGCCTGCTCGCCACGGCGGCGGTGCATCACCACCTCGTCCGGCGCGGGGAGCGCACGCGCTCCGGGCTCGTCGTCGAGACCGGCGACGCGCGAGAGGTGCACCACCTCTGCCTCCTGATCGGCTACGGCGCGGGTGCGGTCAACCCGTGGGTCGCCTTCGAGACCCTGGACGACATGATCCGCGAGGGCCTGCTGACCGACACCGACCGGGCGAAGGCGGTGAAGAACTACATCAAGGCCCTCGACAAGGGCATCCTCAAGGTCATGGCCAAGATGGGGATCTCGACGCTGCAGAGCTACACCGGCGCCCAGATCTTCGAGGCGATCGGGCTGAACGGCGACCTGGTCCACCGCTACTTCACCGGCACCGTCTCGCGGGTTTCCGGCATCGGGCTCGACGTGATCGCCGACGAAGTGCAACGGCGTCACGCGCGCGCCTTCCCCGAGCGGCCGCTCGTCGCCGAGCTGGACTGGGGTGGCGAGTACCAGTGGCGGCGCGACGGCGAGCACCACATGGTCAATCCCGACATGATCGCCAAGCTCCAGCACGCGACGCGCGCCGGCAGCTACACGCTCTTCAAGGACTACACGCGCCTGTGCGACGACCAGAGCAAGCGGCTTGCGACGCTGCGCGGTCTCATGGCTCTCCGGCCGGCCGCGACGCCGATTGCGCTCGAGGAGGTCGAGTCGGTCGAGTCGATCCTGAAGCGCTTCGCGACCGGCGCGATGTCCTACGGCTCGATCAGCCAGGAGGCACACGAGACCCTGGCCATCGCCATGAACCGCATCGGCGGGCGATCGAACACGGGTGAGGGCGGCGAGGACGCGGCGCGCTACAAACCCGACCCCAACGGGGACTGGCGCCGGAGCGCCGTCAAGCAGGTCGCCTCCGGACGCTTCGGCGTGACCAGCGAGTACCTCGTCAACGCGACGGACCTACAAATCAAGATGGCCCAGGGTGCCAAGCCCGGCGAGGGCGGCCAGCTTCCCGGGCCCAAGGTCTATCCCTGGATCGCGAAGGTGCGCTTCGCGACCCCGGGCGTCCCGCTCATCTCGCCGCCACCCCATCACGACATCTACTCGATCGAGGACATCAAGCAGCTCATCCATGATCTCAAAAACGCCAACCCCGAGGCGCGCGTGCACGTGAAGCTTGTCGCCGAGATCGGCGTGGGAACGGTCGCGGCCGGGGTGGCGAAGGCCTTCTCGGACGTGGTGCTGATCTCCGGCCACGACGGCGGCACCGGCGCCTCGCCCCTCACCTCGATCAAGCACGGCGGCGTCCCGTGGGAGCTCGGCCTGGCCGAGACGCAACAAGTCCTGGTGCTGAACAAGCTCCGCGACCGCATCGTGGTCCAGGTCGACGGCCAGATGAAGACCGGGCGGGACGTGGTCATCGCCGCCCTGCTCGGCGGCGAGGAGTACGGCTTCTCGACCGCGCCGCTGGTCGTGCTGGGTTGCATCATGATGCGTGTCTGTCACCTCAACACGTGCCCTGTCGGTATCGCCACGCAGGATCCGGAGCTCCGCAAGCGCTTCGCCGGCCGCGCCGACTACGTCGTGAACTTCTTCCGGTTCCTCGCCCGGGAGGTCCGGGAGCACATGGCCCACCTCGGGTTCCGGACGATGGACGAGATGATCGGGCGCGTGGACCGGCTCGACTTCACGCCGGCCCTCGATCACTGGAAGGCCCAGGGGCTCGACCTCTCCTCGATTCTCTACCAGCCCGACATGCCGCCCGAGGTCGCCCGGCGCTGCGTGCGATCTCAAGATCACTCGCTGGAGAAGTCGCTCGACCACACGACCATCATCCCGGCGTGTCGGGAGGCCGTCGAGTATCGCAAGCCGGTCGCGTTCCGGTTGCCGATCCGGAACGTCAACCGCACCGTGGGCACCACGCTGGGCTATCACATCACGAAGCGGTGGGGCGGCGAGGGATTGCCCGACGACACGATCCGCATCCACTTTACCGGCTCGGCCGGCCAGAGCTTCGGCGCGTTCGTGCCGCGGGGCGTCAGCTTTACCCTCGAGGGCGACGCCAACGACTATTGGGGCAAGGGGCTTTCCGGCGGGAAGCTCATCGTCTACCCGCCGCGCCGTAGCAGCTTCGTTCCCGAAGACAACATCATCATCGGCAACGTCGCCCTCTACGGCGCGACGAGCGGTGAGGCGTACGTCCGCGGCGTGGCCGGTGAGCGCTTCTGCGTGCGTAACAGCGGCGTTCACGCGGTGGTCGAGGGTGTCGGAGACCACGGCTGCGAGTACATGACCGGTGGGAGAGTCGTCGTGCTCGGACGGACCGGGCGGAACTTCGCCGCCGGGATGTCCGGCGGCGTCGCGTACGTGCTCGACGTGGACGGCGACTTCAAGCGCCGGTGCAACCTCGGGATGGTGGACGTGCAGCGGCTCGACCAGCCCGAGGAGATCAGCCTGGTGCGGGAGCTGATCCGGCGCCACATCGAGTTCACCGGCTCGACCTACGCCGCCGGCATCTTGCGCGACTGGATCGACGTGCAGACGCGCTTCGTCAAGATCATGCCCAGGGACTACAGGCGCGTGCTCATGGCCGAGGCTCGCGCGCGCGCCGAGGGGCGCCAGCCGACCTTCGCCGAGCTCGTCGGGACCGGCAGTGGGTAAGGTCACCGGCTTCCTCGAGATCAAGAGGAAGAAGCCGCCCGCCCGTCCCGTCACCGAGCGTGTCCACGACTGGAAGGAGTACTACCTTCCCTATCCGGTCGAGGACCTCACCAAGCAGGCGGCGCGCTGCATGGACTGCGGCATTCCTTTTTGCCACCAGGGCTGCCCGCTCGGGAACATCATCCCGGACTGGAACGATCTGGTCTACAAGAACCACTGGCGCGAGGCGCTCGACCGCCTGCACGCGACGAACAACTTCCCGGAATGGACGGGACGGCTCTGCCCGGCGCCGTGCGAGGGGGCCTGCGTGCTGGGTATCAACGACGATCCGGTGACGATCAAGGGCGTCGAGCTGGCGATCATCGAGCGTGCGTTCGACGAAGGCTGGGTCGGCGTCCAGCCGCCGGCCGTCCGCACGGGCAAGCGGGTCGCCGTCGTGGGCTCCGGACCGGCGGGTCTCGCCGCCGCCGAGCAGCTGAATCGCGCCGGCCATACGGTGACCGTCTTCGAGCGGGACGACCGGATCGGCGGCCTGCTGCGCTACGGCATCCCCGAGTTCAAGATGGAGAAGCGGTTCGTCGACCGGCGGCTCCAGATCATGACGAAGGACGGCGTGATCTTCCGCACGAACTCGCACGTCGGCGTCAACGTGCCCGTCGCGGCTCTGCGCCGCGACTTCGACGCGATCGTCCTGGCGGGCGGTGCCTGCTGGCCGCGCGATCTCCCGGTGCCCGGGCGTGAGCTCCGGGGCATCCACTTCGCGATGGAGTACCTGACGCTCCAGAACAAGCGCTGCGAGGGCGACGTGATCGCCGACGCGAAATTCATCACGGCCCAGGGCAAGCGTGTCGTCATCATCGGAGGGGGGGACACGGGCGCCGACTGCCTCGGCACCGTGCACCGCCAGGGTGCGCTCGCCGTCCACCAGTTCGAGCTCTTGCCGCGGCCGCCCGACGAGCGCGCCGCGGACAACCCCTGGCCGCAGTGGCCCAACATATTCCGCGTGTCGGGCGCTCACGAGGAGGGCGGCGAGCGCGTCTACGCGGTCGCGACGCAGCGCTTCCTCGGTGACGCGCGCGGCCACGTCCGCGCACTCGAAGCGGTGAAGGTCGACATGGTGCGCGAGGGCGGTCGGCTGGAGTTCACGCCGATCCCGGGGAGCGAGTTCGCGCTGGAGGTGGAGCTGGTCCTGCTGGCGATGGGATTCCTCGGGCCCGAGCGCCCGGGGATGCTGAGCGATCTCGGCGTCACGCTCACCGAGCGCGGCAACGTCTGGCGCGACGCGAACTGGATGACGAGCGCGCCGGGCGTGTTTGCGTGCGGCGACATGCAGCGCGGCCAGTCGTTGATCGTGTGGGCGATCGCGGAAGGCCGTTCGGCGGCGCGGGGCGTCGATCTCTACCTGATGGGCAAGTCCGAGCTACCCGCTCCCCTCCCCTAGCGGCATCCGCTACCGCGCCCTGAGCGGCTCGCCGACGAGGGCCCACCACGGCAGTGCCACGACCAGGATCGCCACCCAGCCGACCAGCGTCATCCAGAGTCCGAACCGCAGCACCTCGGCGGCCGACACGTGCCCGCGTTCGTAAATGACGAGCGCCGACGAGCTCTGTGCCGGGTAGTAGACCACCGCGTCACCGGTGATCATCACCACCAGCGCGCACACCAGCGGATTGATCCCCGCCTCCCGCCCGACCGACATCGCGATGGGCAGCGCCAGGGCCAGGAACCCCGCGATGTTCGGCACCACCGCGCGCAGCAAGGTCGCGCCGAGCATCAGCAGAATCACGACGGCGAGCGCGCTGTCGCCGAGCGCGGGCCGGCCGCCCACCAGGAGACGTCCGAGCCACGGCGCGGCGCCGCTGGCGACGAGCGCGTGGGCGAGCGAGATCGACGCCGCGATGACGAAGAAGTTCGACCATCCGATGCCACGGTCGAGATCCGACCAGACGAGCGGGCCCACGCCCGGCGTGAGGAGCGCGGCGAACGCCAGCATCGCCGGAAGCGCCGGATCGAGATGATGGATGCCGTCGGTGAGCCACAGGGCTGACGCGCTCAGGATGATCACGATCGTCCGCCACTCGGACCCTGAGATGGGCCGGCGACGGGCGGGCTCGGGCATCGGCAACCCTCGGGCGAAGCCCCGGTGGTGGAGCGCGTACGTGAGCACGCCGCCCAGGAGAAGAATCGCGTAGTACGGCACCGCCATCAGCGTGAACCACCCCGTCCACGACATCCCGCCGATGAGGGCCGCGCTCATGACCGGCGTGATGCCGCCAGTCAGGAGCGTGGTCGAGGCGAGGCGGTTGATCGACGAGAGCGCGAGCATGATGGCCTTCGCGACCTCGGCGCCGCGCTGGACCCCACCCAGTGCGAACACTTCGTCGTAGATGTGGATGAGGATCCCGGAGCGGGTCGTCGCCGAAGGAAGCAGGAACGTCAACACGGGGAAGGATAGGACCAGCTGGAGATAGACCGCCAGGCTCCGCCCCCGCGCGCGCTCCAGGATCGTCCGGGCGAGACGCTCGGCCAGCCCGCTGCGCACCACGGCGAGGCCCATCGTCAACACGCCGATCAGGAAGAAGGGCACCGGGTTGGCAAAGCCCTGCAGCGCGTCGCGGAGGCTTCGCGTGGCGCCGCTGAGCGCCAGGAGTGTCACACCGACGAGGGCCGCGACGCCCGGCTCGAGAATCTCGCCCGTCCAGAGCAGGATGGTGATCAGCGTGACGATCAGCGCCCGCTGGCCGGCAAGTGGAAGGCCGGCCAGCACCGGAGGCAGGAATAATCCCGCGGTGAGGCCGGCGAGGGGGACCGCCAGCGCGAGGGCCCTTCGTCGTGTCCCGTCAGCCACGGCCGCCTCGGTCCGGCTCATCGCGCGGCGTCATCCTCCCACGACCGGCGTGGCGGAGTCGAGTGACGAGTGGACACCGCCGCGGTAGACTCGGCGGATCGCGCCCTGGGGCCTCGTGCCGGCCCCCTCGGAAAGCGAGCACTGACGTGACGCAGTCTTCATGGGAGACGGGATGTGCCGACCCATCAATCGCTCAGCGGGTCATCGGACGAAGATCTACTCCAGCGAATGGTCGAGACCCACCCGGAGCGCTTCGGGCAGGAATTCTGGACGTTCTTCACCGCGCACATCGGGTCCCATCTGCCGCCGCGCCCGGTGATGATCGACCTGGGATGTGGGCCCGGACTCTTTCTGCGTGACCTCGGGGGGCTCCATCCGGGCGCGACCCTCTACGGCTACGACGTCACGCCGGCGATGGTTGCCTATGGTCGGCAACTCTCCTACGGCGCGGCGAAAGCCACGCTGGCGCTCCACGATGTGGCCACGCAACCGCTCCCACACGCGGCGGGCAGCGTCGATCTGGTGAGCATGTCATCGGTGCTGCACGTCTTCGACGAGCCGCTCCCGGCGCTGGCCGAGATCCGGCGGGCGCTGGCCCCCGGCGGCATCTTCTTGCTGCACGATTGGATGCGCCAGCCGCTTTCGACCTACCTGGCGTGGCGCCGAGACGTCTTGAAGGAGGGAGAGGCCGAGAGTCGGCGTCGCGGCTTCCGCCTCTTTCCGGTGCACAATAAATACACGACCGAGGACTGGCGGTGGTTGCTGGCGGAGGCCGGCTTTGCGATCCGCGACGAGACGCAGTTACGTGCGTCGCATCGAATCTTCGTCGCCACGCCGGCCCGGTGACCCTCCGCTCAGGAGCGCCACGCACCGCTCAGGTGCGGCACGCACCGCTCAGGTGCGGAACGCGTTCATCGCGGTCACCAGAGCCGGTGTACCGCCGAAGAGATAGGCCACTTCGACCGCCTCTTGGATTTCCGCGTCTGAGGCACCGGCGGCGCGGGCGCGGTTGGCGATGTTCGCCACACCGTCGGGATGCGACTGGAGCGCATCCACGATCATGGTCATGAGGTGCTTGTACTTCGCCGGAATGGCGCCATCCCGTAAGATGCGCTCGCGCTGGGTCATGTAGGAGCTGACGAACTCGGGATCACGCTGTTGCAACGCCTGGATCCACGGCGGCAATGTGGCCTGAGCCATGGGTATCTCCTCCGTCACGATCAAGGTTGTCGAGGCGTCGACGGGCTCTGCCAGAGCGCGTGGCCGACGAAGAACGGGCCGAGCGTCTGGATGTACTGCGAGGTCTGGACGGTCTTCCGCATGGCCTGCACGAGGTGCGAAAGGGGATGGAGGTGGCGGCCGACGAGACCGATGACGAAATCGTTGTCGTTCACGTCGAGCCCGTGGCAGGCGAGGCGGATATCGTGGGCGAGGTCGGCGTCGCCGTAGGCGCGGCCCAGCACGCTGTGCTCGCGGATGACGGCGCCTTGCTCCTGCGGCGAGAGACGGCTGAAGGTGCCGGTTCGGCGCAGCGGGTACCAGATCCCCCAGGGCCACGCCGCATTGAGCGCGGCGCGCCGCGGGCGCTGCAGCAGCCAGTCCTCGAGGTCCGTCTCGAACCCGGAAGCGTAGGTCCGCCCGAGCATGGTCAGCTCGGGTTTCTGCACCAGTCCGGCGAAGGGATCAGCGTTGAGCACCTCACGCAGGGCGGTCACGAAGAAGACCGGGTCCTCGCTGATCGCCAGCACGCCAACGCCCCGCGCGTCGTTGACGTCCTGGTAGAGCACCGCCTCGATACGGCTCGACTCGAGGACCCGGAGCAGCGGCTTCGCGTCGAGGCAGCCGCCGAACGCCCGGAGCTGCATGAAGAGCCGCCGGTCGCAGGTCTGCCCGTCGGCCCCGCGCTCCTGGACGTCGATCTTCGTGTCAGCGGCGCTCACGGTCTCCCGTCCTCGCGGCGCTACCCGCCCCGCGTGTGCATCTCCAGGTGCGGATCTTCGCGCAGGCGACCGATCTGCACGAGGGGCGTTCGGTCCCGAAGCCGTAGGCGTTGCTCGGCCCCACGATCCGCCCGCCGCTTCCACCCGTCGACGATCAACGCCTTCAGCTCGTCTCGCGAGCCTCCGCGGCGGAGCGGCTCTCGGAGATCGATCCCCTGCTGCGCGTAGAGGCAGAGGTACCACATGCCGTCGGCGGTGAGGCGGCTCCGGTCGCAGCTCGCACAGAACGGTTCGGTCGTCGACGAGATGATGCCGAAGACCGTGCCGTCGGGAAGCGCGTAGCGGTCGGCGGGCGCCGTGCTCTCCTCGACCACCGGCTCGATCCGTCCGTATCGCCGACCCAGCATCGCGAGCATCTCGGTGCGGCTCACGACCTTGTCCATCGACCAGCGCGTCGCGCCCCCGACGTCCATGTACTCGATGAAGCGGATCTCGGCCGGCACCGTCTTGCCGTACTCGATCAGGTCGGCCAGCTCGTCGTCGTTGACGCCGCGCATGACGACCGTGTCGAGCTTGGTCCCGGCGAAGCCCGCGGCCGGGACTGCGGTGATGCCCTCGAGGACCTGAGCGTGGTTGGCACGTCGCGTGAGCGCTGTGAAGCGGTCTGGCCGCAGCGTGTCGAGGCTCACGGTGACACGGTGGAGCCCGGCCGCTTTCAGCGAGCCCGCCTGCTCGGCGAGCAAGACGCCGTTGGTCGTGATCGCGAGATCGCGGAGGCGCGGCTTGTCCGCCAGCAGCCGGATGAGCGCCCTGAGGTCGCGCCGCAGCAGTGGCTCGCCGCCGGTGAGCCGGATCTTGTCAACGCCCAGGTCCAGGAAGATGTCGGCGAGCGCGCTCACTTCCTCGAAGTGGAGGATCTGCTCGCGCGGGAGCCAGACGTAGTCCTCTTCCGGCATGCAGTACGCGCAGCGGAGATTGCAGCGGTCGGTCACCGAGACCCGGAGGTTCCGGAGCGCGCGCTGATGAACGTCCTGGACCACCATCAACGCGCTCCGACCGCGACGGCGCTCTCGGCCTGCGCCCGCTCCCACTCGCGGAGCAGTCCGGCCTTCTTGACGCCCACGTCGAAGTGATCCCACGGCATCCGCTCGCTGGTGGACCGGTGGCGCGTCGTATAGAACGCGGCGTCGCCGTCCCATTCCCGGAGCGCTCGGCGCCAGTCTCCGTCGTACGAAGCCGCCAGCTCCAGAAAATCGCCGACGCGCCGGTCGCCCCGGGCGAGCAGCGCCTGGAGCGCCGCCTCACGCGGGTTCTCGTGAAGCACGCGGACGTTGGAGAAGCGGCGCACGCCGCGCTTGATGATCTCGAGCTTCGCCTGGAGCGACTCCGCGCCGTCGAACGTCGCCCACTGGAACGGCGTCCAGGGCTTGGGGACGAACGAGGAAATCGACAACGTGAGGCGGCCGAAGGGCCGGCCCGACGCGTCGAGCACACGCAGCCGCTCGAGCATCCGTCCGGCCAGGTCGACAATCGCCTCGACGTCCTCGCTCGTCTCGGTCGGCTGACCGATCATGAAATATGTCTTCAGATTGGGGATGCCGTGAGACCGAACGAGATCACACGCGCTCATGAGCTGCGCGTCGCTGATCGGCTTGCGAACCGCCCAGCGCAGCCGCTCGGTTCCCGCCTCTGGCGCCATGGTCAGCGTGCGGTGCCCACCGCGCGCCAGCGCCGTCACGAGGTCTTCCGTCAGGCTGTCGGCGCGGAGCGAGGAGATCGAGAGCTCGAGTCCGTTCTCCTCGATGATCTTCAGCAGCTCGCCGAGCCACGGGTAGTCCGACACGCATGCGCCGACGAGCCCGACGCGGCGCTCACCGCTCGCGGCCATCCGTGCCACCGTCTCGCGGAGCGCCTCGACGCTCCGGTGTCTCACGGGGCGGTACACCTGCCCCTCGAGGCAGAAGCGGCATCCGCGCCCACAGCCCTTGCCCACCTCGAGGAGCGCCATGTGGCCGTACTCGGCGTGCGGCGTTTTCACCGCCGCGACCGTCTCGAACGCGTTCACGTTTCGGAGCCGTCGCTTGACGACCACCTCGGGCGCCCCGTCGCGCGCGGCCACCGCCGCCAGCGTCCCGTCGGCCCCGTATGCGGCGTCGTACCGCCCGGGGACGTAGATGCCGTCGAGCGTCGTCAGCGACGTGAGGAATGCCTCGCGGTCGCGGTAGCCTTCACGGTAGGCGGCGATGAGCTCGACGACCAGCTCCTCACCTTCGCCCACGACCACGAAGTCCATGAACGGCGCGATCGGTTCGGGGTTCGAAAAGGCGCAGACGCCGCCCATCAGCACCAGCGGATCGTGGGCCCGCCGTGCGGCGGCGCGCAGCGGGATCCCGGCCATGGCGAGCAGACGCAGGACGTTGATGTAGTCGCCCTCATAGGTCACCGAAAATCCCACGAGGTGGAAGTCGGTGAGTGGCCGGCGCGACTCGAGCGAGAAGGGCGGTGTGGCCGAGCGGCGCATCTCGTCCGCGTCCTCGGCATCGGGCACGAAGACGCGCTCGCAGACGACGTCGGGAATCGCGTTGAGATGGCGGTAGATGGTCTGGAAGCCGAGGTTCGACATTCCGACCGCATAGGTGTTGGGATAGACGAGGGCGACGGAGATCTTTCCACCCCAGTCTTTACGGATGGTCCCCTGCTCCGCGGCGAGCAGGGTCTGGGATTTCTTCTTCAGTGACCAGGACATCGCGCTAGTGTACCACGCGGCGCATCATCCCTTGATCACGGCCAGCGGCTTGAGTCGGGCGACGCGCGTCGAGATGCGACTGTCCTTCTCGACTACCCCGTGACCGGCGATGTGGAGCGGCGGCTCGTCCAGGCCATCCCGGCCACCGCGACGAGCACGCCGACGACGCTCGCGAGTTGCGGGACGCGGATCGGGCCGAGCCAGAAGCTGTCGAGCCGCAGCGCTTCGATGGCGAAGCGGCCGACCGAGTAGAGACCGATGTAGGCGAAGAAGAGCGCCCCCGGGCGCGCGGCGAGCCTCGGGCGCAGCCTTACGACGAGCAGCACAAAGACCGCGAAGTCCCAGAGCGACTCGTAGAGGAACGTCGGGTGAAAGTACTCGTACTGGGCGTAGCCGAGGGGACGGTGTTCGGGCGAGATGTAGAGCTTCCACGGTAGGTCGGTTGGACGGCCGAAGGCTTCCTCGTTGAAGAAGTTCCCCCAGCGGCCGATCGCCTGCCCGAGCACCATCGAGGGCGCCGCGATATCGAGCCCGCGCAGGATCGGCACGTTCCACCGGTGCGCGAGCCAGATGCCGACGAGTGGTCCCACGATCAAGCCGCCGTGCATGGCGAGCCCGCCCTCCCAGACGGCGATGATCTTCGACGGGAAGCGGCCGTAGTAGTCCCAGTTGAAGACCACCTCGTAGAGCCGTGCGCCGACGAGGCCGGCCAGGATCGCCCACTGTCCGACGCTGATGATGTCGTCGTCCGGCAGCCCTTCGCGCCGGGCCTGGCGGTGACCGAGCCAGAGCCCGACGACGATCGCCGTTGCCATGAGAATGCCGTACCAGCGGATGACGATCGGGCCGAGCTGGAAGGCGATCGCGCCGGGAGAGCTCATCGCGAGGGAAAACACGCATCGCAGGATATCACGGGGATTTGCGAAGAATTCATTGGTGCTGGGGACCAGGACGTCGTCGGCGCGGCCGTCTCCGAAGATGCGGTCGAACTACATCCCGAGCGGGTCGCCGTACGCCGGAAACGGTGGAGCTCCGAGACCGGCGGGAGGCTGGATCGGTGCAGATGGTAGGGGCGGCAGGAGTCGAACCTGCAAGTCCTTGCGGACAGAGGATTTTAAGTCCTCGGCGGTTGCCGTTTCGCCACGCCCCCACATCCAGGTTCAGAGACTCTTGATCTTGTCGTTGACCTCGCGGATGCGGCGCTGCTTGTCCTCTTCCTCGGCGAGCGCCTTCGCCTTCCGCTGCCTCTCGGCCTCTTCTTGCGCCTCCATGCTCTTGTTCGCGCCGCCGATCCACTTGTCGATGTACTGGACCCAGGTCGGCAGATGCCCTTCGTCGGACTTGAAGACCAGGGCCTGGTGCATCATCCCGAGGCGCCGCGGATGACAGAGGACGGTGGACTCCGCCGGCTCCGAGAAGAGCCGGGACCATTCACGCGACGGCGCCGCGCTGAGCTGGATGGTCCAGGTGAACTCGTCACCCTTGAGGTCGGTCGCCTTCGGGGGCCCTACCCGCTTGATAGCCTCGGCCATGTCGGCTCTCCACGAACTCCCCTAGGGGTTGGTGACTTGGAGGCGGCGAGCGGATTCGAACCGCTGAGTAGAGGTTTTGCAGACCTCCGCCTTAGCCACTTGGCTACGCCGCCCCGAAGGAGGGATCGCAAAAGGGGCTGGAGCGGGAAACGGGATTCGAACCCGCGACCCCGACCTTGGCAAGGTCGTGCTCTACCACTGAGCTATTCCCGCGCCACAGCCGGTGATGTTATCACGATCGGCCCGCCCTCGCCTTTCAGAGCCTCGGCAGCGTCCTCGGGGGGCACCGGGTTGATGAAGAACCCGCTCCCCCACTCGAATCCGGCCACCCGCGTGAGCTTGGGAATGATCTCGAGATGCCAGTGAAAGGACTCGCGCTGGACCTCGCGGAAAGGCGCTGTGTGCAACATGAAGTTGAAGGGCGGGTCGCCGAGCACCCGGTTCATGCGACGGAGGAACTCGCCGAGCACGCCGGCCAGCCCGCGCAGCTCTTCGTCGGTGGAGTCCTCGAAGGCTGCCCGGTGGCCGACGGGGAGGATCCACGTCTCGAACGGGAACCGCGGTGCAAACGGCGCCAATGTCACGAACCCCTGGGATTCCAGGATGAGGCGTCGGCCGTCGCGTCGCTCCTGCCGGAGCATGTCGCACCAGACGCACCGCTCCTTCAACGCGTAGTACTGCGCCGAGCCGGCGAGCTCCTCCGACACCATGATCGGGATGATGGGCGTCGCGATCAGCTGGGAGTGGGGGTGCTCGAGCGACGCCCCCGCCGCCTCGCCGTGGTTCTTGAACACGAGGACGTAGGCGAACCGCGGGTCCTTCTTGAGATCGAGCATGCGCTCGCGACACGCGAGCAGCACGTCGGCGACGGCGTCGAGCGGAAGGGAAGCGAGGGTGGCGGCATGATCGGGTGTCTCGATCACCACTTCGTGGGCGCCGACCCCGGTCATCTTGTCGAAGAGGCCTTCGCCGGACGGTTCGAGGTCGCCCTCGATCCTGAGCGCGGGAAACTTGTTCGGCACGACGCGATACGTCCAGCCCGGGCCGTTCGGCTCCCTGCCCGGGCGTCGCTCGGCGAAAATCTCGGGCGGCGTCTGGGCTTCATGGCCCTCGCAGAATGCGCACGCGGACACGCGCGGCCGCACCGGGTCCGCCACGAAGTCGGACGGCCGCCGCGCGCGCTCCGTTGCGATGATGACCCAGCGCCCGACCACCGGATCCTTGCGCAGCTCCGGCATCGCGCTAGCGGTCCTCCCGCTTGACGGGCCGCTCGAGGAGCGACGCCAGAGCGTCCGCCGGTGGCTTGTCCTCGAAGAGGACGGCGCCGACCTCGTGGCAGATCGGCAGGCTCACCGCGTGGCGGCGGGCGAGCGCCAGCGCCGAAGTGACCGTGCGCGCACCCTCGGCGATCATGCGCGTTTCGCGCTCGAGCGACGCCGCGCTCTCACCCTTGGCGAGCGCCATGCCGAGCTGCCGGTTGCGCGAGAGGCTCCCCGTGCAGGTCAGCACGAGGTCGCCGAGCCCGGCCAGGCCCGCGAGCGTCCCGGAGACGGCCCCGAGGGCCACCGCGAGGCGCGTCATCTCGGCGAGTCCGCGTGTGATGAGCGCCGCGCGCGCGTTCTCGCCGAGCCCGAGCCCGTCGGCGATTCCGGTCGCGATGGCCATGACGTTCTTCAGCGCCCCGCCCGTCTCGACGCCGACGACGTCCCGGTTCGCGTAGAGCCGGAACTCACGCGCGCCCAGACGGCGCTGGAGCAAGGCGGCCAGGGTGTCGTCACGCGACGCGATCACCGCCGCGGTCGGACGCCCGAGCGCGACCTCACGGGCGAAGGTCGGGCCCGACAGCACCGCCACGCGCGCGTCGGGAAACCGCTCGACGATCACCTCGCTCATGCGCAGGTGGCGCTCGGGATCGAGCCCTTTCGTGGCCGACACGATCGGCACGTCCGTGGGGATGGGCGGGAGCGCCTTCAGCGCCGTCGCGACGAACTCGGAGGGCACGGCGACGATCACGAGTGTGGCCCCGTGCAGCGCCTCGCCCAGGTCCGTCGTCGGTTCGACCACCGGCGGAACGTCGATGTCGGCGAGGTACCAGGGGCTCCGGCGACGGGTGCGGATCGCCTCGACGACCTCGCGCTCGCGGGCCCAGAGACGCACCCCCGCTCCGCTTCGCGCGGCGTGAATGGCCAGCGCCGTGCCCCAGCTGCCGCCGCCGATGATCGCGATGCTCACGCTGAGGTCCGCCGTTGTCCCAGCTTCGGCTCGTGGCCGGCGAGCAGGCGGGCGATGTTCGCATGGTGGCGCGCCACCACGATCGTTCCGACGCCGAACGCGGCGAGCACGGATGGTCCGGGGTAGCCGAGCAGCAGGGCGCCGAGCGCGGCACACAGGGCGGCGAGGATCGAGCCCAGCGAGACGTATCGGAAGCTGACGGTGACGCCGAGCCACACGGCGGCCGCCGGCACCATGGCCCACGGAACGAGCCGCAGGAGCGCCCCGAGGCCCGTCGCGACGCCCTTGCCGCCGCGGAATCCGAGGAAGACCGACCAGCAGTTCCCGATGACGGCTGCGACCGCACAGGCTGCCGGCGCGCCCGGATCGCCGCCGGACGGGCCGCCGACGAGCGTCGCGCCGAGCGCCACCGCCCCATAGCCCTTGGCGATGTCCCCACCGAGCGTGAGGAGCGCCGGCAGGCGTCCGACCGTTCGCAGCACGTTGGTGGCGCCGATGGTGCCGCTGCCGTGGCGCCGGATGTCGGCGATGCCGAAGGCTCGTCCCACCAGATAGCCGATCGGCACCGCGCCGATCAGATAGGCGGTCACGATCGCGACAGCGCTCACGACCAGCGTTCTTCGCCCGGCACGATCGCGCGGTAGTCGGCCTTCCGGAAGAATCGGTAGAAGTAGTCGACGGCGGAAATCACCGTGAGGCCGAGCGCGCCCCACAGCGCCGCGGTGGACGCCCAGTGGAATCCGGGCGGGTCGAACCCTTTCTCGATGATCAGCATGGTGATCGCGACGTACTGGCTCACCGTCTTCCACTTCGCCAGCCGCGAGGCCGGCACGATGACGCCGATCGATGCCGCCACGGCGCGAAGGCCGGTCACCGCCAGCTCCCGCCCGACGATCACCACCACGATCCACGCATCGATCTTGTCGATGGCCAGGAGCGACACCAGCGCCGCCGCCACCAGCAGCTTGTCGGCGATCGGATCGAGCAGGGTTCCGAGCGTCGTGACCTGGTTCCGCCGGCGCGCCAGCATCCCGTCCGCCCAGTCGGTGATGGCGGCGAGGATGAAAATCGCCGCCGCGATCACGGCGTGAACGCGGGAGGACGAGATGAGGAACACGATGAGCAGCGGCACCGCGATGATTCGAGTCAGGGTGAGGCCGATCGGCAAGTTCACGCTGGAGCTCCGTCGCCGGGACGAATCAGCGCCACCATTATGGGTGGTCGCCCACGATCTTGTCAACGTTGGGCACGTAGCGGGGCACGAGCGACGTTGTGTCGAGGCGCAGGCACGCGTCCACGTCCGCGGACCGCCCCGCGGCGATCAGTCGGCGCGCCCAGGGTGCGTCCCGCTTGAGGCGGCCCACGTCCGTGACGTAACGCCGGCCCGTGTCCAGGGCGTCGCGGGCGGCCTCCGTGAGGAGCGCCGTCGGCACCGTGGCGAGAATGCGGTCCACCGCGAGCCCGGCACACGCCCAGTCCTCCAGGGACCGGGCGCCGCGCGAGCCCGCGCAGAGGATGGCGACATCGCGACCCCCGCCGGCGGCCCAGGCCGCGGCCGCGGTGACGTTGACGAGCGCCGCCACCCCGATCGCCGCGGCCGCCCGCGCCGCGAGGAGCGCCCGAGTCCCGTTGCTCGTCGTGAAGAACACCGTCTTGCCCCGCACGTGGGCGGTCCGAAACTCCAGGGGCGAGTTGCTGAGATCGAATCCCGGAATCGGCTCGCCGTGCCGCTCGCCCGCCACCAGCACGCCGTCGCCCCACTGCTCGCCGGCGCGTCGCCGGGCGTCGAGGGGATCGGCGACCGGCACGATCGCGAGACAGCCGTTCGCGAGCGCCGTGATGATCGTCGTCGAGGCGCGGAGGACGTCGATCACCAGCGCGGTCACGCCGCCGAGGTCGGCCGGGACAACCGCTTCGGCGGTCGGAACCACGTCGATCCGCACGGATCAGGCGGTGCGGTCCCTGAGCGCGCGGATCTTGAGGCGGAGCGCGTTCAGGTTGATGAATCCTTCGGCGTCGCGCTGCCGGTAGACGGTGTCGGCCTCGAAGGTGGCGAAGTCCGTCCGGTAGAGGGATCGCGGCGACCGCCGTCCGGTGACCGCGACGGTGCCCTTGTAGAGCTTGAGCCGCACACTGCCGATGACCTCGCGCGCGCACTCGTCCACGAGGGACTGCAGCAGCTGGCGCTCGGGTGCGAACCAGAAGCCGTAGTAGATCATTTCCGCGTAGCGGGGCACGAGCGAGTCGCGCAGGTGGAGCACTTCGCGGTCGAGCGTGAGCGATTCCAGCGCCCGGCGGGCCACGTGCAGGATCGTGCCGCCGGGCGTCTCGTAGACGCCCCGCGATTTCATGCCGACGAACCGGTTCTCCACGAGGTCGACGCGGCCGATGCCGTGCTCGCCGCCGAGCCGGTTGAGCCGTGTCAGCAGTGCCACCCCTCCGAGACGCTCCCCGTCGACGGCCACGGGGTCACCCCGCTCGAACGCGATCTCGAGCACCAGTGGAACATCCGGAGCCGCTTCCGGATCGTTGGTGAGCTGGAAGATCTTGGCGGGAGGCTCCGCCCACGGGTCCTCGAGGATGCCACCCTCGTAGGAGATGTGGAAGAGGTTCCGGTCGGTGCTGTAGGGTCGCTCCACCGTCACGGGCACCGGGATGTCGTGGCGCCTCGCGAACTCGATCAGCGAGGCCCGGGAGTTGAGCTCCCATTCCCGCCACGGGGCGATCACCCGAAGCTGCGGGGCGAGCGCCGCGTACGTCAGC